>Ga0335077_10000733_pt1 | contig 37312 bp, 26 predicted proteins | sample Lox_Sample_31_FD_207151 | JGI IMG/M metagenome (GOLD analysis project Ga0335077, IMG submission 207151) | Soil microbial communities from Loxahatchee National Wildlife Refuge, Florida, United States - Lox_Sample_3.1 | ecosystem: Environmental > Terrestrial > Soil > Wetlands | place: USA... | reverse complement strand
ACCCAGTCGTATTCGTACCCGAAGCGCACGAAGAAGCTGTGACCGGTGTCCCAGCGCAATCCGGCGCCAAGACCGTAGGTGAACGCGTTGCTGCTCGCCGTAGGCTGCCACGTCGAGCAGATATACCCGAACCAGGGATCCCACCAGCAGCCGCTCTGCGGCGGTCCCGTCGGGATGTTGCTATCGACCCATGACCAACCCAGGGTGCCGAGGACGTACGGGGTCAGCGGACCTGTAAGCAAGTTGTAGGTGAGGCTGCCGCCGAGACGGCTGACCTGGGCGGTCCCACCCAAATTCACACTCGCCTTCGGCGGTTTGTCCGCCGAGGCGATGGTCGCCTCATAGCTGAGCTCGTTGTACTGGAACTCAAAGCTCGCCAGCCAGTGTTCGTCGATGTTGTACCCGAAGCCGAGACCGAAGCCAGCATCGTCGGAGGTGCTGATGGAGGAGCCGTGCTCGAAGCTCACGTCCTTGCCGAAGATTACGCGCGCCTCACCCCAGGCCTCCCACGTCTGGCCGCGTCCGCCGAAGGTGTATTGCGCGGCTGCGCTGCCACTATAGAGGGCCCCCAATGCGGTAAAGACCAGCAGGGCCAGGACGTTAACCGTCGATCGCATCATGGTCGGCTCCGGGAACCGGTCCCTGTCCGGCAATTATGAGAGCCAATCGTAGTCGGCCGCGTCCTTGAGTCCATGGGACTTTGGGCCCACACCGCTCGTGGGCGGTCGCGCGGCGTTTACGTCAATGTCAGCGGTATGTCCCGCAGGCGAGCACCGGTTGCATCGGCGATCGCATTGGCAATCGCTGCAGCCGTCGGCCCTTGTGCCGCCTCACCCGTGCCGAGGAACGGCGTGCCGGACTGATTGAGAACGTGAACCCGGACCTCGTCCGGAATCTCGCGAAAGCGCAAGATGGGATAGCTGTTCCAGTTGCGGCTCGTGATCCGCGTCCGATCAAACGCAACACGCTCACGCAGGGTCCAGCTTGCGGCTTGCAGAATTCCGCCCTCGATCTGGTTCTCGATGCCATCCGGATTCACCGCCTCGCCGCAATCAACAGTCGCGATCGCCCGCTTGAGCCGCACGTGGCCCTGTTTCCTGTCAACCTCGACTTCGGCGGCTAGTGCCAGGTATGCGGCTAGATTCTTGTAGCGCGCGAAGGCAAATCCGCGACCGTGGTCCTGCCGTCTCTGGTAGTCGGCCCAGCCGAAGCGTTCGGCGGCCATCTTGATGACGGCTTGGGCCCGCGGATCATCGAGATGGTGGAGTCGAAACTCGACCGGATCGGCCTTCGCAGCGCGCGCCAGCTCGTCGATAAAGCTCTCGATCGAGAAGACATTCATGTACGCACCGAGGCTGCGCAGTGCTGACACGCGCAGCGGCATCGCGGGTACGAGCTCGTACGCCACACGCGCATCGGGAATTGAATAGAGCGGCGCGGCGTTGCGATGGCCACCTCCTTCGGGCAGGGGAAGCGGCCGCGGCGGCGGCGGAGTCTTCGGATGCGCGATCAGCCAGGCGGGCAGTAGATTGCCGGCAGGACCGGCGCGCGTGGCATGCGTGCAGCTGCGCACGGAATAGTCCCAACCGACGATGCGTCCATCCGGCCCCAGGGACGCACGGACCTTCGTGATCATGGCAGAGCCGTAGGGTTCCCAGGCGTGTTCCTGTTCCCGCATCCACTGGACGCGCACCGGGTGGCCTGGCAGTGCCATTGCCAGGAGTGCCGCATCGGCGCCGGCGTCGTCAGCGCCGTTGTGGCCATAACATCCCGAGCCGTCGATCTGGATGCAGCGGACATTCTCGCTCGATAATTGCACCAGCTCAGCGAGCGCCGCTCGCAGCGGGAAAACTCCCTGACTGTGTGTCCACACCGTTAGCTGCCCGTTTGCGAACTGCGCAACGGCGCACGAAGGTCCGATCGAGGCATGCATCTGATAGGCGCGACGATAGGTAGCCTCGAGGATCTTGGTGCTGCCTGACAGACCGCCCGATCCGGTCAGAACCGGTACTGACTGGGCCGGCTGCGACGCGAGCCAATCAAAGATCTCGTCGGGCGCGGGCAAGGTTGGCGTTTCATTCCAAATCGCAGCTGCGGCGAGAGCGTGCATCGCCGCGATCGCCTGGTATTCGCGCTCGGCGATCACCGCCAGGTAATTGCCGTCACGGTGTACGGTCCGCACGCCTGGCATCTTGGCGATCGCGGTTACGTCGACGCGCAGAAGCGTGGCGTGATACGAGGGGGGACGTACGACGCGCGCATGAAGCATGCCGGGCAGCCGCAAATCCTGAACATACGCGGGTCCGCCGCTGACTTTCGCTGGGATGTCGACGCGCTGCGCCCGCGTGCCAATCAGCCGGTAATGCGCGGGATCGGTCAGATGCGATTGGCCGTCGACCGTGACGTGCAGCAGTTCGCCTTTGACCAACGCTGCGTAGTCGAGTCGGCGCCCGTCGTCCGTCACGACGGCGCCATCCTGCGCTTTGAGGCGCCCATGGGGGATACCCAACCGTGCGGCCGCCGCGCCAATCAGCAGCGAGCGAGCCTGTGCTGCGGCATAGCGAATCGCCGTGCCGCTGTCCTGCATCGAGTGGCTGCCCGCGGTGTAACCCTCGTTGGGCGTGAGGGCCGTGTCGGCCGTGACGAGGCGAATGGTCTCAGGCGCGACCGCCAGTTCCTCGGCAGCAACTTGAATGAGGGCCGTCTTGATGCCCTGTCCGAGTTCGCATTTGCCGGTAAAGACGGTGATCGTGCCGCGGTGGTCGATGCGAATCCAGGAATCGAGCTTCGGATTGCGTTCCAGGCTGCCGGGAAGCTTCTGTTCGGTCGGCTCCTGCGCCCAACCCAGCCGCGGCGGCAACGAGAAACTCACGATCAGCGCGCCGCCGCCGAGGAGAAAGCCGCGTCGTGACGGCCTCGACTGCTTGAGCATCGACCGCTTGAGCGTCGATCGCTTGAGTGCCGAGCGTTTGAGCGCTCTCACCGGCCCGCCTCACGCTTGCGCGCGCGTTGCAGCGCCTGACTTGCCCGCTGGATGGCGCGGAGGATCCTCACGTGAGTGCCACAACGGCAGAGATTCGGCTCCATGTGCGTGCGAATCTCTGTATCGGACGGCGCCGGGTTGCGATCGAGCAGCGCCTGCGCCCGCATGATCATGCCGGCGATGCAATAGCCGCACTGCGCCGCTTGCTCATCGATAAACGCCTGCTGCAGCACTCCCGGTCTGTCAGTGGTGCCGAGACCTTCCAAGGTGACAACGCGTCGACCCTTCAAGGTTCCTACCGGGGTTACGCAAGAGTTGACCGCAACGCCGTCGACCAGCACGGTGCAGGCGCCGCACTGGCCAAGGCCGCAGCCGAACTTGGCACCATTCAGCGCGAGCTCGCCGCGCAGCACATAAAGGAGCGGGGTCTCGGGATCCGCCTCTACCTCGTGCGCCTTGTCATTGACGGTGAGCGTGATCATTTGCCGATTGCGAAAGCGCACCCGTCAAGCCCAGGGCTGATTCCGCCGGTGCTCGCTCGGTGAGCGAATCCAGAGTGCTCGCCGTGCTCTTGTCCGTCAAACTCGCTCGCGAGGCACTAGGGCGTCCGTGCTCTTGACGCCGCCCGGTGTCGCGACGATGCTCGAGCGAAAACGAAGCGCCAAAGACGAGCAACGGGCAACAGAGGATGCGGCAATGGTTCAGCGATTCGGCAACAAGCATTCGGGTGGTGACCTGTTTACGGCCCTGCGCTTCGAAGGGGAAATCCTGGATTGCGAGGTCGAGGGTGAGATCCCGCGGGATATCCGTGGGACGTTTTACCGCTTGGGCGGTGACTGGTCGTATCCCCCGAAGTATCCGAACGAGGTGCCCTTCAGCGCGGACGGCTATATCTCGATGTTCCGTTTCCATGACGGACGCGTGGACTACAAGGGGCGCTTCGTGCGCACGCCGCGTTACCTTGCGAACTACAAGGCCGGGCGGCAGCTGTTCGGCAACTACCGCAACCGCCGCGGGGACGATCCTTCGGTGCGTGGGCTGAGCAGCACCGTCTCGAACACGACCCCGGTGGTGCACGCCGGCCGCCTATTCGCGACGAAGGAGGACGCGCGACCCTACGAGCTCGACCCGCATACGCTCGAGACCAAAGGCGAGTACGACTTCGGCGGCAAGCTTTCCAGCCTGACGTTTACGGCACATCCGAAGATCGATCCCGAGACCGGCGAAATGATTGCCTTCGGCTACGAGGCGACGGGGGAAGCATCAACGGACCTATTCGTGTATTTCATCGACAGGAACGGCCAGGTGCAGCGCGAGGTGCGTCTACAAGTGCCCTATGTGAGCGAGAACCACGACATGGCGATCAGCCGCACCCATGTCGTGATTCCACATTTTCCGCTGACCACGAGCAAGGAGTGGCTGGCCGCATCCCCCGAGAACCTCCACTGGTACTGGGACGCGCGGCTGCCCGGGTATCTGCTGGTGTTGCCGCGCGACGGCGATGCGAAAGATGCGCGTTGGATCAAAGGCTCGCCGCACGCCATGGGGCATACGCTGAACGCGCGCACCGAGGGTAACAAACTGGTGGTCGACGGCACGGTGTCCGACGCGAACCCGTATCCATTCTTTCCCAACCGCGATGGCTCGCCGTGGACGCCCGCGACGGGCATGTCGACCATCCGACGCTGGACCGTGGACCTCGGATCGGCGCGCGACGGCTGGGAAGAGCAGACGCCATTCCCACAGCAGCAGGGCGGGTTGCCGCGCATCGACGACCGGTTCTGGACGCAGCCGTATCGTTATGGCTACCTGGGCTACACCGATTTCAGCAGGCCGCCCAGCGTAAAGCTGAGCGGCCCACCCTCCTTCCCGCTCACCAACAATCTGGGGCGATTCGACATGGCTGCGGGCACGAGTGAAAGCTTATTCGTGGGCGACGATGGCAGCCTGCAGGAAGCCTGCTTCGTGCCGCAGGGGCCCAAGGCGGCCGAGGGCTCAGGCTACCTCGTGGCCGTATTCAGCAATATGGTCGAGAAGCGCTCGGAGCTGCTGGTCGTCGATGCAGAGAGAATGCAGGAGATCGGACGCGTGATCCTGCCCTTTGCCATCGCCGCACAGGTGCATGGCGTGTGGGCGCCGTACGAGAGTCTGCCGTTCGAGGCCTGAAGACCGCGCCCCTGCTGCGACATCGGCTCCCTTCAAGGCCGGAACCATGCGTTGCCGACCTGCAAATAGACCGCCGTTGTTCCAGGGCTGTGGGCAACGTCCAAGCCTGCGTGCAACCCGAACTTCCGGGCAAGTTCGTAGCGAAGCCCGATGCCGCCGCTGCCAACACTCTGCCCGTTCGAGGAGGAGGGGAGCGTTCGCTCGAGGCGCGTCGCGCCGAAGCCGACAAAGGGAACGACACTCCACCGACCGTAGCACTGCCAGCGCGCCTCCACCTCGAGAGATGCGACTTGGGCTCCTTGGTAACGCATGGCGGCAACCCCACGCAGCTGAATGTAGGGTCGCAAGAAGAACGGTGTGTTTGCGGACGACCACGCATAGTCGGCGCGCGCCGCGAGCGTCACATCGTGTGGCAAGGGCTGCCAACCCATCACGATCTGTTGCAGACGCTCGAACTCGACAGTTGATCCCAGCGCCGCACTCGAGACCAGATAGGAGGTCTCTGAGTAAATGCCGCGTGTCGGTGTCAAGATGTTGTTCCGCGAATCATATTCGAGAATCGCTGTTGGGGCGGAGATCGTCACCGCCGTTCTGTTGGGGAGATCCGGTGCCATCGGCTGGTCGCGCAGCTCTGGAGTGATATCGGCAAATACGTAACGCAGCCCGACCGACCACGGCGATTTCTCCGCCAGCTGCCAGTTGGCCTGCGCAATTGCGCCGGTGAACTGCAGCGAATAGTGAAAAGTCTGGTTGAGGTCCGGCAGGTCGAGACCTGCGCCATGAAAATCGAGATTGACCTTTCCGGTGCCGCCTCCCACGGTCGTATGCAGGCGCCCGCCGAGCCAGCGACTCGTGTCGCCCGCGAAAGCCAGCCAGGTTCCGTTTTCGGTCGCGAGCCCGCCGAGCGCGGAAATGTTGGGGCGCGTCCAGCCTTCGTGTCCGGCTTCCTCGCGAGGCCGCAGAAACATTCCGGCAGCGCCGCCGCCGTAACCCACGGCCGGCTCCGTGACGATGATCGGGATCGGTATGAAGCCATATGGATGCTCGAGCAGATGGCTGATATCGAACTGCCCGTCCTCGGGATCGAAGAACCGCGAGCGATCGACTGTCTGGGAATCGGGTGTCGCGCGCGGACCGACCTGCTGCGCGTCCGGGGTGTCTGCCACTCCAACGCCTCGGGCGACTGCACCGACCGCGAACGCGATGAGCGCGCCAGCCAACGTCCGCCGCGTTTTCACCATGGTTCCAGCATACGCCCGCAGCTGCCTGCGCCTAGCGGCGGTTCTTGCGGACCCTTTCGATGAGCCGCTCCGTCAGCGTGAGATGGTGTCGAGAAAACTGATCCACACAAGCTCGCAGGTACGGACTCAATTGGCGTTTCGCATAGCTGACATAGCCAACTTCGCGCAGCTGCTCGAGAGTGTGACTGTAGTCATCGAGGATCGTGGCCGCGAAAAGTTTGCCGGTGCGCCGCGCTCCCGCGCGTGTCGACAAGGAGAGCCAACGCGCCCGCTCCGGCAGCGCACGCACGGCGGAGATCGCCATCACGGATGAGGTTTCAAATATAGAGCGCCCTTGTCGCGCCGCTTCTGTCTTCAGCTCTTCCCATCGGCTGCTGATGAGATTCGCAGACGGCAGCTCGACCGGTTTCAGCGTACGCGTCTGGAAGCGAATCTCCGTCCACTCCTTGCGAAGACCGGCGACGTCAAGGGGCGGCGCATTGATCGTAGTGGCCAGGCGGGACGAGGTCTTCTCTAAGCCATCAAGCAGCTGATCGATGTTCTCGAACGTCGCTTCCTTCTCCAGGAGCCCCTCGTCCTTCAGTGCGTCGGCGATCTCTGGAATCACGCGCCGCCCCAGGCCGCTGAGATCAGCCAGTGCTGCGAAGACCCATACGGGTGAGATACGAAAGGCTGCGATCCCGAGAAGCTCGATCACATGACCTGCACCGCGCCGTGCAAGAAAGTCCTGCGCCTGCGGCGCCTCGGCCGGATAGACGCCCTTGGCGCCGCCGACCTGCTCGATCACATAACGCAGCGTAGTATCGGCGAGGCTCTTGTATAGTTGGCCGCGGCGCACGCTCCGCGGCACGACGACCTCGCCGATTTCGCGCAGCAGCCCGGCGCTGAAGCCCAGTGCCGACCGGATCACTCGTTCCGGAAGCGAGAGGACGTACGTCCGCGAAGTCATCGCAGGCAGGCTATCATTGAATGACCGGAGCAGCCCATGTCCAAGCTCAGAGTGAACGCGTTCTCGATTTCGCTTGACGGGTATGGTGCCGGGCCGCGGCAAAGCCTCGAGAATCCGCTCGGGATCGGTGGATCAGCTCTGCATGAGTGGGCATTCGCGACCCGAACGTTTCAGCGCATGTTTGGCAATGACGCCGGCGCTACCGGCATCGACGATGAGTTTGCGGCGAGGAGCTTCGAGAACGTCGGTGCGTGGATCATGGGACGCAACATGTTCGGGCCTGTGCGGGGGCCCTGGCCCGATGAGACCTGGAAGGGCTGGTGGGGTGATGCGCCACCGTTTCACGTCCCGGTCTTCGTTCTGACCCACCATCCGCGCTCGCCGATTGAGATGCAGGGCGACACTACTTTTCATTTTGTGACCGATGGACCTCGCGCCGCCTTGGAGAGAGCCATCTCCGTCGCGCGTGGCAAGGACGTTCGGATTGGCGGCGGCATCGCTACGATCCAGCAATATCTCCGCGCCGGACTTATTCACGAACTTCACCTGGCGATCGCGCCGGCGGCTCTTCTCGGCTCGGGCGAGCGCCTATTCGACGACGTCGATCTGGTCAAGCTCGGGTACCGTTGTACAGAGCACGTGAGCACGGAGAAGGCGACGCACGTGGTTCTTACGCGCTGACACCCGGCTCGCTCGCCTCACCCACAGTCTTGCCTTGCGCTGCTTCGTATGCGAGCCGGTAGCTGCGCGCCACAGCGCGCACCGCGCGACCCAGGTCGTCGTAAACATGGTCGCTCAGGTTCGCGAGTGAAACCCGCACCGACCAGTCCGGCGCCTCGAATCCGCCTCCGTTGAGCAACACGATGCCGTGCTCCTCAGCCAAGCGAAAGACGATATCCAGAGGATGAACGTTCTCTTTCATCCACTTCACGATGTCCTCGTCGAGATACTTGCGCGCCCAGAACTCAAAGTCGATCAGACCATAGTAATAGTCGTATGACTCGGTCGGAGGTACCTCGATTCCCAGGCCTTCGACGGCCGCTTCGAAGCGTTTCTTGACGATACCGATGCACGCTTTCCGATAATGCTTCTTCTCGTCCATGAGTTCGTAGGCCGAGAAGAGTGTCATCATCACCTGTTGAGGCAGGGACAGCCCGGCCGTGTGGTTGAGTGCGATGTCCCGACTGTCGGCGACGATGCGATCGATAAAGAGCAGCTTCCTGGGTTCGAGTGTGATGGCCCCGTAGCGCTTATCCAGCTTCTTCAGCACCGGCTCTGGGTGTCTGCCGATCAGCTGGTCGAACACGTTGTTCTCGTGCAGCGCAATCACACCTAGGCGCCATCCGGTACATCCGAAATACTTGCTGTAGGAATACACGCCGATGGTGTTGAAGGGAAACGCGCCGAGCAGCGACCTGAAGCCAGGCACGAAAGTGCCGTAAACGTCATCGGTAAGCAGGATGAGATCCGGGCGCTTCTGCAGGATCGCGCCTATTCTCATGATCGACGGCTCTGCCATCGCGGCGCCGCTCGGATTACCGGGGTTGACCAGAAAGAACGCCTTGATTGTGGGATCCAGCAGCTTGTCGAGCTCCGCGTCGTCGAATTGAAAGCGATTCTCCTGCTTGGCAGCGACAGGCACGATCCGCAGGTCATAGTCCTCAAGGTGCGGCAACTCGAGATAGGGCGTGAAGATGGGCGTGCCGAGTGCGATCGTATCGCCGGCATTGAGTAGCCGATTGGCCTTGAGCGACTTGAAGATGTAGCACATCGCCGCCGTGCCACCCTCCACCGCGTAGAGCTTGAAGCGCCCCTCGGGACGTGGCGTGCCGCACATCGCCCATTGCAGGTATTCGTGGACCACCTGCTCGTTGTGTACCAGCATACGGTCGGGCACCGGATAGTTGTCCCCGATGATCGAATCGACGAGCTCGTGGACGAACTTGTCCCGATCGAATCCGAATCTCTGCACCACCCACGGCACCATCGCGCCAAGAAAATCGGCTCCTGGAAGTTCCCGGTGCGTTTTGAGCCAAGTCTCCAGTCGGTCGGCGAGGCCGCGCGCCTCTGGCATACCGCCGACGCCCGGCGGCAGATCAAGGACACGTTTGCTCTCTGTGATCGCGAACTGACCAAGCAGGAAGAACGCCTCCCGTGGCTCGGTTGCAATCCAGTTCGGGTTGCCACGGCCGGCGTTGAGATACGTGATGCTCGACACACTCGCGGTCTTCGTTGCCGCCTTGACGAGCAGATCCTTGATCTCGAACGGGCTCAGCTGTTCGTACTGATGCAGTTGCACTCTGTTCATCGTGTTCATTGTGAGTATCTGTAGCGCATCAGGAGAGCAGCGCGACGATCACGGTGCCCCAGATCGTGAGAACTACGTTTCCGACTGCGTATGCGACGCCATAACCCAAGGTCGGGATGGGACTGCCAGCGGCTTCCTGTACGGCTGCGAGCGCGGGCGTTGCGGTACAGGCGCCCGCGCACACGCCGAGCAGTACTCCTGGGTGCATACGAAAGATCCAATGGCCAACGAGCACGCCAACCAGCAGGGCCGCGCTGATCGTCAGCGCTCCTGCTAGCACGAGGCTCGGTCCACTCGTCTGCAAGCCCTTGACGAAGTCGGGGCCTGCATTCAAACCGACCACCGCCACGAAGCCCGCGAGCCCGATACTCTCGAAGACGGATAGGGCGGCTCCCGGGATGCGCCCGAACCAGCGCGGCCGTACAGAGCGCAGCCAGCCGCAGACGAGTCCACCGAGCAGCACGCCGACCGGCAAACTGAGTCCAATGTCGATTCGTCCGAGGTGCAGCGCAGGAACACCAATCAGGGCGCCCGCAACGATTGCCGTTGCGACCACGAGCATATCCGTCACATCAGTTGCACGGTCGGCGACGCCTAGGTACTCAATCGCACGCGCGGTGCGTACCGTTGAGCCGACGATCGTCAGTACGTCGCCCCGCCGCACCGGCATATCCCAGAGGAGTGCCATTGGCAATCCCGCGCGCGTGAGACCCTTGAGAAAGACGCCTCGTGCCGCCTCCTCACGGCCAAGGTCGGCGAGCGTCCGACCGTCGACGGCCGGGTTCGTAACGACGACGTCGACCATCTCGACCGCGACGCCGAGCAGCTCGCTGTCGTCCACCTCGCGAAGTCCGCTGGCCGGTGCTTTGAATAGCTCGACGAGCGTTGCGCGCGGCCCCGAGATCGCAATCACGTCCGCGGTCTGCAGCAGGGCAGAGCCGAGGTTCTCAAGCAGTTGTCCGCCCCGGCGTAACCTTTCGACGAAGATTCGCGCTGTGGTCGTCGCCGCCTCGAGGTCCACGACTTTGCGATTTGCCCAAGGCGAGCCCGGGTCGATTGCGAACGCGCGTATCTCGAAATCGCGCCGCGCGGATCCATCCCGGAACCGGTCGAACTGCAGCTGCCCTTGCAGCTTGCGACATTCATCGGCGAGGTTGATGCGCATGATTCGTGGCGCCAACTGCGACAGGAACCAGGCCGCGCCCGTCATCCCGACCATGTACGTGATGGCGAACGCAACCGGGATGTTGTTGGTCAGCGCGACGCGCGTGGCCTCCGGCGCGGGAAGCCGCCCGATCGCATCCATCGCGGTGCCTATCGCAGCGGACTCAGTCAATGCGCCCGCGAGGAGCCCGCCCCCGGTCCCAGGATCGAAACCAAACAGCCGTGCCACGATGTAGGCTGTGACCAGGCCGATCGTCGCAACGATCGCCGCAAGCGCGGCGTGCTGCAAGCCATCCTTCTTGAGCGACAGAAAGAATTGCGGGCCGGTTCGAAACCCAATCGCGAACAGGAACAAGAGGAAGAAACACTGCTTCACTTCACCGGGTAGGGTGAGCCCGAGCTGGCCGACGATGACGCCCGCGATCAGTGTCCCCGTGACGGCACCGAGCTTGAAATGGCCGAACGCGATCTTGCCGAGCAGGTATCCGATGCCAAGAATCACGAAGAACGTGACTTCCGGATGAGCCGCGAGGACGGATTCGAACCAGTGCGACATGGTCAGTCCTCAAAATCCGAGCACCCCATCCAGGTATCTTACGTACACCACGCGGCGTTCCGATATGGACCAGGGGCCTACGAGGGGTTGTCCAGAGGCTCGTCTGCGATGCGCCGGAGAGATAATGATGCGATGCCACAAACAGCCCCCACTAGGCCCGAAGTCCAATGCTCTGGGCCTGGGCGGTGGCGCATCATCGATGCCAGGGTGGGAGGAGCATGTATGTCCCTATCGCATATGCTGCGCGGGCTGTTGATCGCCGCCGCGCTCGCCGGCGCGGGTGGTGCACTGGCGCAGCAACCGACAAGGCATATCGTGATCCTGGCAACCGGCGGCACGATCGCCGGTGCCGCGGCGACGGGCACTCAGTCGGGATACACCTCGGGTGCCGTCACGATTGATGCCATGATCGCCGCCGTACCCGGTATCGGCAAGCTCGCCAGCATCAAGGGTGAGCAGGTCGCTAACGTCGGCTCGCAAGACATGTCGTTTGACATTCTGCTGAAGCTCGCCAAACGCATCAACGAGCTCGCGGCCAGCTCCGACGTCGACGGCATTGTGATCACACACGGCACGGACACGATGGAAGAGTCCGCTTACTTCTTGAATCTCACCGTGAAGACCGACAAGCCGGTGGTCATGGTGGGCTCGATGCGCCCCTCGACAGCCGTGAGTGCCGATGGCCCGCTCAATCTCTACAACGCGGTTGCGGTTGCCGCCGATCCGAACGCGAAGGGACGCGGCGTCCTCGTCGTCATGAACGAGGAGATTCATGCCGCCCACTCCTTGACCAAGATCAGCACCACGGCGGTCGAAACGTTCATGTCACCGAAGCGTGGCCTGGTCGGCATCGTTCACTACGGCAAGACCGATTACTACAACAATCCACCCTGGAAGCACACCACGCAGAGCGAGTTCGACATCACGAAGGTGACGAAGCTACCCCGTGTCGATGTGATCTTTGCCTGCGCCGACATGTCCCCTGACCTGATCGATGCCGATGTGGCGAGTGCCGCGAAGGGCATCGTCATCGCCGGAGTGGGCAATGGCAACATGAACAGTGCCTCGATGGGTGCCGCTGCGAACGCCGTGAAGAAGGGCGTCGTGGTGGTGCGCAGCAGCCGCGTTCCGATCGGAGTTGTCAGCCGCAACGTCGAAGTCGACGACGATAAGCTTGGCTTCGTCGCATCCGACGAGCTGAATCCACAGAAGGCCCGTATCCTCCTGTCGCTTGCACTGCTCAAACCACGATCGCCGGCGGAGCTGCAGAGGCTTTTCTACACTTATTGAGCTTCTGGCGTCAGTGATCCGACCGGGCGTGTCGCGCGCCTGATGAGCTTGCTCAATTCGCGCAACCACAACACGGAGCTGCCGACGGCGGCACAGACCAGCCAGTCGCGCGCACTGAGCGGCACGGTCGAGAACGCTTGCTGCAGGAATGGCACGTAAATGACGACAGCCTGAAGCAGTAGCGCCAGCAACAGCGCGCCCCACAGCCAGCGATTCGAGAACAATCCGGCGAATGCACTGCGCGTCGCCGAGCGCGCGTTGAAAACCATGAACATCGAGAAGAACGCCAGCGTATTGAACGCCATGGTCTGCGCGTGAGCTAGAGTGCCGGGGCCCGCCACGAAGCCACCCGGCAAGCTCGCATCGAGCACGAACAGCGTGCCCGCCGCGATGATCGCACCAGAGAGGAGCACCTCCAGCCACATCGAGCCGGTAATGACGCTCTCGCTGCGCGGCCTGGGCCGCTGCAGCATCACATCCGGGTCCGCTGGATCGAGGCCCAGTGCGAGTGCCGGGCCACCATCGGTCACCAGATTGATCCACAAGATCTGTGTCGGCAGCAGCGGGAGCACGATTGAACCGGCGCTACCCAGCAGGCCCAGCCGCTCCCCCAGCAACACTCCAACAAACATCGTCATGACCTCGCCCATGTTCGAGGCGAGCAGGTAGCGCAGGAACTTGCGTATGTTCGCAAAGATCGCACGACCCTCTTCCACGGCTGCCACGATCGTTGCGAAGTTGTCGTCCGACAGCACAATATCCGCCGCCTGTCGGGAAACATCGGTGCCAGTGATTCCCATCGCAACCCCGATATCCGCCGTCTTGAGAGCAGGCGCATCATTCACGCCATCGCCGGTCATCGCGACGATCGCACCTGTCTGTTGCAGCGCCTGGACCAAGCGGAGCTTGTGGTGGGGACTCACCCGTGCATACACGGAGGTCTCCTGAACGGCGCCGCGCAAGGCCTCGTCGCTCATCTTCTCGAGCTCCGCGCCTGTGCGAACTCGGCGCCCATCGCTCACACCCAACTCTGCGGCGATGACCGCCGCAGTCACTGGGTGGTCGCCGGTGATCATGAGCGGACGGATTCCGGCGGCTTTGGCGAGCGCAACGGCTTCTTTGGCCTCAGCCCGTGGCGGATCGATCATGCCGAGGAGGCCTGCGAACACGAGATCCTGCTCGAGGCGCTCATCGGCTTCAGCATCCGGTGAAGCACCGGCTGGCAATGAGCGGTAAGCGACGCCGAGCGTGCGCAGAGCTTCGCCGGCGAGTTGCTGACTGCGGTTGCGGATATCTGCACGACGCGCGTCATCGAGCGGCCTGCTGCTCTCACCCACCAACTCCTGCGAGCAGCGCTCCAGGAGGACATCGGGCGCCCCTTTGGTGAAGACCAGGAGCTGGTCCTGCTCGGCATCCGTGTGCAGAGTTGTCATCAGCTTGCGGTCGGAAGAGAAGGGCACTTCGCCAACGCGCCGGAAGCGTCTTCCGAGCGCTTCACTCTCCAGACCCACCTTGCGCGCTGCCACAATGAGCGCCCCTTCAGTCGGATCGCCCTGCACGCTCCAGCACCCGTCATGCTCTTGCAACACAGCGTTGTTGGCCCGGTCTCCTACTGCAAGGGCCCGTCTGAGCTCCGTGCGCAAGGGAGCGTCGATCGACCCCTTGGTGCTGTCGTCTGCCGCTGCCCCATCACGAACGATCTCGCCTTCGGGCGAGTAGCCTGTGCCGCCGAGATTGACCCGACCGCTCGCGGTTACGATCGCACGTACCGTCATTTCGTTCTTCGTCAGGGTGCCGGTCTTGTCCGAAGCGATCACATTCGCGGAGCCGAGCGTCTCAACCGCGGCGAGATGTCGCACGATGGCGTTGCGCTTCGCCATGCGCTGTACGCCCAGAGACAGGACCGCCGTGACGACCGCGGGCAGCCCTTCGGGCACCGCTGCCACGGCGAGCGCCACGCCGAATATCAGCACATCGAGGATTGCCGACAGGCCATGCACATCCTCCACAACAATGATCGTTGCGATCATCACAACAGCGATAGCGACGACAATGAGACCCAGCAGTTTGCCGACATGGGCAAGCTCCTTTTGCAACGGCGTCGCCTCGACCGTCGCTTCGTTGAGCATTGTCGCGATATGCCCGATCTGGGTGTGCATGCCAGTCGCCGTGACGACCGCGCGCCCGTGGCCATACGTGATGGATGTGCCGCTGAACAGCATGTTGTTCTGGTCGCCGAGCGGCACTTCGCGTGCAATCGCGGCGCAATCCTTGGTGACCGGCAGGCTCTCACCCGTGAGAGCCGCCTCGGCCGCTTGCAGTGCAACCGACTCGAGCAGCCGCGCATCGGCGGGAACCGTGTTGCCCTCCTCGACCAGGATGAGATCGCCTGGCACCAGTTGGCTTGCGGGAATGCTTTGCTGAGTGCCGTCACGAACGACATTCGCCTTGGGCGCTGACATACGCTGCAACGCCGCCACCGCCTGTTGTGCGCGTGACTGCTGCACATATCCCATGATGGCGTTGAGCAACAGCACCGCGAGGATCGCGATCGCCTCGTATGGAAGAGCCGATTCCCGTTCAATGAACCAAAGGGTGGCTGAGATCGCAGTGGCAATGAGCAGCAGGATGACCAGGACATCCTGAAATTGCTCGAGAAACCTGCGCCACGCGGGAATGCTCTTTTCGGCGGCGAGCTCGTTAGGTCCGTCCCTCGCGAGGCGGGCCTGCGCCTCTTGCTGAGTGAGACCGAGTCGCGCGTCACTCGCGAGTGCGGCGAGTACCGCCGCGGCGGCGGCTTGATAGGCGGGCGTGTTTCTGCTCATGCGTCGCGAAGCTACGGTATCCCCTTGAACCCGCACAATCAGACCTTGGTGCCTGGCCGGCAATACGGCTGCGCCGCAGGTTGCGCTAGTGGGCAGTCTGGAGGTAACGACGCAGTCATCAGATGGTCACAATCTGACGGTCAATAGCCCTCCGCGCGCAGTCTTCGCTGCATCTCTTCGGGCGTCAGGCGCTCCTTGGGCGTTGCGATTATCCACACGTTTCCGAAGGGGCCCTTCATCGCGGTACCGAGATTGACGATCGAGTCACCGATGCGCAGCTCACAGTGAGTGATGCTGCCATCGGCTAGAGTCAATCGATAGTTCTCAGTTGCTCCGAAGGCGCGCTTGAGAAAGCTGACGGCTTGCGCGGCGTCCTCCGCAACGATGTTTGGAGTGACCGTATGAAAGCCATCGGGGAGCCAGCGAGCTGTCACAGAGCGATCTCCTCTTCGAAGCAGTCAATCCGTTCCGCCGCGCCCGCAAGTCTAACCCGGGTTGCGCACCAGGTGCGCAACGCGCGTGTACATGGAGTTCTGCGGCTGTGGATTGCCAATGTGCATCACACCGCTCTCTTTGAGGTCGGTGGCCAGAACTCGGGAGACCCGCTCGAGCGTCTTCACATCGAACGAGTCGAACACCTCGTCAATCAGCAGCCAGCGCGGCGCATGCAGCACCACACGAGCAAAGGCGAGATGGTGCCGCGCGTCCTCCGAGAGCTCCCGATCCCACGCGTGTATCTCATCGAGCAGCGGCGTAAGGTGCTCGAGTCCCATTCTGGAGAGTGCTCGGCTGAACCCGCTTGCGTTGAAACTATCGGGCTTGTGCGGATACGCCAGAACCTCGCGCAGCGTGCCCGGAGGGAAGTAGGGAGTGCGGGGCATGTAGACGATCGCCTGGCCGTGCGGGCGGGTCACGCGTCCGGAGCCCCACGGCCAGAGACCCGCCAGAGCACGGAACAGCAGGGTCTTGCCACTTCCTGCCTCACCCGCGATCAATACGCGCTCGCCCGCCTGCAGCTCGACTCTGGGCTCCTTGAGTCCGGCGGAGCCGACGGGGGATGCGATCTGGAGATTGTCGATCGTGAAGCGATCCCGTGGTCCTTCGTCGCTGAACGCGATCTGGTTTTCGCCCTGATGCGCGTGGTCGGTGTCGATGGCGGCGCTGCGGAAGCTCGCAACACGCTGCAAGGTCGCACGCCAATCCGCGATGGTGCTGAAGTTGTCCACGAACCAGCGCAGTGAGGACTGCGCCTGAGTGAACGCTGCCGCCGCCATCATCAACCCGCCGAAGGAGAATTTGCCCCTGAAATATAAGGGTGCGGCCGCGAGGATCGGCGCAATGAGTGTGAACCAGCCATAGCCTGAGGTGATCCAGGTGAGATTGGTCTGACTCGTGACCAAGCGCCGCATGGCCATGAGCACCTTCTCGAGATCGCGCGTGATGCGCCGTTCCTCGTCCGCCTCGCCACCGGCGAGCGTAATCGCATCGATGTGCTCGTTGACCCGCACCATGGTGAAGCGCAGGTCCGCCTCGCGCGCGTAGCGCTCGGAATTGCGATTGATGAGGCTGCGGCCGATCCAGTAGCTGAGCAAAGAAGCAGACCCGGCGTACACAACCGCAGTCCAAACCAGATAGCCAGGAATGGCGACGGTGCGACTCCCGAGAGTTACCGTGAAGCCGCTTGAAAGTTCCCAGAGCACCTCCGAGAAAATAATGAACAGGACCGCGGCTTGCAGCAGACCGATGACCAGATCGGCGGACAGTTCGCTGAAGCGACGCGCATCCTCGTGCATTCGTTGGTCGGGGTTCACACCGATCGCGCCCGCATTGGCAAGCCTGAATGCGCGACGCGGCACCATCCAGTTGTGGACCAGATCGTGGACCAGCCCATCGCGGAGCTTGAGTTTCAACATCTCCGAGAGCCAGCGCTGGGCCACGTTGAGTAGCAGCAGCGCGCCGCCCAAGACTCCGAAGACAGTGAGCTGGGCGAGGAATTGCCGCAGATCCTGACGGGAGAGCGCGTCGTAGAACGGCTGATTCCAGCGATTCAGACGGATCTGCGCATAGGCCGTTGCGAGGACAGTGATCACGAGCAGCGCAGCGAGTGCGATCAGTGCGCGGCGCGCATGCGAGGCGCGTAGGCCGTGCGCCAATGTTGCGACCTGCGCAGCGAGGCTCGGCGTAGTAGAGGTTTGCGGCATGGCGTCTTGTCCTCGAGGGTTCGTGGACAAGATACGATGCGCGGGCGAGCGCCGCACTTAGCGGGTGTCGCGTGGCCTTGTGCGATGCGTCAGAAAGGCCGCGATGACACGATCGTCGCGCGACCGGGCTCGACCAGGATCCTGCGGATAGCGGACGGCGCGTCGCTGCGATATCGGTCGGGGGTCGGAGCGCCGGAGCGCACGAAGCTGACGATGTCGGCGGCGAGTTGTGTGGGCGCTTCCCAGGACAGGTTGTGGCCAATGTCATCGGCTTGATGCTTGTCGCCGGAGCGGGGCGGCGGACGCACACCATACTGCTTCCAGTAGAAATACATGCCCTGGTGCATCTGGCTCGCCTGCCGGAGCACGGCGATCAACCGCTCCTGCGATGCCCGCGTCAAATAGAAGTCCTCACTGCCCCAGAGCACAAGCGTTGGCACGGCGAGACGTTCCATGTGCTCGGGGCCCTCGGAGGGCATCGGGGTCGCATCGAGAGTGCCCCACCCCGCGAGCCATTCGGCGGCCGACTGCGCAGCGATCGTCTCAACGACCTCCGGTGAGGCGATCACCGAGATATCCCAATTGCGCACGAGGTTGCGCACGGCGTCCGCATCGATGTCGATCGGGCGCATGTGCAGAGCGCCCTGCGGCCAGGAGACGCCCTTGGCTTCGAGCATGCGCCGCCAGCCGAGCGGCTCCATGCTCGCCCAGGGCGTGGCGCGAGTCGGGCTCGGAGCAGGCTTGGACACAGCACGCTCGTCTGCGGCGCGCAGCCCCGTGCCCGTTAGAATGAGTCGCACGACACGCGCAGGATGGTGGAGTGCAACGTTGCGTACCGGCCCTGCACCCCATGCATGACCCACGAGCGTTGCCTTCGCAATCTTCTTTGCATCCATGAAGGCCAGCAAGTCTGCGGCGCGCTCGGCCTCGCCGATGCACAGGTTCGGCGTGGACCAGCAGGTCGGTGTATGGGGCAACTCGCTTGCGCCCGCGCCACGCTGATCCAGCGCAAGGACGTGCAGCTGTGGATCGCGCCTGAGTATCTCGTTCACCGTCCATGCCCATTCGACCGCGCTCGTCGTGTCGGTGTGCAGCAGGATCAGAGTCTCTCCGCCGGGGGAACCCAGCTCGAAGTAGCTCATGTGCACGCCGGTGGACAGGTCGATCCAACAACGCGATCCGAAGAGGTTGTTGCACGCGGAGGCGAGCGCGCTGCCGGCCGCCGCGAGTGAGACGCAGGTGAGGGCACCAATCAGAACTCGGCTTCGCAAACGCATGACACCCGACCTCGTGCCGCGCCCGTGCGCGGCGTCAATGTTGTGCGGCCACCGCCGTGGCATCCACCGCGCCCGCCTGGTTGCCCCAGGCGTTGCGCACGTAGCTTGCGAGTGCCGCGATCTGCTCATCATCGAGGCCGACGCTGAGCTCGAAACCGCTCATCTTCGGCCAGGATGCCTGGTTCACGACGGCCTCGTGGGCGCCGTAGAGGATCACATTGATGAGCGTTGCTGGATTGGGTGCCTGCAGGGCGGCATTGCCGGCGAGCGGCGGCGCAGTCTTGGACGGATCCGCGTGCGCGTCACGCGGCATTCCCAGGCCGGTCGGCTGATGACAGTCGCCGCAGTGTGCGGTGTAGACAATCTCTCCGGCCTCGAGGAGCTCGCTGTTCGGCCGGGCTTGGCCGGTCGGCGTTGCCGCCGGCAATGACTTCAGATAGATCGCCATGGCGTGCACATCCGCATCGCTTAGATGGCTGGTGCTGTTCGTCACCACGAGGCTCATGGGCCCGAAAGCGCCCGCCCGTGCGTTGTGCCCGGTCTTGAGGTACGCCGCTATTTCGTCGACCGACCACGCGGCGAGGCCGCTACGTGACTGGGTGAGGTTGGCGGCGGCCCACGGACGCACGGGGCGGTCATCAAGCGGCGTAATGCGATCATTGATCACCTCATCGGTGATCTCATCGAGATAGTCACCCCCGGCCAGCGCCGCTGAGGCGCGCTCGCCCCCGAAGACGTTGCGTGGCGTATGGCACGCGCCGCAGTGACCAAGTGCCTGTGTGAGATAGGCGCCGCGATTCCACTCGGCGCTCTTGCGGGCGTCGGGCACGTAGCGCCCCTCTTTGAAGAACAGCAGGTTCCAGCCGGCGAGCAGCCCACGCATGCCGAACGGAAAATGCATCGCAGGAGATGGTGGCACGTAGCTCACGGGCTTCAGCGAGCGGATGTAGGCATAGAGCGCCTGCACGTCCGCATCGCTGATCTTGGTATAGGAGGGGTACGGGAAGGCAGGATACAGATGACGCCCGTCCGCTGCGATTCCCTCGTGCAGGGCGCGTGCGAACTGCGCCTCCGACCAGGTGCCGATGCCGGTGGCGGCATCCGGAGTGATGTTCGCCGAGTAGATGACACCGAACGGCGTGTTGAGCGGCAGGCCTCCCGCAAAGGCTGCGCCCTGTGGGCGCGTGTGACAGGAGATGCAGTCGCCCGCCGTTGCCAGGTACCGCCCCCGCTCGACCAGCGTCGCGTCGAACCCGGCCTCGGGCGGTGCGCTCTGCGCATGCAGGTCGGCCTGTGCCGCGCTCAGCAGCGCGGCACTCAAGCCCGCGACGATGACCCCTCGGAAGCTATGCAACGAGCGCTCGCGAAACCGTCACGCTACGGCACGACCGCGTGCCAGAAGAGCGCACTCACGCCGATGCCCATCGCATCACCACCCGCCACGACCCTGATATCAACGCCCGAACCCGTCGCGCCCAAGCGTGCGGCCGGGACCGCATCGCTTGCAAGCCGCGCGCGGCCCGCGTCATCCACCTGCGCGAGTACGTAGGTCTCGTTGCCGCGGGCTTCGCCGCGCGTATCCGCCGCATAGGTGTAGAGCGCGAACCCTTTGTACGCCCACTGGCGCGTGCCGTCCGGTCGCACGAGGACGTCCCAGTAGCCGCAGGGCAGGGCAGCGGCTGGCGCGCGGTAGGGCGGCCAGTTGTGCGCACAGTTGGCATCGCAGGTGGACGTGCCGAACGCGCGGCCGAGCGCCGGAGGTCCGTGATCGAGACGGAAGTCGTGATTGTCCTCGTTGGGCTGCACGCGATCGCGCTGGTAGAGCGTCGCGCCGCTCGTGGTCACGAGGACGGCGCCCAGCCCTGCAAGCCTGTGGACGGCCGCATCCGCGGGCATGAAGTAGCGCAGCACCAATGCGACGCGGAAATGCTCGTCGATGCCAATCCCTCTTGCCTGGCTCGGTTTCTGATCGGCATCGAACTTGTAGAGCGGCCTGCCGCGATAAGCCCATTGGGCAATCCCATCGGGACGCGCAATGATCGAGAAATCGCCGCCCGGGCGCGCGATCTCGGCGGCCTGCAGGGGCAGCCAGTGTCGGGTGCAGTCGGCCTCGATGCGGCATGCGGGCCGCGGATGCTCGGCATCGCCATCGAATGCGTACAGGGTCATCCCCGCGGAGTCCACCAGCGCCACACCGCCCGCATCGGGAACGTCCGCGACCGAGATGTCATCGGGATGATTGAGGCCCAATCCGGGCTGCAGCACGGCGACCTGCCAGGCGCCGCCCGCGGCGCCGGCTCCCGTAGCATCACCGATCGCCTTGTCACCTGCGAACGTATAGAGCGGCGCACCGCGATAGGACCACTGCAGCGCGCCAGTTGAGCCCTTCACTGCCGACCACTGAGAGGCGCCCTCGGCGGCGTGCACGGCCGCTGAGGGCGGCCACTGCTGCGCGCACTCTGCGATGCAGGTGGAGCGGCCGCGCTGCGCATCAGCGGCATAGGTGTAAAGGGTCCGGCCACGGGCATCGGCCAGCACGACCTCCTCGGTGCGGTTGTAATACCCGTCCGCACGATGCAGAACCTGCAGCGTGATGCCGGGAGGCGTGGCGAGCGGCACGGACGCCGCAGCGCCCGAGGTCTCCGGACCGCGGCGCGCGCAAGCGTGCAGCAGCATCGCGACGCTAGCCGCGACGCAGAAGGCGCCAAGTCTGGCGACGGCGCTCGTTCTCATCCGGGCCAGACCGCTAGGCCATCACTTCGGTGATGGTTTTCGAGGTCCTGTTCGACTCGGTTCCGAAGGTGCTGATCGGCACACCGACGGCCTGCTGCACGGTGAGCGAGACCCGCGTGACCGGATCGCCCTTGGGCGCCGCAAAGTGAATGCCGGTCTTCATGCGCCCACCGGCGCTGCCGGCCGTGATGAGCGGGATGTTGTCCGTCGTGTGATTCTTGGCAAATCCAGAGTCGGTGTAATTGAGCACCAGCAGGCGATCGAGGAGCGTCCGGTCACCTTCGCGAATCGCCTGGAGCTCGCTCAAGAGCTGGTTGAACAGGCCGAGGATGACGGGAAAGAACTTCGCGACGTTCGGCTGATAGCCGAGACGCTCGTCGATGGGGTCTTCGTGCGTAAACAGATGATGGGTGTTGGCTTCGCCCGCAAAGCGCAGCTGCGACAGCCCATCACTGAGCATCACGTTGAACACGCGCGTCTGATCGCACGCCAAAGCATGCGCCAGAATGCGGGCAAACAGATGGTGATTCACCGTGACCTCGCCCACCTCGCCGCCGACTGGAGTCTCCGTCGGCTTGGTCGGCAGGGAGCAGGCCGCAAGCGGTGCCGGCTTCCGCAGCTGCAGATCGAGCTGCTGCTCGAGCTCGCGCAGCGACGTGAGGTATTGGTCGAGATGCGCGCGGTCGGCGGCGCCGAGCTGCCGTCGCAAGCTGCTCGATTGCTCGCTCACGGCCGAGAGCACACTGCGGCGCACGACCACGCTGGGATCGGGAGTGAACTCAGCGGCATTCGGATCCTTGAATCCCGGGCCGAACACGCGCATGTAGAGCGCGAGCGGCGAGATCTCCGAGGGATTCGTCGCGTTGCCGTCACGCTTGCTGTGACTGCTCGCGGCGCTTCCCGTGCACGACACTTCGAGCGAGCGAAATCGGGACCGCGTGCCGATCACGTCGGCAATCAGCGAATCGATGGTCGGCCCTGGATTGAGTACCAGATCGGCCGTCGGCGGAGCCGTTCCCTGTACGATGACCGCGGGAGCCACCGTGTGCGCCGCTGGCGGGCGGCCGTCGAGCAGCGCGCTCATCTGACTGTAGACGTTGAGCGTGTGCTTGTAGGGTGTGAGCGGCTGCAGCTCCACACCGAAGTCGTAGTTCGGTCCCGTCGTCTTCGGCTCCCAGCGACCGGGGTTGAATCCGCAGCCGTAGTACCAGGTTCCAAAGCACACGGGCAGCGCCGTGCCGGTGCCCGCCAGTGCCTCGCCGTTCGCGTCGAGGAAGCAATCGAGGAAGGGCAGCGCGAGGCTCACCGCCGCCCCATCGAACATGCCTCGCAGCACGCGCCGCCGGCTCAGCCTCGCTATCGAATTCATCGTGCAGTCTCCCCAGTGGGCTCCTCGCGTGAGGCCAGTTGCGTCGCGGGTGGGGCCGCGACCCGGTAGTAATTCTCGCTCGTCGCGATGCGCCGCATGAGTTCAGGCGTGCGGTAGCCGTCCCGAGCAAAGCTCTTCTCGAGATAGCGTATCCAGGGCATGTCACGCCGCGCCGGCGCTCGACCCGTGGCATAGGCATACATGCGGCGCACGAGACAGGCTCCGGTCGCCGGATTGTCGTGCATCGCCCGGCCCAACCCGGCCGCGTCATTGAAATGGATGCCGTCGAGCTCACCGCTGGTGTCGAGCGGTCGGCCATTCTCGGAGGTGCGATAGCTGGCATCCGAGTCGAAGTTCTCGAGAGCGAGCCCCATCGGATCCATGAGCTTGTGACAGCCGGCACACGTGGGGTCCGTGCGATGTGCCGTCAGCCGCTCGCGCATCGTGCGGAAGTGCGGATCGTGCGTATCCTGCGCGCCAGCCAGATTGACGTTGCCCGGTGGCGCGGGCACCGGCTCGCACAGCAGCAGCTCGCGCAGCGCCTTGCCCCGTAGCGTCGGCGAGCTCGATCCTTCATGCGAGTGCAAGGCGACGAAGCTCGCCTGCGCGAGAATTCCGGCACGCGGATCGCCTGCGGGAAACTCGTACGGCTGCCAGGGCGCGGCGTTCTGCGCCACGGGAACCCGATAGATCGAGGCGAGCGCGGGCGTGAGGAAGGTCTTGCGCGTCGTGAACAGGTCGCGATAGTCCCCGTCTTGCGTCAGCAGCAGATCCACGATCGTGCGTAGGGTCTGCTCCTGGGCCTCCTGACCGACGCGCACCGTCCACTTCGGATAGATCTTGGCGTCCTTGCTCAGCGTGTCGAACAGATCGAACTGCAGCATGTCGCTGAAGAAGGCGCGCACGCCCGCCTCGAGCCGCGGCGAGGCAAGCATCCGATCGACCTCGTGAGTGAGTCCGGATTCGGTGTCGAGCGCGCCGCTGCGCGCAGCCGCTCTCAGCTGCGCGTCGGGGTCGGAGTTCCAGAGAAAGAAGCTGAGCTGAGAGGCAGTGCTGTAGGCATCCAAGCGGTAGGTGCCGGGATGCTGCGTATCGGCTTCCGCGACTTCCCGGCGAAACAGAAACTGCGGCGATTCCAGCATTCCGGTGAGGCTCATCTCAATGCCGGAATAGAAGCTCTTGAGCGTGGTGCCCGCCAGGTTCGCCACCGCCACCGCGCTGTCGAGCTCGCTCGCGCTGAGCGGGCGGCGATACAGGAGCGCGCCGGTGCGCTTGAAGAACTGCGTCGCACAGGCGGGATCGGGCTCGCTCGCAGAGCGAGGCCTGCAAGGAATGAGCGTGTCGCGGTGCTCCGGGCTCACGACCTGCTGGGCAATGCCGCGCGCCATCGCATCGTACTGCTCCAGCCCGGTCGCCGTGATCCCGACATGCGCGGTGCCCACGGCAAACAACCCTTCATCGCGTAATCCGGGCTCGAAGCGACCGGCCACCTTGATGCCAGGACCGAAGACATCGCCGATCACGCGCCGATATTGATCCGGCGTGAGCCGTCGGGCGATCGTGGGTGCGCCCGGCGAGTCGGGTTCGGCAGCTGCAAAGACTGCCTTGAGCGTGGCCATCGCATGCTCGGGGCACACACCCAGCTTCGCACATACACCCGATTGCGCTTCTGCGTCCGGGCGCGCGGCCGGCGTCTCCCCGTGCGCGCTTTGTGTGTCGTGCTCGCGAGTGATGAAGGCCGGAACTGCCTGGATCATGTACGCGGCCGAGATCGCCGTGTTCTCTCCGCTGTTCGGATCCGGGTAGGCATCGGCGTAGCGACGGAGCGCGTAGTAGAGCGCCGGCGCATCGATGCCGAAGCCGCGCTCATCGATATAGCCGACCTTCGCGTGACTCCAGTAGACGTGATACCAGGGCTGGTAGCCGCCGAGCACGCCTTCCAAATTCCCGTCCGGCTTGATCCGCAATCGCATGCGAGCCTGCAGGAACTCGTATACCGGCTGTATGTAGGCATTGCAGCGCATCTTGAAGTGCGCCGGCTCGGTGATGATGACGCCGTTGCGGATCCTGCCGCGCAGGACATTGACCGAAGCGGGATGCGTGCCCAGGCGGTAGGTCATGTCGCGCTGCACGTGTGCGTTGGCGTCCTGCACGACGATCGGGTCGATCGAAGTCTCCCAGGTCACCGTCACCTCGCCGTCGCGGCTCAAATCCTCACCGCTGACCGTGATCAACCAGGCACCCATCACGGCGCGTGATACGTCCCAGCGGTATTCGGGCTCGAGCGGGGGTTGCGGTGGCGGATAGCCCTTGTAGGCCTGAATGCATCCCATCGCCCGAAACAGCTGATTGTTGACACCCAGCTCGTGGGTCTCTGGATCCTCATAGGAGTTGGGTGAGTCGCGGCCCTTGCCGTCGAGATTGAAGCCGTAGGCGAAGCGCCCGACCGCTGGCTTCAAGTGTGCATCGGGCACCGTGGTCGGATGCAAATAGACATTGTCCCGGCCGTTGCCGCGGGTGGCTGCCACCGCGACCCAGCGTGTCGTCGTGCGTCCGTTCTGGATGTTGTAATCCTTGTTGAACATCGCATCGATCTCGGCCTGAGGCAGACCGAGGATGCGCAGATCGCGCTTGAAGAATACGTCCGGCAGGGGATTGAGTCCTTGCGGGCAGGTGTCATCCCCGTAGTAGTCGGCGGGGTAGAAGTAGTTGATGACGAAAGTCCTGGTCTGCGCTGCCTCGGCGCGCTCGAGCGGCAGCGAGAGGAGGGACAGCGCGAGCAGCGCGAGCAGAAGTGCGCCAGCTGAGCGTGCGCGACTCATTGCGCCGACTTCGTTGAGAGCTCGTGACATATGCCATCCGCTGAAGCGCTTGCGACTCATTCTAAGAGCAAGCTCTCGGCTTCGAAAGGCCGCGCGTGCCGGCAAAGAGGCTCAGCCACTTTGCCCGCTCAGACTCGCAGCTGAGCCCTTGCGGATAGCCCCGGGCCCCGCCACAGGTACATCGCCAGCAGCGGGGCGGAGCCCGTGCGTGTTGCATGCGGTTCCATGGACCGATGGAGGATCGTCGCGCCCGGTTCGCGCTCGACGAACGGCCCCGCTCCGCGCTGCCAGGCGGCAGCGCCCGAGAGCGGCACATAAAGCTCCTCGGCCCGATGGCTATGCGAGGGATACAGCGTGTCCGGCCCCAGGAGCAAGAAGCCGCACAGCAGGGAGTCGCAGCAGATCGGCCCTGATGACCCGAGCAGCTCGCACCAACCGTAGCGCTCCAGAAAGGACGCGGCGATCTCGCCGGGTCTATACGTTTGGCGCCACCTACAGTGATCACTTGCAGCGCAAAGTTGCCGCACGAGCTCCTGCAAAGACCCCGCCGGCGCCCGGCTCACGATGTCGGGCAGCCAACGGAGAACCGGTAGAGTCGCAGGTGCGACGTCCCGGTGCGTGATTGCGACAGGCCACTCAGCCAGAAACGGCGCCGCGACATCTCCCGGCGTGCTCTCGGCGAGCAACCGGGCGCTGCGGGCCAGCGCGTCCCAGGCGCTCACGAGCTTTGCGACTCGGACTCGCGATACAGGGCGCGAGCTCGACGCACGGGATTCCAATCGTTGATCTCATCGCGCGGTCGATACGGCGCCTCGAGAAAACGCACTTCATCAGGCGAGAGCTGCAATCTGCTCGCCGCCACCGCGGTGTCGATATGTTGCGGCTCCGTCGCACCGATCAGCGGCACGGTCACCTTCGGGCTGTTTGCCACCCATGCCATGGCGATGTGCGCGGGCGTCACACCGTGCCGCTCCGCGACCTGGCGCACGCGATGGGCGATCTCACGATCGATCTCGTCACCGTAAAAGTCGAGGTAAACATCGTGCGCCGTGCGAGCGGTCGGACCGCTGCGCGCCAGGAATCCGCGGGCGAGAGCGCTGAAGGTGCTCACCGCGATACCGGCGTCCTGACAATAGGGAATCATCTCCCGCTCCTCTTCGCGATAGAGCAGGTTGTACTGACACTGCATGTTGACGAACGGTGTCCAACCATGCAGCCGCGCCACGTGATTCATCTTGGCGAACTGCCACGCGTACATGGTCGATGCGCCGAGATAGCGTGCCTTACCCGCCCTGACGATGTCGTGCAGCGCGCCCATCGTTTCCTCGAGCGGCGTCTCTGGATCGAACGCATGAATGATGTACAGGTCGACATAATCGGTGCCCAGGCGCCGCAGCGAGCGATCGATGGAAGCAAACAGATGCTTGCGCGACAGCCCGCGATCATTTACGTCCGAGCTCATTGGATAGAAGACCTTGGTGGCTAGTACCAGCGCATCACGTGGCACGAGCTCGAGCAGCGTACGGCCGACGACCTCCTCATTGCGTCCGGCGGAATACCAGTCGGCCATATCGAAGAAGGTGATGCCGAGATCGAGCGCGCGCCTGAGAATGGGCGCAGCACGATCGGCATCCAGCACCCAGGGTTTCCAGCTCGAGCTGCCGAGGGACATGGTGCCGAGGCACAGTCGCGAGACCTTGAGGCCCGTGCGGCCGAATGACACTTCCTGCATGCCGTTAACATGCCACTTTGGCGCGCAGTCCGATAGCCTTGGGCGCCGCCGCGTCCTGTGCGGCCGCGATCGTCAGTGAACGCGCAGCACGATCTTGCCGAGGAAATGCCCGGCCTCGAGGCGCTTGTGTGCTTGTGCCGCCTGCGCGAGCGAATATTCCGCGGCGATAGGTACGATCGGCTTTGCCGCCACGACCGCCTTGTTCAAGCGCTCGAATGCGCTTACCCCGGAGACGAAACTGTAAAGCGTCATGCGCATTGCGAATCGCGGCTTCGGCAGGGGCTCCATGCCATACAGATACGCGACTCTGCCCTGGCCGTCCTGCCGCACGGCATCGATGCAACGCTCGAGGGCGTCGCCGCCGGCGAGTCCCAGCACGGCATCGACGCCGTGCGGCGCGAGGCGCTTGGCAGCGGCTGCAATGTCGCCGGTCTTGCCGTTTACCACCGCATCGGCGCCCACGCGGCGCAAGAGCGCCAGCCCATCGTCACTGGTTGCGGTCGCGAGCACTCTCAGCCCACGCAGTTTGGCGAACTGCACCGCGAGCGTGCCGACGCCGCCGGTGGCCCCATGAATGATCAGCGTTTCTCCGGCCCGCATCTGCAGAATGTCATCGATGCCCTGAAGCGCCGACAATCCACTGATGGCAAGGATGCCCGCCTCGGTGAGGCCGACCCCCCGGGGGATGTGGGCGATGTCCTCGGCCCGAGCCCTCACATACTCGGCGTAGAAGGCGCCGCCCGTTCCATACACCTCATCGCCCACTTTGAAGCCGTGTATCCCGGGGCCGATGGCGACGACAACGCCGGCGCCGTCAGAGCCGAGGACAAGCGGAAAGCGTGCGCGCTCACCGGGGTGCTGGCGGATCCCCGCATCCCAGGCCCCGACGCCGGCGGCACGCACCGCGATCAGCACTTCATCGGCACCCGGCTTGGGAACCGGCAAACGATGCATCGACAATGCCTCGGGCCCGCCACCCCGGTCGATGGCGGCGGCGAGCATCGTGTCGGGTACCTCGGTCGCCACTGCGACGCGCACAGGTGTAGCGCCGCTACCGAGGGCGAAGCCCAAAGTCGCAGCGACTGCTAGCAGACGGGTCGTTCTCATGCCGGTTCAACGCGTGCGTGGCAGCGCGCTCACTTCTTTTTCGGTTCCATGGTCAGAAGGGGAGCGCCCTCCGGAGCGATCAGGACGGCGATCGCCGACGCCGGCTCGGTGGTGCTCGCGCTCTCAGCGACTGTATGAAGCGCACCCGGCGGCTCGAAGAAGCTCTCGCCCGTGTGAACGATCTGAACCGGCTGACCCGCAACGCCCAGCCGCGCGACACCCTGGGTCACATAGACATAGACGGATCCCGGGTGGCGATGGGCCGGCGCAGGCGGCCGCGATGGATCCTTCGGTCCAAATTTCAAGGCAACGACCACCAGGTTCTTTCCGGGAACATCCGACAGTGGTCGCGCAAAGATGACCCCGGGTAATTTCGCGAGCTCCTGGACGGTCAGACCCGGGGTCATGGCCGACCGCACCGGCGCCGGGCTCTTCCCATCGTCCGCAGATGCCGGTGCGCCGGCAATGTAAAGGAGGACTCCGCACGCGACGCAAGTGCGCCAGCACGAGATGTCAATATGCCTTCTCAGATACACGGTGGTGAGTCTCCGTTTTGGTACGGTGGTGAGGTCGACCGCGAAAATCTTAGTCCGCCGACCGTAGGGTTCCAAGCGTGTCGCTTGACCGCTCAGTTGGCGCCCTCGGCGGGCGCTGCTAGGATTGCCGTGACCTAACGACAAATTCGAGTGCAGACGCTGAACTCCTCGCCCGAGATCTGGATAGGTCTCGACACGGGCGGTACTCACACCGACGCGGTCGCGCTCAACGGCGAACGGAGCATCATTGCCAGCGCCAAGGCGTTGACGACGCACTGGGATCTCTCCCTCGGTCTCGCCGCAGCGATTCGTGCGCTGCTCGAGCGCCTGCCCCGTGGGATCACTCGCGAGCACATCTCTCTCGTGTCGGTCTCGACCACGCTCGCCACGAACGCGGTGGTCGAGAATCGGTACCGGCGGATCTGCACCATCCTGGTCGGTTTTGATGACCCCATGGTCGAGCGCTCCGGCCTGAAGCGAATCGGGGGCGGGGTCATCGTGCGTGTGCGGGGCGGACACGATGCAACCGGGCAGCAGGCCGAGCCGCTCGATGAAGCAGCGGTCACCGCTGCCGTCCACGAATTCGCGCCGCAGGTCGAGGCGTTTGCCGTGGCGGCGCTGTTATCCGTGCGCAATCCTGTCCACGAGCGCCGCGTGCGCGATCGAATCAGGTCGATGTGCAGCAAACCGGTGACCTGCAGCCACGAGGTGAGCTCGCGGCTCGACGCGCCGAACCGAGCGCTCACCGCGGCACTCAACGCGCGCCTGACCCCACAGATCAGGCACCTGTTGGAGGCACTACAGGGCGTCCTCGCGAGCGAGTCGATCGCGGCTCCGTTGATGGTCGTCAAGGGTGATGGCACCTTGATGAGGTCCGAGGTTGCGCTCGAATACCCGGTAGAAACCGTGCTCTCGGGTCCTGCCGCAAGCGTGGTGGGCGCCGCGTTCCTCAGCTGCCTCGAGGAGTTCGTCGTCGCGGACATGGGCGGCACCACGACTGATGTCGCTCTGGTGCTGGCGGGACGCCCCGTCATTCGCCCGGACGGAGCGGTGATCGGCGGTTGGCGCACCATGGTCGAGGCGATTGATGTTCGCACCTGCGGCCTCGGCGGTGATAGTCAAGTGTGCCTCAGTCGCGAGGGGAGGCTCGCGGTAGGACCCCGCAAAGCCATGCCCCTCAGTCTTCTGGCGCACCAGTTTCCGGACGTACTGAACGAGCTCAGCGCACTCGCCAGGAATGAACATCCGCCGCCGTTCGCCACACAGTTCGCATTTCGAAATCCAGGGCAGGGTCCGCAGGGCATCCTCGATCGACTGGAACGCAGAGTGTGGGAAGCACTCACGGCTGCGCCCCGCCCGCTCGATGCGCTCGCGAGCACTGCGCACGGCGCGGAGGCCGTACGAAGGTTGGTCGATCGTGGTTTCGCGACATTGGCCGCCTTCACTCCGAGCGATGCCATGCATGTTCTCGGCAAGCAACGGGGCTGGAACGTCGAGGCCGCGCGCCTGGGCGCAGCGATTCTGGCGGCCCAGGAGCGGGATGCAACGGCCCGCCAGAGCCCGGATACGCCGGAAGGCATTTGTGAGCGAACCTACGAACAGGTCATTCGCGCCGCGGCGCGCGTCGTGCTGGAGAGCACTCTCGCAGCGGATTCTGGAGTCGAGGCCGGGGAGGGACGCCGCGGACTCGGGCCGCTCATTGACCAGGTCGTCGCAGGACGGCCGTTCTCCCGGCTGGTAGAGACTCGGCTGCGACTCGCAGTGCCGCTCATAGCGATCGGTGCTCCTGCAGAGGCGTACTATCCGGAAGTCGCGCGCAGGTTAGATGCACAGCTCATGCTTCCGGAGCATGCCGCCGTATGTAGCGCCATCGGTGCCGTTGCGGGCGTGGTGTCCGAGACATCCGAGATTTTGGTGAATCAACCCACTCTGAATCTCTTTAGGGTGCACGACCCGACCGGCATTCGCGACTATTCCGAGTCTCGCGAGGCGATTGAGGATGCGACGCGCGTGTCACGCGCGCTGGCGCTCGCGGCCGCACGGCGTGCGGGCGCGATCGACCCTCACGTGGAAACAGCCGTGCTCGAGCGCCGCGCGGCGGCCGTATCGGGACTCGATTATCTGGCTGAGGCTCTCGTTCGCTCGAGAGCGACAGGCCGACCTGCCGGGGGCCGGCCAAATCGGAGCGGTTGAGTTAAGCTGCCTCTAAGGGAGGGGTGGCGTCTTCGTGACAGATCCGTCGCACGCAGTGTTTCTCAGCTACGCGTCTCAGGATGCGCAGGCTGCTCAGAGGATCTGCGAGGCCCTGCGCGGCGCCGGTATCGAGGTCTGGTTCGATCAAAGCGAGCTGCGAGGCGGAGACGTGTGGGACCAGAAGATCCGGCGCGAAATCCGCGATTGCGCGCTCTTCATTCCCGTCATTTCCGCGAACACGGCCTCCCGACAGGAAGGCTATTTCCGGCTCGAGTGGGATCTTGCCGATCAGCGCACCCACATGATGGCACGCAACCGTGTGTTCATCTTGCCCGTGACGCTGGATGCGAGCGCCGAGCTCGGTGGGGACGTACCGGAGTCGTTTCAACGGGTGCAGTGGACGCGCCTGCTGGCCGGTGAGACACCTCCCAGCTTCGCTGACAGGGTCCAGCGTCTGCTGCTTCCGGAGGCATCAACACCGATCCGCGCCGCGACGACTGCTCAGGCTCAAATCGCAGGGGCCAACCGAACGCGGGTGCAGGCATCCCGGCCAGCCAGGCGCGGGCTGCTCGCGGCAGCCGCTGTGATTGCGCTAGCGGCAGTAGCCTATTTCGCCGTCAACAAGTTGTGGGTCTCGAAGCCCGCCACAGCCTCAGCCACATCTGCCGCGAACGCTCCCGCGGCTGTCTTCGCGCCGCCTCCGCACTCGATTGCAGTGCTCCCGTTTGTGAATATGAGCGGGGACAAGGATCAGGAGTATTTCTCCGAGGGGATGACGGAGGAGCTGCTCAATTCCCTCTCGCGCATTAACGAGCTGCAGGTCGCCGCACGCACCTCTTCGTTCGCCTTCAAGGACAAGGATGTCGACGTTGCCACGATTGCGCACAGGCTCAACGTTGGCGCAGTGTTGGAAGGCAGCGTGCGCCGCTCGGGCAACACCATTCGCATCACCGCCCAGCTCATCAATGCTGTAACCGGGTTTCACCTGTGGTCACAGACCTATGACCGGGACCTAGGGGATGTGCTGAAACTTCAGACCGACATCGCAACGGCAGTCGCCCAGGCCTTAAAGGTTACCCTGCTCGGCGATATCTCCCAGAAGATCGAGCTCGGCGGCACGCGCAATCCTGCGGCCTTCGATGCGTACCTGCGCGCGACAAAGGCGTTTCAATCTAGACACGAGGCCAAGGATCTACCCAGTATCATCGCGGCGTACACGGAGGCAATCCGCCTGGATGGCACCTTCGCGCTTGCGCTGGCGAGCCGATCGGTCGCTCTCACCAGTTACATCACGGAGGCGGTGTCCGGGGATGCTGCTCGCGAGACCTTTGAGAAAGCGGAAGCCGATGCCCGGCTGGCGATCGCGCTCGCCCCGGAATTGGCCCAGGCGCACGCCGCCCTTGCGAATCTCTTTGAGGTCGGGACTCTCGACTTTGCGAAGGCGAATGAGGAACACGAGCGGGCCATGACCCTGGCACCAGGCAATGCCGAGGTACTGCGCTTGAGCGGAAAGTTTGCCGCGCTCATGGGACGTTTCGATCTGGGGATTAGCGCTGGCCACCGCGCGGTCGTGCTGGATCCGCTCGCTCGTGCTAGCTACTCGCTCCTCGGCAATGCTCTTTACGCCGCCCGGCGATATCGGGAAGCAGCAGCGGCCTTTGCAGAAGCCATCCGCCTCAATCCCGATTTCAAGGGCTCATATGGCAATCGCGGATTTGCCTTGTACGAGCTCGGTGACCTCGACGGCGCGCGCGGCTCATGCGAGGCGAAGCGCGATTACTGGGCCAATCAGCAGTGTCTGGCTATTGTATACGATAGGCTCGGACGGCGTGCTGATGCGGAGGCGCAACTTGCGCAAATGAAGGCATCTGTGGGCGACAGCGCCGCCTACCAGTACGCCACTATCTACGCGCAGCGGGGCGATCGCGCGAAGGCACTCGAGTGGCTCGACACCGCGATGCGCCTGCGTGACCCGGGGCTCATCCTTCTGAAGACCGACCCGCTGTTGGATCCGCTGCGCAAGGAGCCGCGCTTTGAGGCTATCGAGTGGAAATTGAAGTTCCCAGCCTGAAGTGACTCGCCCGTGCAAAGTTGACGACTTCCTATCCGCGGCGCGAGCGGTCAAAGGGGAGGCAGACCATGTCGAAGAAGTCCATTAGAGGCTTCCGTGAGCGGAAGACCGAGGCGGACAGCCGACGACGCTTTCTCGAGGGCATGGCGCTCAGCGTCGGGGCAGTGGCGTTCCTATCGGCGACCGATTCTCGTTCCGCGCGCGCCCAGGCGCCGGAACCGACCCCGCCGCCACGGCGGGGCCCCTTCATGCCGCCTGCCCCCAAAGTTGCGCAGCCGCCGCCGCTGAAAGAGGTAGCCGGCAAGACAGCGTACATCACGGCATCATCGGACGGCATCGGACTTGGGATCGCGCGCGCGTGCGCCAACGCAGGGATGAAGGTCGTCATCGGATATCGCAACGAGAAGCGACTCGCCGAAGCCTTGCCACTCATCAAGACACCCAACGCCGGTGTGCATGCGATCAAGCACGACGTCACCGATCGAGATGGCTGGACGCGGCTGCTCGAAGAGATCAACAAGACATTCGGGAACTTGCACTTGCTCGTGAACAACGCGGGCGCCAAGACACTCGCCCAGGCGAGCCAGGCCGAGACCAGTGACTGGGACAATGCGGTGGCCGTCAATTTCACGGCGATCTACAACGGCGTGCGAGCGTGCCTGCCGCATTTCAAGCAGCACGGTGAGGGTGCGCACATCGTAACTACCGCGTCCATGAGCGGCATCGTCCCCGGCGTGCTGGCCGGTGTTTACACGGCGACGAAGATTGCAGCGGTGGGCCTCATGGAGGCGCTGCGCGTCGAGCTCGAGGGCACCAATATCGGAACGTCAGCATTCTGTCCGGGAGGCGTCATTACCGATAACCGTCCCGAGGGCCAACGTAAACCATCGCCGTTTGGGCGCGGCGCCTCCGTCATGATGGATCCCTTGGAGGCGGGCGAGCGGGTGTTGAACGGCGTCCGCAACAACGATCTCTTCATCATCAGCCATCCCGAGTTCCGCGATGGCATGCAGGAGCGCTTCGACGCTTACATGGTGTCGGTGCCCGATGAGACCCCGCCGCCCGAGCGTGCGAGGATCGAGCAGATCCTCGCTCACTGTCCGATCTATCCCCTGGAAGTTGCGCACCGCAAGGTCCCGCGCAAGTCGTACCGTAACTGACGACACTGCGTGCCATTTGGCGGCTGCCGCGGCTGAGCCTAGACTTACGCCCTCACGCTCATGAAGTACGCCTTCCTCGTCTGGTCAGGCATGTGGCGCAAGCGCACGCGCGCGGCGCTTATCCTGCTGCAGGTCATCATCGCGTTCACGCTGTTCGGTGTCCTGCAGGGACTCGACACCGGCATCAAGCAGGCGATCGCCAAGGCGCACGCGAACCGCATGTATGTCCTGAGCCGCGTGAGCAGCAACGATTCGTTGCCGCTTGCGCTGCTCGCGGATGTCCAGCGGGTGCGCGGTGTCCTGACGGTGAGCTACGAGAGCGGCCTTCCGGGGATCTATCAGAACCCAGACCAGCAGGTTTATGCGAACGCGGTGGACACCGCGAGCTTCGCGCGCATCTTTTCCGAAATCGTGATCCCGCCGGGCCAGCTCGAGGCGCTCGTCCATACTCGCACCGGAGCGCTGGTCGGCGAGCAGCTCGCGCAACGCTACGGCTGGAAGATTGGCCAGCGCATTCCCCTGCAGTCGCCCCTGGCCCAGCGCGACGGCTCGCGCAACTGGAGTTTCGATGTCGTTGGATTCTTCGCGGAGCCGGATGATCCCGATCGGGCGAACTATCTGCTCATCAATTACGCCTATCTGAACGAGGCGCGTGAGGCCAATCGCGACACGGTGAACGACTTCGTGGTGCAGATCGATGATCCGCAACGGTCCGCGAGCATCGGCCACGATATCGACACGCTGTTCGCGAATTCTCCGCACGAGACGCGCACGCAGTCCGAATCGGATCTCGCCTCCTCGCAGGTGCAGCGCATCGGCGATATCGACTTTCTCGCGCATGCGGTGACGGCGGCGGCTTTTTTCGCGCTGCTGTTCGCAACCGGAGCGCTCATGATGCAAACCGTGCGCGAGCGCACGCCCGAGCTCGCCGTGCTGAAGACCGTAGGTTTCGCGGACCGGCGTGTCATGGCCCTCATCCTCGCTGAGGCGCTCGTCTCCTGTCTGTTGGGTGCGGCCATCGGACTCGGAATTGCAGCACTGCTGCTGCCGCGTGCCCGGCAGCTCATCGGTCTGGGATCCCTGCCGGGCGTCGTCATCGCCGTAGGATTTGCCTGTGCCGCCATTCTCGCGCTTCTGTGCGGAGCGATTCCCGCCTGGCGCGGCCTGAAGCTTGAAGTCGCAACGGCGCTCGGGCGGCGCTGAGAGAGCCCATGCGATCGCTCAGACAGACAGTCGCACTCACCACTTTCGGACTGCGCAGCATTCCGGAGCGCCTCGGCGCATCGCTCATCACGGTCATTGGCATCATGACGGTGGTGGCCGTGCTGCTCGCACTCTTGTCGATGGGCGAGGGGGCGCAGTTCTGGGAAACCGGGCAGGCGCGCGCCGACCGGGCGGTCGTGCTGAGCCATGGCGCGCTCAGTGCCTTTGCCAGTCGTATCACGCGCGATCAGATTGCGGTCCTGTCGCAGGAGCCGGGCGTCAAGAAAGCCGAGGACGGGACTGCGCTCGTGACCGCAGGCAGCATGGTCCGGGTCGATATCGTGACCAGAGACAACGAGCGCGGCAGTCTCTACCTGGTCGGCATGACCAATCGCCGCGTCTATCCCGAAATTCACGTTCTCGCAGGCCACTGGCCAGGGGCCGGGTTGCACGAGCTCGCGGTCAGCAAGGTGGCGCAACGGCTCGATCAGGGGGTCGAGATCGGTGATCGACTGCGCCTGCGCGGCTCGGACTGGACGATCGTGGGTGAGTTCGAGGATGCAAAGGGGGTGTTCGAGCAGGTCCTGTTCGGGGACGGCGAGACGGTACTCTCGGCGTTCGGACGGGACGCCTACCAGCAGTTCGTCGTGATGCTCGATTCACCGGCCGCGTTTCCGGGATTCAAGCAGGCGGTGCTCGCCGATCCGTCGCTCAAGGTAGACGTCTACACCGAGGCCGCGAATCGCGAGACGACGTTCAAAGGACTGCGGGGACTGCTCGACTTCGTGAGCTACTTCATCGGGACACTGATGGCGATGGGCGCCGTCTGTGCCGCCCTCTCCAGCTTGTACGCCTCCGTGGATGCGCGCGGACGGGAGATCGCCACACTGCGCGCCGTCGGCTTCGGGGCTGTTCCGGTGCTCGCCTCGGTTCTCATCGAGGGAATGCTGCTCGCGCTCGGTGCCGGAATCATAGGGGCACTCATCGCCTGGTTGATTTTCAACGGCAAGGTCATCAGCACGGAAGGCCTCACATTCCCGCTTGCCGTAAGTCCGCATCTAGTGCTGATCAGCATCATATGGGCGCTGGTGATCGGTCTCGTCGGCGGTCTGCTGCCCGCGATTCGCGCGGCGGCCCTTCCTGTCGCCTCCGCGATGCGCGACACCTAGTCGCATTTTGATTCAAGAGGGGAGCTTTCATGTTGCGATCGAAGGATCTCAAATGCGCCATGCTGCTCCTGGTGCTTGCCGGCCTCGGCGCAGGTCTGGCCGCGGCACAGCCACCGAAGCCCAGCGTCAAAGGTTACGAGGTGGAGTGGGTGTATCGGGTCCGATACGGATTCATCGACGAATGGTGGGACCTCTTTCGCAAGTACCAGATCCCCATTCTCGATCGAGAGAAGTCACTCGGCTATGTGCTCGACTAT
>Ga0335077_10000732_pt1 | contig 37321 bp, 37 predicted proteins | sample Lox_Sample_31_FD_207151 | JGI IMG/M metagenome (GOLD analysis project Ga0335077, IMG submission 207151) | Soil microbial communities from Loxahatchee National Wildlife Refuge, Florida, United States - Lox_Sample_3.1 | ecosystem: Environmental > Terrestrial > Soil > Wetlands | place: USA... | reverse complement strand
GCGACGGCGCGATCTACGCCGCGCTCAAGCACGGCCATTTCGGCGCCAAGCTGCACCGCTCCGACGATGGCGGAGGCTCATGGAAGGAACTTGCCGCGCCGGCGTTCCCGGCCGATACCGCGGGCTCGCCGAGCCTGTTCCAGATCTGGACCCTGGAAGCCGGCGGGCCGCAGCAGCCGGGCCGGCTCTGGATCGGCGCGCTGCCGGCCGGTCTGTTCCGCTCTGACGATCGCGGCGAGACCTGGGAACTCGTGCGCGCGCTGTGGGACGTGCCGGAGCGGGAGAAATGGTTCGGCGGCGGCTACGACATGGCCGGCATCCACACAATTTTGCCCGATCCGCGCGACGCGCGGCGCGTGTTCGTCGCGATCTCGTGCGGCGGCGTGTGGGAAACGCGCGACGACGGCGCGAGCTGGAAGGTGCACGGCAAAGGTCTGATCGCCGGTTATATGCCGCCGGAGCAGGCAGAAGCGTCGGAGATCCAGGACCCGCACCGGGTTGCCCGCAGCGCCGGCGCGCCGGACGTCATGTGGATGCAGCATCACAGCGGGATGTACCGCTCGACCGACGCCGGTCTGACGTGGTCGCCGCTCAAGCCGCCGTGGGACGATTTCGGCTTCGCCGTGGTGGCGCATCCCGAGGATGGCAATACGGCTTGGTTCGTGCCGGCGATGAAGGACGAGCTGCGCATGCCGCGCAATGGTGCGCTCATCGTGTCGCGCACGCGCGACGGCGGCAAGTCGTGGGAGAAATTCTCCGACGGCCTGCCGCAGCGCGACGCTTTCGACCTGATCTATCGCCACGGCATGGATATCGACGCGAGCGGCACCCAGCTGGCCATCGGCTCGACCACGGGCGCGCTGTGGGTGAGCGAGAATTCCGGCGAAAAATGGCAGCTCGCCAACGCGCACCTGCCGCCGATCTACGAGGTGCGTCTGATATAAGCGGCATGCCTGCGTGCCAATCGCCTAGTCGCGCGTGTGCCACCGGATCAAGCCGCCGAAATAAGCAACGTGCGATCGCGAACGGGGCACTGCTCAAACATGGATCGGATAGCTAAAACATATGGCGCGAGACAATCGCGCCATATTTCAAGGTCGGTTTGCTCAACGGCGCTAAGCCGCCATTGCCATGGCGTGTTTTAAATTCGCATCCACCTTGTCGAGGAAGCCGGTGGTGGAAAGCCATTTCTGGTCGGCGCCGACGAGCAGCGCCAGATCCTTGGTCATGAAGCCGGCTTCCACGGTGTCGACGCAGACCTTTTCCAAGGCGCTTGCGAATTTCGCGAGATCCGCGTTGTTGTCGAGCTTGGCGCGATGCGCAAGCCCGCGCGTCCAGGCAAAGATCGAGGCGATGGAATTGGTCGAGGTCTCCCTGCCCTTCTGATGTTCGCGATAGTGGCGCGTCACGGTACCGTGGGCGGCTTCCGCTTCCATCACCTTGCCGTCGGGCGTCATCAGCACCGAGGTCATCAGGCCGAGCGAGCCGTAGCCTTGCGCGACCGTGTCCGATTGCACGTCGCCGTCGTAGTTCTTGCAGGCCCAGACGTAGCCGCCGGACCATTTCAACGCGGCTGCCACCATGTCGTCGATCAGGCGGTGCTCGTAGGTGATCTTCTTCTTCTCGAACTCGGCCTTGAATTCCTTGTCGAACACTTCCTGGAAGATGTCCTTGAAGCGGCCGTCGTAGACTTTGACGATGGTGTTCTTGGTCGAGAGATAGAGCGGATAGCCGCGGTTGAGCGCGTAGTTCATCGAGGCGCGCGCGAAGTCGTAGATCGACTGGTCGAGATTGTACATCGACATGGCGACGCCGGGGCCGGGGAACTGGAATACCTCGCGTTCGATCTTCTTGCCGTCGTCGCCGATGAAGGTGAGCATGAGCTTGCCCTTGCCGGGCACCTTGAAGTCGGTGGCGCGGTACTGGTCGCCGTAGGCGTGGCGGCCGATGATGATGGGCTTGGTCCAGCCGGGCACGAGGCGCGGCACGTTCTTGCAGATGATCGGCTCGCGGAAGATCACGCCGCCGAGGATGTTGCGGATGGTGCCGTTGGGCGAGCGGTACATGTCGTGCAGGTTGAATTCCTTCACGCGCGCCTCGTCGGGCGTGATGGTGGCGCATTTGACGGCCACGCCGACTTCACGGGTCTTGTTCGCCGCATCGATAGTGATCTGGTCGCGCGTCTCGTCGCGCTTCTGGATGCCGAGATCGTAATAGAGCAACTGGATGTCGAGATAGGGATGGATCAGCTTGTCCTTGATGTACTGCCAGATGATGCGGGTCATCTCGTCGCCATCCATTTCGACGACGGGATTCTTGACTTTGATCTTCGCCATGAATTGGGAACCTTTTTAAGCGGATTGATGGGGGGCGGCGGCGCTGCCTATAGCACCCCTCGGCAGGCGGAGAAAGCAGGGTGTGGCGGGCTTTGCGCTCGAACGCAGCGCAGCTATACCGCGCCGTGGAGGATGCGATGCCCGGCGCCGGGACCGATAAGACCAAACGATGGATTGCGCAGCCGGGACCCGTGGTGATTCTGGTCGAGCCGCAGCTCGGGGAGAACATCGGAGCGGCAGCGCGCGCTATGGCGAATTTCGGGCTCTCCCAGCTGCGCCTAGTCAAGCCGCGGGAGAAATGGCCCAACCCGCAGGCGCGCAAGATGGCCTCGGGCGCCGACCGCGTCCTCAAAGAGACGGTGCTGTTCGACACGCTGGAAGATGCCATCGCCGATTGCACCCTGGTGCTCGCCAGCACCGCTCGGGCGCACGATCAGGCCAAGCCGGTGGTCGGCGCCGATGAGGCGGCGCGGCTCATGGCGCCGCGCGTGAAGGCGGGGGAGACCGTCGCGGTGCTGTTCGGCCGCGAGCGCTATGGGCTGGAGAACCATGAGATCGGGCTAGCAGACCAGATCATCACGTTCCCGATCAATCCGGCCTTCGCGTCGCTCAATCTGGCGCAGGCCGTGGTGGTCGTCGCCTACGAATGGTTCAAGCTCGCGGGAACCGGGCTGCCGTTCGCGATGCCGCAGAAATCGGCGCAGGCGCCGAAGCAGCAGTTGCTGGCGTTCTTCGCGACGCTCGAGCGCGAGCTGGAAAAGGTCGAGTATTTCCGGCCGCCGGACAAGCGCGGCGTGATGCAGGTGAACCTGCGCAATATCTTTCATCGCATGCAGCCGACGCGGCAGGACATCCAGACGCTGCACGGCGTGATCACGTCGATCGCGGCCGGCCGCAAGGGCCCGGCACGCGGCGGCGTGCTCGACGGCGCGGAAGCGGAAGTGCTGCGCGCCCTGCTCGACGAATACGAGCAGGGACGCGTGGCGGGCGAACGCGGCCCGGTGCGCGGCTTGGCGCGTCTGTTGCGGCGGAATCCGACGGAAGCCGAGCGCGCGTTCTGGACGGCGCTGACGAAAGACCGCCGCTTCGCCGGCCGCGGTTTCAAGCGGCAGGTGCCGGTCGGGCCGCACATCGTCGATTTCGTTTCATTTCCGCTGCGGACGGTGCTGGATCTCGTGCCGCAGGTGGAAAGCAGGGCGGCAGGCAAAGCGCGCGCGGAGCGGCGGGCGTGGCTGATTGAACGCGGCTATCGCGTCGTCGATTTACGCGCGGCCGACGTGGAGGCCGATGCCGAAAAGGTGCTGGAGCAAATCGATCTTGCGCTCAGCGAGCGGAAATAGCGCCTATTTGGCGGCCTTGATCTGCTCGATCGCCTGGGCCATCAGCTCGTCCATGGTCCGGCGGATCTGGTGGTCGGATTGCGCCACGCCCTTGGCGTCGAAATCCTTGCGAATCTTGCGAAATACGTCGTTGTCGCCGGTTTCCTCGAAATCGGCCGTGACGACTTCCTTGGCGTAGGCTTCGGCGGCGGGGCCGGTGATTCCCAATTTCTCGGCTGCCCAAAGACCGAGCATCTTGTTGCGGCGGGCCGTCGCCTTGAACTTCAATTCCTCATCGTGGGCAAATTTCTTTTCATAGCCTTCCTCGCGCTTGTCGAATGTCGTCATAACACGACTCCATGCGTTGATTGCCGCGGCGTTTTGCGCTGGCGTTAGTCTTGCTTTAAGCTTGTAAGCCGTCTCGGCGCCTTGCATATCGGGTCGGCTCCGTCAAGGCAATCGGCGAAAATGCGTTTCGCAGGTTGCGCGCGCAACGAAGTGTCCTTATGTCGATTGTGCTCGCCGTCACGATCGGCTAGGTTGCGGATGCGATAGAGGTGCGCTCCTATTTCTTTGAGTGTCATTCTCCGCTCTCGCCGCCGCGGAACTCGTTCCCACATTGGAGCCACGGCATCAAATGGACAATCAAAACCCACGGTACACTCCGATGAGCCGCCGTCGCCGCATCTATGAAGGCAAGGCGAAGGTCCTGTACGAGGGCCCCGAGCCTGGAACATTGATCCAGCATTTCAAGGACGACGCGACCGCCTTCAATGCCAAGAAGCACGAGGTGATCGAAGGCAAGGGCGTCCTCAACAACCGGATTTCCGAATACGTGTTCCAGCACCTGAACGCGATCGGCGTTCCGACTCACTTCATCAAGCGGCTCAACATGCGCGAGCAGCTGATCCGCGAGGTCGAGATCATTCCGCTCGAAGTCGTCGTGCGCAACGTGGCCGCGGGTTCGCTGTCGCAGCGGCTCGGGATCGAGGAGGGCACGCAGCTTCCCCGCTCGATCATCGAGTTCTATTACAAGAACGACAAGCTCAATGATCCGATGGTGTCGGAGGAGCACATCACCGCCTTCGGCTGGGCCACCCCGCAGGAAATCGACGACATCATGGCGCTCGCCATCCGCGTCAACGATTTCCTCTGCGGCATCTTCCTGGGGGTCGGCATAAGGCTCGTCGACTTCAAGATGGAATGCGGGCGGTTGTGGGAAAACGATCTCATGCGGATCGTGGTGGCCGACGAGATTTCCCCGGATTCGTGCCGGTTGTGGGACATCAAGACCAACGACAAGCTCGATAAGGACCGCTTCCGCCGCGACCTCGGCGGGCTCTTGGAGGCCTACACCGAGGTCGCCAAGCGGCTCGGCATCATGAGCGAGAACGAGCGGCCGCAGGGTACCGGGCCGATATTGGTGAAGAGCTGATCTCGCACACCTTGTTCCATCACCCTGAGGTGCCCGCGCACGACGCGGGCCTCGAAGGGTCGATCCCCCGGACCGTTCATCCTTCGAGGCTCGCTTCGCTCGTACCTCGGGATGACGATCGCCTCGCACAGAGTCGCGCCATGCGATAAAGTCGCAGCCTTAACTTTGGGCATTTGCGGCGACGGCGACGAACTCGGGTTAGCGATGCACGCACCACAGAAAAAACGCGACCAGATGACGATCGGCTTGGTCGTACCGTTTGCCACCGATCGCGTGCCGGACGAAGGCCCGATGATGTATCCGGGGGTGCAATTCATTTCGCGCGGGGTAGGGTGCGCGCACTCACGCCGGAAGGCTACGAGGCGGCCTGGAACGCGATCGTGCCGGCGGCCAAGGAGCTGGCGGAGCGGGGCGTGGACGCCATCATGGTGATCGGCACGTCGCTGACCTTCTACCGCGGCTACGAGGCGCACCAAGAGCTGCTCGACCGGCTCCGCAGGGAAACCGGGCTGCCGGTCTCGACCATGAGCGAGGCGGTCGTGGATGGATTGCGCAGCGTGGGCGGCAAACGCATCGCCGTCGCCACCGCCTATGCCGACGAGGTCAACCGCAGGCTTGCCGACTTCCTACGCAAATCCGGCTTCGAAGTGCTGGCGCTGGAAGGCTTTGGGCTGACCGGCTTCGGCGAGCCCGGCGGCAAGAGCGAGCAAGACATCATCGATCTCAGTGGCAAGGCGATTGCCGGTGCAAAGGTGGCCGACGCAGTGCTGATCTCCTGCGGCGGGCTTCTGACGCTCGGGGTGGCGGAGCCGATCGAGCGGCGCCATGGCATTCCGGTTGTCACCAGCACGCAGGCCGCGTTCTGGAGCGCCATGCGGCTGGCGGGTGACAGTGGGCACGTGGCAGGCCGCGGGCGGATGCTCGGCCAATCAGAGCCGGTTGCCGCTCACTAGCTTTTGTTGGCAACGCGGCCATGCGCCGTTGCGAACGACAAGAATCCTAGCTATCTGAGCCTTATCATGAAAGCTCGCGTGACCGTGACGCTGAAGGCCGGCATCCTGGACCCCCAGGGCAAAGCCATCGAAGGCGCGCTCAAATCGCTCGGCGTGAACGGGATCGCGAGCGTTCGGCAGGGGAAAGTTTTCGACATCGAGATCGAGGGAGTGGATAAGTCCCGGGTTGAGACAGCGTTGAAAGAAGCATCAGAAAAACTCCTCGCAAATACCGTAATTGAAAATTACCGCGTCGAGTTGCTGGGGTGAGCGATGCTCGAATGACGGCGGAGTTCGCGCAATGCGGTTCGCTTTGCCAGTTGCTCTTCTGCTCTCGCTGATCGTCAGCCTGTCGGTGCTGCCGGCCAGAGCCGACACATTGGATCTGGCATTTCCCGCACCGCAGTGGCGCAAACAGATGGCGCCGGACGGTCTCGGGTTTGACTGCGTGAGCGAACAGTGCGGCGCGCCGGCGCACGTCGCGATCTTCATTGCGCCGGCCAATCCGGCAATGGCCAGCAAGATCAGGTCGGGCGCGCTGAACCGCGCCTGGGCGGAGAAACTCGCCGCCACCTATCGACGAACGCAGGGCGACAAGGTGACCCTGCTCGATTTCGCCATCGACACCGGACATGTGCCGAGCTGGTCGATGGTCTACGAGTGCAACTGCGAGGGCGCCACAAGTTTCATCTCGTCGCGGACGATCGCGCGGGAAAAGAACACGATGACGTTCTTCTCGCTCGCGCGAAATGCAGAAGCCGCGCAAGAGAACATGAACAAAATGATCGAGGCTGCGTTAGGGGCGAACAGTCGGTGAGGTGAGCCTATGAGGTCAGCAGTCCTTGTTTTTCCCGGGATCAATCGCGAACACGACATGGCGCGCACGCTGAAACTCGTCAGCGGGCGCGAGCCGGTCATGGTGTGGCACGCCGATACGGTATTGCCGCCGGCGACGGATCTGGTGGTGATCCCGGGTGGCTTTTCCTACGGCGATTATCTGCGCTGCGGAGCAATCGCGGCGCGTGCGCCGATCATGGATGCGGTGCGGGCCTTTGCCGGCAAAGGCGGCCTGGTGCTGGGCGTGTGCAATGGATTCCAGATCTTGTGCGAGTCCGGGCTGCTGCCGGGCGTGCTGATGCGAAATGCGGCGCTCAAGTTCATCTGCAAGGATGTCTATCTGCGGGTGGAACGCTCCAACACGCCGTTCACGCGCGGCTACAACGCGGGGCAGGTGATCTGCGTGCCGGTCGCGCACGGCGAGGGCAATTATGTCGCCGACGCCGAAACGGTGGCACGGCTCGAAGGCGAGGGGCGCGTGCTCTATCGCTATGTCTCGCCGGATGGCCGGCTCGATCCGCAATGGAACGTCAACGGCGCGACCAATGCGATCGCGGGCATTGTCAACGAGCGCGGCAACGTGCTCGGCATGATGCCGCATCCGGAGAACCACGTCGAAGATAGCATGGGGCCGACCGATGGGCGCGGGCTGTTCGCGGGTCTGGCGGCCTTCTTCAAACAGGCGGCGTAATCCGCTCCACGCGGCGCGACCCGATAGCGGTCAGCGTCCGCCAGCCTGTACCGTCGCTCGCTCGCGCCATTGACGAAGCGCGGGTTCGCTTGCGGGCGACGGCATATCGAGCGCCATGGCCAGCGCGCGCGGCACCTTGGCCAATCGCTCGCGGCGTTGCCGCAGGCTCTTGATCCAAAGCGCTCCGCCACACAGGATGATGCCGAAGCCCAGCATCACACCCCACATGCGCAGCATGTTGAGATTGACGGGGCCGCTGATCACGTGCGGACTCTGGGGAGATTCCAGGATCGAAATCTTCTCGCCGAGCGCTGCGGTCGACCGCCCGAGCCTGCCGAGACTGACGACGGATCGCACCGGCTGCCCGGCGGGGGTCGCGTAGGCGACTTCGACATAGGGGATGTAGCTGACGCGCCAATTCTCGCCGGGACTTTGTGCTTTCACTGCTGCAACGTCGGAACATTCCACCACACGATGAACGGAGCGGAACCTGCCGCTGCGATAGCTCATGTCGCACTTGAGCATGTGTGCCGTCACCGTTGCTTCGGTCGGGAGGTAATTTGCGTGCTCGTAAACTTTAAGCCCGCCGGCCCACACGACGGCACCAATGAGCATAGCGCCGACCCATAGGCCGAATCGTTGCAGAACGCGCAGAATGAAATCGGGCATGACATCCCCTTCGCGGACGCAAAGCTAATCGAATTTTATGGAATGACGGTTTCAAGCTTGCCGCGAAACGCAGGCATTGCGGTTGCGAACCGTTAACGCTGACGCGCTTCGCAAACCGTAATAACGGGGACACGAGACCGGCGGCCCAGCGCATGCGAAATGTTGCGTGCTATGATATTCTCGCTTGGGGGGACGGACATGCCGATTGCAATCATATTCTTGCTGGTTGATTTGGCATTCATCATACACGCCGCGAAAACCGGCCGGTTTTATCCCTGGGCTTATATCATTCTTTTCGTGCCCGGCTTCGGCGCCATCGCCTATGTGGTGGTCGAGCTCGTACCGGAATGGTTTCGTGGCCCGCAAGGCCAGAGCGCACGCAAGCAGGTCGCGAGAACCTTCAATCCGGAAAGGCGCTATCGCGAATTGACCGAAGCGGTTGAATTCACAGACACGATCGCAAACCGGGAAGCCTTGGCGGCGGAGTGCCTGGCGCTCGGCAAATACGCCGAGGCCGAAGGTCATTACGCCAATATCCTCTCCCGTCCGCTCGGCGACGAGCCGGCCTACATGCTCGGCCGTGCGCGCGCCGAATTCGGCCTTGGTCGGCCGGCGGACGCGGTCGCCACGCTCGACGCGTTGCGCGAGCGCTGGCCCGACTATCAGTCGAACGACGGCCACCTGCTCTACGCCCGGGCGCTCGAGGAGAGCGGACGGCGCGACGAGGCGCTGGAGGAGTACAAGGCGCTTTCGAACTATTTTCCGGGCATGGAAGCGCGGGTGCGGCATGGGATGCTGCTCGACCGGCTCAACCGCAGCGCCGAGGCCAAACTGCTGTACATGGAGGTGCTCAAGCAGATGAAGCGGGCCCCCCGCTTCGTCCGCAAGGCTCAGGGTGAATGGATCGACATCGCCGAAAAGGCTGTGCGCGGCTGAAACAGGTGGGTGAAATTCGGCCGGACGCACGCTAAATGTCCCCCGTGATCCGTAACGAACCTGCCATCACCCCCCAACTCGTCGAAGAGCACGGCCTCAAGCCGGACGAGTATGAGCGCCTCCGCAAGCTGATCGGGCGGGAGCCGAGCTTCACCGAGCTCGGCATCTTCTCGGCCATGTGGAACGAGCACTGCTCGTATAAATCCTCGAAAATCCATCTGCGCACGCTGCCGACCAAGGCCCCGCACGTGATCCAGGGGCCGGGCGAGAATGCCGGCGTGATCGACATAGGCGACGGCTTGGCGGTGGTGTTCAAGATGGAAAGCCACAACCATCCGAGCTACATCGAGCCCTACCAGGGCGCGGCCACCGGCGTGGGCGGAATTCTGCGCGACGTGTTCACCATGGGGGCGCGGCCGATCGCCTGCCTCGATGCGCTCTCGTTCGGCGATCCGAAACATCCGAAGACGCGGCATCTCGTGGCCGGCGTGGTTGCCGGCATCGGCGGCTACGGCAATTCGTTCGGCGTGCCGACGGTCGGCGGGCAGGTGCGGTTTCACACGCGCTACGACGGCAATTGCCTGGTCAATGCCATGGCGGTGGGCTTGGCCGCGAAGGACAAGATTTTCTACGCCAAGGCGAGCGGGGTCGGCATGCCGATCGTCTATCTCGGCTCGAAGACGGGGCGCGACGGCATCCACGGCGCGAGCATGGCGTCCGCCGAATTCGGCGAGGGCGCGGAGGAAAAGCGGCCGACCGTGCAGGTGGGCGATCCGTTCTCCGAGAAGCTCTTGCTCGAAGCCTGCCTCGAAATCATGGCCAAGGGCTGCGTCATTGCGATTCAGGACATGGGCGCGGCCGGGCTCACTTGCTCGGCGGTGGAAATGGGCGCCAAGGGCGACCTCGGCGTGACGCTCGACCTCGACTCGGTGCCGTGCCGCGAAGAGGGCATGACGGCCTACGAAATGATGCTGTCGGAGAGCCAGGAGCGCATGCTCATGGTGCTCAAGCCGGAGAAGGAAAAAGAGGCGGAAGCGATCTTCCGCAAATGGGGGTTGGATTTCGCGGTCGTCGGCACGACCACGCCGACCAAACGTTTCATCGTGAAATTCGGCAATGCGGTGATGGCCGATCTGCCGATCAAGGAATTGGGCGACGAGGCGCCGGTCTACCAGCGGCCGTTCGTCGAGGCGCCGAAACTGCCGGTCATTCGCGCCGACGAGATCAAGCCGCCCATGGGTATCGCGGACGCGCTGGAAAAACTCATCGGCTCGCCGGACCTGTGCTCGAAACGCTGGGTGTGGGAACAGTACGACCATGTGATTCTCGGCAACACGGTGCAGCGGCCGGGCGGCGATGCGGCGGTGGTGCGCGTCAACGACGGGCCGAAGGCGCTCGCGCTCACGGCGGACGTGACGCCGCGCTACTGCGAGGCCGACCCGTACGAAGGGGGCAAGCAGGCGGTGGCGGAAGCCTGGCGCAATCTCACTGCCGTCGGCGGAAAGCCGCTCGCGCTTACCGACAATCTCAATTTCGGCAATCCGGAACGGCCGGAGATCATGGGCCAGTTCGTCGGCTGCGTGCGCGGCATCGCCGACGCCTGCAAGGCGCTCGATTTCCCGGTCGTGTCGGGCAATGTCTCGCTCTATAACGAAACGCAGGGGCGCGCGATTTTGCCGACGCCGACGATCGGCGGCGTGGGATTGATCGGCGATTTCACCAAGAGCGCGACGATCGCATTCAAGAAGAAGGGCGAGGCGATCCTGCTGGTCGGCGCGACGACGGGCTGGCTCGGCCAATCGCTCTACCTGCGGGAAGTCTGCGGGCGCGAGGCGGGTGCGCCGCCGCCGGTCGATCTGGCGGCCGAGCGCAAGAACGGCGATTTCATCCGGGCACTGATTGCCGAACAGCTGGTCACCGCCGTGCATGACGTGTCGGACGGCGGCCTCTTGGTGGCGCTCACCGAAATGGCGATGGCCGCAAAAATAGGCGCCGCGCTCAATGCGCCGGCAAATCTTTCCGCGCATGCGTTCTGGTTCGGCGAGGATCAGGCGCGCTACGTCATTGCGTTGGACGAGGCCAGGCTTTCCGGGGTTAACGAGAAGGCAAGCAGGGCCGGTGTATCCTTGCTGCGGTTGGGCGTGACCAGCGGGGACGCATTGACGCTGCCGGGCGAGCGCCCCATTTTAGTGGAGCGCTTGAGCGAGCGTTTCGAAGGCTGGCTCCCAGGGTATATGGCTGGCGGGGTGGCATAAACCAAAGGTCGGCCAAATGCCGATGGATGCACGCGATATCGAGCGGTTGATCAAAACCCGTATTCCGGACGCCGAAGTGACCATCCGCGACCTTGCCGGCGACGGCGATCATTATGCCGCCACCGTGATCGCCGAATCATTCCGCGGCAAATCGCGGGTGCAGCAGCACCAGCTTGTTTACGAGGCCCTGAAGGGCCAAATGGGAGGGGTGCTGCACGCGCTCGCCTTGCAGACCGGCATACCGGAGAGGTAGATTCACGCGAGGAAGATGCGGGCTTCAACGCCACCGCAACAAGGACAAAGCAATGGCCATCGAGCAATTCATCGACAACGAAGTGAAGCATACCGACGTGGTGCTGTTCATGAAGGGCACTCCGCAGTTCCCGATGTGCGGTTTCTCAGGCCAAGTCGTGCAAATCCTCGACCACCTCGGCGTGTCCTACAAAGGGCTCAATGTGCTCGAAAACGACGACCTGCGCCAAGGCATCAAGACCTACTCCAACTGGCCCACCATTCCGCAGCTTTACGTCAAGGGCGAGTTCGTCGGCGGCTGCGACATCATCCGCGAGATGTTCCAGAGCGGCGAGCTGCAGACGCTGCTGAAGGAGAAGGGCGTGGCGGTGAAGGAAACCGCTTAACGGCCCCTTCGGGCGCGAAGCGGACCCGATCACCAGGCTGCAAACAATCGTTCGTCAGCGGGCGGCGTCCGGCCGGCCGCTTCGATCATTTCCGACGGAACCGAATCAGACCGATTTCAGGCGGTTCGAGACCAGGTAGATAATTGCCACCAGCACCGCGAGGCCGATAAGGCTCGGCGTCGGCATGCCGGCGGCGAATTTCATCACGTTATCGGTGACCGATTTGACGAAGACGCCGGAGCTGTCGCCCAGGATCAGAGACACCAGAATAACCGACAGGATGATGAGGAAGCTCAGCTCGACAAACAGCCAGAGAAATCGTCTGAGATTTTCAAGGACGCCCATTTGATCGACCCCCACGTTCTTTGGTGGAGCTAGTTAGATAATTGGGTGGGGAGCCGAAGTTCCCCACCCGAAACTCGTGTCGCCCAATGCCGTTGCGCGTTCAGCCAAGGCAGTCGGCGCGGTCGAAACCTCAACCGATGTCGCGCTTTGAGAACAGCCAGACAATGACGCCAAGGGCAATCAAGCCGACGATGCCGTTGGAGCCGAGTTGCTGCACCAATTTGACGATGTTGCCGGTCACGTCGCCGAGGAACGGCACTGACGGACCAGCCAGCAGAGCTAAAGTAATACCAAGAGCGAGCAGCATCAGCGCGACTTCCGTCAACGCGCCGATCCAGGATTTAAGCGCAGTCAAGCCTTGCATGGAGAATCTCCCCTTTTCGCGATACGCGATACGAGGCGGCTAAAGTCACTCACAATGGTTAAAAAATACTAAATATTGTACTTTAGATCAATAACTTACGCTAGATCAGGCGCTTTTTCTGGGCTTGCGAGAAGGACGTGGTTACCACGGTGGCGCGTTTTTGAGCAATTGAGTCTTCGGAAACATGAGGGCTGCCCCTGCCGGGGCAGCCCATGTCCGTTCACGCGTTTTGCGGTCAGCGCGAATAATATTCCACCACGAGGTGCGGCTCCATCATGACCGGGTAGGGCACTTCGCCGAGCGTCGGAATGCGGGTGAGTTTGGCGGTCATCTTGGAGTGATCGGCCTCCACATATTCGGGCACGTCGCGCTCCGCGAGTTGGGTGGCCTCGAGCACGAGCGGAAGCTGGCGGGATTTTTCCTTCACCTCGACCACGTCGCCGACCTTGATGCGCATGCTGCCGATGTTGGCGCGTTTGCCATTCACCTTGATGTGGCCGTGGTTGATGAACTGCCGCGCGGCGAAAATCGTCGGCACGAATTTCGCGCGGTAGACCACCGCGTCGAGGCGGCGTTCCAACAGCCCCACCATATGGGCGCCGGTATCACCTTTGATCCGCCGTGCCTCCTTGTATATCCCGCGGAACTGGCGTTCCGGGATGAAGCCGTAATAGCCGCGCAGCTTCTGCTTGGCGCGCAGCTGCACGCCGTAGTCGGAGAGTTTTCCCTTGCGGCGCTGGCCGTGCTGGCCGGGGCCGTATTCGCGCTTGTTGACGGGGCTCTTAGGGCGGCCCCAGACATTCTGGCCCATGCGGCGGTCGATCTTGTATTTCGCCTCGTGGCGCTTGGTCATCGCGTCCTCGTGTTGCGTTAGGTTTGAGGATCGCGCCCTCCTCTGTCCCGGATTTCCCGGAACCGACAGGTTTTGAATCCAAAGCGTGTGGTCAAAACCGCGGGTCGCGAAACGTCACGCGGGCCGGCCTTTTTAGGAGCTTACGGCCCGCGCGATGGGCGGTATTTAGGGGGTCTGGGGGAGGGTGTCAAACTCGTGGCGTTGTCAGAGATGCCGAAGCGGGCGAGCACGGCTTTCAGCGCAGGCGAGGACATGCGGCCTGAGGTCAGGATCAGCCGTGCGGGCGGGGCGGGATTGGTGGACGCCGGCGGGCCGAGCAGTTCGATCACGCGGCGGGCGATGGCCGGCGCGGGGTCGATCCATTCCACTGGCCAGGGCGCGAGTTTTTTCAGGCGGTCGAGCAGCAGCGGATAGTGCGTGCAGGCCAGTACGATCGTGTCGGTGCGCGCGCCACTTGCCGTAACGAAGCACGGGCGGATTTCGGCCAGGATATCGGCGTCGGCAACCATGTGGCCGTTGAGATCGTCCTCGGCCATTTTTGCGAGCCGGCGGGAGCCCACCAGCGTCACCGCGCAGCCTTGCGAAAAGTCGCGGATCAGGGCGTGGGTATATTCGCGCGCGACGGTTGCCTCGGTCCCGAGCACGGAAACGAGCTTGCTCTTCGACGATGCGCAGGCGGGCTTGATCGCGGGCACGGTGCCGACGAAGGGAAGCGAAAATTTTTTGCGCAGGTGCGGCAGCACCAGTGTGGAGGCAGTGTTGCAGGCGATCACGACCAGTTCGGGCCGCACGTCCGCGATCAAATTGTCCATCACCGCAAGCACGCGCGCGATCAGCTGCGGTTCGGCATGATCGCCATATGGGAAAAATGCGTCGTCGGCGGCATAGACGAAGCGCGCGTCCGGCCGCGCGACAGCGACCTCGCGATAAACGGTGAGGCCGCCGAGGCCGGAATCGAACACCAAAATGGTCGGTGGAGATGGCATGCCGGATGAATCGCAAAGATCGGCGCGTGCCGCAATCGGCCTTTCGTTCCGCCAGATGAAACGGCGAAAAACCTGAAGCTCTGGCGCAAGCCTACTGGTGGGACAAACGGCGGCGGATTATGATTCCGGCGCAATGCATTGCGTGAAATCGCGATAAAAATCGAATTCAGGGAGTCGAAAATGCCCCGCAAGATCGGACGCAAAGAGTCTGGCCTCGGTGTGGACCGCCGCAAATTCCTGACCGGAGTGGCCGTGGCCGGCGCTGCCGGCGCAGTGGCGCCGAAAGCCACGCAGGCGGCGGCCGGCGCGGGTGCCGCAACGGCGCGCATGCCCTCGGCGCTGCCGCCGACCGCGCAGACGATCGCGGCCGAGACCATGCCGCCGAAGGATATGGCGCGGATCGGCGGCGTCGCCGGCTCCGATTTCATGGTCGACGCGATCAAGACGCTCGACATCAAATATCTGCCGGCGAACTGCGCCTCGAGCTACCGCGGCATCCATGAATCGCTGATCAACTACGGCGGCAACAAAATGCCGGAATTCCTCACCTGCACGCACGAGGAATCCGCGATCGGCATGGCGCACGGCTATTTCAAGGCGGCCGGCAAGCCGCTGCTGTCGCTCTGTCACGGCACGGTCGGGCTGCAGCACGCCACGATGGGAATCTACAACGCGTGGTGCGACCGCGTGCCGGTCATCGTCATGGGCGGCAACGATCTGGACGCCGCGCACCGGCCGCCGGGAGTGCCGACGTTCCATTCGGCGCAGGACATCAACGCGCTGGTGCGCGACTTCACCAAGTGGGACGACACGCCGGTGTCGCTGCAGCATTTTGCGCAATCGTTCGTGCGCGCCTACAAGATCGCGATGACGCCGCCGTTCGGGCCGGTGATGATCTCGCTCGATGCCGGGCTGCAGCAGGAGCCGATCCGCGAGAACGGCGAGAAGCTCTCCATCCCGAAATACACCCCGACGTCGCCGCCGCAGGGCGACAGCGGGGCGGTGAAGGAAGCGGCGAGGCTGCTTGCCGCGGCGCAGAATCCGGTGATCGTCGTGGATCGCACGACGCGCTCAGAGAACGGCGTAAGGCTGCTCGTGCAGCTCGCGGAACTGCTGCAGGCGCGCGTGGTCGACATGGGCGGCCGGATGAATTTCCCGAAGACGCATCATTTGAGCGCGCCGCTTTCGGTGGTGAACAATGCCGACGTCGTCATTGGCATGGAGCTCGCGGATTTCTGGGGTGTGGTGAATTCCTATATCGACAACGGCGAGCACGGCATCGGGCACAACGAGACCAAGATCAAGCCGGGCACGAAGCTGATCAGCATCAGCGCGGTCGAGCTCAACACCAAGTCGAACTATCAGGACTTCCAGCGCTTCCAGCCGGTCGATGTGGCGATGGCGGCGGATGCGGAAACAACGCTGCCGTCGCTGCTCGAAGCGGTGAAGTCGGCGATCCCGGCCAGCGCCAAGGCTGCGATCGAGAAACGCGCCGAGGCGGCCAAGAAGGCGAAAGCCGAAGGCCGCGCGCGGACGCTGAAGCTCGCGGCCTTGGCTTGGGATGCGAGTCCGATCAGCACGGCGCGGCTGGTGATGGAAACCTGGGCGCAGATCAAGGACCTCGACTGGTCCTTGGTGGCTTCGTCCGGCAACGTCAGCAACTGGCCGAACCGGCTATGGCCGATGAGCAAACACTACCATTGGCTCGGCACATCGGGCGGCTACGGCGTGGGCTACGGCGCACCGGCGTCGGTCGGCGCCGCGCTTGCCAACCGCGATCTCGGCCGCTTCTCGGTCTCGATCCAGTCGGACGGCGACCTGATGTACGCGCCGGGCGTGCTGTGGACCGCGGCCCGGCACAAGATTCCGCTGCTCGCGGTGATGCACAACAACCGCGGCTATCACCAGGAGCTGATGCATGTGCAACGGTTGTCGAACTTCCGCAATCGCGTGGCGAGCCTCGGCAACGACATGGGGCCGATCGGCACCAGCATCATGAACCCGGATATCGAGTATCACAAACTCGCGGAATCGATGGGCTGGTGGTCGCGCGGACCGATCAAGGATCCGGCCCAACTCGGACCTGCGATCAAGGAAGCCGTGACGGTGGTGAAATCCGGCCAGCCGGCACTGGTCAACGTCTGGACGCAGCCGCGCTGAGGAGTTCGAACATGCGTCATTGTTTTCGTGGCGTCGGGCTTCTGGCGCTGTTCATCGGATTGCCGTTCGTCGGACTGATGTGTGACGGGGCGCTGGCGGCGTCGGCCGAGAAGGGCAAGATCGCCTTCATGAAATACGGCTGCTGGCAGTGCCATGGAACGCAAGGCCAGGGTTCGGTTGTCACCAGCGGCGGCAAGGTGCTGGCGCCCGATCCGTTGCCCTGGGAAGGTTTTTCCGCATTCGTGCGCGGCACCAATCGCGGCATGCCGCCGTACAGCGAAAAGGTGCTGCCGAACGATGACCTCGCGGACATTCATGCCTATCTGCTGTCGATCCCGAAGGCCAAGGACGTGAAGAGCATTCCGCTGCTCAGCCAATAGGATTACTGCGCCGCTTCCAGTTTCTCGCGGTCGAATCCCGCCACGCGCTGGTAGCGTTTGAGCAGGCCCGCCAGCTCGGCTTGGCTGATCACGTCGTCGATGTGGCGGAACGGCTTGTCGCCGGTGCGCTTGTAGACTTCTTGCAATATGGCATCAGGTGGATTGCTGCGGTTGGTCAGCACGACCTGGGTGGTGGCGGGGAGGCGCTGTTGCTCGTAGGCCTTCAGTGCGGCAACCGGATCGGCGATCTGTTTCAAGCAGGCGGCGAGCGCGCCGCAATCCAAAATAGCCTGCGCGCCGCCGTTGGCGCCGCGCGGTTGCATCGGATGCGCGGCATCGCCGAGCAACGTGACGCGGCCGTGCGACCAGCGCGGCAGCGGATCCTGATCGACCATCGGGTATTCGAGGATCTGATCGGCGGCGCGGCATAGGGCCGGAATGTCGAGCCAGTCGAAGCGCCAGTTTTCCAGCGCGCCGATGAAATCCTCGATGCGGCCCTGCCGGTTCCAGTCGCGCTGCTCGATCGGCTTTTCCTGCTCGATGTCGCAGACCCAGTTGATGAGTTGGCGTCCTTCGGCGTCGATGTCGTTGCGGATCGGATAGATCAACACCTTCGCGGGCTTGTGCCAGCCGACGCGCACGAAGGTGGCGCCGTCGAGAAAAGGCTTCCAGCGCGTGACGCCGCGCCACATATTCAAGCCCGAATAGCGGGGCGGGCCTTCGTTCGGGAAGAACTGCTTGCGGATCACGGAATGAATGCCTTCGCAGCTTACGACGATGCTCGCGCGCTGCGACGGCAGTTTTCGCTTCGTGTGAGCGTGCTCGAAATTGGCGGTGGCGCCGGTCGCGTCCTGCTCGACACCCATGCAACGCGCGGCCGTGACAAGGCGGTCGACACCGACGCGGGCCTTGAAGGCATCGAGCAGCACCATTTGCAGGTCGCCGCGGTGGATCGAAAACATCGGCCAGGCGTAGCCGGCGTTGCGGCCGGCGGGATCGCGGTAGATGAGCTGGCCGAAGCGGTTGTAATAGGCGATTTCGCTGGTGGTGACGGCGACCCTGGCGAGGGCGGTTTGCAGGCCGAGTTCGGTCAATTCCTTCGTGGCATGCGGAAGCAGATTGATGCCGACGCCGAGCGGCTTAATTTCGGGTGCGGCCTCGTAGACGCGGCAGGGAATGCCGGCCTGATGCAGCCGCAACGCCAGCGTCAGGCCGCCGATGCCGGCGCCGACAATCAGGATCTCCGAGTCTTTTGTCATGGGTCGCAACCTAGCCGACCGCTGGAGCGCGGATCAATGACGGTTCGATCGTCATTTCCGGTTGCGACCGGCGCGAACCGAGCACGCCAGTCGAGAATATCTCTAAAACTGTGACCGTCGTGCCGTCGCGGGCGAGGCGAAATTCGCAAGCCGATTGCGAGCCATAGGTGATGTTTTCGAGTTCCTCTAATTATAGTTTGGATATGCTATAAATCATTGATATTGCATGAATTTATTGTCGCCTCTAGGGATTTTTGCGGGGCGTAGCTCATTCGCGAGCAAGGCATTGTCGTGCGCGCCCGGAAAAGGGTTTCGGATGCGCCGCTGGCCGCTGTTGTTCGTTCTCACCATCATCAATGCCAGCGGCGGCACTGCGCGCGCGCAGACGACGCAGCTCGACACCATCAACGTCGAGGGCAACATGCCGAGTTCCGGCGACTACACGGTGGCGCACACCTCGACCGCCACCAAGGTCAACACGCCGCTGATCAACATCCCGCAATCGATCTCGGTTGTGACAAAGGACTTCATCAAGGATCAGAATTTCCAGAATCTGACCGATGTTACGCGCTACATTCCGGGCGTCGCGGTCCATCAGGGCGAAGGCAACCGCGACGAGCTGGTGATCCGCGGCGTCGATTCGAGCGCAAACTTCTTCGTCAACGGTTTCCGCGACGACGTTCAGATATTCCGCGATCTCTACAATACGCAGAGCATCGAGGTGTTGCGCGGTCCCAGTGCGTTGACCTTCGGCCGCGGTTCTGGCGGCGGCGTGCTCAACCGTACGCTCAAGGAAGCGGATGGGACGAGGATTTATGATGTGAGGCTCCAGACCGGGTCCTATGACAACCGCCGCGTCGCGATCGATGCGGGCCAAGCCGTCAACGAAAACTTCGCTGCGCGTTTGAATATGGTCTACGAGAAATCCGATACGTTCCGCGATTATGGCCATCTCGAACGCTACGGTATCAATCCGACGGTGACACTGAAGCCGAACGACACCACCAAGATCAAGCTGAGCTACGAATATTTCTACGACAACCGTACCAACGACCGTGGGAATCCTTCGCAGGCCGTCACAACGGTGGCGCCGGGTTCAACGCGCTTCAATCCAGCCTCTCCGTTTGCTCCGAATGGCGATCTGACCACCTTTTTCGGTAGCCCAAGTCTCAACTGGACATGGTCCTACGTGAACTCCGCCATGGCCGTCATCGAGCATGACTTCCAGAACGGATTGGAAGTGAAGAACTCGACCCGCTACGCCAACTATCTTCGATTCTACCAAAACGTCTATCCCGGGAACGGTCCGTTCGCCGGAGCGGTGAACGTGTCTGACACCTCGTTCAACCTTGCGGCTTACAACCATCAGACCAACCGCGAGAACGTGTTCAACCAGACCGACTTCATCTACAAGGGCAACCTGGGGCCGATCTTTCATACGCTGGCGTTCGGCACGGAATTCGACTGGCAAGGCGGCATCGACGTCCGCAATACCGGTATTTTCCCGAATGGCACCAACACGATCACGGCCGATCCGCTCAATCCGACGTATCTCGGAACGGTCAACTTCATCCATCAATACCCCGGCGCGTTATCGCCGGGAGTCACCTCGCCCGACTCCAATAGCCGCTATCGCGCAAACATCCAGTCGGGCTATGTGCGCGATACGATCGAGATCACACGCTGGCTACAGTTGATCGGCGGGGCCCGGATCGATCGTTTCAATCTGTCGGCGACCGACATGAACACGAACATCTACCGTGAACGTATCGATACCAAGGTATCGCCGCAGGCGGCGCTTATCGTGAAGCCAATGCGCGATTTGTCGATCTACGGCGCCTACAGCATCTCGTATCTGCCGGCATCCGGCGACCAGTTCAGTTCGCTCACCGATGCTACGGTGATCCTCGATCCGCAGAAGTTCGAGAACAAGGAAGTGGGCGTCAAATGGAACATCTTACCGAAACTTGCCTTTACGGCCGCGGCCTACAGGCTTGACCGCTCCGGCGTCGCGGTGCCGGATCCAAACCGGCCGGGATTTTCGCTCCCCAACGGCCAGCACCAGATCAAGGGTTTCGAGGCCAGTCTTACCGGCTTCATCACGCCGCGATGGCAGACCGTGCTGGGTTATGCCTACACCGACGCCAAAATCGCGAACAATCTTTCTGCAACGATCGTGGCAGGCAATCGCGTGCAGCTTGTTCCTGTCAATCAATTTTCGTGGTGGAACAAGTACCAGATCACCGATGTGTGGGCTGCCGCTCTCGGCGTGGTCTACTTCTCGGATTCGTTTGCGGCATCGGACGATGCCGTCAAATTGCCAAGCTTCATCCGTTTTGACGCTGGACTTTACGCCCAGATCAACAAGGTCTTGCGCGCGCAGCTCAACGTCGAAAACCTCTTTGACAAGGGTTACTGGGCTTCCGCTGATGGCAACAACAACATTTCTCCTGGTCAGCCGCGGACCTACCGGGTTTCTCTGATCGCGAGCTTCTAAGCCCACCCACGCGGGCGGATAAGTGCGCAGCATGTCGGTTTTGGTCGTTAGCGAGAAAATCCGTGCCACGACGCATGTTTGCTGGTGAGAGTGGATTGCAGGCGAGGTCGTATGTATGGCGCGAACGTCGCGTCGGTTTTTGGATTTCGTCTAAACAGGTCAAGTAATGTCAGTCATGGCAAATGGCCGCATGCGGCGACTGTGGCTCAACATTCACCTTTGGATCGGGCTCGGGCTCGCCGTTTTGCTGGTGCCGATTTCGCTCTCCGGAGCATTGTTGGTGTGGCATGACGAGATCGAGGCGGGCTATCAACCAAGCGCCGCAAACGGCTCAAGCTGATTGTCAGTGACGGCGGCGGCGGATAAAGGTGGTTTTCGGATGGCTGCCCGTTTCGGGCAACGGCTACGACGAGACACCAAGACTGCATGTCCGAACGACTGCGTCCCTTGCTTCCCCGTGTCCGGCTGCGCGTCGGGGTCACCGGCCATCGGCTCGGGTCGAAACTTCCGACCGGAAGCATCGAGACAATCCAAAAGACCGTCGGCCGCATGCTTGCCGACATTGCCTCGTCCGCCCGCGAGGTCGTCGGAGCGGGTGACGGCGGCTTGATCGATGCCGCCGTCGAGCTTGTGGTGGTATCCGCGTTGGCCGAGGGTGCCGACCGCATTGTTGCGCGGGCGGGGCTGGATCAGAACTATGCGCTCGACGTGGTCCTGCCGTTCAAACAGGACGAATATTTACGGGATTTTGAAAACGCCGGCTCGCGCGAGGAGTTCGGCAAGCTCATCGCCAAGGCGTCGGCGGTGCTCGAACTCGACGGCGAGCGCGCGCAGGCCAACCGCGCCTATGAGGCGGCCGGCCTCGTCATGCTCGCCAACTGCGATCTGCTCGTCGCCATCTGGGATCAGAACGAAGCGGCGGGAATCGGCGGGACGGCGCTCATCGTGGATCACGCCGCGAACGAGAGCATTCCGGTTGTGGTGATCAATCCCGCGCAGCCGGAACGTGCGACATTGCTGTGGGCGGGCGATACGGAGGTTACGCCCGCGCGCGTGCGGATGGAGGATATGCCGCAACGCGATGCTTTCGCGCAGGCGCAGACCAAGAACGTCGTGAGGTTTCTGATCGCGCCGCCGGAAAAGGGTGCCCCCAGATCGAATCTGGCAACCTATCTCGGCGAGAAGGAACGACATTGGAGCCTGGGCCCCTGGTATGCGTTGCTGCTATCGCTGTTCGGCAATCGCAAGATGCAGCAAAGCGATTTCTATCAGGAGCCCTACCTCGCCAGCACGCGTGAGCAATGGGCCAATTATCTCAAAATTGCGCAGCGTACCGACCGCCTGTCGAAGGCGATCGATCAGATTCTGCTGCCGGCCTTTGCCGCTGCCGACAATTTGTCGATTCATTTCGCGCGGGCCTATCGCGATCTCTTTGTCGTCAATTACGTCGCAGCTGCACTCGTGGCGACGTTGGCGGTCATGGGGCTCGTCGTGCATTACCATGAGATGCATACGCTCGTGTGGTTCACCGAATTGATCGAGCTCGTCATCATCGCGGCGGTTCTTCTGGCCTGGGTCGTGGGCAACAGCCGGCAATGGCATCGGCGCTGGATGGAATATAGGCGGCTTGCCGAGTGCCTGCGGCACATGCGCCTGATCGCGCTCACCGCGTCGGTCGGGCCGATCACGCGGCCGGGAAAACTGCCGGAGGGCGATGACGATTGGGTCGACTGGTATGCGCGCGCCATCCGCCGCATGCTTCCGCTGCCGCGGCAGGTCGTCGACTCAAACTATATCGCAATGGTGAGATCGGCGACCTGCGAAGCCGAGCTGAAGGACCAGATCGAGTATCACAATAATAATATCGCGCTGATGAATACACTCGACCATCATCTGCATCAGCTCGGGTATTGTTTCTTCGGGGCCACGGCGGTCGCGCTGATCGTCTTGCTGTCGGTGCCGGCGCTGGACATGCATGCGGTCAAATCAATCCTGATCGTTCTTACGGTCGCGCTTCCGATCTTCGGCAGTGCGTTCAATGCGGTCAGCGCGCAGGGCGATTTCAAGATGGTGGCGAAGCGATCGCAGCAGACCCTCAATCGGCTGACGGCGGTGCGGGACGCCATATCAAACGAGACGCTATCGTTTGCGCGCCTGGCCGACCGGGTGGAAACCGCGTCCGACATCATGATGGACGAGCTCACCGAATGGCAGCTCGTGTTCCGCACCCGGCCCTTGTCGCTGCCAGTGTAGACCCGGGGCCGCAGCGCGGGCTGCGCCAGCGACCTTTCTGGGAAGGCACCGAATGAAACAAAAAAAGCGGATGTTGCCCGCTCAGCGCATTTCAGCATCTTGAATTTGATCCAGATCAAAGACCGATCCCTGACGCGGAGCGAGAGTTAGTTACTGCTGCAACTAATGGCTTTGCGCGGGAGGCGGTGGTGCTCAGACAGGAACAGAACGAGCTGGTGACGCAGATGGGTCCGGGAACGCCCATGGGTCGATTGTTCCGCTGCTATTGGACGCCGGTCCTTCTTGCCGAGGAGCTTCCCGAAAACGACTGCCCGCCGGTGCGGGTCAAAGTGCTGTCCGAGCGCCTCATTGCGTTTCGCGACTCGCAAGGGCGCTATGGGCTGATCGACGAATTCTGCCCGCATCGCGGCGCGTCCCTTTGGTTCGGGCGCAACGAGGAATGCGGGTTGCGCTGCCCGTATCACGGCTGGAAATTCAATGTGAACGGTCAGTGCATCGAAGTGCCCTCCGAGCCGGAGGAGAGTGGTTTTGCGCAAAAGATCAAAGTCAAATCCTATCCGCTGGTCGCGCGCGGCGGTGTGCTGTGGACCTATATGGGTCCGCCGGAACGGCAACCGCCGCTGCCCGAGTGGGAATTTGCCCTGGTGCCGAGCGAGCAGCGGTTTGTCTCGAAGCGGCTGCAGGAATGCAATTGGCTGCAAGCCATGGAAGGAGGCATTGATTCGAGCCATGTTTCGTTCCTGCATCGCGGCAACATCAACTCAGACCCGCTGTTCAAGGGGGCAAGGGGCAATCAATACAACCTGAGCGATTCCCGGCCGGTGTTCGAAGTGGTCGAGAGCGCCGGCGGCCTCCATATCGGCGCGCGCCGTAATACTGAAAATGGCGACTACTACTGGCGCATCACGCAATACGTGCTGCCGTCGTTTACCATGATCGCGCCGCGCGGCGGCCACACGGTGCATGGCCATTTCTGGATTCCGATCGACGACGAAAACTGCTGGACGTGGAGCTACGACTACCATCCCGTGCGCAAGATCACGCCGGAGGAGCGCAAGGCGATGGCGGACGGAATGGGAGTCCACTGCAAGTTCGTGCCGGGCACCTTCCGTCCGCTCGCCAACAAGGACAATGACTATCTGATGGACCGCGCCGCGCAGATACGCGGCGACAGCTATAGCGGCATCGAAGGAATCGCGATCCAGGACGGCTCGCTGCAGGAAAGCATGGGCCCGATCGTCGATCGGACCAAGGAAAATCTGGTGTCGACCGACAACGGCATCATCATGGCACGTCACCGTCTGTTGCGCGCGGCCAAGGAGCTGGTGGCGAATGGCACGACGCCGCCGGGCGTCGATGTCGCACACCAGCGTGTGCGATCCGCCTCGGTGATACTCTCGCCAGACCGTCCGTTCAAGGATGCGGCAAAAGAAGACATGCAGGTGCGAGCAGGCATCGCACCGGCGAGTGTGTGATGTTGGTCAAACGCATGCCATAGCGATTCAAGGACGTTCGAGTGAACCACTGCGGAACGGACTGCTGGCTGAACCCGAGGATCTAGGAGCGTTTCGATGAAACAGGACATACCAGGCACCATCATGTTCGACGGCGCGCTCGCGCAGAAGGGTTACGCGCTCAACCAAATGTGCTTTTCCTTCAACAGCGCGGAAAATCGCGCCGCGTTTCTCAAGGACGAAGAAGCCTATTGCAAGAAATATGGTCTCACCGCGGAGCAACGCGCGGCCGTCAAGAGCCGCAATGTGCTGCGCATGATCGAGGCGGGTGGGAATATCTACTATCTGGCAAAGCTTGCCGGAATTTTCGGCCTCAATGTCCAGGATATCGGTGCCCAGCAAACCGACGTATCCGTCAGCGAATTCAAGCGAAAGCTGGAAGCAGCAGGGAGGTAGCCATGGCGCGCATCATTGGCGGCGTTGCATCGACTCATGTTCCGGCGATCGGCAAAGCGATCGCGGAAAAGAAGCAGAATGATCCCTACTGGAAGCCGTTCTTTCAGGGCTTTGACTACGTCCATCAATGGTTGGCGCGCGAGAAGCCCGACGTCGCCGTGGTCTTCTACAACGACCACGGCTTGAATTTCTTTCTCGACAAGCTGCCGACATTCGCGATCGGAGCGGCGAGCGAATATCGCAACGAGGACGAGGGCTGGGGCATTCCTGTTTCACGTTCGCTCAAGGGCTACCCCGAGCTGTCCTGGCACCTGATCAATCAGCTCGTTGCCGACGAATTCGACATCACGGTCTGTCAGGAGATGCTGGTGGATCACGCCGTCACCATTCCGATGGCGCTGATGTGGCCGGGCGAGACCCGGCCGGTGAGAATCGTGCCGGTGTCGATCAACACCGTCCAGCATCCGCTGCCGTCGGTCGCGCGTTGCTTCAAGCTCGGACAGTCGATCGGCCGCGCAATCGATTCTTTTGCAGAAAATCTGCGCGTGATGATCGTCGGGACCGGCGGGCTGTCGCATCAGCTCGATGGCAAGAGGGCGGGCTTCATCAACAAGGAATTCGATATGCTGTGCCTTGATAAGATCGCGAACGATCCTCTCGCGCTCACGCGCTACTCGATCCACGATATCGTCGCCGAAGCAGGCGCGCAGGGCGTCGAACTGCTCAACTGGGTCGCGATGCGCGGCGCACTGACCGGCAAAGTATCGGAGGCGCATCGGAATTATCACATCCCGATTTCCAACACGGCCGCCGCAACGGTGGTGCTGAACAATCAAGCGATTGAACGTCGCAAAGTTGCATAGCCGCGGAGCGGGCGAATTTGCACAACAGCTAATCGAGCGTCTGGTAGCCGCGGATCACCGGCTCGGAGCCGAAGCCCCAGTAGTTGCGCAAGGTTTCCGGTCCCCATACTTTCGGCCGTTGCGGGCGGTCCTGATGATAGGGCCGCGGATCGAAGTAGCCGAGCGATTCATCCTTCATCTGATCCATTTCGCAGAAGAATTCGACGCGCAGCTTGTCGGAGTTGCGGTGATAGATCGCGATGTTGTGGCCGATGATGTGACGGCCGGGTCCCCACACCAGGCGAATGTCGTTTTTCGCCAGATGTTCAGCCGCGCGCTGAATCTCCGCCCAATCCTTGACCTCGAAGGCGATGTGATGGAGCTGCGGCACCGGGTCGATGACGAAATTGACGGTGTGGTGATCGGTATTGCAGCGCAGGAACGCAAAGTTGTCGCCGCGCCAATCGGAAACGCGGAAGCCGAGCACGTTGCAATAAAAGTCGACGACCTTCTGCACGTCGGTGCAGCGATGAGCGACGTGACCGAGCTTGAGCGGCATGATGCCAGCTTGTTTGTTGTCGTCGGCGGCAAACGCATAGTCGGCGAAAATGTCGATCAGCGTTCCCTTGGGGTCGGTGAAGGTGACCGCTTGGGCGATGCCGGGGCTGATGGTGTTGCGGCGCTCGATGCTGACGCCGTCCCGTTCCAGCGCAGCGGCGATGTCCTTGAGGTCGCTCTTGGGGTCGACCTGAAACGAGAGGCGCGTCACGCAGTTCGGCTCGCCGCGCTCGAGCGCGATTGCCTCTTGGCCAAGCTTAGTCGCAAGGAACGCCTGATCCTTGTCGCGCTCGATCAGGGCGAGACCGACGACCTCAGTATAATAAGCGATCTGCCGCTCCAGATCGGGGGTGGACACCGTCGCGTGACCTAGCCTGCGAACCTGAATCATTGCGCATCCTCCGGCGCTGCCACCGTTTCACCAAGCCAGCCGGGTTGCCTGAATTGTCCGGACTCCAAACGGGCTTGTTCAGCAAGGTTAATGCCGACGCCCGTCGAGAAATGAGGCAACAAGACTGCCCGAATGTTCGGTGCCATCGTTAACTCAGAATTGCAAAGAGGCCAACGACTGGCAGGCGAGGAGGGCGACCGATATGATAAGTTCCCATTCGACGGTATTGCGCAATGGGCGTGGGATGAATGCGTATGAACGCAATTCGTGCCCTCTTTGTCATTGTTTTCGTTGTTCTGATCGCGTCGGGGACCCGGGCATCGGTCATTCTCGGCCCCGGTACCGCGTCGTGCGAAACCTGGTCGGCGGACCGGCAGAGAAACCAGACATTTAGCCAGCTCAATCAAGCATGGGTGCTGGGCTATGTGACGGCCTACAACATTCACAAACCAGTCGAGAGCAGCATGACCAAGCCGATCGATAACCGGCAGATCATGCTTTGGATCGACAATTTTTGTGATGCCAATCCGGACAAGACCATTTCCGATGCCGCCAAGGCGCTGATCGAGGAGCTGACGGGGCGCGCGCAGCAATAGCCGCCCCTGCGGTTCGCCGGTTTTCGGCGATGGTTGCGAGGCCGAAGAAATGCTCTTATGCTGTGGCGTGGCGTATTGATTTAGTCGTTGCGCTGCCCGGGGACTCGGGTGGGGAGTAAAGCGTGAAGACCTTTGGAGTGGCGTATTTCACCGCGCTCGTCATCGCCGCGTCGCCGGTGTGGGCAGGTTCCGCCGGCGATACGTTGAGCGAAATCGCCAGTGCGCAAGGCGCGATCGGCACCTTGCAAAATCAGCAACGTGATCTGGCGACGTCGAACGACGCCGACATGAAGGTTTACAATTCCTACAATGACAGCAACAAAGAACTCGATCAGCGCATGAAGGCGATCAGCGAGGCGTTCAAGGCCGACGCTTCCGCACGGATCAAAAACGCGAACAGCATCGTCGAGAATTGGGACAATGAATGCGCGATTGAGCGCGTCGGTCCATTGCCCGATGCACAATACGAGCGATGCGCGCGGCTCAAGCCCGAGGTCCAACGCACCGCCCAGAGCATCCGCGACCAAGTCAAACGCGACAGCGACGAGATCGATCGCATCAAGATCGCACCGCTGGTCGATACGCGTCGCCGCCAGGAAAAGGCGATGAGCGAGATTTCCGAGCGCACGAAAGAGCGGCTCGATGTAATCGAGAAAATGAACGGCGAGATCGAGGAGCTACGCACGAAGTTGCAGAATCTGCGCAGGCAACTGGCCGCCAACTGCGCGGCGCATGAGACCGAAGAAGATGTGCAGGTGTGCACGACGGTGGGCTGGAATGCCGCAAACTCGACGCTGCCGCCGCTGGAATACATCCGTCCGCCGCTGAGCGCGGGTCCGAACTAGCGCCGGCAGCGGGCGCAGCGGATCGTTGCGCCGTCCAAACGGCAATTTCGCCAATCTCCGCCCCGTTTTGATTCGTAGCTGGTGCAACCCACCGTATTTCCTGCCCCCCTCTGGCGGTATTTGCCTGCCCAGTCTAGCGCAATCCGGCCGCGAGCCGCTATCATCCGCGGCAAATCCGGCGCGCGCCGGAATCAGTAAACACAAAACCCTGGGAGGCCGATCATGCTGTTCCACAACTGTCCAGCTTGCGATTCCGCGCGTTCGTCCCGCCGGCAATTTCTGATGGGTTTTGGCGCGGCTTCCGCCGCGACGATTTTGCCCGCGCCGGCGTTGCGCGCACAGCCCGCCAAGACTCTGATCGACACCCACCATCATTTCTATCCGCCGTCCTATCTGGCGCAGCAGAAAGAGTGGGAAGGCAAGCGTCACATCCCGGCCTATCCGGGCGTGTTCGACTGGACGCCCGCTCGCGACATCGAAATGATGGACAAGAACGGCATCCGTACCGCGGTGGTGTCGCTTGCCTCCACGCCGGGCCTGTGGTTCGACGCCGGCGCCGAGAACGCCGCCAAGACTGCCCGGGTCTGCCAGGATTTCGCCGCCGAGATGCGGCGCGATTATCCGGGCCGCTACGGCGTGTTTGCGCCGCTGTCGATGATGGACGTCGACGTCACGCTCAAAGAGATCGAATATGTATTCGATACGCTCAAGGCCGACGGCGTCAATTTGCAGACCAATTATGGAGATAAATGGCTGGGCGATCCCTTCTACAAGCCGATGCTGGAGGAATTGAACCGCCGCAAGGCCGTTGCCTATGTGCATCCGCTGGTCGCCGCCTGCTGCGGACGGCTGAGCGTCGGCGCCTTCCCGGCGGTCATCGAGGTGCCGCACGATACCACCCGTACGGTCACGAGCCTGCTGCTGAGCGGCTCGTTTGCGCGCTACCGCGACATCAAATGGCTGTTCTCCCACGCCGGGGGCACGGTGCCGATGTTGGCGGGGCGGATCGATGCGTTCTACGGCCACGGTCCCAAGGCCAAGGAGATTGCGCCGGACGGCATCTTCAGCGAGTTCGCGCGCTTGCACTACGATACGGCCAACGCCACGTCGGTGCCGGCAATGGCGGCGCTGCTCAAGCTCGCGCCGGTGTCACAAATCACCTACGGCACCGACTATCCCTATTTCCCGCTCGACCAGAACAAGAACCTGAACGAGCTCAAACTCTCGGCCGCCGACATGAAAGCAATCGAGAGCGGCAACGCCGCGCGGCTGATCCCGCGCCTGAAAAGCTAGGTGCCGGTGCGAGGTCAAATGCAACCGCCCTTTCCGATCCGATTGTTTCAGGCGTTCGAGGGATACAAACCAGCCGTTGCTACGACGGTTGGGCGTGAAAGGTGGTCTGACACCTGAGCCTGTCCTTGTTTCTGAGCAATTATCCCATACAGTTGAAATTCTTTTCGGACGAGGACCTATTTGCGCGAAAAGGAACTCCGTATCGCGCTCGTTTGCTTCGGCGGCGTCTCCCTCGCCGTGTACATGCACGGGATCACCAAAGAGATCTTGAAGTTAGTCCGCGCATCCAGTGCCGTTCACGCAATTATCGATAGGACCAAGCGGCAGTCCGCAACATTTTTTGACAACCGCAACTCCTCGGACCCCGAATACGATACTGAACCCTTTTATTTCGAATTGTTGCGCGACATCGGTCGAACGGTCGAGCTCCGAGTCATTGTCGACATCATTGCCGGAGCTTCCGCCGGCGGGATTAACGGCACCATGCTGGCGCGGGCCCTGAGCCACGATTTGCCCCTGGGCGCACTGCGCGATCTCTGGCTCCAGAACGCCGATGTTACCGAGCTGCTGGCACCGGAAGCGAAGGCGGGCAAATGGAGCAAGTGGGTCCTGAGGCCGATGTTTTGGGCCGCAGCGGCGGGAGGCCTGCAGCTCATTCAAGACAGAGAGGTACGGTCGAAGTTGTCGCTCTTCATGCGGTCTCGTTGGTTCAAGCCACCGCTCGATGGGTCGAAGATGGCTGCACTCATGTACGATGCCGTCACCGTGATGGGGACGCCGAGCCAACCGATATCCTCGCTCCTGCCATCTAACCAGGGTCTGGACTTGTTTGTGGCAGTGACGGATTTCTATGGCTGCCAGCAGCTGATGCAAATTCACGATCCGCCCGTCATTCACGAACGTGAGCATCGTCATGTGCTCCATTTCAAATATCGCCGCCGCGCCAGTGGAATCGTCGAGAGCGATTTCGATATCGGGAATGCGCCGGCATTGGCATTCGCGGCGCGTGCCACGTCATCGATTCCGGGGGCTTTCCCGCCAGCGCGAATTTTAGAAATCGATCGACTTATCAGAGCGCGATCAGATTCTTGGCCGCGCCGCTCCGAATTCATCGCAAGGAATTTCTCCCAGTATACTCAAATGAATGTCGATGTAGCTTCTGTTCCATTCATCGATGGCGGCGTCCTGAACAACCGGCCGTTTCGACAGGCAATCACGGCCATTCAGGGCCGTCCCGCATTCCGCGAGGTCGATCGCAGGGTCCTGTACATTGATCCAAATCCAGCGCCAGCAGGCACAGCCGCTCATCTTGGGATACCCGGGTTTTTTGGGACCCTGAAGGGCGCATTATCGGATATTCCATTAGCCGAGCCTGTGACTGATGAGCTGAAGTGGATTGAGCGCTTTAACGAACGGGCGCGCCGCCTCAAAGCCGTCATTGAAAATGCACGCCCGCACATCAATGAACTCGTCGTCGGGTTGATGACTGTTGGTGACGATGAGCGAGTCAATGAAGACCGGATCCGCGGCTGGCGCGAACAGGCCAACAGCAAGGCTGCCCGTGATGCGGGGTTTGCATACGAGGCCTATGTACGCCTGAAACTCGCTGCAGTTCGCGGCTTCGTGTGCCAGCTGATCTCAGATATTCGCGGGATCCGGGCTGGGTCTGCGTTCGCACGTACAGTCGAGGAAATTATCGATGCTTGGGCAATCCAGGCTGGAGTCACATATGAACCCACCAAGTCCCCATCATTGCAGTTTGAAGCTGCGAGTGATTCCGCGGAGACGCCGAAGTGGCTGGCATTCCTGCTTGCGTTCGATGTCGGCTATCGCAAGCGCCGCCTGCGATTTCTGATCGAAGGACAAAACCGGCTTTATCAGATGCTCGGTTCCGGGGCGCTTGACGGTCTCGATGCCGCTGCGGTCGATCGGCTCAAACACAAATTCTACGAATGTCTCGAGGTGCTGGAGCGGCGAGAGGCGGCCGCATCCCGCAATTTCGCAACGTGCAATTTGGTCGAAGGCATTTTCCGGTCAGCGCCGTCTCCCGCTGAGTTTAGAGATATAGCGCGCTATGCCCAATCATTTGCCGCACAACACAGGGACAAACTCGATCTGCTGATCAAGCAGCTCGCTTCGGATATCGACCTAAAGGCCACGACACGAGATATCGATAGGCTTCTTGCTCAAACTACCGGTTGGCCGGCCCGCGGCTTGCGTGAAGTGCTCGTCAACTATCTCGGGTTTCCCTTTTGGGATGTTCTGACATTTCCTGCCATGCCGTGGCAGGAGGCGGGTGAATTCAATGAAATCCGTGTCGATCGCATCAGCGCACAGGATGCGACCGGGGTCGAACGGCTCAAGACATTTGCCTTGAAGGGTACTGCTTTCAATCAGTTCGCGGCGTTTCTGTCGCGCGCCTATCGCGAGAATGACTACCTGTTAGGTCGTTTGCATGCAGTCGACCGCCTGATTGACATTGTGTGCGATGCCGCCGGCCACAAGGCACCGAGCCAACACTCCATCGCGGCGTTGAAGAGAAGGGCCATGCTGCGAATTTTGGAAATGGAACAGCCGCATCTATCTACATGCGACAACCTGATTGCAGAGCTTCGCGCAGCATTCGAAGCAGAATAGCGTAAGCGCCGCCCTCATTCGAGGCAACGCGAAAACTGTCGGATCATCGCGAGCAATGGATGACCTTGATCTCGCAGTTGGTTCCGCCTTCCTTGGCACAACGCGCTAACGCCAGTGACCTGGCACCTTGTTCACGTCCGCTGTGGTCCGCACCCCAGCTGCCGTTGCCGCTAATGGCCAGCGCCCCGCATTGATTGAAAAACCACGTTGCAATCTTGCAGTCATTCTTGCCGCACTCGCTCTTGGCCCGGTTTTCCGCCTGCGTTCGGTTTGCGTAGTTGTCGGAATAGCCAAAACTGCCGCTGCCAGGACTGAAGGCGATTGCTCCATAGCTGCTACGGGGGGCGGGTGTGGATTCACCGTAGCAAGTTGTGCGGTACTCAACGCACTGACCCTCCTTAGCCAGGGCGCAAACGCGTTCGCACCAGGCACGGGCAGGCGCGGTGCTGACCAATGACGCGAGAATGATGCTCAGCGTGGCAGTCGCTAATTCTCTTTCTTTCGCCATTCATTATCCTCACTTTGTAAATTACATGATCAAATCAGAAAATTGCGGTCGGCGGAATGGAGACGCACTGGCGATTTGCGATTGGTCATTTCCGTAGTGCAAATCGACCACTGACCCGGTTCCGCTGGCCGCCGTTTCCTGATTTCATCTTCGAGGACAGGCAGCCTTTGGAAGGCTCAGCTCATGAATCTGCGACGGCTCTTAGTCCTAGATTTGATTGTTTTGGTCTGCTGGGCAGTCGAATCTGCGCCGGCCCAGGTGAAATGTACTGATAGCTCTTTTGCTCCGTCTATGACAAGGACGGCCGATGCGTCATGTACTACAAAAACTGCGGTCCGACGTCCCGACCATCCGAATCCTATGGCGCAATTGCCTACAGTGCTAGCAGCGGTGCTTATGGCTACTCCGAGAAATACGCCAATCGCGCGCAAGCAGAAAGTCGCGCTAGAGAGGAATGCGGCAAGAGCGATTGCGAGATTGCCGCCTGGTTTTATAACAGTTGCGGCGCGCCTGCCGCGGATGATGATGGCGCTTGGGGCGGCGCACAGGGCGCCAACGAGACAAGCGCCCGTCAGGCCGCATTAGCGCGATGTGAGAAAGAGGGCGGGCGAAACTGCAAGGTCATTGCAACGCAGTGCTCGCAATGATCCAATTAGCGACTGCCGCCATCACAGGCGCGAAGTGTGACTTTGCAGAACGCCCTGCGGTCAGTGCCTGCTGTGCTACGACAACGCGCGAGAGCTTCGTCATCCGCTTGTTGCTGGGTATCTGCAATGGCCCAGCCGACCCCTGGCGTTCCATCCATGGGATCAAGAGATTCGGCGTAGCATTTGTTGGCAAATGTCCCGACCACCTCGCACATCGCTTTTGCGGCTGCAGTTCCGCTGCCTGGCGCCGTACCGGATACATTGTTGCGAAGCTTTTTGCATTCAGCCAGTGCCGTTGTTTTTGCCGCATCAGTATTCGGTTGATTGACGGCATATCCACTCGCATAACCACGTGACACCCCACCGGGCGCGATACCGACTGCGACGGCCCCCGCCGCAATTGCTTGGTTAGTCACCAATGGGGCGACCAGGATCATCAGTACGATCAAAATCACAAGATTTCGCATATTGCCCCCGAAATTGTTATCAGTAGTTTGCTACGAGGACCTCCAAGTTCCAAGGGGGTTGCGCAGACATATGATTCAATTGGCGATCGCAGGCGTTGAAGGGGCGATCTGCGAACAATTCCCGACAGCACAGCTGGCTACCGCGAAGCAAGGCGAGTCCTGAAGCCCGGAGGCCATTTTTTATTCAACGTATGGGATCGCATTGAGGAAAATGTATTTGCGGATGATGTGACGAATGCTCTCGCAAGGATGTTTCCGAACGATCCGCCGCGTTTTCTGGCACGCACGCCGCACGGCTACCGCGATACGGCACTGATCCGCAGCGAGCTGGAGGACGCAGGTTTCTCCCGTGTGGCAATCGAGACGAGAGCCGAACAAAGCCGTGCATCCTCACCGCGCCTTCCGGCCGTTGCCTATTGTCAGGGAACTGTTCTTCGCAACGAAATCGAGGCCAGAGACGCGGGAAAACTGGAAGCTGCAACCGACTACGCCGCATCCGCGATCGCAGACAGACACGGCAGCGGCGAGGTCGCTGCCAAAATTCAGGCACACGTAATCCTAGCTGTGGTCTAAGTGCTGGAAATATCCCGTTTCGCCATTTCGTGACATTCCGCTGCTACGCAGCAACTGCGTCGCTTTCGGAGTGAAGCGGACACGGATCAAATTTATGGGTGACATCGTCGGGATGGTTGGAGTCAATTGTCACTGCCGTTCGCTAGCAGTTCAATACACTCCAAGCGCGTGCAGCCAAGGCAATGTGAATCCGATAACGAAGCCAGCGATGGCTTGCACTACATAGAAGGTCGCAGCGATGCGAATGAAAATGTCCATGCATCCTCATATTTGACTTGAATTGGGATCGCAATCGATGCGTCGATTAATTCTAAGGATTAGTAGTAAACGCGGTTGGGTTTGCAAAAGTGAGGCGCGACTTCGTCGTTATTGACACTGAACAGGCTTCAGGCGATGTCCGCAGCGTTGACGCTATGGGGAAAAACGGACATCGGCCAATCAGGCCCCAAACGACGTTTTTGACCCCGGAACGGACATCAACAAGACAACAGAACGAAAGCGGCGCTCTATGAAGAGCGCCGCCTCTTGAATGCCGTCCGCGTCGATCGTGGCTAAGCGCTGTATTTGCCGCCAAGCACTGCCGGCTGCGGCTTGCCGACATGGCCAGCCTCTTTGATGATCGGCGGGACCTCCGGATCGGCGAGGAAATTCTTGAAGCCCTGTTCGTTCCAGTCGAAGATCACCCAGACCCGGTCGGGCTCGGTGGGATCGCGAAAGACGGTTGCGCCCTTCGATCCGTGCTGCTTGCGCTTCTCGGCGCCCTTGGTCGAGAAGATTTTCAGAAAGCGGTCGAAATCCTCGACCTTGGTCGTTGCGAGCATCATGACAGTTCTCCTTTGTTTGAAGTGTCGTCGCATTCCCGCGACGTCGTTTCGGATTGAGATACGAAAGGTTCAAGTCAGCCGGCGGCGCGCATCCTGCTTATGTCAGAGAAGCCAGGAACATTGCGCTCCTTCGGATCGATCACACCAAGATTCTTGACGATCTTGAACTGCCCGTTGATGGCCTGGGCGATGTACATGTTCATGCGAACATGATGCTGGCCGGGCACCATCTCGGCCGGTCCGCCGGGGCCCTCGGCGATCTTGGCGTGTTCGAGCGCGTTGATGACGTCGTCCTGATTGAGCGAGCCGGCCTTACGCACGGCCGCTTCCCAGAGCTTCAGGCCGCGGTAGAGACCCGAGCACGCGCTCCCGGCGGTGAACTTGGCATTGCCCGGATAGAGCGTGTCGTACTGACTGAGCAGCGTGCGGCTGAACGGGTCGCTGATGCCCTGGTAGTAGTCGAGGCAGCTATAGAGGCCCTCGACATGCTCGGCCGGCACCATGTTCAGAAAGTTCTCGTCGAAATAGGTGCAGACGATCTTTCCGCCGTGCTTGCTGAATCCGGAGTCGTAGAGCTGCTCGAGGAACGGGGCGACACCCGGCGGGACCGTGGTATTGAACACCACCTCGGCGCCGCTCGACGCGATCTTGCGAACGGTCTCGCGATAGTCGGCGTGATCGAGCGGGAAGTATTCCTCGCCGACGATCGTGCCGCCGTTGGCCGTGACCACCTCGCGGACTTTCTTGTTCATGGTGCGCGGCCAGATGTAGTCGGCCGACGGCAGGTAGAATTTCTTCGCGCCGGTTTGCTGCATCAGCCAGGGGATGAGCGGATCGACCTGCTGCGTCGGCACCGGCCCGCTGCAGAAGATGAGCGGGTCGCACTCCTGCCCCTCGTACTGCTCCGGATAGATGTAGAGCTTGCGGCCCTTCACCACCGCCGGCCCCTTGATGGCCTGCCGCGTGGAAGAGTAGATGCCGCCGAGGATCACATCGACCTTGTCGTGCTCGACGAGCTTGGTTGCCTTGGCTTCGGCGACGCTGTCGATCGTGGCGCTGTCCTCGACGATCAGATCGATCTGGCGTCCCAGCAGGCCGCCGCGCGCGTTGATGTCGTTGACGACCATCTTCGCGACGTTGGCGTTGGCGATGCCGACGAACGACAGCGGGCCCGTCTGGTCCGCGATCACGCCCACTTTGATGGCTTGGTCCCTCATGGCCTTCTCCTCTGACGTGCCGAGGCCGAATGGCCCGGATCACTCTGGGAGGATGCCGGCGAGCTTTCGCCCGCACATGAGGTGGATTCCCTATACCACAAGACCCTGTTCGAGGGCGAAAAGGGCCGCTCCTGCTCGGGTCGTGACGCCGATCTTCGAATAGAGGCTCTGGATGTGGTTGTCGGCGGTCTTGGGCGCGATATCGAGCTTGCGCGCGGCTTCCTTCGCCGTGTCGCCGCCGGCGATCAGCCGCAAGACTTCGATCTCGCGCGGCGTGAGACCCGCGAGCCGCGCACTCGTTGCGCGGCGCGCCGTTTGGCCGGCGACTGTCAGAACCGCCTCGACGGCGTCGGGGCACAGCTTTCCGTCCTTCACGGCGGCGCGGAGTTTCGTTGCCGCGGCGGAGTCACTCTGCGCGGGCCGATAGGGCCGCGCTTCGCGTGCGGTCTGGAACGCTTCGGCGGCAGCAAGCACTCGGGCGGCGGGCGAAAGATCGGGGCCCTTTGCATTGCGGTAATAGCCGCTGCCGTCGAGACGTTCATGATGACGCTGCACCAGCGACGCCACCGCCTTGCCGTCGCCGCCCAGCGACGCGAGCGCGCGTTCGCCATGATAGGGATGAAGGTGTGCTTCGTCGGTCTCGCGTTCGGTCAGCGGGCCGGCACGCATCCAGGTCGAGACCGGCACCGTCAACTCGCCGATGTCGTGCGTATAGGCTGCGCGCCGGACGTCGCGAATGTCGGACGCAGGAAGTCCCATCTGTTTGCCCGCCGCGTCGGCCAACGACGCCACCGCGCGCGAATGACCG
>Ga0335077_10000730_pt1 | contig 37399 bp, 32 predicted proteins | sample Lox_Sample_31_FD_207151 | JGI IMG/M metagenome (GOLD analysis project Ga0335077, IMG submission 207151) | Soil microbial communities from Loxahatchee National Wildlife Refuge, Florida, United States - Lox_Sample_3.1 | ecosystem: Environmental > Terrestrial > Soil > Wetlands | place: USA... | reverse complement strand
GTGGCATAGCCTGGGGTGTCGCGGATCAGATTCAGCATCTCGTGTTCTTTCCCTGTGCCGCGCGCCGCCTAGGCTAGAAGGCCGGCGTGACGCGCAAGAAACCGCTCTCCGATGCTGCCGTTCACCGTCACGCGGTGCAGCGCCGCGATTTCGCTGAAGCGCTCAACGCGCGCACGAGCCTCATCGCTCGATTCCCACACCCCATCGCTCCGTTGCAGCATCTCCTCGACACCCTCGAGGATCTCCTCGGGAGTGTTGTCGATCAGATCGAGCCGGTGATGGTCGAAAAGCTGCCCAAAGGGTGCATCACGGGGGAGGCGTAGGACGGCGTCGAACGGCAGCTCCGTACCGTCGGCACGCGAGCGCAGCCGCTTGGGCAGGACGATATCGCGCCCGCTCATCGGAAAGCTGCTGAGCGGGACCCAGTTGGTCGCGACGCTGGGCGTGCCGAACGTGATGCAGACCTGATACAGCGCCGAGTTCGTCCCGATCAGGAAGCGGCAGCTCGCGCACAGGAATACATCCATCCAGTCCGACTTGGCGTCGCTGCGTGCGTAGTCGATGAGCCCGGGCATCGGCGCGAGCGCTTGCATCGAGGAGTCGCCCAGGCGGACGACCCAGCCGCCTCTGGAGACGATATGCTCGATCGCCGGCAGATAAGAGCGGATCGAGGCCACTCGGGGTCGGTTGGTCCGGTCGTCGGCCTCGTTCCAAAACCCCGGCTCGCGCACATGCAGGCACGCAAACCACGCCGTGCGCGGGATCCCCAGTGATGCGAGCATTTGCCAGCCGCGCTCACGCTCTTCTTCGCTGAGTTGCAGCAGGGGAGCGCGTCCCTGCCTCTCCCACTCGGCCTGCACCACCGCGATCGCGTTCGTGTAGTAGGTCGGGACTTCGTCGACCAGCATCGTGTGCAGCGAATCCCCGAGCACGCCGGTCAACGCCGACAGTCGCTCGATCTCTTCCGGCGCCGACACGACCTCGACGTAGTCGCGCCACAGAGCGAGGTAGGCCTCGTTCGCCACCTTCCCGCGCGGGGCGAGGAGCTTGATGGGGACGGGCTTGCGCCAACCGAGCAAGCCGATCTTCACGTAGGCATCGAGATGCGCATGGTTACCCAGCCAGCGCGTCCACACCGGGTCGAGAATGCGGAACTGCTGGGGGTCGAGGCCCTGCGACCTGGCTGCTTCCGCCTGCGCTGCTCGCCATTCGCGCCACACCTTTGCAGCGGCGCCGTATTCGTGGCAGATCCAGAGCATGCGGCCCGAGAGCTCGCGCGCTTCCAGCCAGTCGGGCTTGAGTGCGACCGCCCGTTCGAAGTGCGGGACCGACTCCCGGTACCTGCCCAGTTGCGCGAGGATCTCGCCGATGCGGAAGTGCGCGTTCGCGGAGTCCGGCCGTCGCTGCAGAGCACATTGGAATTGCGCCAGCGCGCGCTCCGATTGCCCCATGCGTGCGAGCGCGTTGGCGTACGCCTCGATCGGCTCGGCGCACTCGGGGAACGACTGCGCGGTGGTTTCGTAGAGCGCGGCGGCGGCCGCCAAGCGGCCCTGTGCTTCCAGCGCGCCCCCTTGCAGCATCATCGAGCCTAGCTGGACCGAGGGCGCAGTTCGTTGAGCGAGGTGGGCCATGCCTCAAAACTGTCGCAGCGGTTCCAAGGGGTCCACGAACGCGACGTCGCGGCCGGCCAGTTCGGCACGCATTCGCTGCATCCAGTCGGGATAACCAAATGCGGTGAGGAGCAACGTGCCGCCACGCATCGCGTCCTGGAACCCGGGAACCGACAGCACCGGCACGGGTTGCGGCAGAGGCACGCGGAAGCCGATCTTCGAAGGATCCTCGTCCACCAGGCCGCTCACGCGGGCGCCGAGGCGCGAGAAGAGGAGGAAGTTCGACTGCGGATGGGAGGCTCCCAGAGCAAAGACCGGCGCGCGCCAGGTGGGAGCAAGCTCGCGCAGGTGAGCGGAGAACGCGTTCCACCGCTCGCGGAAACTGCTGCAGCGTGCTAAGAGCTCGCCTGCGCCAGCTCCAGTCGTCGCGAGCGCCGGCTTCGTCGTTCCGCAAGCCCGAGCCCAGAGCATCAGGTTCTCGGAGCTGCGGTGCGCGGCCGCCTTACACTCGATCACGTGAAATCCGGCGAGACCCGCCATGCGCTCCAGATTGCCCGGCGAGAAGTAGGTGAGATGCTCGTCCCACAGCTCATGGGCCAACAGCCGCTCGACGATCGGCGCAGCGGCGGGGACCTCGATGAAAAGCCAACCTTCGTCGGCGAGCAGTCTGCGCATCGCGCGCAACAACATGTGCGGAGCAGGAACATGCTCGAGCGTATGCCGGCACACGACGACGCGAGCGGCTCCGTACCGGGCGGCGACCCGCGCTGCATGCGACTCGGTCAAATGGATGTTCTCCACCGCATGTCCAGCGTCCCGGCAGATCGCGGCAAGGGGACGGGAGGGCTCGATCGCGAGGCGGTTCTGGAACGCGGCTGCCCGCAGGAGATCGAGGAACGTTCCGTCGTTTGCGCCGACTTCGACCACGAGGTCCGTGTCCGGTCTGCGCATGGCCCCCGCGAGCCTGCGCACGATCTCGTCCGCGTACTCCGGGAGCTGCCGCGCGGTGCGCCGGCCGATCTCCGAGTAGTCGGGTTGAGCCGCAGCCGCCTCTGGCTGTCGGACCAGCCCGCACTCCTCGCAGTACTCGAACCGAAGCCGCAGCGTAGCGAACGAACCGTCAGCGCTACGAAGAAAGGTCCCGGAGTGTGGGACCTCGCCAAAGTCGACCAGAGGTCGGAACTGCGTGTTGCCGCAGGCAGGACATGCAGCCGGCGCGGTCGCCGCGTCCGGGGCCGCTTCAGGGTTTGACGAGGTAGGCCGCGGGAGCATTGGTCCACTGCAGAGTGCATAGCCGCAGTCCCGGCTTGTCGGCGAGGAATTCGTCGACCGCACGGGATTCGCCGGGCCAGTCGGCGATGGCGTATTCGTCGAACAGCAACACGCCGCCGCGCGTTACCCGTGGCCAGAGCGCATCCAGCGCGGCGCGAGTCGGCGCGTACAGGTCGCAGTCGAAGTGGAGCAGCGAGAAGCGAACGCCCGGATGTTCCTGCACGAACCGGGGCACGCTGCTCTCGATCTCACCGTCGACCAGCCTGATACGGGGCTTCCACGGCACGAAGCGATCTTTGTCGAAGATGCCGATCGCTTCCTCGAGCTCGCGCCGATACCGCTCGGGGTTGAAGCCACCGGGCACCTTGTGCGCCGCTGGAAGCTGCGCGCCGTCCTCGGGAGAAAACCGCGTGAACCCCTTCCAGTTGTCGAACCCGTACACCGTCTTGGTCCGGTCGCCGATGCAATATGCCTCCAGCAAATTGGCCCAGGTCAGCAGGCCCAGCCCGCGGAACACCCCAAGCTCGCAGATGTCGCCGGGCACGTCGAGCGTCAGCTTGAACAGCTCGACATGCGCGAGAAACCGCTTCAACCATTGCCGGCGGGCGAGCACGGGAAAATGCTTGACCGCGTCCAGGGCGCTGACACTGTACTTGGCGAGATGCGCTTCCAGATCGTCTTCGACCGAAGCATCTGTCTCGCTCTTCTTGAACCCGTCGAAGGTTCTGCTCACACCGCCTCCGGGGGAGCGATGACGGTCCAGGTTTGCATGTCCAAATGGTGCTTGTGCGACCGATCGCGCGCGCCGAAGAACCGGAGGTCGATGCTGAGGCGAGTCCGGTCGGAGCGGTTGGGCATCGACGCGTGGATGATGCGCCGGTTCAACAGCAGCACATCGCCCACCGCCATCTCGCAGTGCACCGGCCGGTAGCCCTCCACGGGGATGTCCTTGAGCCAGAACCGGTCTCGTTGCGGATCCGTCGGCGCTTCTGGCGCGCCGCCGCTGCCTTCGTACACCGCTACGCCGCCGCAGGCAGCGTCGATCGGCACGAGCGGCACCCAGACGGTGATGAAGTCGGTGAGATGCCGGTTGTAGCTGAGGTCCTGATGCGCAGGCACCGCGGCGTGGAGGTTGCCGGGCAGCACAAAGCGCGCCGTCGGCGGCATATGCATATACAGATCGCGGCTGCGCAGAGCGGCTTGCAGGATACCTCTCAACCGAGGCTGTCTCGGGATGGCCCAGAGGCCGCGGTCCAGCCGGGCCTCGAGGCTGAAGTGCCCCGACAACGTGTCTCGTGTGTCCTTGCTGAGCGCGTCGAGCGCGCGTGCTCCGGAAGTCGTCCCGCTCGTGGGCTCACAGACGAATTGGGCTACCGAATGGCCCCCCATCTCTCCCGCCGCCGCCGCAACCTGACGCTGCATGTGCGCTTCCAGCACCTGGCGAACGCTCGCGACGAGGGCAACGTCGAGAACCTGCGGCACGATCCGATAGCCATGCCGCCAGAACGCTTCGACTTCGGGCGCATGCTGGTCTGCGCCCGACGAGCTTCCCTGAGCAACACCGAGCGGCGCGCTGAAAGACCGGTTGGTACGGCCGTTCATTCGAAGTAGATGAAGGAATGGTCGCCGGTGTACCCCGCCTGCCCGAACCACCACGCCCATTCATCGGGGGTGTTGAACGCCTCGCAGGTGACTTGCCAGTAGAGCAGGTTGGCTTTTTCCACCTCGTTGCGGTAGGACTCCACGCACAGATATTTCCGCTTTCCGACCCGCTCCAGCTCGCGCAGGCCCTTGTCGAGGTCGTAGCAATGCAGGTTGTGCAGGGTCTGGATGGAGATCGCCAAGTCGAAGCTCTTGTCGGGCCAAGGCAGCGAGGTTGCGCTGCCCAGTTGCAGGCGTGCTTGAACCTCCTGTTTCGCGTTCCGGATCGCGTACGCGGAGACATCGAGTCCGAACACCTGGACACCGGGCACGGCCAGCGTGAAGTCGTAGAGGAGGTAGCCTTTGCCGCAGCCGACGTCCAGCACCCGGTCGCCCGGCTTGATGCCGTAGTGCTCGGCCATCGCGCGGGCGACCTTCTCCCAGCGGCCGGGGATGTAGCGATAACCGCCGTAATTCACGCGGCGATCGCCGTCCCAATAGTCGAAATCCCACTTCTTGGCGAGTTCCGCCGCCCGCGGCTTCGGGTATTCGGGATCGTTCACCCGAGCGAGGTAATCGCGCTGGACCGCCTTATGCAGGACGGACATGAAGTCGATGTACGGCACCGAGAGGCCCTCAGCGTTGATCCGGGTCCGGCGCTGGCAAACCGGCCGCAGGCAGTGGACGCGAAAGCCATATCGGCGCCGCAACAGAAACTTAAGCCCCGAATTCGCCGGCTGAAGCCGCGCACCGAGAAGTCCCGGCTCCGGGTAAAGATCGAACCGATGGGGCCGTTGACTTGGGAGATGCCACTCATGCGAACAGCTCGGCAGGTCGCGATGATCGACGAGGTCGAGGCGATTCCACGCAACGCCGCGGTGGGGATCTATGGCGCTGGCGGGCGGGGCTCGCTGCTGCTCAGCATCCTGCGCGAGCGCCGGCCCGACGTCGAGGTGAGGTGCTTCTTCGACGACTACAAGAGCGGGGAGGTCGCCGGCGTTCCGATCCTGAACTACCCTTGCGAGCGCGACCGAGTGGATCTGGAATGCGTGCTGATCGCGTCGCTTGCGGCCGCCGAGATCCTCGCACGCCTGCATCCCTCGGAGCGCGTCTGCCTAGCGAACATCGCTCAATTCGAGGGGCACGCCGCCAACGACTATTACAGCGGCGAGGAGTACGCCGAGGTCCGCGCGCTACTGGCTCGAGTGGCGGACACACTGGAGGATCGGGCGAGCAGGGACCTGTTCGCCGAGATCGTCTCGGCGCGGCGACGGCAACCGCACAAGCTCCCCGCTCGCTTCGTGGCCGCTCTGGGCAAGCACAGGCAATACCTGGAGCACCTGCGCGTCGCTCGCATCCAGACGGTGGTGGACGGAGGGGTGTTCGACGGCTCGACGGCCGTACAGCTGATCGACTCGTTGCCCACGGTCAAGCGGGTGTATGGATTCGAGCCGTTTGCCCGTTTTTTTGCAAGCAGCCCGCACAAGACCTACTTGGACCGATGCGGTAAGTTCGTATTCGTCGAAGCGGCGCTCGCGGACACGAACCAGACGGTGCAGCTCTTCTTCGACGAGCAGAACCAAAGTGCCTCCAAGATCGTCGCCGATGGAGCCGGCAACGCCGGCACATGTCGAGCGTGGACGGTAGACGAGTTCTTCCGGGAGCGGCAGGAGCGCGTCGACCTGATCAAGTTCGACCTGGAGGGCGCCGACTGGGCCGCTTGCCGGGGCAGCCGAGAGACGATGCGCAGGGATCGGCCGCAGCTGGCCGTCAGTATCTATCACTCCAAGCGCGATCTCTACCGAATCCCGTTGGACCTGATGAGTGTCCTCGACGACTACGCGTTCTTCCTCGGGCACTATGCTCCGGACATCTACGAGACCGTCCTGTACGCAATTCCCCGGGAGTGCATGTAGCCGCCGCTGCGCTTCACGCTACTGTAGATTGAATGAGACGGCGCGCCCTGCGCAACTGCTGTCGCTTGCGCGCCTCTAGGTCCAGGCTCGGATCGGCGAACTGCCGGCGCCGCGCGACGTCGGGAAGGAACTCGTTCAGCATGATGCAGCACCATCTCACCCGGGCGATGGCCTGATGGTGGCGCGCGCGCTCGATCAGAGCCGCCGCGTCCTCAAACGGTGCGCACGCCTGCGTGACGAACGTCTCGTAATGCTGTGAGGGCACCGGCAGGCCCGGATGCGCGAAGAAATCCCCGATCATCTTGGCCGGATCGTCCCATCCGGCGTACTCGAAGTCCAAGAAGGAGACCGCCCCTGCGGGACGGAGCAGGGCATTATGAAAGCCGAAGTCGGAAGGCGACAAACAGCGCCAATGCTCGGGGAGCGCTGCGTCCGCATCCTCGGTCTCGCACAGAATGCGCTCGCGCTCGAGCGCCCACCGGGCGGCGAGCTCGCCGGCGAACCCCGCCCCCTCCCGGTCCGCAGCAGTGCGGGTCGAGATGCACGACAATTTCGAGATGCGGCGATCCACCGAGCCTATATGCTCTGCGGTGCTGAAGCACGCGTCCGAGGCGGCCGGTAGGTGCCGTCCTGCAAGGCGGCTCGCTGCGGTGTTCAGCCTCGCGAAGAACCGCGCCGCCTGCACGACCTGGGCATCGCCTAGTTCCTCGGGCTGGAGATGGCGGCCCTCGACGAACTCGTACAACGCGATGTGGCTGGCCGGGTCGCACGCGATGGGACGCGGCACGCAGCGCATCCCTTGCCGCCAGGCATGCTCGACGAACGAAAACTCCGCGCGCATGCGGTCCCGGGTTTCCGCCGCGTCGTGGTAGTAGCGCTTGGCGACCACGCGCTCGCCGTCTGCAACCGCACAGATCACGCGATTGTTGCCGCCCGTGCCGATCGGGGCGGGATCGAACCGCACCTCTGCTCGGCCGATGGTCGCGAGCAGCGCGCCGACCTCCGCTGTCACCAGGTCGGCTGCCATTGCTCTTCGATCAGCGGTCGCAGCTGCGCCCAATGACCCAACCGCACCACGCTGGAATTGCGGTGATGCCCGGCCGGGTCGAACAGGATCGGCCGAGTGTCCTTGGGAAACGAGGGCGCGTCGAGGATCTCGGGAAGGTCGTCCAGGAACAGGGAGCAGGAGGCGGCTGCGATGCGTGCGAGCTTTTGCTCCTTGGTCAGCTCGAAATACACCGCCGACTCAGGCAGCAGTGGCCCCCCGTCGTCACGCAGGCGCTTGTCGATCCATGCTCGCGCGGCTGCATGCAGGTCGTAGCGCGGACCGCTGAACGGGTGCCGCGTCTTGTGGCTGACGATGCAGACGGCGAGGCCATTCGCACGCGCCCACTGCAGGAACTCCACCATGCCGGGGAAGGCCTCGGCCTCGCCCATCCTCGGACCGTACACGTAGCCCTGCATCTCCACCCAGACGCTTTCCTGGCCGTTGCGGCGCAGATGGTCGCGCACGCTCAGCTTGGAGACGGGGAGATCGGCGGGAATCCACCCTCCCTCGCGCGCGACCCGGTGGAACAGCGCGTCGTAGCGGACGATGGTATTGTCGAAATCGAGGCCGAGCCGCATCCCGCGCGTGCTCCAGTCAGCTGCGACGCAGTGCCGTTTGCACCTGCGTCGCGAAATTCTCCGCCGTGAGCCCGAACCTTCGACGCGCGTACTCCTGCGACCCGATCTCGTGCATGAAGGTGTCCTCGACGCCGAAGGCGAGCAGGGTTCCGAGCTTGCCGGTTTGACGTGCCTTCCACTCTGCGATGCTTCCGCCGAGCCCGCCGAGGCGGCTATGTTCCTCGACGACGGCAACCACCGCATACTCGCCGAAGATCTCCGCGAGCCGGCCCTCGTCGAGCGGCTTGACGGTGTGAAAGCTTTCGACGCGCACTGACAGGCCCTGACCCGCGAGCAGATCAGCGGCCCTCAGCGCCTCCGGCATGATGGTGCCGGTGCTGATCAGACAGGCGTCTTGCCCTTCGCGCACGGTGACGGACCGACCGAGAGCGAGCCGCGGCCGCGCCTTGTGGATCACCGGCTCGCCTTTCTTGCCGATGCGGATGTACACCGGACCGTCGTGCGCGAGTGCGGCGCGCAGGAGCAGCCGGAGCTCGACCTCATCGCAAGGCGCGACCACGCTCATCCCGGGCAGGGTGCGCAGGATCGCCATGTCCTCCAGCGAATGGTGCGTGGGGCCGAGTTCCGCATAGGAGAGGCCCGCGCCCGTGCCCACGATGATCACCGGCGCAGCGTGGTAGCAGGCGTCCACGCGGATCTGCTCGAAGCAGCGCGTGGTGGTGAACGGGGTGATCGTATAGACAACGGGGCGCAAGCCGGACAGGGCCATTCCGGCTGCGACGCTCATCATGTTCGCTTCGGCGACACCGCAGTTGAGGAAACGCGCCGGCGCGTGCTCCTTGAACGCGTCGAACAACTTGTTGCCGATGTCCCCGGATAGCAGCACCAACCGCGTGTCCTCTCGCCCCAGCTTGGCGACTTCGTCCGCGAAGGCGTTTCTCATGCCGCGACCCCCAGCTCCTTCTTGGCGGCGTCGACTTCGTCGGCCTTCGGGATCCGGTAATGCCAGTTGTTGTCGTCTTCCATGAAGGAGACGCCTTTGCCCTTGACCGTATGGGCGATGATTGCGACCGGACGGCCACTGCCATCGGGAACCGCGGACAAGAGCTTCGCGAGCTCGTCGAGATCATGGCCGTCGGCCTCGCGGGTAGACCAGCCAAACGCACGCCACTTCTCCGCCAGTGGAGCTAAGCCGGTGATCTCCTCGGTGCGCCCCGTGGCCTGCCATCGATTGAAGTCGATCACGACGCACAGCCGGTCCATCTTCTGCGCGGCAGCGAGCATCGCCGCTTCCCAGATGGAGCCCTCGTTGCACTCGCCGTCGCTCGAGAGGGCAACCACGTTATAACCCTCACGGCGGATGCGGCCGGCGAGCGCCATGCCGAGTCCCATCGGCACGCCATGTCCGAGCGATCCCGTAGCCGCCTCGATGCCCGGTAGACGGTCCGGCGTGGGCGGGTGCTCGGCGAACAGGCTTCCATCCTTGCCGTAGTCGTCGAGCAGCGCGAGAGGATAGAAACCGCGCAGGGCCAGCACTTGAAACAGCGCAGGGGCAGCGTGCCCCTTGCTCAAGATGAAGCGGTCCCGTTGGGATGCGCGCGGGTTCGACGGATCGAGGCGCAGGCTGTGAAAGTAGGCCGCGATCAAGATATCGACGCAGGATAGGCAGGAGCCCAAGTGCGGCGTCTGCGTCCGATGGGCGTTCTCGATCACACGCGCTCGCGTCTCGCGCGCGAGCCGTGCGAGCTCAGGAGTGGGGAGTCTTGCTGCCGCGACTGTCATGATCTCATCGGCATACTATAGGTAGGTCCGCAGCGGACGATGCGCCTGTCGCGAGTCGGACAACTGAGTTGCGTCATGGCCGCTCGATCCGTCAGCCGTGGAAGAACGACCGCACCGATCCGATGACGTGGGCAATCTCAGGCTCGGTGAGCTCCGGGAAGATCGGCAGGCTCAGGATGGTGCGCGCTTGTCGTTCGGCTTCGGGATAGTCGCCCTCGCGATGTCCGAGATGGCGGGCGCATTCCTGCAGGTGGATCGGGATCGGATAGTGGACGCGGGTTCCCACGCCGCACCGCGTCAAGTGCTCGATCAAGCGGTCGCGCTGCTCGCTGCGGATAATGAAGGTGTGATAGACGGGCTCTTCGTGAGCACGATCGCGCGGAACCCAGACTACGCCGGCGAGGCCGTCACGATACCGCGCTGCGATCTCCCGGCATCGGGCATTCCAAGAGTCCAGACGCTTGAGCTTCACCGAGGCGAATGCCGCCTGCAGAGGGTCCAGGCGCGAGTTGTATCCCCAGGTCTCGCACTCGTCGCGGTTGCGCAGCCCGTGGTTGCGCAGCTTCAACACACGCTCGTAGACCGCCCGATCGTTGGTCGTCACCAGGCCGCCGTCGCCATAGACACCGAGATTCTTCAGCGGATGCAGGCTGAACCCGCCTGCCGTCGCCAGCGACCCGACTCGCCGCCCCTTGTAGCGCGCCCCGATCGCCTGAGCGGCATCCTCGACCACCGCCAATCCGTGTTTGCCGGCGATCGCGTTCACCGCGTCCATGTCGGCCGGGCGACCCGTTAGATGGACCGCGATGAGGGCGCGGGTGCGCGGCGTAACGGCGGCATCGATCCTGTGCACGTCGATGTTGGAATCTTCCGCGGCGTCCACGAACACCGGCCTCGCGCCGGCGGCGACGATCACCCATGCGCTGGCGATGAACGAGTTGGGGCAGGTGATGACCTCGTCGCCCGGACCTACGCCGAGCGCCTTGAGGATCAGGAACAATGCGTCCGAGCCGTTCGCCACCCCGAGTGCGTAGCGAGCGCCGCAGTAGGCTGCGGCCTCGGCCTCGAAGCGCTCGAGCTCCTCGCCTAGGACGTACATGCCGCTGGCGCCCACACGTTCGAACGCTGCGAGGAGCTCGTCGTGCAAATCGTGGAACTGCCGCTCGAGGCTGACGAATGGGACCTGCATCGGGCGTCGCCTAGCTTCGGTAGAAGGATTCGATCAACGCCACGACGCGATACTGCTGGTCGCGGGTGATGAACTCGTGGACCGGCAGGGACAGGACCTCCTCGACGATGCGCTCGCAGACCGGGAAGTCGCCGGGCGCGTGGCCGAGGAAGGCCGCCGCCGGCTGCAGGTGCATGGGGATCGGGTAGTGCACCTTGGCGTCGACGCCGTGCGCGACGAGGTGGCGCTGGAGCGCATCGCGCCGCTCGCAGCGAATGACGTACAGGTGATAGACGTGGCGCACCCAGGGCTCGCGCTCCGGGATCTTGATCTGCGGGATGCGGCGCAGCCGGTCGTCGAAATAAGCCGCGTGCGCGACGCGCGATTCGGTGATGTGGTCGAGCTTGCCGAGCAGATGGCGTGCGACGACAGCCTGGATCGTGTCCAGGCGCGAGTTGTACGCGAACACGGCGCACTGCTCGCGGCTCACGAGCCCATGGTTGCGCAACAGGCGCAGGCTGGCCGCCAGCTCGTCCGAATTGGTCGCGATGATGCCGCCATCTCCCCAGACGTTCAGGTTCTTCAGCGGATGGAAGCTGAAGCAGCCGAGCGTGCCGAGGGTGCCCGCAGGGCGGCCTTTGTAGGTTGCTTGGATCGCGTGGCACGCGTCTTCGACCACGGCGATGCCCCGTCTCGATGCGAGCTCCGCGATCGGATCCATGTCGCACGGCTTTCCCGACCAATGGACCGGAAGGATGGCCCGCGTGCGCGGCGTCACGGCCGCCTCGACTCTCTCCGGGTCGAGGTTGTAGTCCTCGCGGATGTCGACGAACACCGGCTTCGCGCCTGCGGTCACGATGGCGCCGACCGTAGCGAAGAACGTGTAAGGGGTGGTGATCACCTCGTCGCCCTGGCCGATCCCGAGTGCCTTCAGTGATAGCAGCAGGGCGTCGGTTCCGCTGCCCACGCCGACCGCGTGCTTGGCGCCGACCAGCGTCGCGAACTCGTCCTCGAGGCGGTCGACCTCCCTGCCAAGCGTGAAATCGCCGCGGATCACGACCTCTCGGATCTGGGCAAGGATCTCGTCCCGGTCGGAAAACTGCGCGGGCAGGTAGTTGTGGTTGATCTCCAACACGCCGGTGGTCTCGTATTGCTGGGGCAAGAAATTGCGCTCGGCGCGCACGACTTCCTGCTTCGCCACCGAGTCGCCGATCAAGATTTGTGCACGTAGTCCCATGGCAAGCGCTTCATTTCCGTGAAGTTGTCCTTGACCCAGCCGATCGTCTCCCGTATGCCCTGGACGAATGCCACGGAAGGCCGCCAGCCCAACTGCTCGGCGGCCTTGGCGGCATCCATGCGATACGCCTGATCCTTGCCCGGGCGATCGGGCGCTGCCTCGACCACGCGCTCGAAGTCGATGCCGAGCTGCGCACAGACCGTCTGCACGACCTCCCGTATCGGGTGGAACTCGCCGGACGAGAAGTGATAGGTCTCTCCGGGCTTGCCTGCCTCGCAGACCGCAAGTAGAGCCGCCGCGGCGTCGCGGGCATGAACGAAGGCGCGCACAGAAACGCCGCCGCCATGCAGGGGGAGCCTGCGGCCGGAAAGCGCATACAGGATGGCGCGCGGGACGATGCGGTACAGTTGCTGTCCGGGACCGAAGAAGTTGGCGAACCGAGTCAGCACGGCCGGAAACCCGTAGTTGCGATGGAATGCGGCCAAGCTCATGTCCGCCGCCGCGTGGGACACCGCATAAGGGGTGCTCGGAGCGTAAGGATGATCCTCGCGAACCGGCTCCTTGGTGTTCCCGTACACCTCGGGCGTGGACACCCGCACATATTTCATGAGCCACGGGCGCGTGCGCAGAAACTCGTGCAGCCGCACCTTGGCAACGAGATTGGTCTGGTACCAGTGCTCGGGCCAGGTCCAGCTCTCGGCGACCATCCCCTGGCCTGCGAAGTCGACCACGAACGACGGCGCGAACGCGTCGAGCGCAGAACAGATGAGCGGCATGTCCCGATTCAAGTCGAGCTGCTTGAACGTATACGCACGGGCCCGTGGATTGTTCTTGTAGGGCAGGAAGATCGGCGAGCCTTCCGCCGAACGATTCACTCCGAGCAGCTCATGACCTCTGCACAGCGCGGCGTCGACAAACGTCGCGCCCGCGAAGGAGTTCGACCCGAGGACCGCGATCCGCGCCATCTACATCGAGGTCGTTGGCGTACGACTTGTCTGCTGCCGGTAGAGCTTGGCCGCAGCGTACGCGGGCTGCCGTCCCTGCATCGCGCAGCTCGCTCAGCGAGGCGGGTTGGCGCAAAGCCACTGCATGATCATATGGCCGAGCACCAACTGGAGATCCTCCGCGATCTGCATGTCGTCGACGGCGAAGTGGATCGGCACGTCGGCCAGCTCCTTGCAGGTCCCGCCGGAGTAGCCCAGGATTGCGTACGACTTGATGTTCATCGCTCGCGCCTGCTCGACTGCACGGACCACGTTGGGCGAGTTCCCGCTGCCGGAGAACACGAGGAGCAGGTCGCCCGTGCGTCCTTGCACCGCGAGCTGTCCGGAGAACACGCTGTGGTAGCCGACGTCGTTTGCCAGGCAGGTGATGACCGAGGCATTGGCGCTCAATGCGTGCACGCGCATACCTAGACCGTCGCCTTTGGCGATGCCGTAGAGGTAGTCGTTCGCCAGATGAATCGCGTTGCCCGCGCTCCCTCCGTTGCCGCAGAGAAAGACAGAGCGGCCTTCACGCCAGCAGCGCCTCAGATCCGAGGCCAGCTCCGCGACGCCGCTCCAGTCCGCGCCGGCCAGTATCCCGCCCAGCCGCTCGGCATAGCTCGCGAAGTGGGCGACGGCGCTCCGGCGCAGCGCCGCACCGCTCGACTCCGCACGTGCACCCTCGCCTGTGTAATCGGCGAGCCGCACGAGTTTTCCGCTTCGCGGTGGCTTCATGCGGCCGCCTCAACGAGCTGGTCGCGCTGCATCCATTTCAGGTTGTAGAAGCGGGCCTCGTCCTTCAAGATGCCCTCGCGATACTTGGCTGCGAGCTCCGTGATCGCATCGTCCACCGTCTTCCTCGGGCGATACCCGGTGGCGATCAGCTTGTCGGAGTTGACGCGGTAGGAGCGCGGGTCGTTGGAGGCCGTGACCGTCAGGTCCGCAGGAATCCGACAGCGCACCCGCTCCGCGATCTGAATGATCGAAAGGTTCTCGAAGCCCGCGTTGTAGATCCCCGTGAGGTGCGGCCGCGCGAGCAGGTGTAGATAGACGTCGGTGATGTCGTCGATGTGGATGTTCGGCCGGGTTTGCTCTCCCCCGAGCACGGTGATGCGCCTGCGCGTGAGGGCTTGCATCGTGAGCATGTTCACCGAGACGTCGAGGCGCATTCGCGGCGAGTATCCGCAAACGGTCGCGGGGCGCACGATCTGCACCGCCATCGCGTCCGCGTAGCTCAAGAGCACCCGCTCAGCCACCATCTTCGTCTTGTTGTATTCGGAGATGGGCGTGAGCTCCAGCTCCTCGGTGACCTCCGGCTCATTCTTGACCCCGTAAACGCTGCCGGAGGACGCATAGATGAACTGCCGCACTCCACACCGCACGGCCCGGTCGGCGAGCCGCATGGTTGCGAGCGCACTCACCTCCCAGGTCAACTTGGGGTCGAGATCCCCACATGGATCGTTGGCTACCGAAGACAGGTGGATCACCGCCTGCACCCCGTCGAGTGGCACTTGCTCGGGGAAGCGCACATCGCTGCACAGCACCTCGAGGTTGGGATGAGGCTGGAGGAAGTTGCCAAACCACATCGCGTCGGCCACCGTAACCCGATGGCCGAGCCGCAGCAGCTTGGGCACCAGCACACTGCCTTTGTATCCACATCCACCCGTGACCAGGATCTTCATCGTCGGCACTCGTTTCGCTCCACCCGCTTGCTGCCGGCCCTAGGACTCGGTGCGATGGCACCCCCGCGCTGGCAAGCGTTGTCGGCTCCGGACTCGCCGCCGAGTCGATCGACATCGGTTGCGGACTACGTCATGCGGCTGCCGTGATAACGGCAAGCGCTTGTTGGAGTTGAGCCCTGATCGCCGGCCGCGGCCGCGCGGGTCGACCTGGCGCTGCCGCTCGTGGCTGCGGGAGCGCCGGGTATCCCGCCGCACCCGTTCAGCCGTCCCAGCCCAGCCGTGATCGGCCGGCGAATCAGCCGGTTGGTCTAAGCGCGTCGGAGACGACTCCGGGTGGGCAGGGCCGGTCCGTGGCGGCGCGGCGTGGATCCCCGGCGATCACGCCGGTTGCGCGTGCGAGGCTCTGATGTATGGCGATCGAGCTCGCGACCATGCGTGCAGCACAGCGGTTGATCAGAGAACGCCGGACACAGATGTGCTCGCGGCAACGGAGCGAGTGCTGGCATGAGCCGCACGACACGCGAGCTCGGGCACCGGCACGGTCGAAGCGGAGAGGCACGGCGCTATGTCAGATGCATTGCAGCGCGCAGCGCCCTTAAAGCGTCCACACGGGTGTGATCGAAGTGGACTTTGTGGGGCCTAAAGTTTTGTCGGATGGCGCCGATATAAAGTGCGAGATGGCATTGCGTGCATCTCGTCACCAGCGGTTCCTCGGCAGTGTTTTTCCCTCTGTAATTCCCATTTTGCATGATCCGCGCCAACTCAAGTTTTCGCACTTCTCGTCGATAATCCGCACAAAGGTTGGCTCACGCGCAGGTGACCGAATCTTATGTTCTCGGACTGACCATCGAAGGAGTGTGAACAATGCCTCAAATCATCAACACCAATATTGCGTCGCTGGATGCGCAACGCAATCTGAACACGTCGCAGTCGTCGCTGAACCAGGCGCTGCAGCGGCTGTCTTCGGGCCTGCGCATCAACAGCGCCCAGGATGATGCGGCTGGGCTGGCGATCTCGGATCGGATGACGGCGCAGATCAATGGATTGAATCAAGCCGGCCGCAACGCCAACGACGGGATCTCGCTCACGCAGACGGCCGAAGGCGCGCTCCAGCAATCGACCGCGCTTCTCCAGCGCATTCGTCAGCTCGCGGTGCAGTCCGCCAACGCGACTAATTCCGCCTCCGACAGGCAATCGCTGAACTCGGAAGTGAATCAGCTGACGAGCGAGCTCACCCGGATCGCCAACACCACGACCTTCAATGGCTTGAAGATTCTCGACGGCACGTATCAGGGACAGCAGTTCCAGGTGGGTGCGAACGCGAACGAGACCATCGGCGTCTCGATCCAGGGCGCGCGCGCGCAGGATCTCCAGAACAACTCCATCGCGCTCGCGTCGGGCACCGCTGGTTCAGGTCTGGGCGAATCCACTGCCGCCGCGGCGAATACCGCGGCGGCCAGCAATGGTGTCGCGGCGCAGACGTTGACGATCGCAGGCTCCGCCGGTTCTGCTGCGGTGACCGTTAACGCCGGCGACTCCGCTTACACGATCGCGGCGTCTGTGAACGCCCAGACTGCATCCACCGACGTGACCGCCTCGGCCAGCACCGCGGCGACTCTGACCAGCATCAGCGCGGCCGGAACGATTAGCTTCAGCCTCAACGGCGGCGGTACAGCAACCACGATTTCAGCGCAGATCTCGTCTGCGAGCGACCTGTCTGCGATCGTGACCGCAGTGAATAACGTCAGCGGCAAGACCGGCGTCACCGCGACGTTGAATGCGTCCAAGACCGCTGTGATCTTCAACCAGGCCGACGGGCAAGACATCGTGCTGAACGGGTACACGAATTCAGCCGGTGGTACCGCGACGATCGCGGGAGCCAACACTTCCGACACGCAAACGCTCACGAGCGGTGGCACGAACAGCAGCCGGGTTGGGGGAACGGTCACGTTGAACTCGGACGCCGGCTTTACCGCGGTGAGCAGCGCCGGCAACACGGTCGTGACCACCGGCGCACTCACGGGCTCGACCGCGCAAAACCTGACCACCGTCGACATCACGACCGTAACGGGCGCCAACAGCGCACTGGCCATCGTGGACGCCGCACTGGCGCAGGTGGACAAGATGCAAGCGAATCTGGGTGCGGTCCAGAACAGGTTCACGAACACGATCGCGAACCTGCAGACCACATCCGAGAACCTCAGCGCTGCGCGCAGCCGGATCCAGGACACGGACTTCGCTGCCGAGACCGCCAATCTGTCACGCGCGCAGATTCTGCAGCAGGCCGGCGTGGCGATGCTCGCGCAGGCGAACGCCTTGCCCCAAAACGTCCTGACGTTGCTGAAGTAGTGCACGCCGAGGACTAGGAAGCAGCAAGGGGTGGGCAGGGCGCAGGTTCTGTCCACCCTTCCTTAGTGGGCGCCTGCACCGGAATCAATAGACCCGGTTGCAGCGCCCCGCTGCGCGAGGTGTGGAAGAGGTGTGGATATGTCGATCCAGTCAGTTGCGAATAACGGTACCTCCCTACCGCAACAACCGGCGGCGCCAGCGACGGGGGCTGAGCGCCCTGCCAGGCCAGCCCCGCAAGCGAGCCAGGACTTGACTCCGGCGCAACCATCGGAGCAGCAAGTTCAGGAGGCGGTGGGTGCGATCAACAAGGCGCTCGAGACTACGTCCGAGAACCTTCAGTTCGCCGTCGACCACGACACGGGCAAGACTGTAGTCAAGGTAATCGACAGCAGCACCAAGGAGGTCATCCGCCAGATCCCGTCGCAAGAGGTCCTCGCGATCGCTCAGTCTTTGGACCGCCTCCAGGGAGTGCTGCTCAAGCAGAAGGCTTGAGCTCCGGCCCGCGCGCCGACACGGGCGCAGTGGCGGGCGTGTCGCACGCGATGTCGAATATTCGACAACTGGGGTGCGGGTGAGCGAGGACATCGAACCAGACATCGCTCAATTCCTACGAATACGCGCCACTGGCCGACCGTTTGATGGGGGCGCGGCGTCCCATCTGCTCCTGGGGATCACGAACGCGAATGATCGCGGCGGCCATCATCACCCACCGGAGAATCGGAACAGCAGCTGGAGCGGATGCATCTACACGCGGGGGGATTAAAGAGCCGTCGGGGAGGGTGCCGCTCCGATGACCTCGGCGCTCGCCTACAGTTCGGGCGTGGAAGCACCGATAACGCAGTCTGAAGTCGAACCTGAAGAGAGAAGGCCATGACCGTATCGTCGGTAAATAGCTCAGCCTTTACTCCGACCACGCTCACCTCGCTGTCCAGTCTGGGCAGCAACGGATCCACTGGGTCCGCCGGGTCGCCGCTGGCCATGCCCGGCGTCGGCTCGAACCTGGACGTCACCTCGATCGTCAACGCCTTGATGCAGGTCGAGCAGGTCCCGCTGAACGACCTCAATCAAAAGGAAGCGAGCTACGATGCGCAACTCTCGGCGTATGGCACGGTCAAGGGTGCGCTGTCCTCGCTGCAAAGCGCGCTGGCGGCACTGAATTCCCTGAGCACATTCCAGGCGACGTCGGTCACCTCGGGCGACAGCAGCATTGTTACCGCCAGCGCGGACGGCACTGCCACCCTTGGCAGCTACGCGGTGCATGTGGGTCAGCTGGCGCAGGCGCAGACGCTGGTTGCGGCAGGACAGGCCAGTACTACGCAGAGCATCGGCTCCGGGGCGCCCACCACCATCACGTTCCAGTTTGGAACCATCACCGGCGGCACGCTCAGCAACGGAACCTACAGCGGCGCAACGTTCACCCAGGATGCGGCGGCGGCCAGCGGAACGGTCACCATCGACAGCACGAACAATTCGCTGCAAGGGATACGCGACGCGATCAATGCAGCCAACATCGGTGTCACCGCCAGCATCGTGAATGACGGCAGTGGAAGCCCGTACCGTCTCCTGTTGCAGTCCTCTTCGACCGGCGCCGCGCGCAGCATGAGCATCAGTGTATCCGGGGATGCGGCACTGGCAGGTCTGCTGAGTGATGACCCGAGCGGTACGCAGAACCTCACGCAAGTGGTGGCCGCGCAGAGCGCTCAGCTCTCCGTGAACGGCTTCAACCTGACGAGCAGCTCCAACACCGTAAGCAACGCAATCCAGGGCGTGACCTTTAATCTCGCTCAGACCGGCAGCACGACTGTGACCATCGCGCAAGACTCGAGCAGCGCGACCGCAGCGGTCCAAGCGTTCGTCTCCGCGTATAACACGCTGGTGAGCACCATCTCGCAGGTCGCCAGCTACGATCCCGGCACCCAGCAGGGCGGTCCGCTGCTGGGGGACACCGGGCTCCAGACGATTCAGGCCCAGATCCGCAACATCCTGGGCGCCGCGATACCAGGATCACCGGGCGGCCTATCGAGCCTGGCTCAGATCGGAGTGTCCTTCCAGCAGGACGGAACGCTTGCCCTGAACACGTCCCAGCTGCAGGCAGCTCTATCGGCCGGTGCATCCAACGTTGCGCGCCTTTTCACATCGCTCGGCAACACGACTGACAGCCTGGTGAGCTACGTCTCGTCGACGGCGGACACCGCGCCGGGCCGCTATGCTGTGAACGTCACGGCTTTGGCCACTCAAGGTTCGCTGGCCGGCTCGTCGCCGGCCGGGCTGACGATCTCCGCCGGCGTAAACGATCAGCTGGCGCTGACGATCGACGGGGTCACCGACGGAGTGACGCTTGCGCCCGGCACCTACACGCCGGATTCGCTTGCCGCCGCTCTGCAGGCTGCCATCAACGGCGCGCCGGCGTTCTCCGCCGCCGGGATCGGCGTGACGGTCAGTCAGGCCGGCGGGGTGCTCACGATCCAGTCCAACAGCTACGGCTCAACCTCCAGTGTCAGTGTCTCGGGCAGCGCCGCGCAGAGCCTGTTCGGTTCGGCGCCGGTCGCTACCGCGGGAACCGACGTCGCAGGCACGATCAACGGGGCGCCCGCACTGGGGTCAGGACAGTTCCTGACCGGGGCCGCTGGAAACGCAGCAGCGGGGTTGCAGATCCAAATCAGCGGCGGATCTGTGGGTCCCCGTGGCCAAGTGAACTTCAGCCAGGGATATGCCTATCAGCTCAACGCGGCGCTCACGAACATCCTGAGCGATACGGGTCCGTTGGCGGCGAGCACGAACGGGATCAACGCGAGCATCAGCGATATCGACAACCAGCGAACCGCGCTGAACGCGCGGCTGGCGCAAGTGCAGCAGAACTACCTCGCGCAATTCACCGCCCTGGATACGCTGATCAGCAACATGAACAGCACCGCCAGCTTTCTCACCCAGCAGCTCGCGATCCTGCCGGCACCGGGCGCCCTTTCCGGCAGCAGTAAGGCCTGAGCCCCTGCGCCCTCCACGATCGGAGACGATTGACTATGACCGCGCTTGCCAACCGTGCCGTGACGGCGTATTCCGCCTTGGAGATCGAAACCGGAGTCGCCGGCGCCTCTCCTTTGCGCCTCGTAGTAATGCTCTACGATGGAGCGCTCAAGGCGATCTACACGGCCAAGGTTGCGATGGAGCGCGGCGAGATCGCAGCAAAAGGAAGCGCGATCTCAAAGGCGATCGCGATCATCGACGAGGGCTTGCGCCCGGCGCTGGACCTCGATGCTGGCGGAGAGCTGGCCGCGAATCTGATGGCTTTGTACCAGTACATCACTGGGCGATTGCTCTTCGCCAACTTGAAAAACGACAAGGCGTCCCTCGACGAAGCCGCCCGCCTGCTGTCCGAGCTTCGCAGCGCATGGGAAGCACTAGAGCAGGGTGCACGGCCGCCCGAGCAGGACCCAGCGGCCAACACCAAGGCGCGCGGACGCGTGGCCGTTGGCAAGCGATAGCGGCGCACCTCATCGAATCGGTTCGGCAAGGTTTCTGCAGTGGACTCGGTCGCCGTGCTGCAGTGCTACGAGAAGGCACTCGAGCTCACCCGTCGCATGCTCGGTGCGGCGCAAAGGAGCGACTGGGATGCGTTGGTCACGCTCGAGAAGGAGCGGACCAAGGTCATCGACCAGCTGCGACACGTGGATCTGGACCCGGGAGGCGACGGGCAGTCGCTGAGCCGGAAACGTGAACTAATCCGCGGCATCCTCACCTGCGACGAACAGATCCAGATGCTGACGCAGGATTGGATGCGCGAACTGCGGGAGGTGCTGGGCAGCATCCGTTCGGAGCAGCGGCTCTCACAGACATACGAGTCTTGAGCCGGCGACGCTGCTCAAGTTGACGACCCCGCGTCCAAGTAGCAAACTCACTGCGACATCGCAGTGGGAGCACGGATGGGTGCATTTGTCGTCACTTGGCGCGAGTTGTTGATCGTCGTAATCGCCGTCCTGGCCATTTACGTCGTGGAGCTGTTGCTGCTGCTCCGCTGGTCCGGAAGCGGCGGCCCGACGATCTGGAGGCGCCGCACCAGAACCGGGTCGGATGCTCGCGCGCTGGACGAGCTGACCCGTGAGGTTGGCGAGCTGGGCAAGCAGGTGACGCGCTTGCAAGCCGATCTCGACAAGTTGCGTGCTGCCGCGCGTACCGCTGCACCCGGAGCCGCTGCTCCCGGCCCCTTGGTCTCGCCGTACAACCAGGCGATTCAGCTGGCGCGGCAAGGGGCCAGCGCGGGCGAGGTGGCGAGCGGGTGCGGCATCTCCCGCGGAGAGGCCGAGCTGATCGTCGCGCTGTACCGCAAGCTTCGCATCTAGGGCGCGCGGCTTCGCGTCCGGCGCCCAGGCGGCCCGCAGTCGCTGGCGGGTAGCTGTGACCGAATCGAGGCGGAGTCTGCGATGGACATCACTCTCCAGGCCCAAATCCTGAGCCTGCGCGCGGCGGTGGAGTCGACCATCACCGCCGAGCGCGACCTCGTACGTCAAGTCCCCACCCCCGAGGCGCGCTGGTCCCCAGGTGACCAGATGACCGCCCGGGTGGAAGCCGCGCTGCCGGGGGGCAGGTTTCACGTGCGCGTGGATGACCTGCTGCTCGAGATGCATCTGCCGGCCGGATTCGAGCCCGGAGATCAGCTGGATCTCGAGTTCATCTCGTCCCAGCCGCGCCCTTCCTTCCTGCTCAGGGACGCTCCCGACGTCGCCGGCCGCAGCGTCGTCGATCTGAGCCGCTCGAGCCGCGAGCTCGGGCAGCTGGTGAAGTCGGTACTACCCGAACGCACGACGTTGCCGTCACCGGTCAAGGCGGCGCAGCCCATCCTGCCTGAACCGGCTCTCGACGTTCCCCGCCTGGCCCAAGCACTTGCCACCGCATTGAGCCGCAGCGGGCTGTTCTACGAGTCCCATCAGGCCGAGTGGCTGATGGGTCAACGGCCGCTGGAGGAACTTTTGCAGGAGCCGCAAGGGCGGTTGGCCGCCGTGACGACCGCGCCTGGGGACGGCGTAGCAGGGGCGCCGGCGGACTCGGAAGCGGGCGTTGGAGCGCGCGATCTCGCTCCTGCGCGCGATCACTCAGTCACACCCGGGCAACTAGGCGACCTGTCCACGAACGCAGGCGCTCCGGCCAAAGCCGACCCGGAGCCGTCGGGGGCGCTGGCGGGATCACAAGTCGCCAGCACACTCCACCCGCAAAGCCTGCCGCAAGTGCGCAGTCAGCTGGAAACGCTCGAGACCGGCCAGGTGACCTGGCAAGGTCAGCTGTGGCCTGGCCAAGAGTTGGAGTGGACGCTACGCGATCCAGGAGACGGTGCGACCTCGTCGCTGGACGATCCGCAGCCGTGGTTCACCGAGCTTCGGTTGCGTCTGCCGAGGCTGGGCGCACTGACCGCCGGTCTCGCGCTCGTCGGACCCGCCCTTCGAGTTCGGCTCACCGCGTCGGACCCGGCCGCCGAATCGGCGATGAGCGATGGCCGCGTGGCGCTCGCACGAGCGTTGGGCGAAGCCGGGATCGATCTCGTCAGCTTCAACGTGGTGCGCAGTGGCGCCGATTGACCCGCAACAACTCGCCGTAGCGCTCGCTTATCGCGAGGACGACGGCGCGCCCAGGGTCGTGGCCAAGGGACGCGGGATCCTGGCACAAGCCATCCTAGAGCGCGCACGCGAGTCGGGTGTCTATGTGCACGAGTCTCCCGAACTCGTCGCACTGTTGATGCAGGTGGACTTGGACAGCCGCATCCCGCCGCAGCTCTACGTCGCCGTGGCCGAGTTGCTCGCCTGGCTGTACCGGATCGAGCGAGGGGAATCCTTAGCCCCACCCGGAGCTTAGGACTTCGTTACTGCAACGCGGATCGCGCCGAGCCACGTGCCTCGCGCATGTGGGCTCAGGTGGACAATTCCCGGATCAGGTCGCTCTCCAGGCGGATGATCGTCTTGGTATCGCGCAGAGCGTCCCCGTTGATGACGAAGCTATCCTCGGCGCGCTCGCCCAACGTGGTGATCTTGGCCGTCTGGACGTTGATGCCGTAAGCAACGAGCACTCGCGCCACGCTCGAGAGCAGGCCCGGCCGGTCCCCCGCACTGAATGACAGGTACCATGAGCTGCCCCGCTCGTCGGGGCGCAGCTGAACCTCGGGAGTGATCGGAAAGTTGCGCACGCGCCGGCTGATCCGTCCTCTCGCCGGCTGCGACAGCGGCGCAGCGCTCTTGAGCTGCTCGGCGAGCTCGTGCTCGATGAAGGCGATGATATCTCGATAGTGGGCCGTGGCCTTCGCAGGATCGAGCACTTGGAACGTGTCGAGTCCGTAGCCGTGCAGCGTCGTATAGATCTTCGCTTCGACGATGCTGAAGCCGATTCGCTCGAAGAAGCTGCAGATCTGGGCGAACAGATTCGGCCGGTCCGGCGCATAGATCAGCACCTGGACGCCTTCGCCGATCGGCGACAGCCGTGCCTTGACGACCGGCGTAGTGCTGTCCACACGGTTGTGCAGGAGCCGCGTGTGCCACGCGATCTCGCGGGCGTCGTGCCGAAGGAAATAGGACGTGCCGAGCTGCGCCCAGAATCGTTCGTGTGCGGTCGCAGGCAGCGCGTACAGCCTGAGCTTCTCCAGCGCCAGCTTCTGGCGCGCCTGCAGCCGGTTGCCGGCCGGGTTGGTGTCGCCCGACAGATAGCGGCGCGTTGACCAATACAGGTCTTCCAGCAGCTTCGCCTTCCACGCGTTCCATACCTTCGGGCTGGTGCCTCGGATGTCCGCGACGGTCAGCAGGTACAGGGCCGTGAGCGTGCGCTCGTCGCCGACCAGGCGGGCGAACGCCCCGACCACCGCTGGGTCCGACAGGTCCTGTTTCTGCGCCACTGATGACATCGTCAAGTGATGCTCGACGAGCCACACCACAAGCCTCGTGTGCTCATCGGTGAGGCCGTGGTGCACGCAGAAGTCGCGGGCGTCGCGCATCCCGAGCAGGGAGTGGTCGCCGCCGCGGCCCTTGGCGATGTCGTGGAAGAGTCCGGCGAGGTAGAGTAGCTCGGGATGCGCGAACTCCGACATCAAGCGGCTGCAAAGCGGATACTCGTGCGACATCTCGGGAATGCTGAAGCGGCGTAGGTTGCGCACCACCATCAGGATATGCTCATCCACCGTGTAGACGTGAAACAGATCGTGCTGCATCTGGCCGACGATGCGGCCGAACGGGAGCAGGTAACGACCCAACACGTCGTAGCGATTCATGCGCCGCAGCGCGTGCGTAAGGCCAGTGCCGCGACGGAACATGCCGATGAACAGCGTGCGGTTGACCGGATCGCGCCGGAACTGCGCATCGATCAGCTTGGCGCTGCGCCACAGAGCGCGCAGCGTCGGCGCAGCGATCCCCTTGATCTCCGGGTGCTCTTGCAACAGCCGGAACGTCTCCAGGATCGTGCGCGGCTCACGGGCGAATAGCTCCTCATCCACCACCTCCAACAGTTCGTTGCGTACCTCGAACGCATCGTCGAGGCGCTGCGGGCGAGTGGCGATCGGCGGGAAGATCCCCACGCGGAGGTTTTGCAGGATGATCTCGTTGAGCTGGGTCACCGCGCGTGCGGTCCGGTAATAGCGCTGCATGACTTGCTCGCTCGCTCGCTTGGCGGGGGTGTCGACGAATCCAAGCTGGATCGCAAGCGGGGACTGCAAGTCGAACAGCAAGCGGTCCTCGCGTCGGTTCGCTTGATAATGCAAGCGGATGCGCAAGTCCTGCAGCGTGCGCTCGTGACCGGCCAGGTGGCCGGCCTCAGCCGGCGTGATGATGCCGTGGCGCGCGAGCTGCGCCCAGCTGCGCCCCATCCCGTTGGCACCGGACACCCAAAGGATGGTGGTCAAATCGCGCAGGCCCCCCGGCCCCTCTTTGACATTGGGCTCGAGGTTGTAGGCCGTGTCGTTGAATCGGGTGTGGCGCTGCTGCTGCTCGAGCAGCTTGGCTTCGAAGAAGCCTTTGGGCTCCAGCGCCGTCCTGGTGGCCTCGAAGAAGTGTCGCGCGAGCGGACGGCTGCCCGTGACGAAGCGCGCCTCGAGCAGATTGGTCTGGATGGTGATGTCGTTGGCGGCTTCGGCCACGCACTGGTCAACAGAGCGGGCGCTGTGGCCGATCTCGAGGCCGATGTCCCACAGCCTGCCAACCAAGTCGGATACTTTCTCCTTCGCCTCCTCGTTCAGGCTCTCCGGAAGCAGGAACAGAACGTCGATGTCCGAATGCGGGAACAACTGCCCGCGTCCATAGCCGCCCACCGCGAGCAGCGCCAGCTCGGGCGGCATCGACGCCGCCCGCCAGATCGACTGTAGAACGCGGTCCACCAGCAGCGCATGCGCCTTGAGCAGGCGCACGGAGGCCGCTCGCTGTGTGTAGGCCGCACGCAACTCTGCGCGGCCCTCGGCGAGCAGCCGCTTATGCTGTTGTACTGGGTCCGGCAGCCCCGAGAGGGGACTAGGTCGAGCGGTGGCGACGCCGGGCATGCTCAGACAGCCAACCGTGCCGGTGCGGGCGCACCGTCCGAAAGCGTGAGCACCTCGTAGCCGCTGGGTGTCACCAGCACCGTGTGCTCCCACTGCGCAGACAGGCTGTGATCCTTGGTGACGATGGTCCAGCCGTCGGCGAGCTGACGGATGCCAGGTTTTCCTGCGTTGATCATCGGCTCGATGGTGAAAGTCATGCCCGGTTGCAGCCTGAGCCCGGTCTGCGGCCGTCCATAGTGGAGCACCTGCGGCTCCTCGTGGAACTTGCGGCCGATGCCATGACCGCAGAACTCGCGCACCACGCTGAAGCCCTGCCGCTCGGCGTAACTCTGGATGGCGTGACCGATGTCGCCCAGATAAGCGCCCGCTTTGACCGCGCGTATTCCCAGCCACAGGCATTCATAGGTCGCTTCGACCAGGCGTCGGGCCTGGATGGACGGCTCCCCGACGTAGAACATGCGGCTGGTGTCTCCGTGATAGCCGTCCTTGATCACGGTGACGTCGATGTTGACGGTGTCGCCGGCTTTGAGACGCTTCGATCCGGGCACGCCATGGCACACGACGTGATTCACTGAAGTGCAGATGGACTTCGGGAACGGTTGGTAACCGGGCGGCGCATAGTGAAGCGGTGCGGGCGTGGTGCCCTGCACCTTCACCATGTACTCGTGACACAACACGTCGAGCTCCTCGGTGGTGACACCGGGGTTCACAAATTCGGTGATGTAGTCCAGCACCTCGCTCGCCAGTCGGCCGGCGACGCGCATGCTTTCAACTTCTTGTGGCGTTTTGATGTGGACGGACATTCTGGAGACTGGCCTGCCAGGGGCAGAGTAGATGAGCGCTGCGCCCGCCGCAACCCTCGCTGCTCATCTGGTGGCGGTGGCTACGGTACGCAACTGGCTACTACGCAGGAGGCCGAGACGCAGGAATTGGCTCCCCGACCTGGGCTCGAACCAGGGACCTGCGGATTAACAGTCCGTCGCTCTACCGACTGAGCTATCGGGGAACTTTCGAAGGCGCGTATGATACCGTCCGCTGCGTCCTCGGTCAACGCGAAAAAGTCGCGCTAAGACCGATGCTTACGCGCAAAAAACGCATGGCGTTGGGGGCGCTTGCAGGCATCGGCGCAGCGCTTTTCGCACTGCCATACGTCCTCCCCTGGTCGGCGCTGATCCCCCGGCTCGAAGCCGAGCTTGGCAGACAGCTCCACCAGCCGGTCAAGGTAAGACAGCTACGCGTGGCCCTGCTGCCCGTGCCAAAACTCAGCGTCCACGACGTCAGCGTCGGACAAGCCCCGCTGCTGCATATCGACCGGGTGACGGTCCGACCGAGACTGCTCAGCTTGTTCTCGCGCACACGCGTGCTCAACACGCTCCGGCTTGAGGGCGTCAGGGTCAACCCCGGCTTCTTCAAGCAGGCGAGGTTCTGGATCCAGGAGCACCAAGCCGCGACCGGTGGCGGAGCTGACCCGCCTCCCTCAGTGCAGGTGGAACGCGTCGTCCTGAGCAACGTCGAGATCGCGTTCGACCGCTTTACCCTGAAATCACTGAGTGGGGAGATTTTGTTCGCGTCCGGCAGACCGGTCGAGGTGCGAGGGGCGCAGGACACCGACCGGCTGCAGGTGATCGCTCGTCCCCAAGCGGGCCAGCGCTGGAGCCTTGACGTAAGGGGGCAAAATTGGACGGTACCGGCTGGGCTTCCCGTGGTGTTCGACCGGCTGCAGGGGGCCGCAATCGTTACGACAACCGCGATCAGCGCCGAACATTTTAGGGGGAACCTGTACAACGGAGCGGTGTCGGGTTCTCTCGCGATGAGCTGGAACCGCGGCTGGCTCGTGCAAGGCGAATGGGACGTGCAGCAGGTTGACATGCGCCCGCTGGCTGCGCTGCTGAAACGCGATGTCGCGATCGATGGCACGCTCACCGCGCATCCGCTCTTCACGCTGCGTGCGCAGGACCCCGCGGCGTTGCTCGACGGCATGACGCTGGAGTCGGACTTCTCGCTGCGCAGCGGCGCAATCCAGAAAGTCGACCTGGTCGCCGCCGCGAAGAACCCGCTGAGCGCGAATGCCACGAAGGGCGGCAAGACCGAGTTCGAGCAGCTCTCAGGACACGTGCTGGCCGACGCGGACGGCTACGAGTTCACGGGGCTGCAAGTCACCTCTGGCGCTCTTGCCGCGACCGGAGATGTCACCGTTGCCAGAGACCAAAAGCTCGAGGGCCGGATCGACGCGGAACTCAAGGGTACGGCGTCGCTCGTGAGCATCCCGCTGGAGCTGGCGGGTACGGTACAGAACCCGGCTCTGTTTCCGAGCAGGGCAGCGGTCGTGGGAGCCGTGGCCGGCTCGCTATTCTTGCCCGGAATCGGCACCGCCGTTGGGATCAAGGTGAGCCGGTTCGCCGAGAAGATCTTTACGCGGCGCAAGCCCACGAGGAAGAATCAGGGCGCGCCAGCGCGATGATCTCGGGGTACCGCGTCTTGCTCAACTCATCACAGCGGCGATGGCCCCCGCGACGTAATCGATGTTGCGCGAATTGAGCGCCGCCACGCAGATGCGTCCGGTGTCGATGGCGTAGATCGAGTACTTTTCCCGTAGCCGGCTGACCGCCTCCTTCGACAACCCCGAGTAGGAGAACATTCCGCGCTGCTGGAGCACGAAGCTGAAGTCTGCTCCGGGACGGTTCGCCTCGACCTTGTTCACGAGCTGCTCCCGCATGGACCGGATGCGCAGCCGCATCCGGCTCAGTTCCTCCTCCCACAGCGCACGCAGCTCGGGTGTGGTGAGGACGGCGCATACGATTTGCCCACCATGGGTAGGCGGATTGGAGTAGTTGGTGCGGATCACGCGCTTGAGCTGGCTCAACGTGCGGGCTGCCTGGTCGGCCGTCTCGGTCACCAGGCTCAGCGCGCCTACGCGCTCTCCGTACAACGAGAGCGACTTCGAAAACGAGCTCGAGATGAACACGACGGGACAGCTTGCCGCAAAGTGCCTCACCACTTGGGCATCGGGCTCGAGACCCTCCGCAAAGCCCTGGTAGGCGATGTCGACAAACGGCACGAGCTCGCGCCGGCCGATCACCTCAATCACCTTCCTCCATTGCTCCGGCGTCAGGTCGGCACCAGTCGGGTTGTGACAGCAAGCGTGCAGCACGACGATCGACCCGGCCGGCAGCGACTCGAAGGTGGACAGCATGGCGCCAAACGCGACCCCGTGGGTCGCCGGGTCGTAGTAGGGGTAAGCGGCGACTTCGAACCCAGCGTACTCGAACAACGCGCGATGGTTTTCCCAGCTCGGGTCGCTGATCCATACCTTGGCGAGCGGCGTGATGCGCCGGAGGAAATCGGTTCCGACCTTGAGCCCGCCGGTGCCGCCGAGCGCCTGCACCGTGACCACACGCCCAGCGATGAGTGCTGGGCTGTCTGCCCCTAACAGCAGTTGCTGGACGGCCCGGTCGTAGGCGGGGATGCCGTCGATCGGCAGGTAACTCCTTGCCGGCGGGTTCTCCAGGAACATTCGCTCCGCGCGCCGCACGCACTCGAGGACCGGTACCTTGCCGTTGTCGTCGTAATAGACGCCTACTCCGAGATTGACCTTGTTCGCACTGCCGTCGGCATTGAACGCTTCGGTGACGCCGAGGATCGGGTCGCGAGGCGCCATCTGGACGCCTGCCAACAGCGAGGTGGTCATCTGCGGATGTCTTCCTGGGTTAGTCTGACGTTGCGACGACTTGCAACGCGCGGCTATCGCGCATATGTATTCTACCGCCTCATGGCGCGGGTTGGTTCGATGCCGGCGTTCATGGGACAATCCACAACGTGCCGATGTACAGCGGCACGATAGACTCCACAAGCATGTCCGTCTCGACGATTCCTGCAGCACGTGCCGAGGTCCTGGTCTTCCCCGGCAGCCCATTCCGCTTGCATCAGCCGTTCCCGCCGGCCGGCGACCAGCCGCAGGCGATCGAGCAGCTGCTCGAAGGCCTCAGCGATGGGCTCATGTACCAGACGCTGCTCGGAGTGACCGGCTCCGGCAAGACCTACACGATGGCCAACGTGATCGCGCGCCTGGGAAGGCCCACGATCATCATGGCGCCGAACAAGACGCTTGCGGCGCAGTTGTACTCCGAGATGCGCGAGTTCTTCCCGGAGAACGCGGTCGAGTACTTCGTCTCCTATTATGACTATTACCAGCCGGAGGCCTATGTCCCCTCGCGCGATCTGTACATCGAGAAGGACTCCAGCATCAACGAGCACATCGAGCAGATGCGCCTCTCCGCGACCAAGAGCCTGCTCGAGCGCAGCGACAGCGTGATCGTCGCCACCGTGTCCTGCATCTACGGGATCGGCGACCCGGTCGATTATCACAGCATGGTGCTGCATCTGCGCGAGCGCGAAAAGCTCAGTCAGCGCGACATCATCCGGCGCTTGGCGGAGATCCAGTACGAGCGCAACGAGCTCGAGTTTCGTCGTGGCACGTTCCGGGTGCGCGGCGATGTGCTCGACATCTTTCCGGCGGAAAACTCCGAGGTGGCGCTGCGCGTGAACCTGTTCGATGACGAAATCGAGCGGCTCAGCCTGTTCGATCCGCTCACCGGCCAGGTGCTGCAGCGAGTGGTTCGTTACACCGTGTACCCGTCCAGTCATTACGTCACGCCGCGCGACACCACGCTGCGGGCGATCGAGGCGATCAAGGCAGAGCTGCGCGAGCGAATCGAGTACTTCCAACGCGAGAATAAACTGCTCGAGGCGCAGCGCATCGAACAGCGCACTCGATTCGACCTGGAGATGCTCGCGGAGCTGGGGTTCTGCAAGGGGATCGAGAACTACTCCCGGCACCTTTCCGGGCGTAACGCGGGAGAACCGCCGCCCACGCTCATCGATTATCTGCCGCACACCGCGCTCATGATCATCGACGAGAGCCATGTCACCATCCCGCAGGTCGGCGGCATGTACCGCGGCGACCGGGCGCGCAAGGAGAATCTGGTCAATTACGGTTTCCGACTCCCCAGCGCCCTCGACAACCGGCCGCTCACTTTCGAGGAGTTCGAGCGCCTGATGCCGCAGACGATCTTCGTGTCTGCGACCCCGGCGGAATACGAGCATGCCCACCAGGGCCAGGTGGTGGAGCAGGTGGTACGCCCCACGGGACTCGTAGACCCGGACGTGGTAGTGCGGCCCGCCGGTACGCAGGTCGATGACCTGCTCTCGGAGATCAACACGCGGACGGCGGCGCACGAACGGGTGCTGGTGACCACGCTTACCAAACGAATGGCCGAAGACCTCACCGACTACCTTGCCGAGCATGGCGTCAAGGTGCGGTATCTGCATTCGGACATCGACACCGTCGAACGCGTGGAGATCATCCGCGACTTGCGTTTGGGCGCGTTCGACGTACTGGTGGGGATCAACCTGTTGCGCGAGGGCCTAGACATCCCGGAGGTCTCGCTGGTGGCGATCCTGGATGCGGACAAGGAAGGGTTTCTGCGCTCCGAACGCTCGCTCATCCAGACCATCGGCAGAGCTGCGCGCCACCTGCACGGGACAGCGATCATGTATGCCGATCAAGTGACCGAATCGATGCGCCAGGCGATCGACGAGACCAACCGGCGGCGGGCGAAACAGCTGGCTTTCAACGCCGAGCACCACATCACGCCTAGGGGAGTCAGCAAGCGCATCAAAGACATCATCGAGGGGGTCTACGAGCCGCAGCAGGCGCAGCGCCAACTCAAGGCCGCGCAGGCGGAGGCGGCTTACGAGGCGATGGACTCAGAAGAGCTCGCAAAGCGCATCCGGCAGACGGAGAAGCAGATGCTGGAGTACGCCCGGAACCTGGAATTCGAAGAGGCAGCGCGGGCGCGCGATGAGCTGCGCGAGCTCAAGGACCGCCTGTTCGGCATCGCCCACGAGGAGGTTCCACCCGCGTCCACGGCACCCGTGCGGGCAGCACCCGGAAAGGTCAAGCGCCGGAGCGCGAGCCGGCGCTGACGGGGCTGCGATCGTACCACGCCGATGCGCGCGCGCCGGTCTTCGTCACGCGCGGATGCGGATCGACCCGGATCGAACGCAGCCGTCCGGGCGCCACTGGCAAGATCGGCTAGAGGCCTCGAGGCGTCGGCTCGCTATGACGAGGTCGGTTCGCGCTCGGGCTGGGCCGGCGAGTGGCGCGTCTCGACCTGTACCATCGGCTCCTGCGCGGCAGGTTCTTCCGTGCTGCGCACGCGGCGGGGGCGCCGAGCGGCCAACTCATCCGCCGTCGCGGTCACCTCCGGCGCAGTGTCGCGTGGCTTCTGCGGTTGGGTCTCGACCTGCACCAGATCCGGCGGAAGAGCAAACGGCTGCGGTTGAGGTACCGCACGGTAGCTGGAAGCCTCTACGTGTTGCTGCGGCGGCCTGGAAGCATCGGCTTCTGTGGCGTGCTCAGCGGGTGCGGCAACCTCAGCATCTCGACGCGCAGGCACCTGTTCTTCCCGCAAAGGAGTGGACACTGCACCCGGCGCGCCGGCAATGGATGCCGCCGTGCTCGGTTGCGAAGCGCTCGCCTCCACGCGGGCGGGCTGTTGGATAGCCGGGACGGGTCCCGATCCCGCCGGTTCCGACATTTCTCGAGAGCGCTCCCGGCGGGCCGTCGCCGCATCCGCCTCAGGTCGGCCTGCGCCCCGATCACGACGACCGCGCCGTCGGCGGCCACGGCCTTCGGCGCCTTGCTCTGATACGCTCTCTGGCCTGGCTCGCTCGGCAGGCGGTTGCTCGGGCTTGTGCCGTGGCTGGGGTCCCGACTCAGCATGCGGCCCGGGCTCGGGCCGGCTCGGTGCCGCCGTCGGTGGCCTCTGCTGCTGCCGGCGGGTCTGCTCGGTCTGACGCGGATGCGGCCTGTGCGGCTCGCGCACGCTTTCCTGGGGTCGGCGTCCGGGCGCAGGCGTCCCCTCGCGCGCGCCACCACGTCGCTCCCTCCGCGCTTCATGCTGGGGACGGCGCGCCTCGCGCGGTTTCGTCTTCACGGGCTCCGGCGGTTGCTCGCGTTTGCGGGTCAACCAACCGACGATCTTCACCAGGATCGAGGGCTTGGCAGGCTCTGCGGGTGGGGATGGAACCGGCGCCGGCTGCTCTGGAGTGATCGCTTGTACCGCTGCCTGAGGCCGCTGCGGCTTGGGTTCTGCGGCTGCCTCGCTCGGCTTTTCTGCCTCCGAGGGTTGCTCTACGAGCCGATAGCTCGCCGGTAGCGGCTCCATCTGGTTCAGCTCATCGTGACGCAGGCGGCTCACCGTGTAGTTCGGGGTCTCGAGGTGGATGTTGGGGATCAACACGACGTTGACCTTGTGCCGCGACTCGATGCTGTGGAACTCGGCGCGCTTCTCGTTCAGTAGAAACGTGGCTACGTCGACCGGCACTTGCGCCTGCACTGCGGCGGTGTTCTCCTTCATCGCTTCTTCCTGCAGGATCCGCAAGATGTGCAACGCCGAGGACTCGATGCTGCGGATGTGGCCCGTTCCATGGCAGCGCGGACAGGCGATGTGACTGGTCTCTCCCAGCGAGGTCTGCAGCCGTTGCCGCGAAAGCTCCATCAGCCCGAAGCGTGAGATCTTCCCCATTTGGACACGGGCCCGGTCGTAGTGCAATGCGTCGCGCAGGCGGTTCTCCACCTCGCGTTGATTGCGCGCGTTCTCCATGTCAATGAAGTCGATTACGACGAGCCCGCCTAGATCGCGCAATCGCAACTGGCGGGCGATCTCGTCGGCGGCCTCCAGGTTTGTCTTGAGCGCGGTCTCCTCGATGTCCGCGCCGCGAGTGGCGCGGGCGGAGTTCACGTCGATCGCCACCATCGCTTCGGTGTGGTCGATTACGACCGCACCGCCCGACGGCAGAGGCACCTGGCGAGAGTAGGCGGTCTCGATCTGGTGTTCGATCTGAAACCGCGAGAACAGCGGGACGTCGTCCTTATACAGTTTGACCCGGTTGACGTTGCCGGGCATCACGTGCGCCATGAAGTGCTTGGCTTGCTCGTAGATGCGCTCCGTGTCGATGAGGATCTCGCCGATGTCCTGGTGGAAATAGTCGCGGATCGCACGGATCACCAGGACGCTCTCCTCGTAGATCAGTGCGGGCGCCGCCTCTTGCCGCGCGGCGGTCTCGATCGCTCGCCACAGCTGGAGCAGATACTTGAGGTCCCATTGCAGCTCCTCGAGCGTACGCCCCAGGCCGGCCGTGCGGCCGATGAGGCTCATGCCCGCGGGGATCTCCAGTTGTGCGATGAGGTCGCGCAGCTCGTTGCGCTCCTCGCCCTCGACCCGACGGGAGACACCGCCCCCGCGCGGGTTATTTGGCATGAGCACGAGGTAGCGCCCGGCCAGGCTGACGAAGGTGGTGAGCGCGGCTCCCTTGCTGCCACGCTCGTCCTTGTCGACTTGGACGATGAGGTCCTGGCCTTCGCGCATGACGTCCTGGATGCGCGCGCGCGATACGTCGATGTTTTCCCCCTGGAAGAACATGCGGCTCACTTCCTTGAACGGGAGAAAACCATGCCGCTCGCTGCCGTAGTCGACAAAAGCGGCTTCCAGACTCGGTTCGATCCGAGTGATTAAGCCCTTATAGATGTTTCCTTTGCGTTGCTCTTTTCCCGCTGTCTCGATATCGAGATCGACTAATTTCTGGCCATCTACGATGGCGACCCGCAATTCCTCTGCCTGGGTCGCATTGAAAAGCATGCGCTTCATTGTTGTACCCCCGCGCTCACGCTGACGGGCAGGGCAACCTGGGGGAGCCGGCACCGGACTCCCGCCAATCGGTACTATTCGGACAAATGAACAGTCATAATGTCTAGTTTCGAACAGCCTTCAGGTTTGCCTCAAGATTCCGGACGTATCTGCCCGGTACACAGATTCTGTTGGGTTGGCCGTCTGGAGCGCGCAATCAGCTTGCAATCGCTAGTTGCTCCCGGGTCAGCGAAGTTAACCCGTCATGATTGGGTCAGGTCATGAGCCTGATCGGCGTGTGCCACGAGACTCGCCTTCGGAGTGCTTCCTCGCAGCGCGGATTCGGACGGGATCGGCTCCCAACGCGGGAGACTTCGAGCCCCGACGATCCGGAGAGCCTCTACGAAGCTCTGCCAGCGCCTGGCTTGCTGCGGGAACAGTTAATAGTATATGCAAAATGAACACGTTAAGGAAGGAGCCGACGAGCCTCGCGCGCACCGTGTCTTGGGCTGAGGTCGACGATGAGGCGGCCGATCAGCGTATCGACAACTTCCTTCTCCGCGCGCTCAAGGGGGTACCGAAGAGCCACATCTACCGCCTCTTGAGGACCGGCCAAGTCAGAGTCAACAGCCAGCGTGTCGAAGCGACCTACCGGCTGCGCGTCGGTGATCGGGTGCGGCTGCCGCCGGTCCGGACCGCGTCCGTGCCGGCTCCGCGTCAAAGGGCAATGCACCGTACGCCCGCAACGCTCTCGCCCCGGGCGCTGATCGAAGACGAAGCCGTGCTCGCCATCGATAAGCCCAGAGGTATGGCAGTCCACGGTGGGAGCGGCATCAGCCGAGGGGTCATCGAACAGCTGCGCGCGGAGCGGCCCGAGCTCCGCTTCCTGGAACTGGTGCACCGCCTGGACCGGGACACTTCGGGCGTCCTGCTGCTCGCTAAGAAACGCAGCGCGCTGACCGGGTTGCACGCTCAGCTGCGGGCGGGCGAGGTGGGGAAGTGGTACCTCGTGCTGGTCCGAGGCCGCTGGCCCGACGCCGAGCGACATGTGCGCTTCCCCCTTCAGAAGCGCCTGACTGCGACCGGCGAGCGGCGGGTGGATGTCAGCCCGCAAGGGCAAAGCGCGCATACCGTGTTCCGTAGGCTCACGAGCTTTCCGGGCTACACCTTGCTTGAGGCTGAGCTTCGCACCGGGCGCATGCATCAGATCCGCGTGCATCTGGCCCACCTCGGATTTCCCATCGCCGGTGATGACAAGTACGGAGACTTCGTCCTCAACCGGGATCTGCGCAGGATGGGGCTAAAACGCATGTTTCTCCACGCAGCACGCCTACGCTTTCGTCACCCCATCTCGGGCGCGACAATCACCGTCGAGGCACCCCTGCCGTGCGACCTGCAGGCGTTTCTACAAACCATTGGCACGTCAATTGCGGCCGCGTCGCCTTAGGTGACCATGGGCAAACGCTTCGACCTGCTCGTCTTCGACTGGGACGGTACCCTGGTCGATTCGGCTGGGCATATCGTGGATTCGATCCGGGCCGCGGCCCAGGATCTCGCCTTGCCCGTACCATCGCAGGCGGACGCACTGCACATCATCGGCCTCGGATTGAAGGACGCGATGGCCTATCTCTTCCCCAGCCTGGCGGCCGACGAGTACCCCCGGCTCGGCGAGCGCTATCGCTTCCATTACCTGGCGGGCGATCACAAAGTCCCGCTGTTCCCAGGAGCCGATGCAGCGCTGCGATCGTGGCATGCCCTGGGGTTCCAGCTAGCGGTGGCAACGGGGAAGAGCCGGCACGGCCTCGACCGTGCTTTGGCTTCATTCAACATCGGGCGCTACTTCCACGCGTCGCGTTGCGCCGACGAGGGGTTTCCCAAGCCGCATCCGCAGATGCTGCTCTGGTTGATCGAGGCGCTGTCGGCCGAGCCGGAGCGAACGCTCATGATCGGAGACACGACCCACGACCTCGAGATGGCGCGCCGGGCCGGCGTATCCGCCGTGGCGGTGGCCTACGGAGCGCATCCACGCTGCGAGCTCGAGCCGCATGCTCCGCTCGCATGCGCCGGGTCGTTTGCGGAGCTGGTCCAGTGGGTGAACGAAAACGCCTGATCTGCGATGCAGCGCTGCTGCAGGAGGGCGGCAAGGGTGTGCGCTTTTCGATCGAACGCGACGGCTCCTCGGTGCCGGCGTTCGCCGTCCGCTACGACGGCAGGGTGTATGCCTACGTCAACCGCTGTGCGCATATCTCGGTGCAGCTGGATTGGATCGAGGGTGAGTTCTTCGATTTCTCAGGGTTATACTTGGTGTGCTCAACGCATGGGGCGTCCTATCGCCCCGACAGCGGGCGCTGCTTGGCGGGCCCTTGTGCGGGCCGGGGCCTGGAGCGCGTGGCGGTGGAGGAGAGCGAGGGGAGCGTGTATTTGATTCTCGAACAGTGAGAGGCGCATATGGCGGAGCGCGAGCCTGGCGGCGAGGGTTGGGAACGGCAAGTGTTCGAGAAGTGGGTGCAGGGGGTGCTCAACGAGCAGCGTAGGGCGCGGCGCTGGGGCATCTTCTTCAAGTCGCTCGCCTTCCTCTATCTGTTCGCCCTGTTGTTTGTCGCGCTCGGCTGGATCGGCGGCAAGGAGCGGCCGCTGCCCGGAAAGCACACCGCCCTGGTGGAGCTCACCGGCGTGATCGGTCCCGACAGTCAGGCAAGCGCGGAGAGAATCAATACCGGCTTACAGGACGCCTTCAAGGACAGCAACACCGCCGGTGTGATCATGAGGATGAACAGCCCCGGCGGGAGCCCGGTGCAGGCGGGGCAGATCAACCAGGAGATGCGCCGGCTCCGTGCGCTGCACCCTAAGGTTCCTTTGTACGCCGTGGTGGAAGACATCTGCGCCTCCGGGGGATATTACGTCGCAGTGGCCGCGGAGAAGATCTACGTGGATCGCGCGAGCGTG
>Ga0335077_10000728_pt1 | contig 37416 bp, 29 predicted proteins | sample Lox_Sample_31_FD_207151 | JGI IMG/M metagenome (GOLD analysis project Ga0335077, IMG submission 207151) | Soil microbial communities from Loxahatchee National Wildlife Refuge, Florida, United States - Lox_Sample_3.1 | ecosystem: Environmental > Terrestrial > Soil > Wetlands | place: USA... | reverse complement strand
GGGCTCGATCCGTCAAACGCGGCGTGGGCGTCCCGCTCCCGTGCTCTTCGCGTCCCCCGGGCGGCGAGGTCGCCGCGGGAGTCGACACCCGGGCCAATCCGCGCTAACTACGCACCCCAGCCCAGTCCGGCCAGGAGAGATTGATGCGCCCATTGCTCCGCCTCGTCCTCGCCCCGGCGATCGCGATCCTGTTCGCGGGTTGCAACTCGTCTAGCGAGACCATCGCGAGCTGCCAGTTGGGTGCGGACACCTGCTACGACTACCCGAACAACGCGGACAGCCAGCTCACCCTCCAGGCCTGCGTGGGTCCGGGGAGCGTGAATGGGCAGTACGCCCCCTACTCCTGCACCGGCGTTAACCTCGTCGGCACCTGCGCGAACGTCCCCGGCCAGGCCATCATCGGTACGCTCATCCGCTACTACTCCCCCACCTACACGGCTACCACTGCGGCGTTGGCGTGTGCCCTCGCGGACGGGACCTTGGAGTGAGCGTCCTCCTCCGCCCCCGTCTCCCGCTCGGCTGACGCGCGGGCGGGGAGGGCGCCCGGGAACCCGGAGCGCTTCTCTTCTCGCGGAGCGTCTCCGTTCGGGCGGCCAGGTCGGAGCCGCGTGATAGGAGTCCACCGTGGCGCTCATCCGGGTCCTAGAGCCTGGCCTCGTGAACCAGATCGCGGCCGGGGAGGTCGTGGAGCGGCCCGCCTCGGTCGTGAAGGAGCTCGTGGAGAACGCGCTCGACGCCGGAGCGCGCGCCGTGCAGGTGGACATCGAGGAGGGCGGCCTCTCCCTCGTGCGGGTCGTCGACGACGGGAGCGGGATGACCCGCGAGGACGCGATGCTCTCGCTGGAGCGGCACGCCACCTCGAAGCTCAAGGACGCCTCTGGCCTCTCCTCCATCGCCACCCTGGGGTTTCGGGGGGAGGCCCTGCCGGCCATCGCCTCGGTGGCGCGCCTGCGCATCGACACCTGCCCGGGGGGCGAGGGGGAGGCGAGCGCGGGCACCCGCGTTGCCGTGGAGGGAGGGCGCGTCCTCGCCGTCGAGGACGTCGCCCGGGCTCGGGGTACCACCGTGGAGGTGCGGGACCTTTTCTTCAACACCCCGGCCCGGAGGAAGTTCATGCGCTCCGGCCCGGCCGAGGCCGGGCACGCGTCCGAGGCCGTGCTCCGCCTCGCGCTCGCGAGGAGAGAGGTGGCCTTCACGCTCCGGTCTGGGAGCCGAGTAGGGCTCTCCACCCCGGCGGGGGCGCCCCTCGCCGACCGGGTCGCGGCGGTGCTCGGGCGGGAGGTCCATCGCCACCTCCTGCCGGTCGACGCCCGGCGCGGCCGGGTCCACGTGCACGGGGTGGTGGCCTCTCCGGACCGCTCCGGGGCTACCGCGCGAGGCCTCTACCTCTTCGTGAACGGCCGGTACGTCCGCGACCGCGGCGCCTCCTTCGCGGTACTGCGGGCCTACGCCGGCTCGCTTCCGGCCGGCCGCTACGCCGCCGGGGCCCTTTTCCTCGACCTCCCCCTCGAGGAGGTGGACGTAAACGTCCACCCGCAGAAGCTCGAGGTGCGCTTCGCGGACGCGCGCGTCGCCTACGACGCCATCCACCAGGCGGTGTCCGAGGCGCTCCGGCCCGCCCCCTGGCTTCGGCACGCCTCCGGGGGCCGGGAGCGGAGCGAGGGAACGGAGGCGAGTGAGATGGCGGCGGTCCTCCGGGCGGCGGAGCAAGCGGCGGCCGAGCCGCCCGGCGAGCTTCGCCTCTCCTTCCCGCTTCCCCGGGAGGGCCCCGAGGCGGCCGCGGACGCCGCCGGCCTCGCCCCCGCGCCTCCCGGGTACTTCGGGTCGCTCCGCTACGTCGGGCAGCACGCCCGCACCTACCTCCTCTGCGAGGCTCCGGGGGGCACCCTCGTCGTCATCGACCAGCACGCAAGCCACGAGCGGCTCCTCTTCCACAGGCTGCGAGTGGCGCTCCGCTCCCGGGAGCTCGCCGGGCAGCCCTTCCTCGTCCCGCCGGTGGTGGCGCTCCCCCCGCCGCTCGCGCGCGCGCTCGAGGCCTCCCTCGCCGACGTCCGCAGGCTCGGGATCGAGGCGGAGCCCTTCGGGAGGGACTCCTTCGCGGTGAAGGGGGCGCCGGCACTCCTCTCCGGCGTGCCTCTCGCCCCGCTCCTCGTCGACCTCGCGCAGCAGCTCGAGCAGACCGCACGAGGCGGGGCGGTGGAAGAGGCGCTCGACCACCTCCTCGCCACCATGGCCTGCCACGCGGCGGTCCGGGCCCACCAGGACCTCTCGCGGGAGGAGGCTCGGGCACTCCTCGACGGCCTCGACGCCGTCGACTTCAAGGCGCGCTGCCCCCACGGCCGGCCGGTGGTCGTGGAGGTGTCGCTCGTCGAGCTCGAGCGGCGAGTGGGCCGCCGATAGCTATCGAACGAAGAGGGCCGGGAAGAGCGGGCTGGGCTCTCGGCCGGTCGGCTGCCGGACGAGGTGTCTATCGGCCAGGCCGAGAGCCCCTCCCAAGAAATGAAGCGCAGCCGCAGCCAACGAAGGGGGTGCGGGGGGAGAAACCCTCCGGCAGCCCGCTGCGCTTCTGGCGACCTTCGTAGCAAGGGAGGGGCCAGGGGGGACCGCTACATAAGTAGCTGTAATATCGTACGATTGCTGTCGCGATCCGCTGCGGGACTGGAAGGGACCTTTCAGAAGTGAATGGGTCGATTGCAGTTCTGCAATGCTGGACGGCCGGGGGGCCCGGTGGCAGATTGCGCGCCGTGCCTCCCCGGGACCCCCGATACAGGCCCTACCGCATCGCGGTCTGGATCCTCTACTTCACCGCCATCGCGGTCCTCGTCGGACTGTTCGTGACGAGCATCGCGCGGAACCTCGCGAGCCATCCGCGGCGGCGGGAGGGGACGGGCGACAGCGCGCTGCCGACCCGCGCCTCGCTCCGGGTGTGCATGGACGACCTCGACGCCCTCTACCGGGAGCAGAACGAGAGGGCCTGGGCGCTCGGGAGCCGCTTCGAGGGGCGAAACCCGCTCGCCGCCTGGAGCGACTGGGCCCCGCGCTGGGAGGAGCGGGTGGACGACGTCGCCGACCGCTGCGCGCTCGACTCCACCGCCGGAGAGTGGGCGCCGGAGCGGGCGGACATGGCGGCGGCCCGGGACGCGATGCTCGCGCTCCACCGCGCCTACACCGCCCAGGTGAACCGCTTCGCGGAGGAGCACGCCGACCTGGCGCGAGCCGCGGCCGAGGCCATGGTCCACGCCCGAGAGGCCGCCGAGAGATCGCGATAGCGAGACGCTAGGGACCGCAGCCGCCGTCGGCCGTCGGGACGAAGGTCCAGCGGAAGATCTGGACCTGGTAGGAGGAGGCCGGCTCCAGGTTCGGCATTCCCCCGTCGAGCGAGGGTTCCTGGGTGAGGCTCTGGAAGCCGTTCGAGACCGCCATCTCCACGACGTGGGGGGCCGGGGTGGAAAGGGCCGACGGATAGAACAGGCCCGGTCCGCCGTCGGGAAAGGTGAAGCCGCTCGGGTTCGTGCGGAGGATCTGGTTCGGGCTCGTCGGGCTCGGGGGGTCGAGGGTGTTGTCGGCGATGGGGGTAATCCCCTCGACCGTGGTCGGGTCGTAGTCCACGAACCAGCGGACCTCGTCCACGTCGTCCGTGTTGTAGTCGATGACGTTCGCGGAGACGGCAAAGCCCGCCCCGAGACCGCCGCCGCAGATGGAGGGAGGCCCGTAGGGAGTGACGGCGAGCGCCGGTTGCGCGGAGGGAACGAGGACGAAGGGCGGGGCGTTGAGGGTGCCGGCGTCGACCGTCCCCACTCCGGGCAAGGGCTGCGGCAGGGGGCAGGCGCCGGCGAGCGCCGCCGCCCCGAGGACCGCGCCCCACGCGAGGAGCCGCTTCATGCTCTTGGTCAAGGATCTCCCCCTCCTTCCGTCCCCTCGCCGCTTCCGCTGCCCCGGGCGCTCCGCTCCGACTCCATCCTCTCCAGGTGGCGGAAGACGGTGCGCGGATCCACGTCCAGGTCCTTCGCGGTCTTGGTCCGGTTCCCGCCGTTTCGCTCGAGCACCTCGTTGATGTAGCGCCTGCGGTACTCCTCGAGGGCCTGGGCGAGGGGGACCGCCGGCTCGAACTCCTCCGGGCGGAGGTCGAGATCGTCGGCGGTGAGGAGCGGGCCGTTCGCGAGCACCACGGCCTTCTTCACGCGGTTCTCGAGCTCGCGGATGTTCCCCGGCCAGCGAAACTTCCGCAGGGCCGTCACCGCCCCGGGGACGAAGCCCCGGGCCTTGGACCCGAACTCGCGGGAGAAGCGCTGCAGGAACCAGCGGGCGAGCACGAGGATGTCGTCTCCCCGCTCCCGGAGCGGAGGCAGGCGGATGGAGACCACGTGGAGCCGGTAGTAGAGGTCCTCGCGGAAGGCGCCTCGCCGGACCTCGTCCTCGAGCACCTTGTTCGTGGCGGCAATGACCCGGATGTCGACCGGCTCCGAGCGGGTGTCTCCCACCTTGACGACCACCCGGTCCTGCAGGGCCCGCAGGAGCTTCACCTGGAGCGACGGAGGCATCTCGCCCACCTCGTCCAGGAAGAGGGTCCCCCCGTCCGCCGCCTGGAGGCGGCCGGTGCGGGTGGCGACCGCCCCGGTGAACGAGCCCTTCACGTGCCCGAAGAGCTCGCTCTCCATGAGGCCCTCCGGGACGGCCCCGCAGTTCACGGCCACGAAGGGCCCCTTCGCCCGCAGGGAGCGGCGGTGGATCTCCTGGGCGACCATCTCCTTCCCGGTGCCGGTCTCGCCCTGGATGAGCACGGTCACGTCGGTCGCGGCCACCTTCTCGATGTGCCGGAACACCTCCCGCATGCTCGGCCCGGTTCCTACGATCTCCCCGTAGCGCCGGCTCTCGGCCGCCTCCCGGAGCACCACGTTCTCTCGGCGGAGGTCGTCGAGGAGGAGTGCGTTCTGCAGGAGGAGGGAAGCCTGGGCGGCGAAGATGGTGAGGGTCCCGAGCGCCCCGACGTCGAAGAGGTCCACGACGTTGTCGTTTCCGAGGTAGATGACGCCGAAGACCTCGCCCCGCGCGGTCAAGGGGGCGCACATCACCGAGCAGAGCTTCAGGTTCACGACCGAGGAGGAGCTCGACCACTCCGCGTCGTGCAGGGCGTCGGCCACCACGAGCGGGCGTCGGGTGCGGACCACCTTCTGGACGATGGAGTCGGAGACCCGCCCCACCGCGTCCTCGACGCTGTCCTTCGAGAGGTTCCGGGCCGCCTTCACCGCCATGCGGCCGTCCTCGAGAATGATGACGAAGCCCCGGTCGGCGTGGGTGACTTCGACGAGCGCGTCGAGGAGGGCGTCGAGTAGCCCGGCCAGATCGGTCGCCGCGAGGAGCCGCCGGGAGAACTGCACGAGCGCGTGGACCGCGTCCTTCGCCTCGGGCCGGACGGGGACCTCCGGGGCCCCCTCCTCCGGGGACGGCGAGAAGACGAGCTCGGCCTCGCCCACGGTGAGGACGTCCCCGGGGGCGAGCCGCCAGGTGGTCCGCCGCCGCCCGTTCACGAGCAGGTTCGCCCCCTCGTGGCAGGCCACGGTGTGCTCCTTGCCGTCGAAGTGGATGTGGAGGGCCGTGGGCGGGAGCCTCGGGTCGTCGATGGGGACGTCGCTCGCCGCGTCCCGCCCCACCGTGGTGATGCGCCGCTCGAGCGGGATTCGGCGCTGCTTCCCGTCGGGGGTCTGGACCACGAGTTCGGCCACCGGCGCACCTAGAATTGCCAGGAGAGCTTTACCGCCGCCTTGGTGGGCGTCACCTCGGTCTCGACGCGCGGCACGTAGTGGACGAGGGAGTCGGCGACGCCGTAGGCGTAGCTCGCCCAGAAGAGCCCCGCCGAGACGTACTTCACGATGTCGATGTTGGAGAGGAGCTGGCGGTCGGAGTCGGGGATGGGCGGGTTGCTGCAGTTCGTCGGGGTGGTGATGGTGCAGCGGTTGGAGGGGTTGTCGGCAATGGCGTTGTGGAGAAGGATGGCGCCGATGTTCACGGCCCCGAAGAGCGCCTGGGTGACGAGCACGATGGTGCCCTTCGTGGTGTCCCCGTTCTGGAACTGGCCGGCCCCGAAGGGGAGGAAGTTGAGGAGGTAGACCCTCTCCTGGACGACGACGAGCTTCGAGGGCGGCCCGCTGCGGGCGATCTCCTCGGCGAGGAGCTTGCGCTTCGCCTCCTCGGCGAGCCGCTCCTGCTCCTTGAGCTGACGCTTGCGCTCGCGGAGCGGCTGGAGCTGGGGCTCCGACTCCCGCTTCACCCGGTCGAAAAAATCCACGATGGCGGGAGGAACGAGGAAGGGGTCGAGGGCGTAGTCGGGGTTCACCGAGAGCAAGTGGACGAAGGCCTCGCGCGCCGAGGCCTCGTCCTTGAGCTGGTACTCGGCGAGCCCGAGGATGCGCCAAGCCTCGACCGCCAGGTCTTCCGGCAGGTCCGGGTGCTGGGCGAGGACCTCGCGCACCGCCCCGGCCGCGTCGGCGTAGGCGCCGAACTCGTAGCGGTCCTTCGCCTTCTTGAGGTCGCTCGCCGGCGTGGCGAGGAGGACGGCGAGGACGAGCGCCTTCACGGCGAGCCTTCCTGGCGCACCGCCGGGACCGTGATCTCCTGGCCGGCGCGGATGTGGAGCGGTCCCACCGCTGGGGTTTGGCCCGGAGCCTCGAGCCGGAGCTCCACCTGTCCCTCGTACGGGGTGTCGCCGTCGGCCGGGACCGGAACCCGGAAGGGGGAGCGGCGCGAGTCCTCGGCGGTGCCGAGGAGGGTGCCGTCGAGCCACACCCGCGTCTGGGGGTCGCCGTCGACGCGGAGGAGCGCCGGCCGAGGGACGAGCGGGACCTTCATCTCCCCGATCCGGCCGGCGGTACCAGCGTCGATGTCCCTCTCGAAGGTCTCGCAGCAACGATGCTCGATGCGGAGCCGGTGGGTTCCCGGGCCGAGCCGGAGCTGGATGAGCTGCTCGCCGCGGGCCACCTCCACGCCGTCGAGGAGGGCGCGCTGAGCATAGGGACGGACGTGGACGGCGAGGGGTACGGTGACGGCCCGGGCCGGCCGGGAGCCGGCCTCGGCAAAGCGGTGCGGCGAGGGCGGCGCGGGCGCGGGCCGGCGCGCCGTGTCCTCGGGCGGGGCCGGGGGCGCCTCCGGGGGCAGTCGGGGCGAGTGCGGGGCCGCCTCGGCGAACGGGCTCTCGGGGGCGGCCGGCGGCGGCGTCGGGGCCGACGGCGGTGACGGCGGGCCGCGCTCGACGTGGCCCGCCACGAGGAACCCCGCGGCGCCGAGGAGGGCGAGGGCGAGGACCCCGGCCGCCACCTGCGCGGCCTTCCGGAGGCGCGCGGCGCGGCCCAGCCTGGCGAGGTGGGCGAGCACCGCGGGGTGCTCGGGCTCGAGCGCCAGGACCCCGTCGAAGGCATCGAGGGCGCGCGCGGTCTCGCCCCTCGCGAGCAGCGCCTCGCCGCGCGCGAGGCGCGCGGCGACGAGCCTCGGCGGGAGCGCCTTCTTGTAGGCCTCCGGGTCGGAGAGGAAGAGGTCGAGCTCGTCGGTGGGACGCTCGAGCCCGTCCGCGAAAAGCGCGTGGTCGAGCTCGTCCCGCATCTCCGCGGCGCTCTGCGGCCGCTTCGCCGGGTCCCGCTCGAGCGCGCGGCGGACGAGACGGGCGAGGTCGCCCGAGAGCCCCTTGCAGAGGGCGCGGGGGTCGGGGTAGGCGCCCTCGATCACCCTCTTCATCGTGGCCGTGGGGTTCGGGGCCTCGAAGGGGAGGGACCCCGTGCACATCCAGTAGAGGATAGTGCCGAGCGAGAAGACGTCGGAGCGGGCGTCCGCCTCGGCCCCCTCGATGATCTCCGGCGCCATGTGGTTCGGCGAGCCCACGAGGGCCCCGGTCATCGTCATCTTGTCGCCGAGGGCGAGGATGCGGGCGATGCCGAAGTCGGCGAGCTTCACGGCGCGCCGGCCGTTCTCCTCCGACACCATCACGTTGTCCGGCTTCAGGTCGCGGTGGATGACGCCGGCGGCGTGGGCGTGGACGAGCGCGTCGGCGAGCGCGCGGCACACGAGCGCCCCCGCCTCGGGGAATCCCAAGCCCACCTCGTCCGCGAAGGCGCGCAGCGTGCGGCCCCGGACGAACTCGGTGACGAGCCAGCTCTCCGGGGCTCCGTCGCCGGAGTAGTCGTAGATCTCGACGATGTTGGGGTGGGAAAGGCGGGCTACCGCCCGCGCCTCCCTGGAGAAGCGAGCCCGAGCCTCCGGCCGCGCGGCGAGGTGTGGGTGGAGGACCTTCACCGCCACCTCGCGGTCGAGCGCGGTGTCGCGCCCCCGGTAGACGGCGGACATCCCTCCTGTCCCCACCTGCTCGAGGAGCTCGTATCGGTCGATTTGCCGAACGAAAAACCGGCTCTTGGCCTCGGGCGTCGCCATTCCGAACCGCAAACTATGACACGGATGACAGAGGGGGACCACCTCGCGAATTCGGGCCGATGGGCCCCTTCGGGAGGAGGCGCCGCTCCAGGAGCCCGTGGATGGTCGCGGGGATGGCGTCGATGGAGATGGGGTAAGCGAGGCGGAAGCCGGTCTCCTTCAGGTGGCGGGTGTCGTAGTAGTGGTCCCCTTCCAGCCAGTGAAGCACCTCGCGGTCCACACGCGGCGCGAAACCCGGGTCGGCGCCGTGGCGATCCGCCATGCGCCGCCAGGCCCTCTCGAGATGGCGGTTCACCGGGTCGAGGAGGAGCCGGTCGGGGACGTGCCGCAAGAGCCAGGTGCCCACGGCCCAGAGGCGGGGGGAGAAGGGGATGACGCGGCCCGGCTCGTGCCCCATGGCCTCGAGGGCGGCGGCGGCGTGCTCGGCGAGCGGGAGCGGCGCGTCGTCGGCCACGTTGAAGGCCCGCCCCACTACCTCCTCGTCGCACGGGTGGCTCGCGACGTGTCCGACGGCGCGGGCCACGTCCTCGACGTGGACGAGGTGGGTGACGGGCCCTCGTCGGAGGATGGGAACGCGCCTTCGCCCGGCGTGCATGAGGGCCACGAGGGCGAGGGCCCGGACCGGCCCGCGGCGGAGGCTCGGCCCGTAGACGAGCGTCGGCCGCAGGACGACGAGGGGGCACCCGTCTCGGCAGGCTGCCCAGGCGGCCCGCTCCGCTCCCCAGCGGGCGCGCTCGAAGGCGCTCCGCGGCGTCTTCGGCTCCCCTTCGCCGCAGGGGAGGTGGCGGGGCCGGCCGTACACGGAGACGGTGGAGAGGAGGACGAAGCGCCGGGCCCGGACCCGGCGGGCCGCCTGCGCTGACACCCAGGCGGTCTGAGCCTCGAGCCGAGCCCGCGCGGGCTCCCCGAGCTCGCGCGGCGTGCGGAGGCCGGTGTGGACGACGACCTCGGCGCCGCGCGCCGCGGCTTCGAGGTCGCCCATGGAGTCGGCGGTGGCGAATCGGGTCTCGAAGCCCCGGCCGGCCAGCTCGCGGGCGGCGGCGTCGTGGAGCGCGCCGGGCGAGCCGGTGAGGATGGCGAGTCGGGGCATGGAGCGGCTTTAACCCGCCCCGGGAGGGCGCGCCCCGGAGTCACAGGGGATTCGGCGCATCGCGCCCCGCTTCTAGGCCCGGACCTCCGGCGCCTTCTCGGCAGGCTTGTCCTTCCCGCCCTTCCCCTCGTCGGGAGGGGCCGGGGGCGGCTTCCGACCGACCGGGTTCTCCTCCATGGCCGCGGCGAGCACCTCGTCCATGTGGGTCGCGAAGACGAATTCGAGCTCCTTGCGAGCCTGGTCGGGAACGTCGACGAGGTCCTTCTCGTTTCGAGCCGGGAGGATGACGCGCTTGATGCCGGCGCGGTGGGCCGCGAGCACCTTTTCCTTGATGCCGCCCACTGGGAGCACGAGCCCTCGCAGGGTGACCTCGCCGGTCATGGCGACGTCCGAGCGCACTCGGATAGCGGTGAGGAGGGAGACGAGCGCGGTCAGGATGGTAACGCCCGCGCTGGGTCCGTCCTTCGGGATGGCGCCGGCCGGGAAGTGGATGTGCAGGTCGGTCCGCTCGAGGAAGTTGGAGGAGATACCGAGCGACTCCGCCTTGGAGCGCAGGTAGGAGAGGGCCGCCTGGGCCGACTCCTTCATCACGTCGCCGAGCTGCCCGGTGAGGGTGAGGGTGCCCTTCCCCTGCATCCGGGTCGCCTCGATGAAGAGGATGTCGCCGCCGGCCGCCGTCCAGGCGAGCCCGGTGGCCACGCCCGCAAGTTCGGTCCGCTCCGCCGTCTCGTTCCAGAACTTCTCCGGACCGAGCATGTCGGCGAGGTCCTTCTCGTCCACGATGCGCTTCGTCCCCGCGGAGATCTTGTTGCTCGCCACCTCTACGGCGATGGCACGGGCCACGTCGGCGATGCGCCGCTCCAGGTTCCGGACCCCGGCCTCCCGCGTGTAGGCCATGATCATCTTGATGAGGGCCTTCTCGGTGATGTCGATGGAGTCGGAGAGGCCGTGCTCCTTGAGCTGCTTGGGGATGAGGTGCTTCTGCGCGATGCGCACCTTCTCCTCGAAGGTGTACCCGGGGAGCTCCAGGATCTCCATGCGGTCCCTGAGCGGGCTGGGGATGGGGTCGAGGAGGTTCGCGGTGGCGATGAACATGACCTTGGAGAGGTCGTAGGCCACGTCCAGGTAGTGGTCGGAGAAGGCGTGGTTCTGCTCGGGATCGAGGACCTCGAGCAGGGCGGCGCTCGGGTCGCCCCGGAAATCGGCCCCGAGCTTGTCGATCTCGTCGAGCATCATCACCGGGTTCACCGAGCCCGCTCGCTTCATCGACTGGATGATGCGGCCGGGGAGGGCGCCCACGTAGGTGCGGCGGTGGCCGCGAATCTCCGCCTCGTCCCGGACCCCGCCGAGGCTCAGGCGCACGAACTTGCGGCCGGTGGCCCGAGCGATGGACTGCCCGAGCGAGGTCTTGCCGACGCCGGGGGGGCCGACGAAGCAGAGGATGGGGCCGCGCATGTCGTTCTTCAGCTTGCGCACGGCCAGGTACTCGAGGATGCGCTTCTTGATCTTTTCGAGGCCGTAGTGGTCGGCGTCGAGGATCTGGCCCGCGTTCTCGATGTCCAGGTTGTCGTCGGTCCTCTTCGACCAGGGGAGGTCGGCGATCCAGTCGAGGTAGGTCCGCGCCACCGTGTACTCGGAGCTCGCGGTGGGGATGCTCTTCAGCCGGTTGAGCTCCTTCTGGGCGACCTTCTCCACCTCGGGTGGGAGCCCGGCCTTCTTGAGCCGCTCGCCGAGCTCGTCGAGCTCCTCCTCCTCCTCGCCGAGCTCCCCGAGCTCCTCCTTGATGGCCTTGAGCTGCTGGCGCAGGTAGTACTCCCGCTGCGTCTTCGACATCTCGCCCTTCACGGCGCTGTCGATCTTGTTGGAGAGCTTCAGGATCTCCCGCTTGCGGTTCAAGAGCTCGAGGACGAGCTTCATGCGGGCCTTGAGGTCGACCGTCTCGAGGACCTGCTGCTTTTCCTCGATGGGGACGTCCACGTTCGCGGCGATGAGGTCCGCGAGGTGCCCGGGGTGGGTGATGGAGTCGACGAGCTCGGTCGCGGCGGTGGGGAGCTCCGGCATGAGCTCGATGACCTCGCGCGCCAGCTTCTTGAGGTTGATGGCGAGGGCCTCGACCTCGACGTCGTCGACCGACGTCTTGTCCTCGACCGGCTCTACCCGCGCCTTCAGATACGGGGTCTCCTGGACGAGGTCGAGCACGCGCACCCGGGCGAGCCCCTGCACGACGAGCGAGTAGTTGTCCTCCCCCATCTTGAGGAGCTTCACGATGCGGGCCACGGTCCCGACCGTGTAGAGGTCGGCCGCGCCCGGGTCCTCCTCCTCGGCGCGCCGCTGGGTGACGACGCCGATGACCTGCTCGTCGCGGACGGCGTCCTTGATGAGCGCGATGGTCTTCTGCCGCCCGACGGCGAGCGGTAGGACCCCGCCCGGGAAGAACACGGAGTTGCGCAAGGGCAGGATGGGCAGGACCTGGGGGATGTCCTCCTTGTTGATGAGGGCCGGCGGACCCATCGCCGGCGCCACCTGCGCCCCGGAAGCCTTCTTGTCTCTCTCCGACATGGCTCCACTCCTTCCCACTCGCTCGACCCGACACGCCATTCACCGGCGAGTGAGGATACCAGATGCAAAACGCCCGGTCGGGGGAGATTCGTCCCGCGAGCGCGCTGCTTGTCGGACGCGCTGCACGCCTACTCGGTGGGCCCCGGCCTCCCGCGGGGCCCGGCGTATTCCGTGTGAACCGGGCCCTCGCTGGGCGTCCAGAGGCCGGCCAGCTCGTTCTCCGCCTCGCCGTCGTCGAAGTACTCGAAACGAGCGGAGTGCAGTTGCTGCGGTGCGGTCTGCGGTCCGTCCGCTGGGGACCAAACGCGCTTGCGAGTCATGCGATCCATTTAAGACCGGATCCGCCAAGGTCAAGCTCCTTCGCCCAGCGCGTTTGACACCTCTGCACGGCGGCCGATACCATTCGAGCCCCTTGCGGCTCGCCCATATCAGCGACCTCCACGTCGCCGATCGCCGTCGCTACCCGCGAAACGGCTTTTCGCCGAAGGACTGCGAACGGTACTCGAGCCGGCTCGCCCAGCGTCTGCTGAAGGATCTCGACGGAGCCGGAATCGATCACCTGGTGGTGACCGGGGACCTCACCCTCTCCGCCGAGGCCGCCGAGTTCGAGCGGGTGGCGGAGATCCTCCGGCCCTGGGCCGAGAAGGGGATGCTCACCGTTGTCCCCGGAAATCACGACGTGTGGACGGCGGAGGCGGTGAAGACCTCCCGTTTTCTCCGGCTCGTGGGCCCGGACGGGCGCGGGATGAAGAGGCCCTCCCCCTGTTACCCGTTCGCGGTGGTGCCTGCCCCTGAGGTCGCCATCGTGGCGCTCGACAGCGCGCGGTACGGCGAGGTGCCGCGCGAGACGGCGGGCCGACTCGGCCCCCCCCAGCTCCTCGCGGCGAGGGAGCTCGTGCGGGAGCACGCCAAGGAGGGGAGGGCGGTGCTCCTCGCCCTGCACCACCACCTCGTCCTTCCGCCGGACCGGATCCCCTCCGACGCGGCCGTGGCTCGCATGCCCCTCGCCGACGCCGACAAGGTCGTCCGGCTCATCGCCGACCTCCGTGTGGCCGGGGTCCTCCACGGCCATCGGCACTGCGCCTTTCGGGTGGACCTCCCAGGTGCGGCCGGGCTCACCCCGGTTCTGTGCGCCGGCTCCGCGGGGCGAGTCGCCGAAGAGCCGGTCCGGCGGGCCCGCGCCTACTTGTACGACGTGGACCGCAGCGGCATCCGCTCGGTCCGGACCGTGATGGCGGCCCACTGACCGCGAATAGGGGTGGGAGAGCTCCCGCCCTTGCCTCGGCGGCCCCGGGGGCGGTATCCCTGCCGGTATGAGGCCGGCGCTCAAGGTCCTCGTCACCACTGTCCTGGCGGTGGCGGTCGTCGCTTGGCTCTTCGGCGCCTGGCGGCGCGTCAGCCTGCAGGCCGAGGCCCGCTTCGCGCGCGAGCGGCTGAAGCGCGAGTTCTTGGAGCGCTCGGCGGGCGCCCGCGGGATCGCCCCCGAGCAGGCGAGCGACTGGCGGGCGGAGGTGCGGGCCCTCGCCCACTGGTACGCCGACGAGGTCCAGGCGCTCAAGAACCGCTACCCGGAAGGTCTGGGAGCGGGAGCGCCCGAGTCCGCGCGCGGCGCGAAGGATCCAGACAAGGAGGGAACCCGGGCGGAGTGGCAGCACTACGCGGCCGAGCGCTTCAAGCTCTTCGCGGAGGGGCGTTACGAGCCCGTGGGGTGCGCGGCCGACCGGGGCATGCACCTCGACCTCCTCTCGGTGGAGCCGGCCCCGAACCCGGCCGGCGGGGGCCGTGCCCTCCGGGTGGAGTTCGCCCTCTGGGGCGCGCCGCGGCGAACCGAGCGCGAGATGGGCCCGGGCGGGCGGAGCGCCACCGTGCACGTCGTGCTCCCCTACGCCTTCAAGGAGCTCAGGGTGTCGGTCCTCGACGCGCAGGGGAAGACCTACGCCGAGATGTCCGGCCCCGGCGAGCCCTACCAGAAGCTCGCGGACCCCGAGAGGTTCGTCGAGGAATTCCCGCCCGGCGTCCTATTCGGGGCCTTCTACCTCGACGCCCTCCCTCGCGAGGCGACCCGGATGGTCCTGACCTTGCCGGTGGAGGCTCACGGGCTCGCCGGGACCACCACCGTCGCGAGCTTCCGCTTCGACCTGCCGGTCGCCGACTCCTGGAAGCTCCCCCCGGGCGAGGCCTTCCAGGCCGAAACCCGCGAGGCGCCGCGCTAGATCGTGGCGAGCGCTCGAGAGAAGGAGAAGGGGCGCGCCGCGCCGCTCCGCGTCGCGACGGCCCCGCTCCACGAGCTCTCCCGCGACGAGCTCTCCGTCTTCCTCTACGTGGCGCTCCTGCCCGAAGAGACCCGGGCCCTCGTGAAGGAGCTCGGCCTCACCGTCCCGGGCTTCCGCACCGAGGCGCTCGGGGACGTCGAGCGGTGCGACGTCATCGCGGACGAGATCCTCCTGCACCCCGCCTCGGCGGAGCTGGTGCTCGGGGCGCTCGCCAAGGCCTTCGAGTCTCCGCCCCTGCCGCGCCTCTCCATGGAGCCCGCCGAGTGGGAAGAGCTTCTGCGCCTGTGCGGGAGCGACTCCGCCCTCGCCGCCGCGCTGTGGCGGGCGCTCTCGGACCGGGACGCGAAGGTGCGCCAAGCCGCGGCCCCGGTGCTCGACGACCTCGCCCGCCACTATTACGGCCCTCCGGAGGGCGGTGCGGAGGGGGGGGCGGGAGAGGGCGAGGAGCCCCCCCCCGAGGAAGCCGCCGACCTCGAGCGCTCGCTCGAGCGGGCGGAGGCCCGGCTCCGCGAGTCCGAGGCGCGGGCCGCGGAGCGGGCCGGGGAGGCGCGGCGGAAGGCCGAGGAGCAGCGGGAGAAGCTCCAGTCCGCCCTCCGGGAGGCGCGTGCGGGAGAGTCCAGGGCCGCGGAGGAAGCGGCCCGGGCCCGCGAAGACGCGAGCGAGGCGCGACGAGAGAGCGCGCGCCTGCGCTCCGAGCTCGAGGCGATCCGGGCGAGCGACGCCTCGGTTGAGGCCCAGCGCCTCCGCAGCGAGGCGCGGGACCTCGGCGGCCGCGTGCACGCCCTCGAGGCGCGGCTCGAGCGCGTCCTGCGGCGGGGCGAGGAGCTCGAAGCGGAGCTCTCGCGCTCCCGGGCCGGAGAGGACGCGAAGGCCCAGCCGCCGATCCCCGAGCCCGCCGGCGAGGGAGCGGAGGGCGAGCCCGGAGAGTCGGAGGCCACCTTCCTCCTCCCCGTCTACACGCGGGAGTTCTACGACTCGCTCGATGGATGGGATCGGCGCATCCAGCGCGCCGCCTTCAAGCAGGCGCACCTCCTGGCGCTCGACCACCGCCACCCGAGCCTCCGCGCCCTCCCGCTCGAGGGCCTCCCCGGGTACTACCGGGTGCGGGTGGCGACCGACGTCCGGCTCATCTACCGCCGCGCCGAGAGGCAGAACACCGTCGAGGTCCTGTCCCTCATCGACCGGGAGGACCTCGACCGCTACATCCGGCAGGCGAAGACCAGGGGCTAGCGGAGCTTCCGGTAGATGCCGACGACCACCCCGAGGATCATGGTCGCGCGGAAGTCCTGCTCCCGCACGTAGATGGGGGCCATGCGAGGGTTCGAGGGCTGAAAGCGGATCCGGTCCCCCTCGAAGTAGATGCGCTTCACGGTGGCCTCGTCGTCGATCATGGCCACCACGATGTCGCCGTCTTCGGCGTTGAGCTGCTTGCGCACGAAGATGTAGTCGCCAGGGAGGATGCCGTCCCCGATCATGGAGTCGCCCTGCACCCGCAGGCCGTAGACCTTCCTCCCGGAGCCCAGGAAGAACGAGTCCACCTGCACCGTGTCCTCGATGCGCTCCTCCGCTAGGATGGGCTGGCCGGCTGCGACCCTCCCGACGATGGGGACGTCGACGAGGCGGGAGGGAGTCTTCCCCGGGGACCGAGAGGCGAGGGGGATCACCTGGCCGCCGGACCGGGTGGCGACGACGTCGCGGGCCCTCCCGCTCGGGATGAGAGCCCGGGACTTCACCGGATCGCGGGTGAGGTAGCCCTTGCGCTCGAGGGCCTTCAGGTGGTCGTTCACTCCGTTCGTGGAGCGGATGTCGAGGGCCTCCCCGATCTCGCGGATGGTGGGCGGGTACCCTTGCTCCTCGATCTGGCGGGCGATGTAGCGCAGGACCTCGAGCTGTCGGTCGGTGAGCGCGTCCATGTCGGAACCCTCCTGAACGCAAGTATACCTACCGGGCGTTCAGACGCAAGGATCCGCCCGGGGGGCTGCGGAAGACGCCTTGCCGGAGAGCGGACCGGGGGGTAGCGTCGCCCGCGCCATGGCGGAACTCTCGGTGCGCCACGCGCTCGGCGCCGGACTCAAGGCCGTCGGCGGGGAGGCGTGGCTCCCGGTCTTGGGGATGGCGCTGTCACTCTCGCGGGGTGCGCTCGCGCTCCCGGCGACTGCCTTTGCGGTAGCCGCCTCCTACCTCGCGCTCCGGGGCTCGCTCGCCGGCGGGAGCGACCCCGCCCAAGCCCTCCTGGCCGCCCTCGCCGCCTTTGGCTCGCCCCGCGGGCGCGCCATCGCGCTCGGGCTGTGGCTCGCGGGTCTCCTCCTCTTCGGAGCGCTGCGGGCGGCCTTCCTGGCCGGGGCGCTCGCGACCCTCGGGCGCGATCTCTCCGGCGAGAGAGGGTCGGGCCCCGCCTTCGCGGCCGGGGTCGCCTACCGGTTCGGCCGGGTGGCCGCAGCCGGCGCCCTCGCCCTCCTCGCGGACGTCCTCGGGCAGGCGATGGCGCTCGCCTGCGCCGCGGCAGCCCTGGCGATCGTGCCCTCGGCCCAGCGGGCGAACGCGCCCGGCGTCATCGCAGTGGCGGCCGCCGCAGCCCTCGCCGGGACGCTCCTCCTCGCCGCCTTCCTCTCCGTGATCGGCGACGTGCTCCTTGCCCGGGCGGCGCTCGCCGGCGAGCCCGCGGGGCGCGCCGCGGCGAGGGCCCTGGTGGCGTTCGCGCGTCGCCCGGCGGCCTTCCTGGCCGCCTCCCTCGGCGTGTGGGTCGCCACCCTGCTCGCCGTCGGATCGACCCAGGGTCTCTTCGGGGCGCTCGCCAGCGCGGCTGCCGGCGGTCCCAGCCTCCTCCTCGTCGCGCCCCAGGTCCTCGTCGCGGCGCTGTCGGCGCTCGTAGCCTCCGCCGCGGAGCTCTGGCGGCTCACGGCGGCGGGCGCGCTCTCGCTAGCCGGAGGGGGCGGCGGGGAGACGGAGCTTCCTACCGCCTCTGCGGGCGGTTCAGGACCCGGCGGATGGAGAACTTCGGGAGCCTCCCGCCCACCCAGTAGGCGGTGAGCGCGGCCCCGAAGAGGAAGCCGGCGAGGAGGAGGGCTGCAAAGCCGAGGAGGAGGAGCCCGCGGGAGCCGCCGAGCTGGCGCGACACGACCAGGAGCCCGCCCATGGCGAGGCTGCTCGCGACGAGGCCCAAGAAGACGGTGAGCCCGAGGGAGCGAACGTTGTCGGCGATCCGGTCGAAGGACTCGGAGCGGACGTTCACCCGGAGCTTCCCGCCCTCCAGGTCGGAGAGGATCTGGGAGAGCTGCGCAGGCACGTCCTCGGCGAGCCCCTGGAGCTTCAGGATCGACTTCATGACGGTGCCCGAGGCGTCGGCGGGGTTGAAGCGGGCGAAGAGCATCTCCTTCACGTAGGGCATGCCGATCTGGAGGACGTCGAGGTCCGGGTAGAGGCCGCGGATGAGACCCTCGACGGTGACCGAGGCCTTTGAGAGCAGGGCGTACTCCTTCGGCACCCGGATCCTGTGGCGGACGGCGAGGTCCAGCATGTCGCGCAGCAGGCTCGACGACCGGATTTCTTCGAGCTTCAGCCCCAGGTAGCGGTCGAGGATGGCGGCGATGTCGTCTCGGAGCGTGGTGAGGCTCGTGTGGGCCTCCGGGACGCCGATCCGGTAGAGGACGCGCGCCACCGTCTCGGGGTCGCGGAGCGCCACCCCCATGATCAGGGTGACGAGCGCCTCCTGCATGGGCCGGCCGATGCGGCCCACCAGCCCGAAGTCGAGGAAGGCCACCCGGTTGCCGGGGAGGGCGAGCACGTTCCCGGGGTGGGGGTCGCCGTGGAAGATCCCCGCGCCGAAGAGCTGGCGAAAGGTGGCCTCGATGATGTTGCGGGCCACCTGCTCGGGGTCGTAGCCGGGCCGCCCGGCGAGCTCGGTCACCTTCACGCCCTCCACGTAGTCGAGGGTGAGCACCGTGGAGGAGGAGAGGTCGTCGTGGACGCGGGGGATGAAGACGAAGGCGAGCTCACCCGAGGCCCGGGCCATGTCCCGGGCGTTCTTCGCCTCGTTGTGGAAGTCGAGTTCCTCGTGGATGGCGCGGTCGAACTCCTCGACGATGTCCGACGGGGCGTAGATGCCGGTCTCCTCGATCAGGGCCTCGAGGAGCCGGGCCACGTACTGGAGGAGCCCCAGGTCGGCCTCGATCTGCTCCCGGATGTGGGTGCGCTGGACCTTCACGGCCACCGGGAGGCCGCCGTGGGTGCGAGCGCGGTGCACCTGGGCGATGGAGGCGCTTGCCGCCGGGACCGGGTCGAGCCACTCGAAGAGCTCGTCGACGGGTCGGCCGAGGCCGCGCTCGATCTCGGCCCGCACCTCGGCCACCGGAACGGGCGCGCAGGCGTCCTGAAGCCGAGAGAGCTCGTCCACCCAGGCCGCTGGAAGGAGGTCGGGGCGGGTGGAAAGGAGCTGGCCGAGCTTGATGAAGGTGGGGCCCAGGTCGACGAGCAGCTGGCGGAAGCGCGCCGCCTTCCGGCTCGGGCCGGCGGTGCTTTCTTCGCGCGCCGCCCCCTTGGGCTCCGCCTCGCCGGCCACGCCCTCCACCGGCACCGGCTTCCGCGGGGCGGCGCTTCCCAGGCGGACCTGCTCGAGGTAGGCGCCGAAGCCGTGGCGCGCGATCACCGAGGAGATCTGGCGGAGCCGGTTCAGGTCCTGGATGGCATCGCGGAGCACGGTCGAGCGATGCTAGCACCGGGAGGGGGGGGCCGCCACGAACGGCCCGTCGCTCGGGGTGCGGCCCCTCGAGGTGGGCGGCCTCCGCCGGGACCTCGCCGGGCGGGGCGCCAGGCCCGCGGAGTGCGGGCCCGCGGGCCGGCCCCGTTCGCTCAGGGGTGCGAGCTTGGGCGCGGGGAATCGAGGTCCGGAGTCTGTGACCCAGGGTGCGGCTTTGCGTGCGGCCCGCCCTCCGCGAGGCGGAAGGAGCCGACCATGGCCGCGAGCTCCTCGGCCGGGCTCGACGGATCCCGCGCCGCTGCGGACGACTTCTGGCGCCTCGGGCGATGCACCGGGAGGGGGCCGCCATGAGCGGCTCCCCTCGTGCTAGAAGCAGCCGTGGCCGAAATCGCCCAGCCCGCGACCCCCATGATGCGCCAGTACCTCGAGACCAAGGCGAGGTACCCGGACGCCATCCTCTTCTTCAGGCTCGGCGACTTCTACGAGATGTTCTTCGAGGACGCCACCCGGGCCTCTGAGGCGCTCCAGATCACGCTCACCTCTCGCGCCAAGGGAGACGAGCGGGTCCCCATGTGCGGCGTCCCGTACCACGCCGCCCGCGGCTACGTGGCGAAGCTCCTCGAGAAGGGCTTCAAGGTCGCCATCTGCGACCAGGTGGAGGAGCCCGGACGCTCGGCCATCGTGCGCAGAGAGGTCACCCGCGTCGTCACCCCGGGTACGGTCCTCGACGATCAGGTGCTCGAGGCGCGCGAATCGAGCTTCCTCGCGGCCGTTGCGCTCGGCGAGCGCGGCGGCGGGCTCGCGCTCCTCGAGGCCACGACCGGGGAGCTCCGCTGCGGGGAGTTCGAGGACGACGGGCGGCTCGCCGAGGAGCTCCGGAGGGCCCGGGTCCGCGAGCTCGTCTTCGCCCGGAGCGCGGCCGGCGAGGGTCGGACCGCAGAGCTCTTGCGGGCGGTGGGCGCGCCCCTGGCGGAGGTGGAGGAGGAGGCCTTCGACCGCGCCGAGGAGAAGCTCCGCCGCCACTTCGGCGTCGCCACCCTGGACGGGTACGGCGTCGGAGGCCTTGGGCTCGGTCTTCGCGCCGCTGCCGCCGCCCTGCACTACATCTCCCAGACCCAGCGCGCCGACCCGCGCCACGTGGACCGCATCGCCCGGATCCCGAAGGACGGCGTCCTCCTCCTCGACGAGAGCACCCGCACGAACCTGGAGGTGGAGCGCACCCTCCTCGGAGGGAAGCGGGCCGGCTCGCTCCTCGGACTCCTCGACCGCACGGTCACGGCCGGCGGCGCTCGCCAGCTCGCCGAGTGGCTCCGGTACCCCCTGTGCGACGTCGCCGCCATCGAGCGGCGGCTGGACGCGGTGGCGGCTCTCGTCGCTCGGGCGGTCCTCCGGGACGAGCTGGCGGCCGCACTCCGGCCGGTGGCGGACGTCGAGCGGCTCCTCTCCCGCCTCGTCCTGCGCCAGGGGAACGCCCGCGATATCCGGGCGCTCGCCACCTCGCTCGCGGCGCTGCCCGCCGCGGCCAGCCTCCTCCAGGGGGGAGGGGCGCCGCTTCTAGCGGAGGCGGGCCGATCCATGCTCGGCCTCGAGGACCTCGCCGGGCTCCTCGAGCGCGCGGTGGCAGACGATCCGCCGGCCGTCCTCGGCGAGGGCGGTCTCTTCCGGCGCGGGTGGTCAGAGGAGCTCGACCGCGTGGTCGAGCTCGCCGAGAACGGGAAGTCCGTCATCGCCTCCCTGGAGACCCGGGAGCGGCAGCGCACCGGCATCGCCTCCCTGAAGGTCCGCTACAACCGAGTCTTCGGCTATTACCTCGAGGTGACGAAGCCGAACCTCCACCTCGTGCCCCCAGACTACGAGCGGCGGCAGACCACGGTGGGAGGGGAGCGTTTCGTCACCCCGGAGCTCCGGGATCTCGAGGACCAGGTGCTCGGCGCCGAGGAGCGCCGCTGCGCGCTCGAGGAGAAGCTCTTCGAGGAGCTGCGCTCGAAGGTCGCCCTGGAGGCCTCCAGGCTCCGGCTCGCCGCCTCCGCGGTCGCCGCGGCGGACGCCGTCCTCTCGCTCTCCCGCGTCGCAGCCGAGCGCGGCTACTGCCGGCCGGCGCTCGACGACTCCCAGTCGCTCGAGATCGAGGAGGGGCGCCACCCGGTGGTGGAGGCCATGCTTCCCCCGGACTCCGGGGGCTTCGTCCCGAACGACTTGGCGGTGGCGTCGAGCGAGGTGCCGGAGGGCGGCCCGGGGCAGCTCCTCGTCATCACCGGCCCCAACATGGCCGGCAAGAGCACGGTGATGCGCCAGACGGCGCTCATCGTGCTGCTCGCGCAGACGGGCAGCTTCGTGCCGGCCGGGCGCGCGCGCATCGGCCTCGTGGACCGCATCTTCACCCGCGTGGGAGCCTCCGACGACCTGGCCCGCGGGCGGTCCACGTTCATGGTGGAGATGACCGAGACCGCGGCCATCCTCCACAACGCCACCCCCCGCTCGCTCGTGGTCCTCGACGAGATCGGGCGAGGCACCTCGACCTTCGACGGGCTCTCCATCGCCTGGGCGGTGGCGGAGCACCTGCACGACCGCACCGGGTGCCGGACCCTCTTCGCGACCCACTACCACGAGCTCCAGGACCTCGCCCGCGAGCGACCCCGGGTGAAGAACCTCACGGTGGCGGTGCGGGAGGTGGGGGACAAGGTGGTCTTCCTCCGGAAGCTCGTCCCGGGAGGGGCCTCGAGGAGCTACGGCATCGAGGTGGCGAAGCTCGCGGGGCTCCCCCCGGAGGTACTCCGCCGCGCCCGGGAGATCCTGAAGAACCTCGAGACCCTGGAGGTGGACGAGGGGGGGCATGCGGCCCTCGCCCGCGGGGGCCGGCGGAGGGCCCCGCCGCCTTCTCAGCTCGGCCTCTTCGCCGGGCCCGACCCGGCCCTGTCGGCGCTCCGGGAAGAGATCCGCGCGCTCGAGCCGGAGAAGGTGACCCCGCTCGCGGCCCTCCAACTCCTCGCGGAGTGGAAGCGGCGGCTCGGGTAGGCGCGGAGGGGCGGCCCGCCAGAAAGCAGCGGGGGCCGGTTCCCCGACCCCCGCTCAAGACAGCCCGTGAAAAGAAGAGCTTACTTCTTGTGGCAGTCCGGGCACTTCGTCGGGCCGGCCGCCTTCTCCTTGTGGCAGTCGATGCAGAGCTTGTGGGCCTTGTCCTTGTCGAGCTCGATCTTGCTGACCTTCTCGCCGTGGCAGTTCTTGCAGCCCTTGGCCTGGTGCGCCTTGTGGTTAAAGTGAACGTCGCCCTGCTTGGCCGGGAGCACTACCTCGGCCGGAGGAGCGGCGAGGGCGCTGGAGGCGACGGCGACGAAGGCAACAGCGAGCATCGTGGTGAGGATCTTCTTCACTGTGTTCCCCCTTCTGGTGTTTTCAACCCGTCCGTGCCGGCGGCCCGACGGGATTGTGTTGGCGCTCTGCCGGACGGACGGCTCGGACAGAGATTCACGGCGGGCGGCAGCATCGCGAAAGAGGTCCCGCTCCGCCTTGACGCGGATCAACCGAAATGGGAATCGTGCCTCATGCCTCTGGGAGTGAACCGGGGCCGCGCCGGACGGCGGCTCGCTGGCGAGCGAAGGATCCGCCCGGCGCTCCGCCTCTTCCCCTCTCGCCGCTCGGCGGCAAGCCGCCCAATCGAAAAACTGGACGGCGATATCCGCAGATGTAGGTTCATGTAATCCGCATGGCCACACGGGCGCAAATCGTCGCTCTCGCTCTGTCTCTCATCGTCCCGCCGGTCGGGGCCGCGGCGCGCGCCGTTTCCCGGCAGGCCCACGGGCGGACGCCGGACCGGGGGCACGCAGTACCCCGGAAGCGGGCCGACGCCCGCGCCTCGAGGCTCGAGCGGGCTCGCGCCGAACTCGCCCTCGTGAAGCGCAACCCGGCGAAGAGGCGCTACCGCCACAACTGGGAGCGCGCCATCCGGGACCTGGAGAGGGCTGCGCGCGGGCCGGACCGGGGTCCCGCGCTCCTCGAGGCGGCGCGGGCCCGCTACGCGCTCTACCGCTTCTCCGCGGTGGAAGCCGATCGCGAGAAGGCGCTCGCGCTCGCCGCGCGGGCCGCATCAGCGGGGGCCCCGGAAGCGGCAGTCTTCGTCGCCGCGGTGCACCGCGAGGCCGGCGACGCGGAGCCGCGGGCCCGGGGCGCGAGGGCGGGCGTCCCCCCGATCGGATCGGCTGCCCTCGCAGCCGCGCCCGGGCACCCAGTGGCGCCCGGCGCGACGCCCGGCGCTCCCTCCGCTCCGGCCGCCGCACCCGACGAGGACGAGGAGGGGAGCGACCCGGTCCTCGAGGAGGCGGTGGCGGAAGCCGCCGAGGGGCAGGGGCCCGGCGAGCCGGGCTCTGCGGCCCCGGCGAAGGCCGACGAGCCCGCCCACGTCTCCGAGATCCGCTCCTGGTCCAACACCGACTACACGCGGGTGGCGGTCTACCTCTCCCGATCGGTGAGCTTCGAGAAACAGGAACTCTTCGGGGACCGCGATCGGCCCCGACGCCTCGCGCTCGACCTCCGGCCGGCCATCCTGGACGGCCAGGCGCTCAAGAAGCAGGTGGCGGACGCGCTCGTCCGCGGCGTCCGAGCGGCCCAGTACTCGCCCGACACCGTCCGCGTGGTCCTGGACCTCGAGAGTCAGGACGACGGCTACCAGCTCTTCACGCTCGAGGACCCGCCCCGCCTCATCGTGGACGTGGGAACGCGCGAGGCCCAGAGGGAGACGGTCGCGAAGGCCATCGAGCCCGCTCCCTCCCTGCCGCCCAGCGCTCCCGCCACGAACGAGGGGGAGGGGACGGGTCAGCGGGGAGTGCGGCGCGTCATCGTCGACGCCGGACACGGAGGCCACGACACCGGCGCCATCGGCCCGCGCGGCGTCCGGGAGAAGGACGTCACCCTCTCCATGGCCCTGAAGCTCGCCCAGAGGCTCCGGGCCGCGGGCTTCGAGGTGGTGCTCACCCGCTCCGACGACCGCTATCTCCGCCTGGAAGAGCGCACCGCCATCGCCAACCTGGCGCGCGGCGACCTCTTCGTGTCCATCCACGCGAACGCCCACCCTCGGCGCGACCGGAGCGGCGTCGAGACCTACTTCCTGAACGTCACCGACGACCGGTACGCCCGGCGCCTCGCCGCCCGCGAGAACGGCGTCATCGAGGGGGACGAGGGCGGGCCAGGGGTGAAGCGGATCCTCACCGACCTCGACGCCCAGGCGAGCGCCGGGCCCTCCCAGGCGCTCGCCCGCCTGGTACAGCGCGAGCTCACCACCCGGGTGCGGCAGATGCAGGGCGGGGTCCGCGACCTCGGGGTGAAGAACGCGCTCTTCTACGTCCTCTTGGGCGCCCGAATGCCCGCGGTGCTGGTGGAGACGGCCTTCATCTCCAACCGGGAGGAGGAGCGGCGGCTCGCGAGCCCCGCCTACCAGCAGCTCGTGGCCGACGGCGTGACCCGGGCGGTGTGCCAGTTCGCCGGACGCGAGTCCCGGGTGGCGGCCCGGTAGCGCGCCGGGGGCGAGCCGTCCGCGCCGTGACCCCCCTGCACACCTTCCTCCACCCCGGGGCCGCGGCCCCGCGAGGCGCCTCTCTTCTCCCCGCGATATAGGTCCTCTTCCATGCTCGTCCAGGACACCTCCTTCGCCAGGCTCCCCAAGCCCGCGCCCTACGAGTACGAGGCGAAGCTCCAGGAGCTCCCGCCCCCGAATCCCGACGTCCGCGCCGACCACGCCGCTCTGCGGGGCTTCGTCTCGGCCGTGCACCGCGCCGGCGGCAGCGGCCACACGGTGGTGCGGCTGCAGAGCGCGGCCACGGACCGGGTGGTTTCCGCGCTCTGGGACCGGGCGGTGGCGGCCGCCGGGCAGCGCCAGAAGCCCACGCCGGTGGCCCTCGTGGCCCTCGGCGGGTACGGCCGGCGCGAGCTCGCCCCCTACAGCGACGTCGACCTCCTCGTACTCCACGAAAGGAGGGAGCCCGGCGCCTTCGTGAAGGAGGCGAGCGAGCGCTTCCTCTACTCCCTGTGGGACCTGAAGCTCGAGGTGGGCTACGGGGTCCGAGACATCCAGGGCTGCGAGCAGCTCGCGAACGAGGACCAGACCGCCCGGACCGCGCTCCTCGACCTTCGCTATTTGCGCGGGAGCGGGCCGCTCTTCCGGGACCTGGAGCGGGAGGCGCTCCACGGGCTGTCCCAGGCCAGAGTTGACGCCTTCATCACCGACAAGATCCGCGAGACCCGCGAGCGCCGGGAGCGGTTCGGGGACTCCCTCTACCTCCTGGAGCCGAACGTGAAGCAGTCGGAGGGGGGGCTCCGCGACCTGCAGAACGGGCTCTGGGCGGCCCGGGCGAAGTTCAAGGTGGCGGGCGTGACCGAGCTCCTCGCGAAGGCGCTCCTCCCGGAGCCGGAGGTGGTGGAGCTCCGACGCGCCCGCGACTTCCTCTGGCGTGTCCGCAACGAGCTTCACTACATGACGGGGCGGAAGACCGACCAGCTCACCTTCGATCTGCAGACGCAGATCGCCACCTTCATGGGCTACGGGGAGGGGGACCGGGCGGTCGAGGAGTTCATGCGGCACTATTACCTCGCCGCGAAGACCATCCTCGTCGCCTCGGACGCCATCGTCGACCGCTGCCTCGAGCCCGGCCGGGGGAAGCCCTGGCGGCGCACGGACGCGCCAGCCTCCCGGTCCGGGGCCGAAGCGCCGATCCCGAGCCCGGAGGGGCGCCCCCTCCCGGGCGGGGAGTTCAAGGTCTTCCGCGGCCGCCTCACCATCGCGGACCGGGAGGTCCTCCGGAAGTCGCCCGCCACCCTGGTGCGCCTGTTCGCGACCGCGGACCGGGAGGGGCTCGACCTCTACCCGTACGCCCGGGACATGGCCGCCCAGGCGGCCGCGGAGCTTCCCGCCGAGGCCGCCTCGGACCCGGAGCTCAACCAGGAGCTCATCGCCAGCTTCACGCGGCCCGGGACCCGGGGGCGCTTCCTCACCCTCATGCACGACCTCGGCGTCCTGGAGCGCGTGCTGCCCGAGTTCGCGCGGGTGACGGCCCGCCGGCAGATCGACCTGTACCACGTCTACACCGTCGACGTTCACAGCCTCTTCGCCACAAGGCGGCTCCTCGCGCTCCGGAACGGCGACCTCCAGGTGGAGGGGATCACCCCCCTCATGCAGCGCCTTCCCCGGCCCCTCGGCGTCTACCTCGGCGTCCTGTTCCACGACATCGGGAAGGGGTCCGGGAGGGACCACTCCGCGCGCGGGGCGGAGATCGCCGCGGCCGCCTGCGTGCGCATGGGCATCGATCCCGCCGACTCGGCCGACATCGAGTGGCTGGTGCAGAAGCACCTGCGCATGGCGAACCTGGCGCAGCGCCGCGACCTCTCCGACCCGGACCTCATCCACTCCTTCGCCAGCGAGGTCGGGACCCAAGACCGGCTCGACAAGCTCTACCTCCTCACTTACGCGGACATCGCCACGGTGGGCCCGCGCACCTGGACGGAGTGGAAGGCGAGGCTGCTCACGGAGCTCTACGAGAAGACCCGCTCGGTGCTCGAGGGCGGGGCGGAGCGAGCCCGTCCGGGGCCCGGCACCCACGAGGCCCAGGGCCGGGCCGCGGCGGCCGCCGCGCTCGGGGAGAGACACGCGCCCCCGGAGGAGATCGAGCGCTTCGTCGCCGCCATGCCGGCGCGCTACTTCCTCACCGAGCCCGCCTCCCTCGCACCCCGCCACCTCCGGCTCCTGAAGCTGGGCCGGCCCCTCTCGGTGGCCTCCGTCATCCGGCATCGCCCCGCGCTCGGGTTTTCGGACTTGGCGCTCACCGCGCCCGACCGGCCCGGACTCCTCGCCATCATCGCCGGCGTGCTCGCCTCGCACCGCATCGACATCCAGCACGCCGAGGTCTTCTCCACCCCGGGCGCAGAGGCCGGGCTGGGCTGGATCTCCGGGCGGGCCCTCGACCTCTTCGAGTTGCGCGGCCCCGAGGGGGGCGCGCTCGAGCCGGTGCGCTGGCGCGCCGCCCGGGCCGACCTGTGCCGGGTGCTGGAGGGGGAGGTGGAACTCGAGGCGCTCATGGCCCGGCGGCTCAAGGTGTCCCCCTTGCCCCAGAAGCCGCTCCCAAGGCTCGCCACCAAGGTGGTCATCGACAACGACAGCGCCCGGGAGCACAGCGTCATCGACGTGTTCACTGCGGACCGAGTGGGGCTCCTCCACACTCTTTCCCGCACCTTCTTCGAACTCGGGCTCTCCGTGGACCTGGCGCGGATCACCACCGAGGGACACCGCGCCGCCGACGCCTTCTACGTGCGCACCGCGAGCGGAGGGCGCCTCGAGGGGAGCGACCGGGAGCGCGTGGAGGAGGCGGTGACTCGGGCCCTAACGCGGAGTTGACCGTAAATTGACCGCTCGCAAACCGCTGGTACCCTCGCCGGCGGATGAAGCCCCTGAAGACGCGCGGGCGCCCGCCGGGCGGCCGGGTCCAGCGGATCCTCCTCGTGGAGGACGAGCCGGCGCTCGCCGAGATCCTGGAGGCCTTCCTCAAGGCCCGGGGCCGCTTCGAGGTGCTCCTCGCGCGCGACGCGGCCGACGCCCTGGCGAAGGCTCGCGAGACCCCGCCGGACGTGGCGGTCCTGGACCTCGAGGTGCGGAACCTCGACGGCGCGGGGCTCCTCCGGAAGCTCCGGGAGGACCACGCCGCCCTCCCGGCGCTCGCCTGCGGCGGGGCCCGTACCCGCGAGCCGGCCCAGGGTTTCGACGCGCTGTTCCTGAAGCCGCTCGACCTCACCGCGCTCCTCGCGCAGGTGGAGCGGATCCTCGGTGAGCGGGGGCCCAAGTGACCGCGGCCATCTGGACCATCGACGCCGTCCACCCCCAGCCCCGGGTGGTGGAGAAGGCGGTGAGCGTCATGGCCGAGGGAGGGCTCGTCGCCTTCCCCACCGACACCTACTACGCCATCGGCTGCGACCTCTTCGACAAGCGGGCCATCGAGCGCATCTACCAGCTGAAGCAGCTGCCGAAGACCCACGAGCTCTCCTTCCTCTGCTCCGACCTGTCGGAGGTGGCTCGCTACGCCATCCTCGACAACGCCGCCTTCCGGGTCCTCCGCCGGAAGACGCCGGGGCCCTTCACCTTCGTACTCCCGGCGACGAGGCTCGTGCCCGACCTCGCGCTCAGCCGGCAGAAGACCGTGGGCGTGCGCCTTCCGGCGAGCCCAGTGGCGCTCGAGATCGTCCGCAAGCTCGCCCACCCGGTGATCTCCACCTCCGCGGCCACGCCGGGCGGGGAGGTGCTCATCGACGCCCGGGACGTGCGCGACCGGCTGGGCCACGGGCTCGACCTCGTCCTGGACGGCGGCTACCAGGCCGACGAGCCGTCGAGCGTGGTGGACCTCACCGGCCCCGAGCCCAAGGTGGTGCGTGTTGGCAAGGGCGACGTCTCCGACCTCTGAGGGGCAGGGGACGCCCGCCGACGCCGGGCCGCTCGCCCCCGCCCTCGACCTCTTCCTCACCCAGCTCCGGGTGGAGAAGGGGCTCTCGCCGAACTCGGTCGAGGCCTACGCCCACGACGTCTCTCGCTACCTCGCTTCGCTCGCCGCCGCGGGGGTAAGGGACCTCGCGGCGGTGAACCGGGGCCACGTCCGGGACCACCTCGCCGGGCTCGAGGCGCGCGGCATCTCGGCCCGGAGCCAGGCGCGAGCCCTCTCCGCCATCCGCGGCTTCCACCGGCTCATCGCCGCCGAGCGGCTCGCCCCAAAGGACCCCACCGACGAGGTGGAGGCGCCGAGGCGCGCCCGGCGGCTCCCCCAGTGGCTCTCCCGCGCCGAGGTGGAGCGGCTCCTCGCGGAGCCGACGAGGGCGGCCGGAGCCTCTGCCGAGCGCGACCGGGCCATGCTCGAGCTCCTCTACGCGACCGGGCTCCGGGTCACCGAGCTCGTCACCCTCGACGTGAACCAGGTGGACCTCGAGAGCCGCGTGCTCCTCGCCCGGGGAAAGGGGAGCAAGGAGCGGCTCGTGCCCGTTGGCGCGGTGGCGGCACGGGCGCTCCGGCGCTACCTCCAGGGCCCGCGGGAGGCGCTGCTCCGCAACCGGAAGAGCCGCGACCTCTTCGTCACCTCCCGGGGCCGGCGCATGACGCGCCAGGGATTCTTCAAGCTCGTCGCCCGCTACGCCCGCTCCGCCGGGATCGGGAGGCCGGTCTCGCCCCACAAGCTCCGCCACAGCTTCGCGACCCACCTCCTCGAGGGCGGTGCGGACCTGCGCGCGGTGCAGACCATGCTCGGCCACTCCGACGTCTCGACGACCGAGATCTACACGCACGTGGACCGGACCCACGCCCGGAAGCTCCACCGCCGCTTCCACCCCCGGGCCTGAAGCGCGCCGAAGCCCCTCCGCGGCCTCTGGATCCTCCGCCCGCTCGCATTCGAGCTCCGCTCGTTGACCCGTCGAGCAGGCGGTGTTACTCAACCGTCCTTCCTCCCGAGGCTTCCTTTGGATCTCTCCTTCCAGGGCATCCTGCAGCGGCTGCTCCTCTACCTGCCCGTCCTGCTCCTTTCCCTCACCGTCCACGAGTTCGCGCACGCCTGGACGGCCCGGCGGCTCGGGGACGACACTGCGGAGAGGCTCGGACGGCTCACCTTGAACCCGCTCGCGCACGCGGACCCCATCGGCACCTTCCTCCTCCCGATACTGGGGGTGCCCTTCGGCTGGGCGAGGCCGGTGCCGGTGAACCCGGCGCGCTTTCGGCGCGACGTCCGCATGACCACCGGGATGCTCGTCACCTCGCTTGCCGGCCCCTTCGCGAACGGGCTCCTCGCCATCGCCTCCACGGTGGCGCTCGGCCTCCTCTACCGCCTCGCGCCCGACACCGCGGACGCTTACCGGGGCATCGGCGCCTTCCTCGCCATCGCCATCCAGATGAACGTGGCGCTCGGCGTCTTCAACATGCTGCCGCTCCCCCCGCTCGACGGCAGCCGCATCGTGGACGCGCTCTTGCCGGCGCGCTTCCGCCCCCAGTGGGAGTCGTTCTCCCGGTTCGCGCCTTTCCTCCTCCTCGCCATCGTCTTCCTCGGCTGGAGGATCATCGCCGTGCCCATCGGCGCAGGGATCGAGCTCCTCGAGCGCCTCCTGCACGCCATCGCCTAGGTAGCGCCATGTCCGATCTCAAGCTCCCCATCGTCGTCTCCGGCATGCGCCCCACCGGGCGCCTGCACATCGGGCACCTCCACGGCGCCATTGCCAACTGGGTGAAGCTGCAAGAGGAGGCGCAGTGCCACTTCTTCAGCGCCGACTGGCACGCGCTCACCACGAGCTACCACGAGACCGACAAGCTGAAGCAGGCCGAGCTGGAGATGTTCGTCGATTTCCTCGCCGCCGGCATCGATCCCAAGCGGGCGGTGCTCTTCATCCAGAGCCAGGTGAAGGAGCACGCCGAGCTCTACTTGCTCCTGGGGATGATCACCCCGCTGGGGTGGCTCGAGCGCTCCCCCTCCTACAAGGAGATGCGCGAGCAGATCACGGACCGCGACCTCGCCCTCTACGGATTCCTCGGCTACCCGGTCCTCATGGCCGCCGACATCATCCTCTACAAGGCTACCCACGTGCCGGTGGGGGCCGACCAGGTCACCCACCTCGAGCTCACCCGGGAGATCGCCCGGAAGTTCAACCACCACTACGGGGAGGTCTTCCCGGAGCCGAAGCCCCTGCTCACCGAGGCCGCCAAGGTGGTGGGGATCGACGGGCGAAAGATGTCGAAGAGCTACGGGAACGCCATCGAGCTCGGGGAGAGCGGCGAGTCGACGACCAAGAAGATCATGGGGGCGGTGACCGACCCGGCCCGCAAGCGCCGCCAGGACCCGGGAAACCCGGAAGTGTGCGGCATCTTCTACCTCCACAAGATCTACAGTGACGCCGAGACCGTGACCTGGGCGGACACGAACTGCCGGACCGCCGGGATCGGCTGCGTGGACTGCAAGAAGAAGCTCCTCACCCGGCTCGTCCCGGATCAGGAGCGGCTGCGGGAGCGGCGCGAGGCGCTGCTCGCCCGGCCGGACGAGGTGCGGGACGTGGTACGCGACGGGATCCGCCGCGCGCGCGAGGAGGCCTCCCGGACCATGGAGGAGGTCCGCCGGGCGATGAGCCTCGACTTGAACCTGTGAGAGGGATGGCGGAGGCGCGAACGGCGCGGATGGACACGGACCCCGTACCCTCGAACCCCGTCCCGGGAGAACCCGCGGCCCCCCAGCCCTTCCGGGTGACGCTGCCGCCGCTCCACCCCGGGGAGAGCCCCTTCGAGGGCCCTCTCGACCTGCTTCTTCACCTGGTGAAGGAGCACGAGGTCGACCTCTTCGACATCCCCATTGCCCGGATCACGGAGGCCTACCTGGCGGCGCTCCAGGCGCTCCGCGAGCTCGACATCGACGTGGCCGGAGAGTTCCTGCAGATGGCGGCGCAACTCACCCTCATGAAGTCGAAGCTCCTCTTGCCCCGGACCGAGGTGGCCGACGACGCCGAGGCTGCAGAGGAGCAAGGGGACCCCCGGGCCGAGCTCGTCCGGAGGCTCCTCGAGTACCAGAAGTACAAGGAGGCCGCGTCGGAGCTCGGCCGCCACCACATCCTGGAGCGGGACGTCTTCACACGGCGGGCGCGCGCCCCCCGCGTCGAGCAGCCGGAGGGACCAGACGGCCTCGCCGAGGTATCGGTCTTCAAGCTCATCGAGGCACTCGACCGGGCCCTCGCGAATGCCTCCCCGGGGGACGCCCACGAGATCGCCGGCGACCGGCTCTCCATCACCGACGCCATCAGCCGGGTGGCGGAGCTCTTGCGGGTGCGAAGGCGCCTCCTCTTCGCGGAGCTCCTCGAGGCCGCCGGGGACGGCCAGCGGAGCGCCGTCATCGCCGCCTTCCTGGCGGTGCTGGAGATGACGCGCCTCCGGCTCGTGCGCATCTTCCAGCCGCTCGCCGACGAGGGAGGCCCGGGCGCGGACCTCGTGGTCGAGGCGCGAGAGACGCTCGGGGACGGCTTCAACGCCGCGGAAGGGCTAGAGGACTACCGATGAGCGACAGCCAGGGCGCGGCCAAGGGTCCCTCCCCGGAGGAGCTTCGCGCGCTGCAGGCGGCGGAGGAGGCGAAGGCGGACCCGACGCTCGACGAGATCGAGGCCGCTCCCATCGAGGTGCCGGAGGCGGAGCGCGAGAAGGAAGAGCCCTTCGAGAAGCTCGCCGCCCGCGCGAAGCGCCTGTCGCCGGAGAGCGCGCGCGCCGCCGTGGAGAGCCTGCTCTTCCTCTCGGAGCGGCCGCTCTCCGCGGAGGAGCTCCGGCAGGCGACTGGGCTCGAGGTGCAGCGCATCGCGAAGGCCATCGACGAGCTCGGCGGCCACTACCGGGAGGGGGTCTCCGGTGTCGTGTTGCAGGAGGTAGCCGGCGGGTACCAGCTCCGGACCGCGCCAGACACCTCCGAGTTCGCCCGCCGCTTCCTGCGCGTGAAGCCCCAGCGGCTCACCCGCGCCGCTCTCGAGACGCTCGCCATCGTCGCCTACCGCCAGCCCGTCACCCGGCCGGAGATCGAGGAGATCCGGGGCGTGGACACCGGCGCGGTCCTGAAGGCGCTGCTCGAGCGGCGCCTCGTCAAGATCCTCGGGAAGAAGGAGGAGCCGGGCCGGCCCATCCTCTACGGCACCACCCGGGAGTTCCTCGAGTTCTTCGCCCTGAAGGACCTCGCCTCGCTCCCCACCCTGCGGGAGTTCCACGAGCTCACCGAGGAGCACCGGGAGATCGTGGAGAAGGAGACGCCGCCGCCGGAGGCCCCGCGACTCGACGGCCTCGTCGCCGAGCTCTCCGACCCGAACCTCCGCGCCGCGCTGGAGCAGAACCGGGAGGAGGGGGACGCCGCCCTCGACGAGCTCGAGCGGGCCATGGACCGGGCCGACGAGCGAAGCGAAGCCGCTCGCACCGCCCTCGAGGAGGCGAAGCCGGAGGCCGATCCTGGCGAGCCACCCGGCCCCGGGAGAGACGGCACCCCGTGAAGGAGAGGCTCCAGAAGTTCCTCGCCGCCGCCGGCGTCGCCTCCCGCAGGAAGGCGGAGGAGCTCATCTCCGCCGGCCGCGTCGCCGTGAACGGCGCGGTGGTGCGGACGCTCGGCACCCGGGTGGACGGGCGCTCAGACCACGTCGCCGTGGACGGAAAGCCCGTCGAGGTGCGCGACGGCGAACGCTACATCCTTCTCTACAAGCCGTCCGGTTGCGTGACGACGCTCCACGACCCCCAGGGGCGCCCCACCGCTGCCCAGTACCTCGCCGGGGTGGCGGAGCGCGTCTTCCCGGTGGGGCGGCTCGACTGGGACGCGGAGGGGGCGCTCCTCTTCACCACCGACGGCGAGCTCGCGAACCGGCTCGCCCACCCGCGCTACGGCCACCGCCGGACCTACCTCGCCAAGGTGAAGGGGGACCCCCCGGAGGCCGCTCTCGAGCGGATGGTGTCCGGGGTGCGCCTCGAGGACGGGCCGGCCCAGGCGCTCGAGTGCGCCGTCCACGAGAAGGCCGACCGGAACACCTGGATCCGGGTGGTGGTCGGGGAGGGGCGGCGCCACCTCGTGAAGCGCCTGTGCGAGTCGGTCGGGCTCGAGGTCCAGAGGCTCTTCCGGCCGGAGTTCGGCGGGGTCACCGTGGCGCGGCTCCGGCCGGGCCGCTTCCGCGAGCTCGCGCCCGAGGAGGTGGAGACGCTCCGCCGCGCCTGCGGACTGGGCGGGGACTCACCCCGCGCCTCCCTTTCCCGCGACCTCTTGCCGAAGGCCGCCCGCCGCCACGGGCACGGACCGCCGCCCGCGCGCACCGCTCCGAAGGCCCGCTCCGCGAGGAGGAGCGGGGAGAGGAAGTCGCGGTGAGGCGCTCCGGCCTCGCGACGCTGGCCGCCGCGGCGCTCGCGGCCTGCGGAGGGAGCGGGGCGAGGAAGGACCTCGAGTCGCCCTGGCCGGAGCGAAGGGCCGCCGCGGTGTCGAGGCTCGCCTCCGGCCGGAGCGACCAGGACCTCGCCGTCCTCCTCGTCGCCCAGCAGGACGCGAGCCCGCTCGTCCGCAAGGCCGCGGCCGGCGCCTTCACGGCGAGAGGAGGGGAGCGCGCCGTGGACGGCCTCTCCCAGCTGCTCCTCGACCCGGATCCGGAGGTGGTGGCCGTAGCGGCCCGGGGCCTCGGGGCCATCTCCTCGGCCTCCCCGGGCACCGACGCCCGGGCCGCCCTCGCCCTGCAGCGGCAGGCGGCCCAGGCGCTCGCCGCCGCCTTCGGCCGCGCCGACTCGAGCGGGCGCGCCGAGATCGCGCTCGCCCTCGCCTCCCTGGGCGCCTCGCTCCGCGAGGCGGTGGAGACGGAGGCCCGCCAGCTCTGGGACCGCCACTCGAGGAGCCTCGCCGGCTCGAGCGCGAAGGAGCGGGCCGGGGCCGCCGAGGAGATCGGGCGGAGCGGCCGCTCGGAGGCGGTGAAACGACTTCTGCCGCTCCTCGCCCGGCGAGGGCGCGACCCGCGCCTCGCCGCGGCGGCCGCCCGGGGGCTTGGCTGGGCGGGGGAGCGCTCCACCCGAGAGGCCCTCGAGGAGGCGCTCCTCGAGGGGGACTTGGAGCTCGCGCAGGCCGCGGCAGCGGCGCTCGCGGCCCTCTCCGACCCCGCCTCGGCCGAGGCCCTCGCCGAGGCGGGCGCGACCGGCCCGGCGCGGCTGGCGGCGGCGTGCGTGGAGGCCCTTCTCGCCCTTCCGCGGGCCCCCGAGGTGGGGGTGGCCCTGTGCGAGATCGCGATCCGGACCCTGGATCCCGGTGTGGCCGAGCGCGCCGGTCGCGGTGCGCGCGCCGTCGAGGCCGACTGCCCGGAACGCGCGCTCGCCGCCCGCATCGGGCGGCGCGGCGACGGCACCGCGGCGGCGCTCGCCGCCCTCGGCGCGCTCTCCCCCCCGCAGGACCGCCTCTCTGCCCCGGCCGAGGCCGCGCTCTCCCTCCTGCAGGCCTCGCCGGACCCGGTGCTCCGCTCCGCCGCCGCGCGGGCCCTCGGCCAGGTCGGCTACGCGCGGGCCGTCCCCGCGCTCGAGAAGCGCGCAAGCGCGGTCCGGGAGCGCATCGCGGAGGCGAGGCAGCCGTGGCTCGCCGAAGCCCTCTCCCGCGCCGCTGCCCCGGGGTTCGAGCGCGGGCTCCCGGCGGCGGAGGCGATCGCCCTGCGGCCCCCACCGGCTGTGGAGGCCGGGCGGGACGGCGCCGGCCCGCCCCGCTGGGTGGAGCCGGTCGACCCAAACGACGCCGCCGAGCTCGGAGCCGTGGGGGTGGCGCTCGCCCGGCTGAAGGCGAGCAGCGCCCCCGCCCTCGCCCAGGAGTTCGCCAGAGACCCGGACCCGCGCCTGCGCGCCGCCGCGGTGGCGGCACTCGCCGCCCTAGGGACGGACGAGGGGCGCTCCCGCGCCGGGGCGCTCGTCTCCGATCCGGACCCCGGCGTGCGCAGGGCGGCGCTCCGGGCGCTCGCCGGACAGGGCGCGCTCGCGATCCCGGCGCTCGGGAAGGCGCTCGCGACCAGCGACCCGAATCCAGGGGACTGGCGGGACGAGGTGGCGCGCGCCCTTGGCGACACCGGCGCTCCCGAGGCCGTTGCCCCGCTCGCGACGCTCCTCGAGGGGGAAGCCGCCAAGTCCGCCGCCCAGGCTCTGGGTAGGCTCGGAACCCGGGCCGCGGCCCCGCCCCTTCTCGCCCTCCTGGAGCGGCGGCAGGCCCTGGGGAGGGTGGAGGCCATCGAGGCGCTCGCCCTGTGCGCCAGCACCGAGGCCGGGCCAGCGCTCGCCTCGGAGCTCACGAGCGACCGCCCCTTTGTGCGGGCCGCCGCCGCGCGCGCGCTCGGGCGGCTGCGCTACGAGCCGGCCTCCACCTCGCTGGAGGCGCTTCGCGGGGATTACTACGCCGACGTCCGGCGGGCGGCGGTGGAAGCGCTCGCCCGCCTGCCGGCCCGGGCCCCGGAGCGCCGGTAAGAAGACTCCCCGGTGTCAGGGCGCCGGAGCCGTCGGCAGGGGCGCGGCCTCGGCCTGTCCGAACCGGGTGCGGAGCACCGCCCCGAAGACGACGAGCCAGGCCGAGACCATCGCCATCCAGCCGACGACCGGAACCTCGCTCAGGGCCACCACGAGCGCCGTCCCCAGGGCGAGCTGGCGGACCGCGGCTGCCTTCTCCGATCGGATGGGTGCGGCCCGGCCGAGGAAGAGGGCGAGGGCGCTGTAGCCGAGCACCGCCGCGACGAGGAGGGCCACCGCTTCCACGGCGACGAGCGGGATCCCGACGACGGTGACGACGAGGAGCACCGCGACCACCGGGATGGCGACGGTGCCGAGGAGCCCCGCGAGGAGCACCTTCCAGGGCCTCTGCGCGAGGCCCCGGGCGACGGCCTCGAGCCGGCCCGGCGCGAAGACGAGGACGAGGAGCGCGAGCGCGAAGAAGACCGTGAACTTCGCGAGCACCCGGAGCGCCCAGAGGAGCGGGGAGAAGTTCGTGGAGCCGGAGGCGGCCCGCGAGCCGGAGCCCGCGGAGCCTCCGGCCCCCGGCAGGAGGGCGGCGAGGCCGCCGAGCCCCGGGATGGCGACCGAGACGTCGTCGCCGTCGACGGCGGCGCCGGGGTCGACGACCACCTCGCCTCCGATGCTGACCGCGTCCCCGGCCACGTGGGCCCCGGGGGAGACGTGCACTTGCCCGCCGATGGCGACCACGTCCTCGTCCACGGTGGCGCCCGGCTCGAGCTCCACCGATCCGAAGACCGCCGTCGCCTGGCGGGCCGAGGAGCCCGGAGCCATGCGGACGCTCCCGCGGAGCGACACCACGTCGCCGAGCCGCTCGCCGGGGGAGAGGGAGAGGTCTCCGCCCCGGATCCGGTCCGGAGCCTTGGAGGTCGGGCGCGAGCGCTTCGAGGCCGGACGGGCGTCCGGACCCTCCCCGGCCTCCTCCCCCCGCAGACCCTCGCCCCCGCTCCGGAGGAGGACGAGGTGCTTCTTCCCGCCGCGGAGCGCGGAGGGCGGCGATTCCGCCGCGCGCGAGACGGTCACGACCGAGCCCTCGCGCCGGGCGTCGAGGCCGGCCCGAGCGAGGAGGGCCCGCAGGGCCTCTTCGACCGGGGCATCGCGAAATTGCGCGGTGGCGACGCCTCGCAGGCCCTCTGGGAGGACGAGGGACCAGCCCCCGGCGTCGGCGAGGCGCCGGAGCGCCTCCTCGAGCGGGGTGTCGGAGAAGTCGGCCGACACTTTCTTGCCGCTCGGGGGCTCGAACCCGAGGAGCGCCGGGCCGGGAGGGGAAAGAGCCGACCGGGGTGCCACCCGCACCGTGTCCCCGTGCCGGACGGCGACGAGCGAGCCCGCCTCGAGAAGCACCTCGAGGGCCTGCTCCACCGGCTCGGCCCGG
>Ga0335077_10000727_pt1 | contig 37419 bp, 40 predicted proteins | sample Lox_Sample_31_FD_207151 | JGI IMG/M metagenome (GOLD analysis project Ga0335077, IMG submission 207151) | Soil microbial communities from Loxahatchee National Wildlife Refuge, Florida, United States - Lox_Sample_3.1 | ecosystem: Environmental > Terrestrial > Soil > Wetlands | place: USA... | reverse complement strand
CGATGAACCTGTACACCTTGGCGTAGACGTCGTAGTGCTTGAGCACCGCCCGAGTGTACGCCTCCATGTCGTCCATGTGGTCTACGAAGAGGTTGACGCACTGCATGCTCGGGATTATCCCCTCCCCGAGGAGCGGGTATACCGTCCCTATGCTCTCGCCCACTCCGACCACCAACGGGGACTCGGGCCTGGGGGCGGAGCAGTCGCACCTGCCGGCGGCTGGAGCACCTCCTCCCTCGCTCCCTCCTGCGAAAGTCGTGGCCGTCATCTGCCCTCCGGACGACGAATAGTTCGCCGCCTCGACCGTCTTCGCCGCGCCGCTCAGTATCTTCTTGTTGGGCACCGCCTTTCCGCAGGTAAGGCACCTGGGCTCCACGTAGAACTGTCCCATATACGCGGGCGGGAGTATCCTGACCGGTCTGCCGATCCTCCTGACGACCTTCCACCCGTACTTTTGCACCATGGCCTCGATCTCGCCCCTGTACTGCGCCTTGAAGTCCCCCGCCCCGATGTGCCCCCTCCCCTCGCCCAGAGGGAAGTACCAGAAGTAGCCGCTCAGCGTCGGGTACGGCCTGATGTAAAAGTCGTCCCACGGGAACTTGCCCTCCACCTCCACCTCGAAGCAGGGTATCGACGCGTCCTTCTGGAGCTTCGGCATCAGCGACCTGTGGAACCCGGTCGCGTCGATGACCAGGTCGAACCCCCTCAGGTCCCTCACGTCGGTGATGTGGGCCCCGTAGTGGACGTTCTTCCCCTTCTTCATGTCGCCGAACAGCCTCGTCTTGTCGAACGTCACCAGGCCGTTGAGGTTGATCCCGAAGGTGTTCCCGTCGCCGGGGTCGACCTCCATCCTCTTCCCGCGGAACAGGATGTAATCAGAAAAGTTCAGCCCAGCCTTGCCGACGAGGTCGGAGATGTAGGGGGCGCTGGTCCCCCACGCGCACACCGCCCACCACTTCTCTTTCGCCCTCATCTCGAAGGCCTCGACCTGGTGCCCCGGCGGGATCCTGTTTAGGAGGTACGACCCGGCGACGCCCGTCCCGACCACTGCGATCCGCATTCTGCCCCGCCATCCAGCGGTCCCCGTTCTAAAGTTTCCTCGCGCATGCAATCCCCTTAAATACGGACAGAGGCGCGTCAGATTTTCGGAGGTTCCTCAAGGTTTGGCGATCTTCGGGGACATCGGCTCCGTCTTCGTGATGGGCCTCGTCGGGGTCCTCTTCTCCGGGATAATGCTCATCGTCCCCCGGATCCTCGCCCCCAAGCACCCCAACCCCATCAAGAACTCCCCGTTCGAGGCCGGGCAGGTCCCGAAGGGCAAGGGCAAGATGCACTTCATGATGCAGTACTACGCCTACCTCCTGATGTTCGTGGTCTTCGACGTCATGGCGATGTTCCTCTACGCCTGGGCTGTGGCCTACCAGCCGCTGGCGCTGGGTTCCTCCTCGGGCTGGCTGATGGTCGCGTTCGTCGGAACGCTCCTCGTCCCCATGGCTCTGACCGTCCACATGGCGGGGAGGCGGGAGATGTGGTAGAGGCGCCGCAGGTCCCTCGGACCGGCGAGGTCAACGTCCTCGTAGGGCGGGTCAACGACGTCCTCCAGGACGCGATAGGAGCGCCCCTCAGGTACATCGCCAACTGGGGGAGGCTCTACAGCCTCTGGCCGGTCCACCTCGAAACAGCTTGTTGCGTGCCCCCAGACACAGTCGTGCTGGGCGACAACAAGCCCATCGCCCAGTACGCGGTCAATGACAAGGTCACCGGGATGACGGGCTTGGTGGACGTCGTTCAAACATTCTCACGGCAATATCAAGGGAGCATGGTCAAGATCACCGGCCGCGGAATGCTCCCGATTCTCGCGACCCCGGACCACCCAATCCTAACGATTGAACGACGGGTCGCATTTGGAAAAGGCGGTTACCGTACTGAGAAGGCATGGAAGAATGCCGGCGAACTTGTCGCCTCTCCTCCCGTCAAGAGAAACGGGAAGTACCTCTACCCGAAGGGCACTCGCGATTGCCTTCTAATCCCACGCGCCAAGGGTTTCGTCGATTCCTCGTCCATCCCTCTTGCTCCCTACGTGAATCGCCGCGGTTTGAACATCGTGCGAGGGCGCGGGGGGAATCCTCCCCTTGAGTTCCCGGTCACCTTAGACACAGCATGGTTGCTCGGAATCTTCGTCGCGGAAGGATGGGACACCGAAGGGCACGATGTCTTCTTCTCTCTCAGCCATAATGAGAAGGATTACGCGTCCAAGATTTTCGAGATATCAAAGTCCCTTGGTTACTCGCCTCAAGTAAAGCGCCGAGAAACGGCTACCGTCGTGAGATTCTCTTCGGCAGTCCTGGCTCGCGCACTCCACGATTGGTGCGGACACCTCGCCGAGCACAAGAAGATTCCTGACTTCATCCTTTACCACAATGACCTCGAGCTCCTCAGGTCGTTCTTGTGCGGCTACCTCCAGGGCGACGGATCAGAGACCACCGACAAGAGGGGTCCGGAGTTTGACCGAGCAGACACGACATCAAAGACGCTCGCCCTCCAGCTACAGTTGGCCTACGCGAGGCTCGGCGTCTTCGCCCGAATCAGCTTGAAGACGGAAGGAGGTCCATCAAAGATTCTCGGTCGGAACGTGACGACGCACGAGGCCTACACGATTTCGATTCTTACCTCAGACCGGAAGATTTCAGACTTCCAGATGACGCCCGACTACATCGCCGTTCCCATCAGGCGGGTGGAACTGTTCGATTACACCGGTTCCGTGAACAATCTCGAGACAGGCGACAACACCTACCTCGTCTCCAACGCCGTAGTCCACAACTGCTCTGTCGAGGTAGGGGCCGCGTCCGGCTCGCGCTTCGACGCGGAGCGGTTCGGGGTTCTCGAGGCCTTCGGCTCCCTCAGGCAGTGCGACCTGATCATCGTCATGGGCACGGTCACACGCAAGCTCGCTCCGAGGCTCAAGATGATCTACGACCAGATGGCCGAACCAAAGTGGGTCGTCGCCATGGGAGCGTGCGCGATAACTGGCGGCCTCTACTTCGACTCGTACAACGTCCTCCGCGGGATCGACGACATCATCCCCGTGGACGTCTACGTCCCCGGATGCCCCCCGCGGGCCGAGTCCCTGATGCAGGGCATCGCGCTCCTCCAGGACAAGATCCGCCACTCCAGCAGCCTCAGCGGGACCTGACATGCAGCCAGCGACACCCCAGGGGGCACCGCCGACCGCTCCTCCGACGGTGGTGACCGCCGGCCCGTCCGTCCCGTCGATCGGGCCCCATGCCCCGACACCCGACACCTCGAGGACCAAGGCGCTCGCCGACAGGCTGACCGCCGCCTTCCCCTCCGCCAAGGTCGACTACGCGAGGGAGCGGCGCCTCAAGGTCACCCTCCCGCCCGAGGACATCAAGGCCGCGGCGACCTTCGCCAGGGACAGCCTGGGCTTCGACCACATCGAGACCGTCGCCGGGACTGACTATCCAGCGACGGGCGAGTTCGAGGTGGTCTACTTCGCAGGTTCGCTCTCCACCCACGAGCAGCAGGACCTCGTCATCCAGCTCGCCGAGAGAGTGAAGCGCGACGAGCCGACCGTCCCCTCGTTGGTCGACGTCTGGCCGGGCGCCGAGTACCACGAGAGGGAGGCCTTCGACATGCTCGGGTTGAAGTTCGACGGCCACCCCGACCTCAGGCGCCTCCTCCTCCCCGAGGACTGGGACGACCTCCCACCGCTGAGGAAGGACTACAACTCCCCGGGGAGATAGAAGACGTCAGCCACCTTCGAGTACTCGCCCGAGGCGGACAGGATAATGGCCGTCTCCCTCGGCCCCCAGCACCCCGGGGCAGGGCACTTCCGCATCCGGCTGTGGCTCGACGGAGACTACGTGGTCAAGGCCGACCCCGACCCCGGCTACGTCCACCGGGGCGAGGAGAAGATGGCGGAGTACCGGAACTACATCCAGAACGTACCCCACCTCGAGAGACCCGTCATCCTCGACAGCTCGGGGATCCTCTTCGCCTACTCGACCGCTGTCGACCAGCTGATGGGGAGCAAGATCCCCCCGAGAGCCGAGTACCTCCGGGTGATAATGGCCGAGCTGAACAGGATAATCTCCCACGAGTACTACCTCGGCATCCTCGCGCTCTTCGTCGGGCACACCACGATGATAACCTGGTGCATGGGAGACCGCGACCTCTTCATCGACCTAGCCGCCAGGATAGGAGGCGCGAGGGTGACCTTCGCGTACATCATCCCCGGCGGGGTCAGGAACGACATGCCCCAGGGCCTCGAGACCCAGGCGTTCGAGACCCTCGACTGGTTCGACAAGCGGATGGACGAGTACGAGAAGATATTCTTCGACAACCCCATCTGGAAGGAGAGGGCCAGCGGGATCGGAGTCCTGTCCCGGGAGGACGCGCTGAAGCTGGGCGCGACGGGGAACGTCCTCCGCGCCTCGGGCGTCGCCCACGACATCCGCAGGGCCGAGCCCTATAGCGCCTATCCCGAGTTCGACTTTGCGGTCCCGACCTCGAAGGACGGGGACTGCTTCGCCCGTGCCTTCGTAGCTCTCCAGGAGATGAGGGAGTCGGTGAAGATACTGAGGCAGGCGTTCAAGAACATCCCGGGCGGCCCCGTCAGGCTCAAGCTCGGCCCGCAGCCGAGGGTCCCTGCGGGCGAGGTCTACTCGAGGACGGAGGCGGCGCACGGCGAGATGAGCTACTTCCTGGTCAGCGACGGGACACCGAAGCCCTACAGGCTCAAGCTCGGCGTCCCGAGCTTCAAGAACATGAGAGTGATCCCGCACCTCCTCAAGGGGATACATGTGGCGGACGTCCCGGTGGTGTACTGGGGGTTGAATTATTGGCCGGTAGAGGCCGATCACTAGCGCCTTATTTCAAGACCAAATCACCGAACAGAGCCGATTTCAACTTGCTTTCTCGATTATCTCGGCTTTTTCTAATATTCTAGTCTTGCCCGCCTTTATATCTGTTCTCTTCAGATCCGTGCTAGTTCCGAGACGCTGCGCTCGATTTGGTCCCTGACCAGCCGTATCTCATCCAGCGACATTCCCTGGGGGTCCGGGATGCTCCACTCCACCAGCTTCTTCTTCATCTTCTTCAGAATGCTCTTGTCGAGAGACCCTCGAAGCGAGGTGTCCGTCAGGACGACCATCCTTGACCTGTCGATCATCTCCGAGGTGATTTCTCTTGGCTTGCTCATGGTGATGTCGATGCCCTTCTCCTTCATTGCCTGTATCACCAGTGGGTTGACGTGGGTCGAGGGGACCGTTCCGGCGCTGATGGCTTTCATCCCGAGCCTCTTGGCGAAGCCTTCAGCCATCTGGCTTCTGCTAGAGTTCTCGATGCAGACGAAAAGGATGCAGCCCTCGTCGCCGCTGACCATCAGGCCTCATCTTTGGCGGGACGAGTAGTTATTGACTGGTATGAGGCCGCTTCCGCGGCAGTCAATAAATAGGGCGGAGCCCCCTGCTCTCCGATGATCGCCTGCCGGGCAGAGGATTGCCTCGAGGACGGCTGCGTGCAGCTCACCGAGCGCGAGTCCTCGGTCTGCGACCTGATATGCAGCTCGAAGGAGCCCGTCACATTTGGCAGGTTGAAGGAAGGGACCGCGCTCCACCAGGAGATAGTGTCGAGGATCCTTCACAGGCTGATGACTCACGGCCTGGTGGCGAAGACGGACGACGGATACCTGGGCGAGTGCGGCAAATAGCTACCCCCGCCCCCAAAGGCCGAGAGCTGTGACGACGCCGTCTTTCCTGTGCTGCCATGACCCACAAAGCGCAAGGGCAGAGTAGAGCCTGATGACCCTGGCCCCCGCCTCCGTGATCTCTAAAGATCCAGCCCCGCTCTCTGGGCTGGCGAGGAGGTGCCTTTCCGAGCTCTTGGGGACGTACATCCTCGTGTTCGTAGGGCCCGCGTCGGTGGTCCTGGCCTCGCTCGCTCCCCACGCCTCTGCTCTCGAGCAGCTGGTGCTCGTCGCCTTCGTCTTCGGCTCGACGGTCGCCTCGATAATCGTCTTCCTAGGAGAGCACTCGGGTGCCCACATCAACCCCGCGATCACGGTGGCGAGCACCCTCGCGGGGACGCACCGGAGAGAGCATCTTATTCCGTACGTCGCGTTCCAGGTGGTCGGCGCGTTGTTCGCCGGTCTCAGCCTGAAGCTGCTCTTCAGCGGCCTCGCCTCCTCCGCCTACCTTGGGTCGACTGAGATGGCCGCGGGGATGAATCCGATAGAGGGAGTCTCCCTCGAAGCCGCAGGCACGTTCGTGCTCGCCCTGTCCGCGCTGTCGGCGGGGTCTTACCTCAAGACCCAGGCCCAACGGGCGGCGCTGGTGGGCTGCACGCTCTTCATCCTGATAATCGCGATCGGCCCGCTAACCGGCGCGTCCTTCAACCCTGCCAGGAGCCTAGGCCCGGCGTTGTTCTCGGGCTACCTCTCGGGCCTGCCGTTCTACCTTCTCGGGCCCCTCATTGGCGCGGTACTCGCGGGTTTATTATTCGGCGCGACGAGGAAAGACCATGCCGAAGCCTGAGCCCTCGTTCCTCTTCGTCTGCGTCCACAACGCAGGCCGCAGTCAGATGGCAGAAGCCTTTGCCAGGCGGCGGGGTCTCAATGCTGCGAGCGCGGGGACGATGCCCAGCGCTTCGGTGAACCCGGTGGTCGTCCAGGCGATGAAGGAGAAGGGCATCGACGTCTCCAAGGGCGTCCCGAAGCTGCTCACCAACGAGATGATCAACCAGGCGAGCCTGGTCGTGACTATGGGCTGCTCGGTCGAGGAGGTCTGCCCTAGGCCGATGCTGGCGAAGATGCAGAAGAAACTCGTCGACTGGGACTTGGAGGACCCGAAGGGTAGGAACATCGAGGAGGTCAGGAAGATAAGGGACGAGATAGAGCGCCGGGTCGCCGGCCTCTAGCGCGACGAAGAGGCCCTCGTCTGGATGCGAAAAACTGAAAAATTTCTGGTAATGCATATATAAGCTCCCACGAAGGCGAAATGATTCACGTGGAGACACTAAAGGACGCGCACAAGGAGGAGTTTCCGAAGGTTTCCGTCGACGAAGCGTATGACACGCTGAAGTCGATGAAGGTCCACGGCGCAGGCAGGATCGCGAGGTTCGCGGCGCACGCCCTTCGCGACTACGCGGCAGAGGCCAAGGCGAGGAACTCCAGGGATTACTGGAATCTAGTCCTGAGGGCGGGAGAGAAGCTCAGGTCGGCCAGGCCTACCGCCGTCTCCCTGCCTAACGGAGTGAACTACGTCCTATACGGAGGTCGCAAGTCGTTCGAGTCGGGCGGGTCGGTGGAGGACATCAGGACGGCGACCGTCAACACCGCAAACGACTTCATCACCAGCAGCATCGACGCCGTGAGGCAGATAGGCGAGATAGGCGCCAGGCGGGTCAAGAACGGCGACGTGATAATCACCCACTGCAACAGCGAGGCAGCCATGAGCGTCCTCAAGAAGGCCTACGACATGGGCAAGGGGATCAAGGTATACTGCGACGAGACCAGGCCCAAGTTCCAGGGCCACAAGACCGCTGCGGCGCTCGCCGCCTACGGCCTGGACGTCACCCTGATCTGCGACTCCGCTTGCAGGGTGTACATGTCAAACGCCGACCGCGCGGTGGTGGGGTGCGACGCGATAGCGGTCAACGGCGCCCTGGTGAACAAGATCGGCACCTCACAGGTCGCGACCATGGCCCACGAGGCCCGTGTGAATTTCATGGTTGCGGCCGAAACTTATAAGCTGGATTTCAAGACCTTGTCCGGCGAATTGGTGGACATCGAGGAGCGCGAGCACACGGAGATCGCCGCCAAGGAGTGGATTGCCCAGAACCCCAAGGTCAAGTTCAGCAACCCGGTCTTCGATGTCACTCCCCCCGAGTACATCGACTTCTACGTGACGGAGAAGGGCATAGTGCCTCCCGGCGGGATCTTCTCGCTGATGAAGGAGCTATACCAATACACGGAAGGCGCCCAGGCGAGACCTGAGCATTAGTCGGAGCACGAGCAACATGATAATCTTCGGCGGATCAGCAGGCGAGGCGCTGGCGGTCAGAGTATCCCTCCTCATGGGGGCGAAGCTCGGCAAGATCAAGAGGCAGAGGTTCCCCGACGGAGAGCAGTACATGAAGATCGAGGAGGACATAAAGGGGCAGGACGTCGCATTCATCCACCCGACGGGCGGCAGACCGGACGAGCTAATCATGGAGTACCTGCTCACCATGGACGCCATGAAGAGCGCCAACCCAAAGTCGATCAGCGTCGTCATCCCGTACCTCGCCTACGCGAGGCAGGACGCGAGGTTCCACCCCGGCGAGCCGCTCAGCTTCCACCTTGTGGCGAAGCTCCTCGAGGGGGCGGGAGCGTCGAAGATATACACGATAGACGTGCACCTGCAGAGGGTCCCGTCCCTCAAGGAGGTCTTCAAGATCCCGGCCTTCAACCTGACGGCCGTCCCGTACATAGCAGAGTACATCAACAGGGTGTTCGCCCCGAAGAACGCCATAGTCATAGGCCCCGACGACGAGTCGGAGCAGTGGGCCAAGGTCGCCGCGGCCAAGATCAAGACCGACTACGCGGTGCTCTCCAAGACCAGGTTCTCCTCCACTGAGGTGAAGGTCAAGGTCAAGGGAGGGCAGGGCGTCAACGTGAAAGGCCGCGACGCGATAATAATCGACGACATCATCAGCACGGGCAACACCATAGTAGAGGCCGCCAACCTCGTGAGGAAGGAAGGCGCCCGGAAGATCTACGTGGGTTGCACCCACCCGGTCCTGAGCCTCAACGCCCTCCCGCTGATGTACAGCAACGGCATCGAGGGGGTCGTCGGCACCGACACCTTCCCAGGGCCGATAAGCTTCGTGAGCGTCGCCCCGGTCATCGCCGAGGCCCTCAAAGGCAAGAAGTAGGCCTCGCGCTACCTCCAGCAGCACTCGCCGTCCCCCCCAGGGGACACTGCGCAGCCAAAGCCGCGGCCCAGAGCCGACGCTGGGTCACGAAAAATAAATCCCGCCTGGCGGCGGACTTAGAAGTTCTTGGCCGGGGCGCCGACGCTCTTCAGATAATGAAGCTCGTACGGCTTGCCCGCGCTGCCTACGCAGCAGGTGCAACCATAGTCGGCGCACATGAAGGAGTTGTCGTGCGGGCAGTTCCCGCACGAGCAGTAGACGTCGCCCTTTACGTGGTTCTTCATTTCGCTCTTTCCTCTACTCGGACTTGAACATGTGCCGATAGTCGCTCTCCTTCTTGCCCAGCTCGGGCACCGCCGTCATGGCCGAAGCCACGGCGTACTTTTGCCCGAAGAACTGGAGGGCGGCCTGGAGCTCCGGGTGCGTCTTCGCGTACTCCTCCGGCGGGATCTTCTTCATGTACGCCTCGACCGCCTGCCTGGCAGCCGTAGCGCCCGCCTTGGTGCCCCACGGGTGCCCGTGGACGCTCCCGCCGTTCTGGAGCTGGATGTCCAGCCCCATAAGGTCGAGCGAGTAGTGGTAGTTCTGCGGGGTGAGGCCTCCCGAGGAGATGCCTATCATGGGGGCGATGTGCCCGAGCGGCTTTTGGATCTCGTCGATGACCTCTGGGATCTCGACGAACTTGATGGCGTCTCCGAGCTTGCCCCTGGCGGTCCCGACGTGGATCATGTCTCCGCCGGCGATCCTGCTGAGGCCGGCGACGACCTTGAAGCTGATGCCATGCCTGGGGTGCCTGGTGAGGGCCGCGTGCGACGCCCTGTGGAGGTGGATTGGGACGTTGATGCTCGGGTCCTCCGCCAGCGCCCTGAGCGCCGGGTACCAGCTGCACATGATGTTGAGCATCAGCCCCTTGCTGCCGTGCGCGATCATCTTGTCGGCGACCTCCAGCGTCCTCTCACTGTCTACCGTGACCTGCGGGAAGTAGATGTAGTCGCCCTCGGGGTGCGCGCCCTCTGACTTGGCCTTGTCCAAGGCCTCGTAGACCTTGGCGACGCGGTCGAGGAGAGGCGAGCACCACTGGTTGTGGTATGTCTCGTCGTCCTTGAAGGTGTCCACGCCGCCTATGGCCGCGTCGTAGAACTGCTGGGCGGCGCCCTGGTCGGTAACGCCCATCTTGGGCTTGATGGTGATGCCGACGTGGGGCCTCCTGCTCTTCTTCGTCCCGACGATCTCCCTCAGGCCCTCGGTCCCGAACTTTGGTCCCTTGAAGAGCTTCAAGACGTCCTTGGGGAGGGTGAAGTCTATCCACTTGCAGTTGGGGATAGGGGTGAAGCCCATCCAGTTGCCGGTGACGAAAGTGAAAAGGTCCGGCATCCCCCTGTTGTCCATGTCAAGAAGGAAGGTGGGGAATGCGACCTTGACCCAGCCCGAGTGCTTGACGGAGCCCGACGGGTCCTCGTACTTGTAAGAGTACATCTTGGCCGCGGTCTTTGTGGAGAGGTCGGTCGCCGTCGAGACATCAGTGAAAGTCCCGACCGACTGCTCAGCCGCGATGATCACGCCGGCCTGGTCGATCGTGACCCTGGGGTCGCACGTGATGAAGAACGTCGCCAGGACGTTCTTGTCGACGTCTACCTTGTCAGGAGTGGTGGAGAATATGTCTCCCCTGTCGTGCTCGACGCTGGGGGCGCTCCACCTCCTCTCAATCTGATGCTCTTGTGTCATGCGAATGAAAAAAACCCCCTCGCAGGTTATTTATTCTTTTTTCGTTCCATGGCGATTCGCGGCCAAGCGGCCACGTCAGGAGTCGAAGGGTCGGCCGACGAAATTCCTCGCGAATCTTTTCGAGGAGCGCCCAGCAACTTCGTTAAGCTTTAAAATGGGGTCGGGATTTGGCGCCCTTGACTGCGGGGTTGGCGACTCTTTCACCGGAGGGTTTGTCCGCGCTCCTCGAGAAATTCCAGGGTAAGCGCCTCCTCGTCGTCGGCGACTTCCTGGTCAGCAGGTTCGTCGAGGTCTCGGCGAGGAAGCTCGCCCGCGAGGCCCCAGTCCCGGCCGGCGACCTGGTGGGCGAGACCCTCGTGCCAGGCGGAGCGGCCAACCTCGCCAACGAGGTCGCCTCAATGGGCGGCCAGGTCTCGGCGATCGGTGTGGTCGGCGACGACAACTATGGCTCTTGGCTCAAGGAAGACCTCGCCAGGAACGGAGTGGCGACGGACGGCATAGTCGTCGACAAGTCCCGGCCCACTTCCCTCCGGACGTGGATAATGGTCAACCACCTCCACTTCCTCAGGATAGACCAGGAGGTCAGGAAGGAGGTCCAGGCGCAGGTCACAAAGTCTCTCGCGACCTCGGCGGAGGGCAAGATACCTGGCGTCGACACCGTGGTCTTCTCGGACTACGACAGGGGTGTGGTGACGTCGTCGCTCATCAGCACGGTCGTCGCTTCAGCCAGGAAGGCCGGGAAGATTGTGGTCGCCCAGCCCAAGGACAGGCACTACCTGGACTTCAGCGGGGTCACCTACGTAAAGTCGAACCTGAGCGAGGCCCTCCACGCGACCCAGATGGCGATGGTGAACGAGACAAGCCTGCGAAACATGGGCGTGCACCTGATGGGAAGGCTTGACTGCAAGGGCCTCGTGATCACAAAGGGAGAGGAGGGGATGACCGTATTCGACAGGGAGCAGATAACCTCCCTTCCGCTCCCGTTCGGCAGGAAGAGCTTCTTCAACAAGGTCGGAGTGAGGGACACTATGACGGGGGTCTTCTCTCTCGCAGTGGCTGCAGGAGGGTCGATCACCGAGGCTGCTTGCCTCAGCAACATCGCCGGCGCCGTCAGGAGCGAAAAGCCGAGGACATCGACGCTCACGGTCCAGGACATGGAGAAGAGGCTCGAGACGATGGGGGACTTCCTCAACCGCGTCTCCCAGATGCCGGTGAGGCGATAGAAGATGGGAATGGCCACATCTCAGGAGATAACCAGGCTGCAGGACCTCGCGAGGAACACGAGGAAGATCATCCTGGAGACGCTCGCCGAGGCGGGCTCAGGCCACCCGGGAGGCTCTCTCTCCGCCGTCGAGCTCCTCGTCACGCTCTACTTCTACAAGCTCAGGCACGACCCCAAGAACCCAAAGTGGCCTGACAGGGACAGGTTCATCCTCAGCAAGGGGCACGGCGCTCCCCTCCTCTACTCGATCCTCGCCCAGGCCGGCTACTTCCCGCTCTCAGAGCTGAAGTCCCTGAGGAAGCTCGGCGCCCTCCTCCAGGGCCACCCCGACATGGACATCCCAGGCGTGGAGATGCCCGCAGGCTCGGAGGGGATCGGCCTCTCGGTCGGCGTCGGGCAGGCCCTCGCGGCGCGCCTCGATGGGAGGCCGACGAGGACGTTCGTCCTGATGGGCGACGGCGAGCAAGGTGAGGGCGAGGTCTGGGAGGCAGCGATGTCGGCGTCCAAGTTCAAGCTCGACAACCTGGTGGGGATGATCGACCGCAACGGAATCCAGCAGGACGGGCTCACAGAGCAGATAATGCCCCTCGAGCCCCTGGCGGCGAAGTGGCGGGCGTTCAACTGGAACGTCATCGAGGTCGACGGTTACGACTACCTCCAGCTCATCGAGGCGTTCGACACCGCCGAGATGGTCAAGAACAGGCCGACGATGATAATCGCCCACACGGTCAAGGGCAAAGGCATCTCCTTCATGGAGTGGTCTCCGACGTACCACGGCACCGCCCCGACCAAGGAGAAGATGGAAGACATCTACAAGGAGCTAAAGTGAGATGAAGGTGGACACAATCATCCGGAGGGCCGACCTCAAGAGGGTCATCAAGATCGCACCGTCCATCCTCGGCGGTGACCAGGCCAACCTCGCGAGCGCCCTCGAAATCGCCGTCAAGGGCAGGGCGGAGCAGGTCCACCTCGACATCATCGACGGCCACTTCGCGCCGAACATCACATTCGGGCCAGGCGCCGTAAAGTCACTGAGGAAGAGGACGGACATGAAGTTCGACACCCACCTGATGATAGACCAGCCAGAGAACTTCGTGGACAAGTTCCTCGACGCGGGGTCCGACCTCTTCTGCTTCCACGCGGAGGCGCTCACGGGGGAGCGCTTCGACGCGATCTATTCGAAGGTCCACGCCAAGGGCAAGGTGATGGGCCTCGCCCTCAAGCCGGCGACGGAGATGCCAAAGTGGATGGAGCAGCGCCTCGACAAGCTCGACACCCTCTGCGTGATGACCGTCAACCCGGGTTTCAGCGGGCAGTCGATGATAATGTCGGTGATGCCGAAGCTCGAGAAGATCACCCAGATGCTCAACGACAAAGGCCTCCCGATAGACATCGAGATTGACGGCGGGGTCGAGCTCGAGACCCTCGGGCACGTCGTCCTCCGGGGTGGCAACGTCCTGGTAGCGGGGGCGGGGGTCTACTACAAGCCCGACCCGATCAAGGCGGTGGGGATGCTCAGGGAAAAGGCCAAGCAGACGATAGACACAGGAGTCCTCTGACATGCTCGAAAAGATGGGGGCGATGCGGACGGCGTACGGAGAGGCCCTCGTAGAGCTCGGCGCCACCAATCCACGGGCCGTGGTGGTCGGCGCAGACACGACAGAGTCGCTAAAGTCCGGGATGTTCGGCGCGAAGTACCCTGACAGGTTCTTCAACCTCGGCATCGCCGAGCAGAACCTTGTGGGCGTCGCGGCGGGGCTCGCCTTCGGGGGCAAGGTCGCCTTCGCCGGCACCTACGCGATATTCGTCCCCGGCAAGTGCGTCGACCAGATCAGGAACATGCTCTGCTACGCCGACCTCGACGTCAAGCTCGTCTGCTCCCACGCGGGGATAACGGTAGGGCCCGACGGGGGGTCGCACGAGCAGGTCGAGGACCTCGCGCTGATGCGCTGCGTCCCGCACATGAGGGTGGTCGTCCCGGCGGACGCCCCAGCGGTGAAGGGCATAGTCAAGGCGATCGCCGACATCCCCGGGCCTTTCTACGTCAGGATCACTAGGGGCGTGGTAAAGGGCTCGAACACCCCCATAGTCTACGAGAACGGGTTCGACTACAAGCTCGGCAAGGCGAACGTGGTGATGGACGGGGGAGGCGACGTCGCACTCTTCGCCTGCGGCATCATGGTTCCGGAGGCAATGCGGGCGGCAGAGTCGCTAAAGGCCAAGGGAGTGAAGGCGAGCGTGATCGACGTCCACACGGTCAAGCCTATCGACGTCGAGACGATACTCAAGTACGCAAAGTCGTGCGGGGCGGCAGTCAGCGCCGAGGAGCACAACATCATGGGCGGGATGGGCTCCGCGGTGTCCGAGGTCCTGACAGAGAACTATCCGATTCCCCTCAAGAGGGTCGGCGTGATGGACACCTTCGGCGAGAGCGGCGAAGCGCAGGAGCTCCTCAACAAGTACGGGCTCACCGCGGCTCACATAGAGGAGGCCGCCCGCAAGGCCATCGCGATGAAGCGATAGCCTTATAAGAAAAAAACCGAGGCTGTCGGTCGAATTGATGAAGTTCTACCTCGACACCGCCAACCTTGCGGCGATAAAGAAGTACAACGCAATGGGCCTCGTCGACGGAGTGACCACCAACCCATCCCTCATAGTCAAGGAGGGCGCAGACTTCGAGCAGACCATCAAGGCCATATGCAAGGAGGTCTACCCCAACCCGGTCAGCGCGGAGGTCACCGCGACCGACTACGAGGGGATGGTCTCCGAGGGAAAGAGGAACAAGTCCTGGGCGGAGAACGTAGTGGTCAAGATACCCATGATCCCGGAGGGATTGAAGGCGACGAAGACGCTCAGCAAGATGGGCATCCCGATCAACATGACCCTCATCTTTTCCCCCAACCAGGGACTGGCCGCCGCCAAGGCGGGCGCGTCCTACCTCAGCCCGTTCATCGGCCGACTGGACGACATAGGCCAAGACGGGATGGGGGTCATCAGGGACCTTGTCGCGATAAAGAACGCCTACGGTCCGAGGTTCAAGGCGGAGATACTCGTGGCGAGCATTAGGCACCCGGTCCACGTACTCGAGGCCGCCAAACTGGGCGCGGACATCGGGACGATGCCAGCGGAGGTCATGGACAAGCTCCTGATGCATCCGCTCACCGACATCGGCCTGAAACGGTTCCTCGACGACTGGAACAAGGCGAAGCAGGAAAAGCCCGCCCTGAGGGTCTAGGCCAAAGCGCCGGCGGTCCTGCAAGAGACCCTAACCACATCGGGAGAGCTTGCGCATCGCTCCCGCTTCGATAAGTGACCATTCACAGGAGCTTTGAGCAAAGAAAAACGGCGCTCCCCTGGGCCGGGCTCCCGGCCTCAGAGACCGAGGGCGTGCTACTTTGCGACGACGGCCTTTACGTCGGTCACGTAGGTGCCCAGCCTTCCTATCTCGTACCTGAGCATCTCGAGGTCCATCGTGCTGTAGTAGTTCTGGTTGTTCCTCAGGTGGTTGGAGAGCGCGCCGTACCTGTCGTAGAAGTGCTTCGAAGCGAGCTCCGGCCACTTCGTCTCTATCTCCCTCAGGGCGATCCTTCTGTCGTAGCTCCCCTTCGGGACCTTTTTGAGGAGCTTCTCGACCAGTATGTCTGTGACCTGGTAGAGCACTATCCATCCCTTGGTGGCAGCCTCCCTGAACTGGAGGACGCCCCCGGGGCCTCCGCGCGCGTAGGTGAACGTCCTTCCCTCGTACGAGGTGTTCTCAGCCGCCTTCAGGAGGGCTGGGATCTCGCCCATGAGCTGCTCGGAGTTCTTCCAAAGGTCGGCCATGCTAACGGCGTAGTTCTGGCTGTTTAGCTTCTTGCTCACGATAGAGCCCGCTCCCCACGCGACGCTTAAGAATTTTGCGACGAAACGCCCCCGAACCCTCCGACGGCTGTCGATAAAACAGTCGCTAGGATTTAAAGCGCCGAGAGCTCCCGGGGGCGCGAAGAAATGCAGAGACCCAGCGGCGCGGCCGCGCGGCCTTCGGGGGACGTCCTGCAGAAGTTCCTCTCCTCCCTGAAGGACCTCCACGTGGTGGCCAGCGTCGTCCGAGACGAGGCGGAGACCGGGGACGCCCTCCGCGGCATCCTTGCCAAGGCGGGGGCGAGGTCGGTGGTCGTCGCCGGGATCCCGAAGAGGTATCTCGGGGCGGTCAAGGCGTCCCTGGCCGGGACCGACGCGACGTTCGTCGAAGACCTCCGGGGCAGGCCTACCGACGAGGCTGTCAAGGTACTGGCGTCCGCCGACGCGGGGGTGACGTGGGCGGCCAACGGGGTCGCCCTCGAAGGAGCGCTCCTCGAGATAGCGTACGACGACTCCGCCAGGCTCGCCTCCGCACTGCCGATTGTCCACGTCGCCCTGCTGGAGTCGTCCAGCATCCTCCCGAACCTCGCAGAGGCGCTCCCGGTCGTCGGGAAGGCGGTGGGGGACGCCCCGCCAGACCGGAGGCCCGTGGTCACCTTCATCTCAGGGCCGAGCAAGACCGGCGACATCGAGATGCGGCTGCTCTACGGGGTCCACGGGCCGCACACCGTCCACGCGCTCGTGCTGGACTGGAGCTGACCAGAAATGACCGACAACAGGCAGGAGCTGATGTCGAAGCTGAGGCGCGCCCTGGCGGACAGGGACTCCTCGGAGAAGTTCTGGGCCTCAATGACCAAGGCGAGGTCGAACCGGACCAACCTCCTCCAGAAGGAGCGAACCCTCGACATCCACGCGATCAAGGAGTCCAACAAGGCGCTGAAGGCCTCGGCTGTAGCGGACAGGACGCTCGTCGAGGAGTTCGCCGAGAACGTCCGAAGGAACGGGGGGAAGGTCTTCCTCGCCAAGACCGGCCAGGACGCGATCCGCTACGTCGAGGAGGTCTCGAAGCGTGTCGGGGCGAAGCTGATCGTGAAGGCCAAGTCGCTCACCTCCGACGAGATAGACTTCACCAAGGAGGTCGAGAAGTTCGGCGTGCGCGCCGTCGAGACCGACCTCGGGGAGCTGATCATCCAGGTCGCGGGCGAGACCCCGGTCCATCTGGTCATGCCCGCCGCTCACAAGTCCGTCCAGGAGATAGCCACGCTCGTCTCCAAGGCGGTGGGGAGGGACATCCCGCCCGAGGACCAGGCAATCCTAAAGGCAGTCAGGGCCTACCTCAGGCAGCTCTTCCTCACCGCCGACATCGGGGTCTCTGGCGCCAACATCGGGATCGCCGAGAGCGGCTCGATCATCATAGAGACCAACGAGGGCAACGGCAGGCTGGTGACCAGCCTGCCGAAGGTGCACATGGTGATAATCGGGATGGAGAAGATAGTCCCGAAGTGGGAGGACGCGACCTTCCTCGTGAAGGGGCACAGCGCGAGCGCGACCGGGCAGAACATGACGGTCTACGTCTCCGTGACCACCCAGCACGTCCCCCTGGCCGGGTCGACAGAGGGGCGGGAGTACCACGTGATAATCCTCGACAACGGGAGGAGCAGGATGAGGGACGATCCCTGGTTCTCGGAGGCGCTCAACTGCATCAGGTGCGGCGCTTGCATGAACGTCTGCCCTACCTACGGGGTCGCAGGGGGGCACACCTTCGGATACATCTACCCAGGGCCTATTGGAATCCCGTGGACGGCCGAGGTCCACGGCCTCGACAAGGCCACCTTCGCCCACCTCTGCGTCTCCTGCGGCCTCTGCAAGGAGATCTGCCCGGTCGACATCAACATCCCCATGATGATAGCCAAGGTCAAGGAGGAGGAGGTCGAGGAGAACGGCCAGCTCGTCGTCAACGACTTCTTCATGTCCTCCGAGCGGCTCGCGAAGCTCGCGAGCGCCACGGCCCCCGTATCGAACTGGTTCATCAGGAGCGGGGTCTCGAGGTCCTTGATGCAGTCGCTGGTCGGCGTCGACAAGAGGAGGACCCTTCCGACCTTCTCCAGGAAGCGGCTCCGCCCCAGGGTCGCGCCCCTCGGTGCAGGGACAGGCTCGGCGGGCAAGGTCGTCTTCTTCCCCGACGTCTATGCGGACTACAACGACCCCGAGCTTGGGGTCAAGGCGGTGAAGGTGCTCCTCGCCCTGGGATACAGGGTCGAGGTCCCAGACCTGAGCTGGAGCGGGATGCCCTACATCTCGTACGGAGACCTGTCCAAGGCCACCGCGGTGGCGAAGAAGAACCTCCAGTCGCTCAAGGGCTTCCTCGACGAGGGGTACTCCGTCGTGTCCACAGAGCCCACGGCGGTCTACATGATCAGGGAGGTCTACCCCACCCTCGCGCCGGGTGAACTCGCCGATAAGGCGAGGGACTCGAGCTTCCCGTTCTTCGGCTTCATCCAGCCGAAGCTGGGCGAGCTCTCCCTGAGGCCGGTGTTTGCCTCCGACGCTCCCGTGGGCTTCCACATCCCGTGCCACGAGCGCTCGGTCTCCGGCGGGAAGCCGGCCGTCGAGTTCCTGAGCGCCGCAGGCTACAACGTCCAGGTGGTCGAGAACGGCACCTGCTGCGGGATGGCCGGGACTTTCGGGATGAAGCACGGCGACCTCGGGTACAACCTCTCGATGGAGGTCGGGGACCACCTCTTCAGGCTCTTCAAGCAGAGCGGCCTCAAGCTTGTGGCGACGGAGAGCAGCGTCTGCTCGATGCAGATCTCCGACGGCGTCGGCCTCAAGGTCGTCCACCCCCTCCACGCAGTCGACGCAGGCCGGGGAAGTCTCTCGACTTAAGAGGGCAGGCGAAGTAGGCATGGCGATGAAAGAACGGCTTCTTATGGTCCCCGGCCCGACCAACCTCTCAAAGTCCGTCCGCGCGGCGCTGGCCCAGCCCCAGGTCGGGCACACAGACCCGGAGTTCGTCAAGAACTTCGCGGAGACGATACAGCTAGCGAGGAAGGTCCTGAGGAACTCGAAGGGCTACCAGTTCGTATTCACGGGCACCGGGACCGTCGGGATGGAGGCCGCCGTGGCCGCCACCGTCGAACCCGGGGACAAGGTCCTCGTCCTCAACACGGGGTACTTCGGCCAGAGGATGGTCGACATCAACAGGGTCTACGGCGCCGACGTGGAGGAGATACCGGCACCCTTCGGGCAGCACGTCGGACCGGACGCTGTCAGGCGGAGGCTCGCCTCGGCGCCCTTCAAGGCCCTCTATGTCACGCACGTCGACACCGGGACGACCGTATGCAACCCCGTCGCCGAGATAGTCAGGGAGGCGAAGAAGGCCGGGGTCACCGCTTTGGTCGACGGAGTCTGCTCCTTCGGCGGGCTGGAGTTCGACTTCGACAAGATAGGGGCCGACGTAGCCTTCACCGGGTCCCAAAAGGCACTCGCCGCCCCTCCGGGCGCGGTCTTGATTGCCGTCTCGGCTGACTTCCTCTCCGCCCTGGAGAAGAAGAAGGACAGGGTCCGCACCTACTACGCCAACCTCCTGAGGTGGAAGGCCGTGATGGACGAGCCCAAGAACTACTTCGCCACGCATGCCGTCCAGCTGATGCAGGCGCTCAACGTGGCGCTCAAGGACGTCGAGGCGGAGGGGCTCGCGAAGCGGTGGAGGCGCCACGCAAAGAACGCGAAGACGATCAGGGACGGGATAGAGAAGACCAAGAGCAAGCTCGTGGCGGAGGCAGGCTACAGGGCAGACACGGTCACGGGCCTCTGGACGGAGCCGGGCGCGGCACCCGCCATCCAAAAGTCCCTCCGGGATGACCATGGGATAGACGTGGCCAGGGGACTGGGCGAGAACAATACCAAGATGCTCCGGGTCGGGCACTTTGGGAACCTGACCGACAAGCAGGCGAGGTACTTCGTTGACTCCTTCGCCGACGCGGTCGCTTCTTCTCGACAGACGTAGAATCTCTTCGAGAAATTTTCGACCCGCGCCGGCGATTTCTTTTATACACCCCGAGGCGGTTCAGTGAAAAAGGATGTCATCGGCTCAAGAGAAGGTCCTTGGCATCGACCTCGGGACCACAAACTCCGCGGCCGCGGTCTACGAAGGCTCGAGCGCGGTCTCAATCCCGAGCCAGGACGGCGCCGCGGTCGGGGGCAAGATGTTCCCGTCGGCCGTGGCCTTCCTCGCTGACGGGAGCGTCATAGTCGGCGAGAAGGCGAAGCGCCAGGCCTCCGTCAACCCGAAGGGCACCGTCCTCGAGATAAAGAGGAAGATGGGCACCGAGTACAGGGTCGAGGCGGGCGGGAAGAAGTACAGCCCAGAGGAGATCTCTTCGATAATCCTCAAGAAGATAAAGTCCGACTCCGAGGCCTACCTCGGGACCCCGCTGCAGAGGGCGGTGATTACCGTCCCGGCCCACTTCAACGACAACCAGAGGCAGGCAACTATGGAGGCCGGCGCGATGGCAGGCCTCGAGGTGCTCAGGATAATCAACGAGCCCACCGCAGCTTGCCTCGCCTACGGCCTCGACAGGTCGGCGGCCACAGGCCAAGGGAAGCTCAGGATAATGGTGTTCAGCTTCGGAGGAGGGACCCACGACGTCACCACCATGGAGATAGAGGGCGAGACGTACAAGGTACTAGCCACCAGCGGCGACACCGAGACCGGCGGGACCGACATCGACAACGCCATAGTCCAGCGCCTCGCCAACCAGTTCTACAACGAGACGGGCGTCAACCTCCGCGACAACCCGGCCGCCATGGCCAGGCTCAAGGAGGCGGCCGAGAAGGCCAAGATAGAGCTGTCGTCGGAGCTGACCGTCGAGGTCGGCGTCCCCTTCCTCGCGAACGTCGGCGGGGTCCAGAAGCACCTGAAGTACGAGCTGACACAGGCGGAACTGGAGGAGGTCGCCCTCCCAATCGTCAGGAGGGTCGACACCACGATAAGGACGGTCCTCATCGACTCGAGGCTCGCGCCCGAGGACATCGACAAGCTCATCCTGATCGGGGGCCAGACCAAGATGCCCCTGGTCCGGAGGGTCGTCGAGCAGTACATGGGAAGGGACGCGGAGGAGGGGGTCGACCCGATGCAGTGCGTGGCGATAGGGGCGGCGTACCAGGGGGCAGTCCTCGCCGGGAAACTCAACTACAAACTCCTCGACGTCACGCCTCTCACCCTGGGAATCGAAGACGCGGCAGGGACGGTGCAGAAGATAATCTACAGGAACACGCCCATCCCCGTCTCGAGGTCCCAGTCCTTCACGACCGCGTACGACGACCAGACCGAGGTGAGCATCCACGTCGTCCAGGGCGAGCGCCTCATGGCGGCGGACTGCGTCTCCATCGGGAGGTTCGACCTAGAGGGGTTCGCCGCGAGGCCGAGGGGCGCCACCCAGATCATAGTAGGGTTTGACATCGACGCCAACGGGATAATGCACGTCTCCGCCAAGGAGCTTGCCAGCGGGGCGGAGAGGCGTGTGAACATTACGGGGAGGATGAAGATCTCGGAGGAGGAGAGGAACCGCCTCATAGAGGAGAGCAAGATGTTCGCGGGCATCGACCGCGCGAGGAAGGAGGAGGCCCTCCTCATCAGCAACGCCAACCAGCTGGTCTACAAGGCGAAGAAGATCCAGGTCGAACTCTTCATCCCCGCCGAGAGGGTCGAGCTCCTCAACAGGGTGTGCGCCGAGCTGAAGGCGATGAGCGAGGTGCCTCTCGACTACGCCGAGGAGAACCAGAAGCTACCCAACATGAAGGCGAAGCTGGTCGAGCTGGCCGACCTCATCAACGAGACGATCGACGTCTACGAGATGGGCGAGGCCGCGTAGGGGTCGGTGTATACCACGCTCGTGCTGTTCGAGCCTATCAGGAGCTTGAACGGCATCGAGAGCGCGACGCCCCTAGAGTCCATGGCTATCACGGTGAGCGAATAGAGCCCGGCGCTCTCCCTGTCGAAGGTGAAGGGCACCTGCGCCGTCCTTGCGGCGCCCACGGTGGTCCTCGCCATGTCGACCTGGAGGGTCTGGTTGTTGCTGTTCCTGAGCACTGCCGCGAACTGGACCTGCTGGGCCTGGCTCTGCTGGTTCAGGTATGAGAAAGTTATCGTCGAGGTCGCGGAGTTGACGTCGAGCAGCGGGACGGCGGCGAGGTTCGAGTACTTCGGCGTCCACTGCATCACAAGCGAGTCGTCCGGGAACTGCGAGGCATAGGAGACGTTGAGGGCGTCCATCAGGTCCGAGGCCACCGCGTCTCTCTGCGTCACTGGCGGCAGGCCATACACCCTCTCGATGAACTTCATCAGGGATGTGTGGTCCCCGAGGGTGTGGTCGACGTACCCGTGCTTGGCGAAGGGTGATATCATCAGGAGGGGCACCCTGAACCCGAGGCCGTACTTGTCGACCTGCGGGGGCGCCACGTGGTCGTACCACCCTCCGTAGTCGTCCCACGTCAAGAAGATCACCGTGTTCGGCCAGTACGGGCTCGACTGGACGGCCGATATCAGCGATTGGACCCACGCCTGACCGGTGGCGATGTCGTACGGCGGGTGCTCGTTGTAGCCGTCCGCCGCGGTCACCCACGAGACGGCCGGGAGGTTGCCCGACCTTACGTCGGTGAGGAACTGGTCCGTGAGCTTCAGGTCCGCCATCCTCGATGGGTTGCTCGCGATGTTCGATACCAGCCCGAGGGCGTTCTCGTTCCCGACCGTATAGGGCGAGTAGTACGCCCAGGATACCCCCGCCGCCTCCAGCGGGTCGACTATCGTGCTGATGTTCAGGTTGTTCTTGACCGAGGTCACAGAGTCCGCTATCCCGTCGTCCTGCCCCGCGACGAGGTAAAGGTGGTTGGGGAGGGACGGACCCATCGCCGAGGTGAAGTAGTTGTCGAACAGCGTGTAGTTCTGGGCCAGGCTCCAGTAGTACGGGATGTCCTGCTGGTCATAGTAGCCGAACGTCTGGGTCGACCCTTCGGCGACCTGGAAGTCGTCCATCCTGCCTCCGTCGTAGGCTTCGTGAGCGCAGATGGTGGAGTGGCAGAGGTCCGTTATCTGGCCCGCTATGTGATACGGATGGACCGACGGAGGGTCGTTCTGGATCCCGTTCGCGCCGGGGAACGCCCCGAAGTAGTTGTCAAATGTGTGATTCTCCTGGAATATTACCACCACGTGCTGTATGGGGTTCCCTACCATCCCGACAGATGCTGCGGCGGCTGGCTGCACGGCAGGCAGCAGGACGAGAAGCGCTAGGGGTGCAATGTGGAGCAGCCTCATTCTTTCGCCGGGTCAAGCTGGTCGAGAAACTGCAGCCCCTCGAGAGCTGCACGCGAGCGCGCTGGTTGAGGCAGGGTTTTCTGGTTTCTGGCGACGGGTCGCTGTATATATTTTTGACTAATTAGCATATTTCTACTAATTTTTTCAAGATTTTCATGCGGATTCCAACGCCGAAGCGTCAGTTGATGTACGAGGTGGAGACAAAGACGTCGTTTCCTTGGATCAAGACGTCGTACTCCCCCAGCCTGGTCGGCGCTGGTCCCCTCGTGACGCTCCCGTTGCTCGCGTTGAAGGTCGCACCGTGGCATGGGCAGTAGAGCTCCGAAGTCTGGAAGTCCACGGTGCAGGGCCTGTGGGTGCACACCGCGCTGAATGCCTTCCACTCGCCGCTCAGGTCGATGAAGATGGATTCGCCGTGCGAGGGGTGGTTGAAGTAGGCTGACGACTTGCCGCTCAAGCCGGACAGCTGCGCCACCAGGACGTAGCCGGCGGGGGCGACCGCGGTCGCGGAGGTGGTGGACGTCGTCGAGGAGGAGGGCGCCCGGGTGGTCGTCGAGGTCGACGGGGAAGAAGAGGACTGCTGGGTTGACGACTGCTCGGTCGTGGTCGAGGACTGCGCGCTGGAGGCAGCCTGGGTCGTCGCAGAAGCCTTGGCCGTGGTGGAGGATGGGGACTGGGCGGACGGCTGTGCGGCCTCGGTCGTTATCGGTGGGATCTCTGAAGGGGTCTGTTGAGACGCCGACTGGCTCGAGCCTGCCTTCGCCGCTATCTCGAAGATGCCTGTGACTCCGACGGCGAGGATAGTCGTTGTCGCTATCGTCGTCCTCAGGAACTCGCGCCTGTTCATCGCCCTCTCCCGTCCCGGCGCTATTCCCGCATCATTCGTCCTGCTGGGGCACGAAGGCGGACGTCGTCGTGGTCGTCGTGCTCCCGTCCCCGGACTCGTGGTGATGTCCTACGGAGAAGGGGCCTCCCGGCTGGGCCACGCCGACCACCCCGGTCGTGGTCGTCGAGGAGCCCGAGGTGGTCGTGACGCTCTGTCCCAAGGGTGAAGGCGCCGCCAGCTGAGAGGCGCCTCCTGAGGTTCCGCTGAATGGGTTCATGACGAGGACCAGGACGGACGCGACAGCAAGACCAGCCAGGAGAAAGATCGAATAGTACGATAGCTTGCTCTTCAGTCCGGGGCCACGTCCTAGGCGTCGAAGCGGAGTTCCGCTTATAATGGATATGGTGCAGTCGTCTAACCAGTCAGTCTCGTATAACGACGGCGACGAAGAAGAGCACGAGGATGACGAACTCCATCGCCCCGACCAGTATCTGGTCGGTCTGGACCCCGACGGTGAAGACGAAGGCGTCGAGCTGCCTTATCCCCACCTCTATGGCGAAGAGGCCGAAGGCGGCGGAGACGACGAGGAGCCTCCGGAGGCGCGTCCTCCTGTAGGCCGAGAGGGTCAGCGCGAGCAGGACCAGGGCGAAGACGGCTATCGCAAGGTCTAGCACCTCCTCCGTCTCGAAGCCCTCGTCTGCTTCGAAGACGAGCGAGGTCAGCGCCGAGTGGACGGCGCCGGGATCCGGGATCACGCGTCGACGCCCTCCGAGTATGCGATGAATATGTCCGCCAGCCTGCTCGACCACCTCTCCCAAACGGTGGGGTGGTATGTCTTGATGAACGCCGCCACCTCAGAACCACCCCCGAACACCGAGTAGGTCACCGCTCTCCCCGCCTGGTGCCTCTCCACGATCCCAAGCTCGATGAGCCTCTTGAGGTGCCACGACACGGTGGGCTGCGAAACCCCGGTGGCCGTCGCTAACCTCTCCTGGCTCGAGCCCGGGTTCTCCACTAGGTTGAGCAGGATCTCCCTGGGTCGCTCGAGGCTGAGCATCCCAAGCACGTCCCTCTGCCTCTCGCCGAACAGCGCGGCCGGAAAGAAGAACCTGTAGAGCCCTCTTCGGACCGAGTGGATCCTTCCTTCCTTCTCCAGCCTCCCAACGTGGTACTGGGCGGCGCCCATGGCCAGGCCGACCTCTCGACATAGCTCCCTCAGGTGGACACCGGGGTGGTCCGTCACATACTCGAGCACCCTCTTCTGAGTAGGGTCCATGCCTTCCGTCGGCCCACGAGCCCTCGGAGGAGAGAACGGCGGGTTGTCCTCCGACCATTGCCGCAGGAGGAGTGCGTACCTCATGTCCACGAGCTTTCTCGTGCCTCGCATCGTGCATTAAACTCTTGAAGTAGCGAGCTCGCCCCCGAGGTGGCGCTAGCATGGGCTGTACCCGCTCGTACCGGTCGGGAAGATGTTCCCGGCGCTGTCGACGTTCAGGGTTATCGACGGGAGCGGGCTCGACGCCGGGCCGCGGAGGACCTTCCCTGTCGTGTCGAAGACCGACCCGTGGCAGGGGCAGTAGATGACGTTCGACGAGGCCTCGTAGCTACACTCGCAGCATACGTGGGTGCAAAGGAGGCTGTACGCGGCCAGCGTCCCGTCGCTCCTCTTGAACAGGACGTTGGGGTATCCCGAGGGGTACTGGAAGTAGACGGGCGACCCCACCGTCAGGCTGTTGGAGTTCGCGATAGGGCTGGACGCGGACGCGACCTGTCCCCCCGAGCCTCCGGAAGAGGACCCAGCGGGTATCTTTGCCGACCCCAGGAGGGTCCCGAACCCCACGAGGGCGCCCAAGCCCACCATCATCTTGAAGAACGACCTGCGCGAGTAGTTGAGCTCCCTTCCCGTCCTCCCCCTCGCAGCCAGGAACTCGACGTTCCCCCTCCCCGCCACGCCCACGACGAGGACCGCAGCCTGCAACGCCAGGAGGATGTCGAAGGCGGGGAGGCCGAAGAGGTAGGACGCGAAGTACGACATGCTCATGTTGTACTCAGGGGCTGTCACGATGTCACCCAGCTGGAGAACCATCCCAAGGAATGCCGCAGCCAGGCTGGGCAGGTAGAGCCGCTTGGACCCGTTGAGGTTCATCCAGCCGAGCGCGAGGTCCATGCCCACGATGATCATCAGCCCGACGGCGTGCGACACCGCGAGGTGCCAGAGCGACCCGTCGGTGGCGAGCAGGTACACCCCGGCGGTCGCCGACAGGAGCATCGCGTATCCGATGTGCCTCTGGAGCCTCCTAAGCCCGGTCAGGGCCTCGCTCTTGGAGGCGTAGCCCTTGATCTGGGGGCGACCTCCTTGGTACTTCACCTGGATCTCGTGGCCGAGGCCTTCAAGCCAATCGCCCGGCGCGCCCTCGCTCATCGCCTCGCCACACCGGCCCTGAGCTTCCCGATGTACTGAACCGACTTGAAGACAACCGTGAAGGTGGTCCCTAGCAGGACCAGCTCGGCCACGGCGAATGGGACGTTCAACCCGGCCGAGGCAGAGTGTATCACCATGAGAGAGATGCCGCTCAGCGAGAGGCTCCCGTGGAAGTAGAGGGAGTCCCTGAACCTCTCTAGGAAAGCCATCCCCGTCAACCACACCACGAGTGCGAGGGCGGCTGAGACGTACCCGAGAAGGATCTCCAGGTTGATCGGCCACGTGATGAAGTAGGCGACGTGGAGGACGAGGAACAAGCCCGCGAGGGACGCCACCGCCACGTGGACCCTCCTGACCGCTTCGAGGTTCTTGAAGCGCCTGAGTATCCTCTTCCTCAGGAGCATCAGCACGGCTGTCGCCCCCATCAGCGCCAGCGCCACCAGACCGAACACGTCGCCGAGAAGAAGACCTGTCCCGCTTGAGCTCAAGATCTCACCAAGAGGGCCGGAAAGCAACCCAGGGGCCTGACCTTCTAGGGTCGCGGGTCGTCGCCTTGGGCATCGCTCAGGAATTTTTCCTGCCGCTCGTTAATAATGGGTTGTGGTGCAAACTTCGATACCCTGTGCGCCGGAGTAAACCAAACTTCACCACCCCATCAAACGTTGTTGTCAGGGCACAGTATGACCTGACAACGGGCACGAGTGGGCGTAGAACTTTACCATGAGCAGATTCGAGAAGAACTGGAAACCGGCGCAGTCGTCAGGGAGCTTCGGGCAGAGGACCAAGGAGACGATCAGGGGACCGCAGCCTCTAAAGCCCCAGATAGCGAAGGCGACCGGCCAGCTCAACCAGGAGGTCCACCGCCTCGACGGCGCGCTGAGCCGCCTGAAGCAGAGGGAGACGTCAATCTTCAAGAAGACGGTCACCGCCGTCCAGCACCACGACGAGGCGACCAGCAAGGCCTACTCGAACGAGCTGGCCGAGATCAAGAAGATGACGAGGATCGTCACCCAGTCCAAGATAGCGCTAGAGCAGATCACGATGCGCCTCCAGACCGTCACCGACGTCGGAGACTTCGCAGCCACACTCGCGCCAGCCATCGGCGTGGTGAAGAACGTCAGGACCACCCTCGGGCAGGCCATGCCTGACGCCCAGTCTGCGCTCGGCGACATCGGCACAGAGCTCACGTCGATGATGACCGACGTCGGAGGCCTGTCGGGCATCAACATCTTCACCGGCGGGGAGTCGAGCGAAGAGGCCGAGAAGATAATGGCCGAGGCCGCAGCCCTTGCGGAGAAGAGGATGGGCGAGTCCTTCCCGGAGGTCCCCTCCGTGCAGGACGAGTCTGTCTTCAGCAACGGCAGTTAGGGCGATAGAAGCGGGTCATTCGGCCGCCTTCTTATGCGGCCGGTGGCGCCTTCAGGGCGCCGCCTCAAGCCGTGCGTCGTCCGCGATCCTCGACCCGTGTCTAAGTTGCGCGGACCTTCGTGCTGGCTCCCCAGAGGAGCTCGAGGAACTGCATGAAGTGGGACGCCACCGCGCTGCTCTCCACCCAGCCTGCCGCGGACAGGTCGGGGAGCCCTATCAGGGCCGCGCCGTCGTCCACGAGGAGATCGAATGCGAATATGTTTCCCGTCCGCCGCTCTACCTTCGCGGGAAGGCCTCTCACGTCCGCGTCGTCCGTGATCAGCCTCACACGGACGCCTCTTCCGGCCGACTGCGCTATCTCGTCCAAGAGCGACGCCGAACCGTCTAGGGTCTCTCTGGGGGTGACGAGCATGACGCTGGTGCGAGCCCCATGTATCATCTCCACGAGCTTCGAGACGACCCTCTCCTTTCCCCTGAGAGTGTAGACGAGCTCGGCCTGGTCGGACGGGGTCGCCTTGTACATCTCCTCGAGCGTGGTGAACGTCGCATTGAGCCTCGACTGTTCCTCGTTGAGGATGGTCCGCGGGTCTCTCGCCCTGTAGACGGCAGGCCTCCTCCTGATCAGCTCCACCCACCCGAGGTCTCGCAACTTGCCGAGGGCCTCGTACGCGCTGGGATAGGGAACGGAGGCCTTTGAGGCGACCTTCCTCGGGTCGCTTGGGCCTAGCTTGACGAGGAAGACGTAACAACGGGCCTCGTAGCTCGTGAGGCCTAGCTTCCTCAGCTCCTTAGACAGCTCGTCTTCCTTCCCAGGCAAGGCCCCCAAGACCCCGAATTGTTACCGTAAATTCATTTGCTCGATTGCTGTGAATGGACGTGATCGCTTGGCTGGCCGAGAAGAAGACCCTCCCAATATGGCGCCTCGACGGACAGATCGACTTCAGCCCGCACCTGCACGCCTCCGCAGCGAACCGGTTCGTGAAGATGCTCGGCTTGACCTCACGAGAAAGCGTGAAGGTCGTAAGAGGCGCGATAAGGTCTAGTCCCCGTTGGGGCGTGCTTGGAACCGAAGAAGGGAGACCAGAGAGGGACGGAAGCGGCGGGGGGCATAAATAGTCAGACGGGAAACCTTGGCAAACGCACGGAGGCAGCCTTGTTAGTCCATGTATGTTCCAAATTGATACGGAAGCTCCCGTTTTGGAATCGCTGGGATGTTCTCTACCTGGCGAGGCGCGTCTGCATTCTCGAAAGAATGCAAACAGAATTGCGAATTCATTAAGCTAATATGTGCAGTTCCCGCCTCGTTCTTGGGCTATTTCGCCATGCTCTCGCCTGAGGTCTCCCAGACGCTTCAGAACTTGACTCCGGGGATGCACACTATACTTGTCTACGACTCCCAGGAGAACAAGCGCGAGGTCGCGTTCAACCACCTTCGATACGGGATCCAGGATGCGGAGCTCGCCTACGTGTGCTCCGAGGAGACTCCGTCTGAGGTCGAGCGCGAGATGAGAGAAGACGGGTTTGACGTCCAGGCGCTCCAGCGGAGGAAGCAGCTCACCGTCACGAACTATGACGCCGTCTACTTCACGAAGGGCCGCGTCTACATCCCGAGCATCATCGGGCATTTTTCAGCCGCTGCCCGGAAGAGCGCGGGGCAAGGCCTGAAGGGACTACGGGCCGTGGGCGAGATGTCCTGCTTCATCAAGCACAACAAGATCGACGACATGATGGAGTACGAGCAGGCCCTTCAGAGGAAGTTCTCTTTCCCAGCCATGGGACTCTGCGCCTTCAACGTCACGGAACTGGAATCGTCAGGGAACATGGACACTCTCTTCCCCTTGCTCCGGGCTCACGGGACAATAATCCTGACCGGCCCGAAGGGGAGCGCCGTCCTGAAGCCTGACGAAGTCCAGAAGAGCGACGTCGAGCGCGTGATGAAGGTCAAGGTCTAGAGGTCAATCGGCTCTCCAGTCGGATCGCCCGCCCAAGGCGCGGGAATCGGCGTCGAGGCGAAGCACAAGATGCGAGCCTTGCTCGCGAAGGCTCTTACTGATTCGGCGGAAAGAGCCTTGGACTCAAATCCGATTCATCCGAGTAACGTAGTCGGCCCAGTCTTGCTTGGCTTGGTGTTCGGGACTCCACTTTCCAAGGTGGACAATGAAGTTGATGTCCTTTCCGAGCAAGTCCTCGATGCTGGCCCCGCAGAAGGGGCATTTTCTGATCACCGTTCTCTCGGTCTTGGAGACGATGAAACCATTGGACTGAGCAGACAAGACGCCTAGTCCGAATTCACGAACGTCGGAGGAGAAGGAATCCACTCTGGCTCACGTCCTCTAATCGTTCAGAATCCTCAGCTGCAAACTGACCTGAAGTCCGGACCCGAAGTCAGAAACTGTCTATAAGTCGCGTCCGTTATTTGCGCCATTGGTTTCGACTTCCCGACGGCGGGGTGGCCAAGCAGCTGGTGGCGAACTTGAGGATTGATGGAGCCACCTTCGATTTCCAATGAAACTCGTCCCGCAGATTTGATTATGCGAAGCCTTGCGTGCAGGCTTGCGAATTCCTCAGACAACGCAGACTGCTGCATAGCTCGCCAAGCCGATGCGAGATATCGCGATTGCCCGTCGCGCCGCTTCTGTGAGCGCGGAGGGATCGTGGTGCCCGAGGGTCTTTGTCGAGGACCCATCGGTAAGCCGCGCCTCCCGAACTTCCGCATTCCACGACTCGTTCCGTTGGTGAATCCACTCGACGAGAGGACGTTCGCCCACAGACATCTCGAGGGGGTCTTTCCGGTGATAGCGGTCCAGTTGTGGAAGCTGATGCGGAGCGGCCCCGGATACCGGACGGCGCTCTCGAAGGGGCTGAATCGGATGCTCAAGTTCGATGGGAAGATCCTGATCTCGAGTGTGATGCCCGACGCCTACATCTTGCAGCGCGGCAAGGGCTGGTTCATCAATGCAATCAAAGAGCTGAAACCCGATGTCGCGATTACGTGGGATGTTCCCACCTACTCCGACCATCCCAGGAAGGCGTCGCTGAATTGGCTGCTGGCAGGCCTTGAGGCAGCGAGGAGGATGTCTCTCGAGCTTGACACTCCTCTGATTGGGCTTGTCTCAGGAGCCGACCTGCCCCAGGTGGAGCTGTCATCGAGGTGCCTGAGGGCGATGGGATTCCACCACCAAGCGCTCGCGTGCCATGAACTGCTGGTAGGCAGACAACAGGCATACTTGAAATCGTGCGCGTCCGTCGTGGCGAGGAATTGCTCTGATCTTACCCTGCTCTCGTGCTCTCATCCCAACTTGTTTAGCAAGTTCAGGATGGCCGACCACTTTGTCGGAATGTCCTGGTTCAACCAGGCCGTCAGAGGGAGGCGAATGCGGAACGGGTCGAAGGAGTTTCTTGGCGACGGACGCGGCAGGACGGCTCATTTGATTAGGGAGAATCTCAAAGATGCTATCGACGCTGTGCGAGAGTCATTCCCAAGTGATGGTCCAGGAGGTAATCGCACTGGGTAGGGGAAGTTACTCACGGCACCTTCGGAAAACTGGCTCTGGTGGAAGTGACTCGCCGAGTTCCGGTCAAAGAATCTTGCCGGGTGAAGAACTCACCAACGACGAGTCAACGTGGACCCATGCAGTACCCGCTTCAGAAGATGAAGAAACATTCCTTTCGGATAGCTTCGTTCCTAGGTTGTGTAACGCGTACGTATACGTGAAGAAGGGTGGCGAGACTGAAGTCACCTTGGCTAGTCGCTACGGGACGTTCGCGAGATTCCGTGCGGACAACGTGACTCCTGATGGAGGGCTAGTAGAGAACAAAGCCGCTATTAGCGTCGGTAGCCGACAGTTGCCTCAATTATGGGATTACCTGAGTATTCTACACGAGAGCGAGGGAGGTTCGCTGGACTACAATTTCTTCAAAAGCCCGGTTACCGGCATGGGGGGCCCGAACTCCGTGTTCGTTTCGGAGTTGGCAGACCAGGCGACAGAATACAATATAGGTGTTCATATCTATGACAACGATTGGTGGGAGGAGCTTCAATAGCATGTCGGAATTCAAAGGTCCGGAAGCACTTTCATGGCTCACACACAACAGAAACGTATGCGCCCTCGCGGGGAATCGCTTCCACACCACGGCTGCTGCAATCGAGGCGGTCAAGCGGCTATACGCGGTCGGCGCCACGGAGGTGTATGTTGGAATCCCGCTAGACGAACCCGAGAGAATTCAGAGGGAGGGGGGACCGTACGCGGACGCGCTCGAAATAGTGTTCCCCGGGGAGAAGACGAAGGAAGTTATGGCCGTGGTCAGGTCGCTGCAACCGGATGCCGGTGGGAAGATGAAAGACATAATCAAGAAGGAGGGCGGTTCCAAGCTGGTGATGCTATCGTGGGACTGAGGGCTACCTGTCGAGAATCGGTTAAATAGTATTAGCGTTCGCTACTAACTAATCTGGTGCAATGTTGTGACAAGATACGACTACGACGTGATAATCGCGGGCGGCGGGATGTCGGGGCTCCTCACGGCGGCGGCCATCGGTTACCACTCCAAGCAGAGGGCGAGGGTCCTCGTCGTCGACAGGAACTCGGCAGAAGAGCCGGGGAAGAAGACGAACGCGGGATGGATATGCGGCGACGCGGCGAGCAAGAAGAGCATCAACTTCATCGAGAAGAACATCGGGATAAAGTACGGCTCCCCGGAGCTCGAGCACCCTGTAAAGGGGATCTACGTCTACTCCCCCAACCACGAGACCAAGGTCCTGTTCGAGGGGGAGGGCTACCTGCTCAACAGGAAGCTCATGCCCAAGCGCCAGGTCAAGGACGCAAAGGGCTTCGGGGTAGAATTCATGTTCGGGACGACCGCGGAGAAGCTCATAGCAGAGGACGGCTACGTGAGGGGAGTGCAGGGGCGGGGAGCGGACGGCAAGCCCTTCAAGGCCAGCGCCAAGATGGTGGTGGACGCCTCGGGCTCCTCCTCGGTGTTGAGGAAGTTCAACCCGGTCGACAGCTACATCGAGAGGGAGATAGAGATCGACGACATGGAGGCGACAGGCAGATACATCCTGGAGTTCGACCGAGGGAAGGAGGATGAGACCTACTTCACTCCCGACTACTGCCTGATCCACCTCGACCAGGAGATCGCGCCCGCGGGCTACGCCTGGGTCTTCCCCAAGGGAGAGAACAAGGTCAACATCGGGCTCGGGGTCTCGAAGCCCGGGCTCGACCGCAGGAACAAGAAGCTGGGCAAGAGCGACAACCTCCAGACGCTCATCGACCAGTACGTCAAGGCCAACCCCTCGATAAAGAACTGGCGGCTCTCCACCAACCCCGACGACGAAGGGAACGAGAAGGGCAACTGGCAGGTGCCCGTAAGGCGGCAGAACGACTGCATGGTCGCCAACGGGTTCGCCGTTGTGGGGGACGCGGCTTGGATGCCCCGCCCGCTCGACGCTGGCGGGATGGGGCCCGCGATGTACGCAAGCATGATCCTCGGGAAGGTGGTCGCCCGCGCCATAGAGGCCAACGACGTTTCGCAGGAGGGGCTCTGGGCCTACAACTCAGAGTACATGCAGACCCACGGCTACCAGATGGCCTCCTTTGAGGTCCTGAGGAGGTATCTGCAGACCGTCACCAACGAGCAGATCGACTTTGGGATGAAGCACTTCCTCACCCAGGAGGACATCGACGCCATCACAGAGAGGCGCCACCCCAAGTTCAACGCCGTGAACAAGCTCAACCCCAAGCTCCTGGTCAGGGCGGCCCAGCGCATGGAGCTGGCCAGGGGGCTGCGCTACACCGCAGACATGAGCGAGTCGCTCGTCAACCACAACCTGAAGTATCCCACCGCGCCAAAGGGATTCCCCGAGTGGAAGAAGCAGATCGTGAAGCTGATCGGCGAGACGAAGACGCGCTTCAACCCGGCGGCATCGTAATAAGGGCGAAGACGACACGCTGGCGGCGGACCATGGCCAAATCCCTCGACGATGAGATATTCAGCCTCTGGAAGGAGCTAAGCCCCTCGAGCGCCTTCACAGGCGGGTTCGACGAGTGCGCCGGGAGGCTCTTCATCCCCAGCGACGACAACATGAGGTCGGCCAAGGAGAGAGTCCGTGCGATGAGGCGGAGGGCGGAGAACGACAACCAGGCCAAGGTCCTCGACAGCCTCGAAGCGATGCTCGGTTTCGACGAGCCGCAGCCCGTCCTCGACGACATCGTCGGGTCGATCTTCAACCACTTGGTCAAGGAGGGCGTCAACGAGGCGCACCTCGCCTCCCTGATCTCCGACGGCATCAAGGCCGTGGACGTGACCCAGGCGAGGTTCAGCAAGAGAGCAGTCCCAGCGGCCGTGAAGGCGCTCACGCTCTACAGGCTCGACGGGGTCATACAGGTCCTCGAGGCCGTCAAGGGGCAGATCAAGGGCAAACAGCTCAAGAAGGACTGCGACAGGCTCAAGCAGAGGGCGGAGAAGTTCGTCTCGCTCTTCGAGCTGGAGGGTTTCGGGCACGGGACCTTCGAGGAGGTCCAGAAGGTCGCGAAGGGCACCAAGTTCGACCTAGGGCGGGAGAAGTTCTACCGCGTCGCCCTGGAGAACGGGATGGACTACCAGGAGACTCCGGACGAGCTGGAGGCCAAGGCGATGGAGTGGCTCGAGGACGAGCTCCCCAGGTACAGGGAGGTGACGCGCCGCCTCGCCAAGGAGTACAAGTGCGAAGCCACCCCGGAGGAGGTGGAGAAGCACCTGGTCGAGAGGACGCGCCTCAAGCCCAGGGACCTGCTGAGGGTGACCAACGGGATGAGGAAGGTCGTCCAGGCGTTCGTCAACGAGGACGTCGTGAGGATCAACAAGAGGTACAAGACCAAGGTCATCGAGACCCCGCCATACCTCAGCGGGATGCTCCCGACGGGCGCTGCCTCCTTCTTTGGCACCTTCTCCCCCAAGCCCTTCCAGATCTACTTCCTGACCACCGACCCCAAGCGCGACCCGCCCAAGTCTGTCTCACAGCTCATCGACCTCCTCGTCCACGAGGAGTACGGCCACTGCGTCAACCACTCGAACAGCGTCCTACACTTCTCCGCGCGACCTACCAAGCTCGACATGATGCCCACCATGCTCCAGGCGCCCGTGACCGAGGGCCTTTCGTTCAACAGGGAGAGGGAGTTCCTCGAGGCCTCGATGAAGCTCGAGGGTAAGGAGCGCCTCACCAAGGCCGAGAGGGACTACGTCAAGCACTTCGACAAGTACGGAGGGTTGAGCCTCATCAACGCCGAGCTGGAGTTCCAGACCAGGAAGTGGAGGCTGATCAGGTTCCTCAGGGTCATCGGCGACGTCCGGGTGAACACGGGCAAGCAGTCCCTCTTCGAGTTCATCGATTGGGCGAACAAGCACACTGGCGTCCCCAGCAGCAACGTCTACTACCAGCTCTTCCCCGCCCACGAGGGCATGTTCCCAGGCTACGCCACGGCCTATGCGGTGGTCGGCGAGGAGATACACTACATCGAGGACACAATCTCCGACGACAAGGCGAGGGTGAAGTTCTCGACCTACCTCACTGGCGTCGGCTTCCCGCCGAGGAGCATCTACAGGAAGATGCTCGAGGATTACGCCGCGAAGCTCTAGCTCGCCGCGAGTCTGACAAACGCGTCGCGATTCTGAGTCTCCGTTTCAACAAACATCGCGTCGAACCTCGGAAGATTGAAATATCATACGACGGGCGCGGCCCACGAAGGCCGCGGGGATTGCCCAAGCAGATCACCACCTTCGAGGGATTCGTCCGGCACATCATCAAACTAATCCTGTGGGTCGTCCTCCTCACCCCGCTCTTCATCCTGCCGATCTACTACGTACTCTACACGCTGATGGGGCGGAGCTTCGTCGACCTCTTCTCTATGTCGACCAACCCCTCCGCACTGGCCGCCTTCATGTCGCAGCTGATGTCGACCGAGCCCACCAAGACGCTCTTCCAGCTCACGACCTTCCCCGGTTTCACCTTCGCAGCCCTCTTCTCGACGGTCTTCATGGTCTGGGTGGAGAGGAAGTTCATCGCAAAGGTCCAGCTCAGGGTCGGGCCGCAGTACGCCGGAAGGTTCGAGGGTATACTCCAGAACTTCGCCGACCTGTTCAAGCTGCTGTTCAAGGAGATGCTGGTCCCTGACCAGGTCGACAAGGGGGTCTACGTCGCCATCCCCCTCGCGTTGATGTTCATCGCGGGGTCGCTCCTGGCCCTCGTCCCGCTCGGACCGACCACCTACATCGCCGACCCTCCGGTCGGCGCGATCTTCGTCTTCGCGATAATCAGCTTCACACCGCTTGTAGTAATGCTGGCGGGGTGGGCGAGCAACAACAAGTTCTCGCTCCTCGGCTCCCTTAGGGCCCTCCACCAGATGGTCGCCTACGAGATCCCGATGATCCTGTCGGCGCTCGGGGTGGTCGTCCTCTCGGGGACCCTCGACCTGGTCAAGATAGTCGGCGCCCAGGGGAGCGTCTGGTTCATCGTCCTCCAGCCCCTCGGCGCGATGGTCTTCTTCACCTGCACCCTCGCCGAGCTCGAGAGGATCCCCTTCGACCTCCCCGAGGCCGACTCGGAGCTGGTGGCCGGCTGGCAGACGGAGTACGGCGGGATGAACTTTGGGATCTTCCAGCTCGCGACCTATATCAAGTTCTACGCCCTCGCCGGGGTGTTCACGACCCTCTTCCTCGGCGGGTGGCAGGGCCCAGGGTTCGCCCCGCCGGAGGCGTGGTTCCTCCTCAAGACCTTCATCGTGATGCTCCTGATGATGCTGCCCAGGGCGGTGCTCCCCAGGGTCACCATCGGTTCCCTCCTCAGGGGCGGTTGGACCAAGCTGATGCTCCTCGCGTTCCTCAACCTCCTTATGGCGCTGGTCGTCGTCTCGATCGGCCTCTATGCGGCCGGAGGTGTCTGACCTTGGGGGCGCTCTCCTCGGTAAAGGGAACCCTGGTCGCGACCTGGGCCGGCGTCAGGTCGGCGTTCAAGCCCAGGATGACCCTGAGGTACCCGGACCAGAAGCTCGATCTGCAGGGGCCGGGCTACCACTTCGACCCGAAGAACGGGGTCGGCCTCCCCGGCTTCAAGGGGAGGCACTTGCTCCGCGAGGACAAGTGCACGGGGTGCCAGCTCTGCGCGATCGCCTGCGACGGCGTGGCCGTGGCCATCGAGATGCAGACCATGGTCAGGAACAGGCCGCAGAACAAGAAGAACTACTGGCCTGCGGTCGACTACGGGAGGTGTGTCTTCTGCGGACTCTGTGTTGACGCGTGTCCGTTCGACGCCCTCTCGATGACGAACGACTATGAGCTATCGGCCTACGACAAGGCGAGCCTCAAGTACACCCCGGACATGCTCATGACGCCTCCGCCGGAGTTCGGGACGGCCAAGGTCAAGTTCGACCCGAAGAAGGGGACTGTGACCCATGGTTGACGCGACCGATGCCACCTTCATCGCGCTCTCCGTCGCCACCGTAGGCGGAGCGGTCGTCGCCCTCGAGGCCAAGGAGATAATCTACGGCGCTGTCGGCCTAGCTGCAAGCTTCTTCGGGGTCGCGTCCCTCTTCTTCCTCCTCGACTCGCCGTTCGTCGCCATCTTCCAGATAACGGTCTACGTCGGCGCGGTCGCCGTCCTCATCCTCTTCACCGTGATGCTCGTCCGCGAAGGCAAGGGGATAGGAGACTCGGCGGGCCCCGGAGCCGCTTTCGCGACGCTGGTAACCGTCGTGGCGCTGGTCTTCTCCCTGGTCGAGAGCTTCCTCGCTGCC
>Ga0335077_10000725_pt1 | contig 37427 bp, 29 predicted proteins | sample Lox_Sample_31_FD_207151 | JGI IMG/M metagenome (GOLD analysis project Ga0335077, IMG submission 207151) | Soil microbial communities from Loxahatchee National Wildlife Refuge, Florida, United States - Lox_Sample_3.1 | ecosystem: Environmental > Terrestrial > Soil > Wetlands | place: USA... | reverse complement strand
GCCGGGACAACGGCTGCGGGTGTGATCGATCCTCTGCCGGAGCTGGCGCGTTTCTGCCGGGCGGAGGGTCTGTGGTTTCACGTCGACGCGGCTTGGGGCGGCGCCGCCATCGTCTCGCCAAGACTCAAGCATCATCTCGCCGGAATCGACGCGGCTGATTCCATCACGTGCGACGCGCACAAGTGGTTCTCCGTGCCTATGGGAGCCGGGATGTTCTTTTGCCGGCATGCGGATGCCGTGGCCGAGAGCTTTCACGCGGAGACCAGCTACATGCCTGGGAAGACTGCCGGCCCGGCGCTCGATCCTTACACGAGCTCCGTACAATGGTCGCGGCGGTTTATCGGACTCAAGCTTTTTCTGGCGCTCGCGCACTACGGCGAATCCGGGTACGTCGAAATGATCGAGCACCAGGCGCGCATGGGCGACGTGCTGCGAGAAACGCTAAAGGGCGCGGGGTGGCGCATCGTCAACACGACGCCGCTGCCTGTGGTGTGCTTCACCAGGGACGGACTGGACACTGCCAGGTTCGTGGCGGCCTTGCATGAGCGGCAGATCGCGTGGATGTCGGAGGTCCGGCTCGGCACCGCCCCCGTGGTGCGGGCGTGCATCACCAGTTTTCGGACGACCGAGGCGGACATCCGGCAAGTGGTGACCGAGATGAACCGGCTCATCTAGCGAGAGACATGAGCGCATGAGAAGAGAGACCATCGCGATTCACGGCGGCTACGAAGTTGATCCGGCGACGAAAGCCGTCGCGGTCCCCATCTATCAGACGGTCGCGTATGCGTTCGACAGCGCCGATCACGGAGCCGCGCTGTTCAATCTCGAAGTCGACGGATTCCGCTACAGCCGGATCAATAACCCAACGGTGGCGGTGCTCGAGCGGCGCGTGGCCGCGCTCGAAGGCGGAGTGGAAGCGCTGTGCGTGAGCAGCGGGCAGGCCGCCACAAATTACGCCGTGCTGAACTTGACGGCGCTGGGGACGAATATCGTCTCGGTCCCTCAGCTCTACGGCACTTCACATACTCTGTTCGCTCACATTCTGCCCAGTCAGGGGGTGACGGTCCGCTTCGCCGAGTCGGATCAACCCGCGGATATCGAGAAATTGATCGACGGCCAAACGCGGGGGGTCTTTTGCGAAAGCGTCGGGAATCCGGCGGGAAATATTTGCGACATCGAGGCGCTGGCTCGCGCGGCCCACAAACACGGCGTGCCGCTGATTGTCGACAATACGGTGGCCAGTCCCATCCTGCTGCGTCCCATCGAATACGGCGCGGACATCGTGGTGCATTCTCTGACGAAGTTCATGGGCGGGCACGGCACTACGCTCGGCGGCGTCATCGTCGACAGCGGCAAGTTCCCGTGGAAGGAACACGCCCAACGTTTTCCGATGTTCAGCCAGCCGGATGCTTCCTATCAGAATCTTGTCTACATCGAGCGTTTCGGTAATGCTGCTTACACCGCGCGCTGCCGCAGCGTCTACCTGCGGACCACCGGGGCCGTGCTGCCCGCCATGAGCGCTTTCCTGCTGCTGCAGGGTATTGAGACGCTGGCGCTGCGGGTGGAGCGCCACGTGGAAAACGGGAGACGCGTAGCCGAGTTTCTCCGCAAGGACCGCCGCGTGGAGTGGGTCAACTACGCCGGATTCCCGGACAGTCCCTATTATGGGCTCGCACAAAAATATCTCGGCGGCCACGCCTGCTCTTTGATGACCTTCGGGATCAAGGGAGGGTTTGAGGCTGCCAAGCGCTTCTACGACGCGCTCCAGCTTGTGAAACGGCTGGTCAACCTGGGTGACGCCAAATCACTGGCCTGCCACCCGGCTTCGACGACCCATCGGCAAATGTTGCCGGAAGAACAACGCAAGGCCGGAGTAACACCGGAAATGATTCGAATCAGCATCGGTATCGAACACGTCGATGACATCATCGCCGATTTCGATGAGGCGCTCGACGCGACCAGACGGGCGGACTGAGATTGCCCGCTGGCAAGTAGGACACAAATGAAGTTATCGGAGGAACGCTGATGTCAGTCCATTTGGTTGCAGACACGTCTCGCCACGCCCGCTTCGAGGGATCCGGCGCCAGGTCGATCCATATCGGCTTGGTCAACAACATGCCGGACGGAGCGCTGAAAGCCACCGAGCGCCAGTTTCTGACTCTGCTCGGTGCGGCGGCGGGCGGCGTCGAGGTGTGCTTGTCCCTTTTTGCCTTGCCGGAGGTTCCTCGAGACGAACCAGGCCTGCAACACGTCAGCCGTTTTTATTCGGATATCGAGAAACTTTGGGATAGCCACCTGGACGGTCTGATCGTGACTGGAGCCGATCCGCAGACGGCGAACCTGGCCGACGAACCCTACTGGGGAAGCTTGACGAAAGTCATCGATTGGGCCGAGCACAACACCCTCTCCACGGTTTGGTCGTGTCTGGCCGCGCACGCAGCGATTCTGCACAATGACGGCATCTGCCGGCGACGGCTCTCCGAAAAACGGTTTGGCGTTTTCGAATGCGCGCGAACCTCCGATCACCCGTTGACCGCCGGCGTCCCCTCGCTTTTCCGGATGCCGCATTCCAGGTGGAACGATATCCCGGGAGACCAACTGGCGGATTGCGGCTATCGCGTGCTCTCGCGGGCCAAAGATGGGAGCGTCGACGCGTTCGCGAAGCAGCGAAAAAACCTGGCTGTCTTTTTCCAAGGCCATCCGGAGTACGACGTCAACTCGCTGCTGCTCGAGTATCGCAGGGATGTCGGGCGCTACCTTAGCGGAGACCGAGACACGTACCCATCGATGCCCGAGGGTTACGGCGACCGCGAAATTGGGGATGCGTTCACAGAGCTGCGCGATCGGGCTCTGTCTGACCGGCGCAAGGAGCTGATCGAGCATTTTCCAACGGCCCTCGTGGAAAAGAGAATCGTGAACACGTGGCATTCGGTGGCGGCGCGCCTGTACGGGAATTGGCTGGCCTATCTGTGCGCTCAGAAGGAACGCCTGGCGGTGCTGACTTGACAGCCCGAGCGTAGCGCGAACCGCTCGCCGGACGATCACGTGGTTTCGTACAACCTATCTTCGTCCAGATGACAGGCTTAAGCAGTGCCGCCTGTTCCCAACACTTGACCGCGTGCTACCGTGATGCGCAGGAATATAACCCTCCTCTGCGCTATGAAACCCATATCTCTTCGAACACTCTGGGCCGCGTCATTCTTCGTCCGGAGCATCCCCTGCAATAATCCTGCTCTCTCTTCCCACGCAGTCCAGTGCCTAGATGAGGCGCAACAACCAAATTGACTGTGCGCAGTGCGCAGTTGAAGGCGGCGATATACTGACCCTGATCACCAAAAAGACTGGCACGGTCCGATCGTTGTGGACCTACTGAACTTACGGAGAAACAGATGAGAATGTTTCGGAACATGTTGGTATCCATCTTGGCGTTTGCCGCAATCGTGGCGGCGCAAATCCATACGGGAGGGTTGACTACTGATCCCGGAGCGCTGGTAGATTTTAGTGCTTCTACAGTTACCACTCCGACTAGCGTCGGCACTTCCCTGCCCGGAACTTGCAACGTCGGCCAGCAGTTTTTCAAATCTAACAATAGTGCCGGGACAGAATTGTATCTCTGCACATCCACAAACACCTGGACTCAAGCTACCAGTGGCGCTGGTGGCGGTATGGCCGACCCGGGCGCTAACGGCGTCATGAAGCGCACCGCATTGAACACCACCGCTGCGGCCACCGCGACCGACGTGTCCGCTCTGAATTACGTCGCGGGGAGCGGAACCGCCCAGGCCCAGGTGGCGACATTGGCAACGCCGATCACCTCTTTGACGAACGGCGTCAACATCTGCTGGCTCCCGGCAGCAGCGAACACCGGGGCCGCGCCTACCTTGGCTGTCAACGGCCTCGCAGCGAAACCACTAACGAAGTATGGGACCGCAGCGCTGGTGGCAAACGACCTCACGACCACGGCGATCGCCTGCGCCGTGTATGATGGCACGCAGTTCGAGCTGCAAAATCCGCAAACGCTTCCTGTTTTCGTCAAGATCAATGGCGGAGCAGCCGTGGGACCACAAACCACCCTGAATCTAATTCCCGGCACCGGTCTTGCCGGATTCACCGGCGTGGTCAACGGTTCCCAAATTGACGTTACTCTGCCGATTGATACGGCTTACCTGAAAACCTTTTTTGCCCAGACCTCCAACGCCGGCATGACCACGATTGCGGCTGGAGCTACCACGGTAGTCGTCTCCAATGTTAATGTCACCGCCAACAGCGAGATCCTCATCACATTCGACGCCAGCCTCGGGACGAAATTGAGCGTCACGTGCAATGCCACGTATGCGGCGCCGTACGTTAGCGCGCGCACGGCCGGCGTCAGTTTCACGATTGCCACGCCGTCGGCTCCGTCGGTCAACCCGGCCTGCTATTCCTGGTCATTCGTCAACTAACATGAAGAAGCTTCTGCTGTTTCTGTGTGTCTGCGGGCCTTGTGGCGCGGCGTGCTCGATCTCGATCACTTCGCCCGCGAACAACGCCACCGTTTCAGGTCCCATTGCTCTGACGGCCACTTATACGCAATCCAACTGTCCATCCGCCATACGTGGCGAGTGGAAGATCAATGGCGCTCCGCTTCCCGGCAACGGGACCTATGAATACAGCTACTCACTGCCGGTGTGCGCATCGGGCACCTGCACGCTCGCCTATACAACACCTAACGGCTACGGCAACTACAATGCCAGCTTTCTGTGGGACGGCAACTGGCCGTTGACAGTGCAGCTCTCGGACGCAGCCGGAACGGTGCTCGCCACCTCGCCCTCCGTGAACATGGTGGTGCAGGATTATGGATTCGGTTCGTGCTCCTTCACGTCTCCAAACCTCGCCGTGACGCAGAGCGGGACCGTGAATCTGACGATGCACTGCCCGTTCTCGGGGATGACTGGCGCATGGGCAAACGGCAACTACAATCTCTACGTCGATGGGCTGGAGATCACCGGAGGAGCGCACCTGGAAACGGGATATCCGGATATCACGCTGGGTCTGGACACGACCAGTCTCGAGGACGGACAGCATCAAGTCTGGGGAGCCGTTTATAGTTCCACTGGGGTGAATGGTTCTGGCAACACGGCCCCATCCCCTTTCGCCGGGGTCTTTGGGACGTTGACGACTTGTAACAGCGTGGCGTGCGGGGCGGGTTCCACAGCCAACCGGGAATTGCGCGCCAACTACGACACCGCTTACCTATGGCTTGGCGCGAATCCTGCCGTGTCTCTCTTCGAGCGCATGGTGCATACGGACAACAGTGAGATCGCCACCAACGCAACGTTCGTCAGCGGCACTCCATCCGTCGCCACGGTAGGAAGCTGCACCAACGTAGCGTCCTGCACCGTGACCGCCGTCGCGCAGGGCGTAAGCATCATCACGGCAACAGATCCGGTGAGCGGCAAGACGAATACTACTCGGGTGGTCGTCCTGGCAGGCACGCCCATCTTTCCTCACTTCGGATACGACGGGTCAATTTGCACAGCCTATAACTCCGGAAATTGCGCCGGCGGCAAGAGTGAGATTGTGCGCGGCATGTTCGATGGAGGCAGCAACATCATCCCGGACCACAGCCTCGCGCCAGCGATGTTCGCCAACAGTTTTAATGTGTTCGAGTTCCCGCTCTGGCCTACATCCGGTTTGTACCTGTCGGTATCCAGTTGGGAAAGTAATGCTTTTGATCCGAATTGGGGATATGTCAACTTAGCGCTCTCCGCTGGATTCAGAAGCTTCATGGGACGCTGCGAGGGGATGGATCAGGAAGGCAAGACCCTGCAAAGCACTTCGGACTCCAATTTTGCCACGAAATGGGCATACGCGATGTCCAAGGCGGGGGGAAAACTTCTTTCCTGCATCAACGGCGATGAGATCGCCTTGCCGGTGATCGGATCATTCTCGGGAACGATGGGCCAGATCGGGTCGCCCAGCGGGCCTTCCCAAATCGTCGTGACCGCTGGGAGTCCAACCAATCTTGCTACGGTTACATGGACCAACGTCAAGAACATGGTCTACGGAGTGGATATCACGGGAGCCGACAATGCCTGTTTTCTGGCAGACGGTCCTAACGGGAACGGAACCGTCGTCCCGTTCTCGGGCGACCTCCCTGGGCCTTTCACATTCCACACCACGTGCCCGGTTGGCACTTATGCGCCAAGTGGTGGAACGGTTACCGAAGCTCACGCGGTTTTCAATCCCTACAACGACCTGTGCAATTATTCCAACAACCCCACCAAGGTTTGTCAGAACTACGGACCATTTAATAATACGCAGCTGCTGTATAACAGCGGATTGGATTGGGGTGTGCAGTACATACAAGTAAGCGGTGGGGCTGGGGTGGCCACGATCATCATCCCTGGCATGGATACCTCTGGCGGGACAGTCCAATTAGACATCGCTTCAGCCACGAACACTTGCCTGAATGGTACAAACATGACCATGACTCGTACCGGCGTAGGGACCTATACCTTTCAGACCAATGGGTGTGCGAATGGGTTCTACGGATCCGTCGGCGCGGCCGAAACCACGGCCACGCTGCATCCTCACTGTACCGGCTGCACGATTACTGGAACTCTCAATCAGGCTGTGCCAAACACTATCTTCAAGAATATTGTGACCAACCTCCATGCCTCCACTCCCCCAGTGGCCATTGATTTTCCCTGGGCGGCTGGCGCGACGTCGACTCTTTATAAAATGACTGCACCCATCAGCGACTATGCCAATGTCTTTTGGACGCGCGCTGGTCCGGAGAATCAAGGAGAGCAATATGGGTTCCCGCAGGGGCACCCACATCGAGTGTGGCTCCTTTCCCTGGAACAAGACTGGTGGACCAATGCACAGCCAGGAATCGATTTAACAAAGCCGTGGATTACGATCACGCAAAGTACCGGGCCGTGGTACGCTCGCGGCGGCAATTACTATACGCTTGGCACGACGAGCGGGGCGCAGTTCACCACGACCGTGGCCAATAACTCGACGGTAGGCGCGAGGGTAACCGTGACAGGATCCAGTTGTAACGGGTACTACACGGTGACGGCCGCCGGTAACCCATTCACCGTAAGTGGCTCTCCCGGATGCACGGGGAGCGGCGGCAGCGTGTCCATTGCCCCGAACACCCATTACTACACACCGCCGCAAGACAAGCTGAAGAAAGCTGGGGCGCGCGGGATAGAAATTCCTCCGATCATGTGGGATTGCATTATTCTGGGCTGCGCAGGATTTCGCACGTATAATTATGGAACCTCCGGCGGATTTTTCGACTATCCGGCCGCTTCGCTGTCTCAGGCTTATCTTGCGGTCTTCGGTACAGTTCCGCCCAATTCTCCTAATAATGAAAACAACAACACTGGCAGCACTTACATCGTCAGTGATAATCCCAGTGCCGATGAGAGATGGAAGGCCATGGGCGTTACGCATGCTCTCATCAAGGGACTAGAGCCTCAGATCATTCAGCCGCTTTGCAGCGCTCCGGACTTCGGCCCGAGATTTCACACCGGGGCAAAGTGCGGAACGGCCGGCAAGCTGGTGATCGCCATCAACGATTCCGAAGTCCCGATGACGGTGAATTTCCCGGCATCGCTGTGGAGTTTGTACAACAACGGTACAGCCGCAATCACACGCTATCAGGAAATTAAAGCCGCATACGTGAATGTAACCAACCTGGCGGCCGGGACCACATCCGACACTTTCACGGCAGATGGGGGCGAAATAGATATCTGGTGGTTTCCGGCGGGGAGCACGCCACTGGCGCAACCGGCCACTATCGGGTTCAATCCGGCCTCGGTGGGCGCGACGAAGACGGCGCTCCGCTACTCGTACCTGTGTAACCCGGCGACGTTCGCCAGCAACTTGGATCAACAGGCGACGCGGACGGTCTTCACCTCGGCGACTTCAGTCTCCCTGTTCAAGGCGCCGGGACCGATCTGCTACGACTACCTCTACCTGGACAACGCGAACAACCCCATAGGCGCGAGGAGCAATGTGCAGGTATTGCAATGATGAACGCGGGGATCGCAGAGTGGCCCTGCCTCGGTCTGCGTTCCCTTCGTTTTGCCCGGGCCTGATATATTCAGATGGTTGCGTTCACCGGCAGTGCAAGCACGAGCGGAGCAGACCTGGAAGGCTGAAGGGTGGCCGCTAGTCCTGTTCTGGAGCGGCCTGGTGTTGCTGATCGTCCTGCTGGGGTTCGTAGTCCTGCCGACACTCAATTTGGGCTTTGTGGGTGACGATTTCACCTTGCTTGTGCCCGATAAGCCATTACCCTTGACCCAATCTGAGGACGAACTGCACCGGCCGCTGCGGAACGCAATTCTCAGAATCGTCGAAAGCCAACTTGGCATTCAGCAGGTTCTGCCTTATCGACTAATAGTGGCCGGCAGTTTTGTGGCTGCCTTGATGCTGATCTTCCGGCTCACCCGCCGTCTGGGGGCCAACCGACTCGGAGCACTCACGGCGGATTTCGTCCTCGCCTTCTTCCCTAGGAACCAGGAAGTTCTTTTTTGGTTCGCGGCCTGGCAGGACCTTGTGGCTGCGATCGCAGTGCTGCTTGCCTGTCTTTCTTTTCTTGATTTTCGTGAGTTCGGGCGGCGATTCAGCTTGGGCGTTGCGGCGTTGGCATATGTGATCGCGCTTGGATTCAAGGAGACCACCGTTGTGCTCCCGGTCCTGCTGGTATCCATCGATTTCTATCGCCAGCGGTCGATCTCTTCATTCTCGCAACGCTCGTTCTGGAGAGCGTACATTCCCTTCGCTTGTATTTTGTTGGCTTACGTGATCTATTTCTTCGCCGATTCGGGTTTGGCCAGTCTCGCCGGAAGGAGAACCGGCGGCTACTATGGTTTTCGCGGTTTTGGACGTCTTTTCGCGGCAGTAGTCCGGACGCTGATCAATATCGCGTTACCCTTCTCGATAACCGTGGGACTAAAAGACATCCATTGGTGGCACCTGGTGGTTCTTCTATGCGAGTTGGGGGCCGGGCTTTTACTCATTTGGCGTTTCCACTTATGGGCGGCGGCGATACTGACGGCGAGCTGGCTGGTTTGCACGATCCTTCCGACCGCGACATTTGCGAACAGCTTCGGCATGCTGGACCGCTATCTGTTCGTGCCGATGCTGGGTGTAGCTGTTTTCGCCGGCTTATTGGTAGGTGCGTTGGTCGTGTCGCCCAAGGGAGCAAGGTACTTCATTCCAGCCTGCATTGCGCTGGCGCTGTATACGTCGCTGGGCATTTCCCAATTAATGCTGAGCCGTGAGGTGTGGCGCAGAACCGGCAAACAGTCCGCCATGGTAATCCAAGAGACTATGCGGCTGTGCTCGATGCTTCCTGCCGGGAGCGAGGTGGATATCATCAACGTGACGTTCGGAAACGGGCTGCGCGAGGCGCTCCGTGCGAATGGGCTGTCCGGCTCTCTGCGAATTCTCCGGAATTCCTCAACATCCGATTCGCAACAGCAAAGGCTGGTAGCTGAACTACTGCGATGTGCCGGCCCGGCGGTGAACACTGCGAGAAAGCAAACGTTCCTCATGGAAGAAGGCGGCCGGATTCTCAGACTTGATAGCGAATGCGCCTCAAGTCTCGTAGACTCCGATCGCGCGCGGCGACCCGGCGCTTGGGATTCCCTCTAAACTCAGAGGGCCGAGGTACGCCTTCCGGAGCCTCGCCGATCCCCAAAAACTGTGCGGATGACCAGGCTCGACAGTAGATATCCCCCAGTTTGTGGTGGGTACTAGTACTACCACGAACAGTTCTAGGAAGCCTGTCACGTCGAATTCATCAACTTTGCGGTGGAAATGGGGTAACCTTGAAATCCGGAGACTATCAACTCCGCAAAGAATTGCTCCAAGTCGCCCGGTCGAGTTTTCAGAAGTAGAAGGGCAGAGAGAGCAAACTAAAGGAGCGTCAATTGTACTTGATGATTGTGTTAGGCGTAACATCATTCTTGTTGTCGCTCGTTTTAACGCCTCTGATTCGCGATCGTATCGGTCATCTCGGTTTTCTAGATCATCCTGACGGCGTTCGAAAGAAACACGCGGGCCCTATTCCGCGCATCGGTGGGATTGTGATTGCGCTCTCGTACGCAGCCACTTTTGCGTTGGCCTTCGTGCTGCCATTTAGCTACGCGCACATTCTGCGCCAGGCTTTGCCAGGGATCTTGAAGCTCACCATGGTTGCTTCCGTTGTTTTCCTAACGGGCGTTCTTGACGATGTCATTGGTCTGAGCGCCTGGCAAAAGCTTTCGGGCATTGTTGCGGCGGGAGTGCTGGCTTATTGGGCTGGAATCCGAGTCGACCTTCATTTACTACCTGCGGTGGCCTCTTATCCGTGGCTCGGCTTTGCTGTGACCATTGTCTGGCTTGTAGGTTGCACAAACGCGTTTAACCTGATTGACGGGATAGATGGTTTGGCCACGGGAGTGGGGCTTTTCGCGACCGTCACGATGCTACTGGCCGCGCTGACGCAAAGCAACATGCCTCTGGCTCTGGCGATGATGCCGTTGGTAGGGTGCCTTCTGGGATTTCTTCGCTACAATTTCAGCCCGGCTTCGGCCTTCCTGGGAGACAGCGGCAGCCTGCTGATCGGGTTTCTTCTGGCGTGCTACGGCACGGTGTGGAGCGAGAAGTCCGTCACGTTGATCGCCATGATCGCGCCGGTGCTAGCCGTTTCTGTTCCGTTAGTAGACGTAACGCTCTCGATCGTCCGCCGGTTTTTGTGCAAGCGGCCGATATTCAAGGCGGATCGGGGGCACATTCACCACAAGCTTCTGGATCGGGGCTTCAGCCCGCGAGGCGCTGTGCTGGCCATGTACGGAGTATGTTTTCTGGCCGCCGCCACTTCTTTGCTGGTGGGCGCGTTCCATAGCCAATTCAGCGGTCTGATCATCGTTCTGTGCTGCGTGCCGGCCTGGGTGGGCATCCAGTACCTGGGATACGCGGAGTTTGCCAATGCCGGACGCATCTTGTTCAAGGGGGAATTCCGGCGAATCATAGATGCCGAAACTCGACTGAACCACTTCGAAGCGGCCCTGGGGAATGCGGACAATCTGAACGACTGCTGGACGCGCATTCTCGAAGGAAGCCGGGACTTCGGGTTTCGAGGCGTGCGCATGAGCGTCGGGGGAATGGTATTCGAGGAATCGAGCGGCTGGAGCACTCGGCCGCTTTGGCAATTGCGCATCCCGCTTGCCGACTCGCAGTATATTAACTTCGTACGCGACTTTGACTCGCACCTGGATCCTCTGATCCTGAGCGCGTTTGTCAACAGTGTGGAACGGGGCCTGAAGAAAAGCGTGGCCGCCGTTTACGAACCTGAGGTCAATCACATCGCCACTCCCGTGCACCTGGTCTATTCGGCAGGCGCGATGGGCATGACGCAATCGGCCGCCTGCAGCAAGGCGTCCGGATCATAAAATCAGCTCTTAGTCTTTTCGTCTGACTCTACGCTGCTGAGAAGCGGCCGCCACAGCGGCCATCTCCGGGCCTGTGAGCAGCGAAGGATCGCAGGTGGGAAGCCCCCGTTTGCAGGCTTCCACGTTGCGAGCGCGAAAGGCGGAGCGCGTCGCGTTCAAGTCCGCCGCAGTGAAGTCCGTTGGGTCGCAGTTGGCAAGTCCATTGCGGCAGTTAGAAATGTTTCGCCTCTGATATTGGTCGCGGACTTCCTTTAGCTCGGATGGCGTGAGAAGAAGCGGGTCACAAGCGGGCGTGCCTTCCAGGCAATAACCCCGGTTGCGGCGCAGAGAAGCGACCCGCATGGAGGCGGCGTCGGCTGGAGACAGGTGCGTGGGATCGCAGTTGGGAGAGCCACTCAGGCATTTCTCAAGATTACGGCGAGCCGCTGCGGCCGCGACTGCGGTGAGCTGCACGGCAGTGAGCCGGGTTGGGTCGCAGTTGGGGGCGCCGGCCAAACAGCGGTCAGCATTGCGGCGTAAAGCAGCGGCCTGGACGCGGGCGGTATCTTCTTTCCGAAGCAAAGCCGGGGCGCACTGGGCAGAGCCGAGGAGGCATCTATCCAGGTTCCGGCGGTACCAGCCGGCTTCCATGGACACTAACTCGGCCGGAGTAAGGCGCGTAGGATCGCAGAGAGAGGAGCCGTTGAGACAGTGGTCCAGATTGCGTTTCCTGGACTCCACGGCTGCCTGGCGTAACTCGTCCGGGTTCAGAGCTGAGAAGTCGCAGCCGACGAATCCGCGCAGGCAATTGATGGCATTTGAGCGTTCCGGCGTCACGGCCTGACCGGGGGGCGGGAGGGCCTTGGCGGCCTCGCCGTCAGTACTAAGGTACGCCGTGAGCGCACACAAGAAGATGGTCGGCATCCGCATAGGTTAGTTACCTTTATATATGAACCAGGGGACTCTCCAAGTACTGGTACGTGTAATCCTCCGGGGAAAGCGCCAGCAGATTGACAATTGTCATGAGTCCGTTGACAATTGTCAATAACGACTCGGTATCACCAGCGGGGAGTCGAAGTAATTGGGACTCTCCGTTTCCCCAGCAGGGAAAACAGTGATGGGACCGAAAGGGCGGTAGCTTGCCCAACCTTAACTCGAAAGCTCTCAACAAACCGTTAAGAGCCATTCGGCAGGAGAAACCCAAGTGGCCGTATTGAAGCCTCGGGAGCGCTTAGTCTACTTCCGCATATCAGAAGATGAGTTTCACCAGTTCCTCGGCGTATGTGAGCAAGAGGGCGCCCGCAGTGTATCGGATCTTGCCAGAAGTGCGGTGCAACGTCTGATCACGGACGGGAATCGCGACCGCGAAGAGCGGGAACTCGCGCCGAAGGTGGAGATATTGGAACAACTGATCGGAGAGTTGACCGCGCAAGTACGATTGTTGACCACGCTGCTGGAAAAGCGGAATGGCGATGGCGGTGCGGGCGGGGGCGCGGCAGCGTCCTCTGCGACGATGAATTGGGCAGATCCGCGGCGGTCCCAGGAAGAGTGATCCATGGAAATCCGCTTGGTTAACGACCTCGACAACTCGGCATCGGCCGACGGCACGCGTTCGTCCTACGGAAGCCCGCAGGGAACCCTCGAAGCGGGAACCGCGTGGGATGCGGAGCATCTCATTCGCAAGTACTGGCTGCTGCTGGCGGTGTTAGTGCTGGCGGGTGCGGCGGGAGGATTCGCGTCGGTGGTACTGAGTTCGCCCATGTACAAGGCGCGCGTGGTGCTGAGGATACCCAGCGAAGACGATGCATTGTTGAAGAACTTCGGCGGCACGAGCTTCGAAGCGAACGAGGTGAACGTACAGACGCAAATCAGCATTCTGAAAGGCGGGGCCTTTCTGCAGCGGGGAGCGGACCGGTTACAAACCGACGCCGTGCCGCTGGCGCCGATGGGGCGCGATCTTTTCTCGAGGCTGCGAAGGCGCATCCGGCCCGAGACTCAGGATCCCATCGAGAGCAGCAAGCAAGGCCTGGCTGTGGCGATGGCCACTTTCGATGCCCGGCCGATCAACCGAACCATGCTGATTGAACTGACCTGCGAGTCGACGAGCCCCGACGTGGCGGCGCAATTCGTCAATGCGATGGCTGCTGAATTCGTCGAAGACCATTCGCAAACGCACATGCAGAGCTCGCAGAAGGCCAATGAATGGCTATCGGCCCAGATTGAGGAGACCAAGTCGAAGCTGCAAGAGACCGAGCAGCGGCTACAGGCGTTCGTGCAGGCCTCGGGGAACTTATTCGTAGGACAGGAGGCGGCGACGCTGGCCGACACGGAACTCAATCAGGCAAAGGCGAAGCTGGCAGAAACGCAAGCCCAACGCATCGCTGCGCAGACCAGATACGAACTCTCGCTCAAGACCGCCCCCGAATCGCTGGCCGAAGTGCGGAACGATGGGGGATTGGGGAACTACCGGCATCAGATCAGCGATCTGGAACGTGAGCGAGCAGCGCTCACCGTAACGTACACGCCCAAGCATGAGAAGGTGCAAAAGGTCGACGCGCAGATCGCAGCGCTGGAACAATCCTATCATCAGCAACAGCTCAACATTGTCAAGAAGATCCGCGACGATTATGAGGCGTTATTGAAGACCGAAAAGCATCAAGCCGATTACTATCACGAGAAAGCGCAACTCGTCAGCGCCGAGGCCGGCAAGGCGGCGCAATATAACGCGCTCAAGCGAGAGCTTGAAACTCTGCGCCAGAGCTATCAATCGCTGCTGATGCAGGCGAATCAAACCGGCTTGACCAATTCCGTGCCGCTCAGTCCGATCCGTATTATCGAGCCCAGCAGCCCGCCGAGCGCGCCTTACAAGCCGCAGCCGATGATGAACATCTTGTTTGGAACCGTTTTGGGGCTGGCGGGAGCGGTGGGGCTGGTCTTTCTGAGGGAACGGACCGACCGGAGCGTGGGTTCGCCAGGAAGCATGCGCAACATCCTGAACGCTCCAGAACTGGGCGTCATTCCGCACTTGGGTGTGGAGGGAGGTTCCGGCACCAAGCTGCTTGCCGGTCCCGCACCGGCATTTGGAAATGGCAACACGATATCCGTTACGGGGGGCGCAGACGATAAGCAGAAGGACGTCGCACTGGCGCTTTGGAAGAGCGCGCCATCCTTCATGGCTGAATCCTTCAGGGAAACTCTCGCCTCCATCCTGAGGACTCACGGCCAGGCGAAAACCCAGAGGACGATTCTGGTCACCAGCCCCGGGCCGGGCGAAGGGAAGACGACCGTAGTACACAATTTAGGCATAGCCTTGGCCGAGACGGGGCGCCGCATCCTATTAGTGGACGCCGACTTTCGGCGGCCGCACTTGCATAAAGCGTTTCATCTGCCGAACGATCGCAGCCTGATTGATCTCATATACGACGACAAGGCCCTGACGGACTATCCGCCTGAGTCCTGGGGCCTGAGCACGGGAGTTACCGGGCTGTGTGTGCTGCCCAATCGCGCGACGGATAGCAATGTGGCGCGGGCGCTTTACTCTCCGAGATTGCGGGCTATCTTTCAAAAACTGCGGGAAATGTATGACATGGTGCTGGTGGACGCACCACCGGTGTTGCACCTGGCGGATGCGCGAATCGTGGCGCCGTTAACCGACGCCGCCATCTTAGTTCTGCGCTCCGGAGTAACGGCGCGGAAAAGCGCGATGGAGGCTCACCGGCGAATGCAGGAAGACGGCCTGTTCGTGCTCGGCACGGTTCTGACGGGCTGGCAGGCATCGAATTCGTATCTCAAGAAGCACTACTACTACGACTATGTGGATGAGGATGGCAAGTAGGTAGCGAGCTTGGGACTGCCACGCGAACTTAATCAGGTGCTTCTCAGGTAGGAAATTCCGGATTCAGCAAATGCCGCCAACCATACCGATCGAGAGGGCGGCGTCGCCCGACGCCGACCCATTACCGGAAAAACCGTCCGTAGTGATTGCTCCCAGCAAGAGCTGGAGAGCCCTGGACTGGCCGGCGCTGTGGGCGTACCGCGAGCTGCTATATTTTCTTGCCTGGCGCGACGTCATGATTCGCTACAAGCAGACCTTGCTAGGCGCGGCGTGGGCCGTGATACAGCCCGTCATGACCATGGTGATCTTTACGTTGTTCTTCGGCAAGCTGGCGAAAGTTCCTTCCGACGGGATCCCCTATCCGGTGTTCGCCTATGCGGGACTTCTGCCCTGGACTTTTTTCTCCAATGCCATCACGGCCAGCAGCAATAGCCTGGTGGGGAGCGCTAACTTGATCAGCAAGGTGTACTTCCCGCGCGTCATGATACCCACCGCGGCGATTTGCGCGGGACTGGTGGATTATGCCATTTCGTTCGTGATGCTGGCCGGTCTGATGGCGTGGTACCGAGTCCCGCTGACTTCGGACGCCTTGCTGCTGGTTCCACTCACGCTGCTGACGACGTTGCTGGCCTTGGCGGTCGGCATGTGGATGTCAGGCCTGAATGTGAAATACCGCGATATCCGGCATGCTCTGCCGTTCGTGATCCAGCTGTGGATGTTTGCTTCCCCGATCATCTACCCATCGAGCATGGTGCCTGAGAAGTGGCGCTGGGTACTGTGGCTCAACCCAATGGCGGGTCTGATCGAAGGGTACCGGGCGGCGTTGTTCCATCGGCCTGAGCAGTGGGGAAGCCTGGGCGTGGCCACGGGCATAGTGGTGGCGATGCTGACCTACGCGGCGTATTCTTTCCGTCACATGGAACGTGAGTTCGCAGATATTATCTGACGCGCATGAGACCGATCGTTCGTATTGAGGGGCTGGGGAAACAATACCGGGTAGGAGTGCGGCGCAAGGCGTACCGGACAATCCGGGAATCGATGGGCGAGTTTTTCCGCTCTCCGTGGCGGCGGCTGCGAAGCAGCGGCGAGGAATTCCTGTGGGTGCTGAAGGACGTGACCTTCGATGTGCGCCCAGGGGAAGTGGTGGGCATCATCGGGAGAAACGGCGCAGGCAAGTCCACGCTGCTGAAGGTGATTTCACGCATCACGGAGCCCACGCGGGGACGCATCGATTTGTACGGGAGAGTGGGGTGCCTGCTGGAGGTGGGCACGGGTTTTCATCCAGAACTTACCGGGCGGGAAAACATTTACCTGAACGGCGCGATTCTGGGGATGAAGAAGGCTGAGATTGTGCGCCGGTTTGATGAGATCGTTGCCTTCGCTGAAATTGAGGCCTTCCTGGAAACCCCTGTGAAACATTACTCCAGCGGAATGTATATGAAGTTGGCGTTCGCGGTGGCCGCTCACCTGAGCCCGGAAATTCTGCTGGTGGATGAGGTGCTGGCAGTGGGGGACTCCAATTTTCAGAAGAAGTGCCTGGGCAAGATGCGGGACGTCGCCAGAAGCGGGCGAACGGTGCTGTTCGTAAGCCACAATTCGGGAGCCATCGAAGCGCTATGCAACCGCTGCATCTGGCTGAAGAACGGCGTGCTGCAGGGCGAGGGAGAACCCGCCGTGCTGCTGCGCGAATACTTGACCGCGGACGCCACACCAGAGCTGGAGTCGGTCTCGTTATCCGACCATACAGGAAGGCGCGGAGGATCCGTTCGGATCATGCAGAGGCTTACGCTGCTTTCCGAGGGGGGCACGCCGGTGAGGGTGATTCGCCTGGGGGACAGCATCGGCGTACAAGTAAGGTTCAACAGTGAGCAGCCGCTCAAGCCGATATTGGGTGTGGTCGTCAGGACGATCACGGGCTCGAATCTGTTTGGAGTCAACAACCGGGTGGTGCCCGCCGCGCAAATTCCGCCGTCTGTCCGGGAAGGTTCGATCACCTGCTGGTTCGACCAGCCGCCTTTGATGCCGGGCACATACTTCCTGGACCTTTATTTCGGGAGCGAATACGGAGATCTCGACGTGATCCAGGAGGCGGCCAGTTTTGAGGTGGTGGCAGCCGACCGGTTCGGGACCGGCCAATTGGCGCCGGCCAGCGCGGGACCCATCTGCTGGCCGGCGCGCTACGAGTTCAGTAGAGACACGGAGCCATCCCTGGTGCCGGCAGCCGATTGAGACGGCAATATCCGGAGAGTAAACCATGACCATCGTTAAGGACCAGAGAACATATTCGGATACGTTTTACGACGACATCGATCGAGGATCTTTTCGATCGGCGGAGATCGTTGTGCCGATGGTTTGTGAACTCATCAGGCCGCGAAGCGTGGTAGACGTGGGCTGCGGCCGGGGTTTGTGGTTGAGGGCGTTCCGGCAGCAGGGCGTGGAATCGATCCTCGGGCTGGACGGGGATTATGTCAGCCGTGAGAAGCTCGCCATTCCGGCCGAGTGTTTTCGTTCGGTAAACCTAGCCAAACCTTTTGCAGTAGAGCAACGCTTCGACCTGGCAATCAGCCTTGAGGTGGCTGAGCATTTGCCGCCGCGAGGCGCGGCTCAGTTTGTGAGCGACGTCACGCGCCTGGCTCCCTTCGTATTATTTTCCGCTGCGATACCCGCGCAGGGAGGCACGCATCACATAAACGAAGAAATGCCGTGGTACTGGGAGCGGCTATTCGAGGCCCGGGGATTCCTCCGGCTGGATCCGATTCAGCGCAATATACGCGACGATCGGAGGGTCGAGTGGTGGTACCGTCAGAACCTTTACTTATACGTTGCCGCAGAGCGCGTGGCTGATGATCCGCGGCTGCGTGCCGAGCGGGAGTACGCCATGGAGCACCCATTTGAATGGGTTCATCTCGACGTCCTGGACAAGACGGCGAGACCTGTGAACCTATGGCGGAAGGCGAAGCGAAGAATGGCGGACTTATTTGACCGGCGGAGCACAGTCTAGAGCCTATGCCTCTGGTCAGCGTGATCATGCCGGTCTACAACGGCGAGAGGTATTTGGCAGGCGCGGTTGAGAGCATTCTAGATCAGACGCTCAAGGATCTGGAACTGCTGGCGATTGATGACGGATCCAAGGATCGGAGTCCAGCGATTCTCACCAGTTACGCGCAACGGGACGGCAGGTTGAAGGTTCTGTCACGGCCACACGAGGGGCTTGTGAGCAGCCTGAATGCGGGGCTGGCCGACGCACAAAGTAAGTACATCGCGCGCATGGACGCGGACGATATCAGTGTAGTGAACCGGCTAGAGAGGCAAGTGGCTTACTTGGATGAGCGATCGGAGTGTGTGGCGTTGGGCTGCAGCATTCTAGAGATCGATCCCGATGGGGATCCGCTCGGCGTGGTCAGGAACCCGCTCTTGCATGAAGAGATCGAAAAGGAGTTACTGGTGGGTTGCGGCGGAGCACTTCCCCACCCCGGCGTCATGTTCCGGCGGTCCGCATTGGAAACGGTCGGTGAATATCGTGGAATGTTGGCAGAAGACCTTGACCTTTACCTGAGGCTGGGCGAGGTCGGCCGGCTGGCTAATCTGGACGAAGTTCTCCTGCACTACCGGCTTCACATGCTCAGTATCAACACGACCCGTAAGCGTGAGATGCATGAAGCCGCGATTCGTACGATCGCCAACGCCTACGAACGCCGAAAATGGTCCGGGTTCCGAGAGGATTCCGTCCGCAACGGCTGGTTGCCATCGGCTGATCTCCAGGCTCACTGGGCCTACAAGGCCTTGTATGGCGGCCATTACAAGACTTCACGAAAGCACATTGTGAAAGCGCTACGAGAGCGGCCCGCGCACCTCGGTTACTGGCGCGTATGGGCTGAAACTTACGTGCGAAACTGGTTGCGGCCGCATTCAGTGCTCAAGCGCGCCGCGTAGCGATTGCGCAAAGTTTGATGGAGCGTCATTTGGCTGAGTGCCTGCAAGACCGAAACCAGGAGTCACCGGCGCCGCTGGCCGAGCCGGAAATGCCAGGCCCCCAGATTAGTGTCATCATTTGCACGCATAACGGCGCGGCGCGATTGCCGGAAACGCTGGGGCATCTGGCCGGGCAGAAGTTCCGCGACCCATTGCGGTGGGAACTGCTGCTCATCGACAACGGCTCCAACGACGGCTCGTCGGAACTGGCACGCAAGTTGTGGCCCGAGAATGCTTCCGCCGCGATGCGAGTCATTGCGGAGCCGCGGCTGGGAGTTTCGATTGCCCGCCAGCGAGGAATCTCTGAAGCGCGCGGCGAGCTGATCTGTTTCGTGGATGACGACAATTGGCTGGCGCCAGACTGGTTGCAGATTGCATGGGACACCATGGCGGCGAATCCGCGGATCGGCGCGCTGGGCGGGGTGAATGAGCCCGTGTGCGAAGTTACACCACCCTGGTGGTTTGAGGATTTTCGGGGGGTTCTGGCCACCACGGCGAACGACGAGCCGTTGGGCGATTTCACCGAGGTTGGGTCGGCGTTAGTGACCGCAGGGATGGTGGTGCGACGCACAGCCTGGGCTTCTCTGGAGAAGCGGGGCTTTCGGATCACCGTCCAGTCTCGCACCGGCAAGGGGCTCACCACCGGGGAGGACTCGGAGATTTGCCTGGCCCTGCGGCTTGATGGCTGGCGGCTGTATCGGGAGCCTCAGATGCGGCTGAAACACTACTTACCGGCGCGCCGGCTGGATTGGTGGTACGTGCGGAAGCTGTTCCGTGGATACGGGGAAGGTTCCGTGCAGCTCGACGGTTACTTCACCTTCCACGGCTCGCTGGAACGGACGTGGAAGAAGCCGTTTCGATCCGCCTGGCAGTGGCATTTCTTAGCGGCGGTAGCAGAGCTCCTGCGACACCCTGGCCGGCTGCTCCGTTTTCCGTTCTTCGCGATGGACGGAGACAAGGTCGTTTGCGAAATGGAGATCCACTACGGCCGGACGTTGGGTTACTGGCGGCACCGCAAGCTTTACGCGCAGGCCGGGCAGAGAATCCAAACCATGTTCGCGGACGTGTTGGGCTCGTTGCGGGAGTCCGGAAATAGCCAATGTACGTCCCGGTAGACTGGCGTGCGGCTTCAGGGTCCCACGGCGGTGATGACCTTGGCGCGATCCGGACACCCCCGGTGGGCGCGCACGGCTCCCGCAGTTCCCGCAGTTCCTCCATTGCCCCATGCGGAACCTTCCACTGGACAGTGTGCACCGTAACCACCGCTGCCCGTGATGTTCTCGCTCGCACGTCGTGATGCTGCCGATCATGGGGGCACCCAGCGCACCATTACAGGAGCAGTGTTAGTGCCATCGATTTCCAGACACACGGTCGCGATTGTCGTTGCTGTATGTCTCATCGCAGCGTTCTGGCCCATTTTGACGTCCATCTATGGGAGCTGGTTTGACCCGTACGCCTACATGGAGCACGGCATCCTTGTGATTCCGGCCGCCGCCTACATGGTTTGGACGAAACGCGACAAACTCGCACAGATTCCCATGCGTCCGTCGTTCTGGGGTATCCCGTTGCTGCTCTGGGGGGCGGCACAAGCCCTCCTGGGCACGGCAGCGCATTGGACCTGGGTCAGCCGGTCGGCTTTCCTGGCGTCACTCGGCGGATGTATCGTAGCGTTGTACGGCTTTCAGATGATGCGGGAACTGGCGTATCCGTTCGCAACGCTCATTCTGATGATCACGCCTCCCACTTTCCTGTTCGAGCGCCTCACCTTGGATCTGCAATTGCTTGCGAGCCGCTTTGGCGAGATCTGTCTGGAGTTCATGGGCTACTCGGTGCTGCGTGAGGGAAACATTCTGGAGCTGGTGGGAACGAAGTTGTCCGTGGAGCAGGCCTGCAGCGGGATTCGTTCTTTGCTCGCGATCATCTTCATGTGCGTGCTTTACAATTACTTTTTCGTGCGCAGCAATTTCATGAGGACGCTGATGCTGGTGATGGCGGTCCCCATCGCCATCCTGGGAAATGTGGGCCGCATTATCGCCACCGGCGTCGCCAGCCAGCACAATCAAGAACTGGTCCACGGCGCCGCCCACGAAGCGTTCGGGTATGTCAGCGTGATTGTGGCTGGAATCGGCTGCGTTGTCCTGCACCGGGTGATGCTGTCCATCCAGAAAGTTTGGCGATCGCGGTATGCCTAGCGACGGCAGACTCGTGAAGCCGGCTACGTGGGGCGTGTTCGTGCCCGTGTGCGTAATCCTGATCCTGCAGACGGCGGCGTCTCACGTACTGGGGATACCGGAGCGTGACCTTCCCATTCCACAACTGCACAAAGTACCCATGCAGATTGAAAAATGGAAGGCGTCGGGCGAAGAGACTCTGGAGCAAGGCGCGGTGGATTACCTGCAACCGGACGAATACATTCTGCGGAACTATGCGAATGAAGCGGAAGGAGTTTCGATCGGTCTGTTCGTGGCGCACTTTAAGTCGCTGCAGAACAGCGTCGGCCCGCACGCGCCGCGGATTTGCATGCCGGGCAACGGTTGGCTGACCCTGTCCTCTAAGATCGCGATGGTGGAAGTTCCCGGCCGGAGCGAAAGGATTCCCGTCAACGAATACATTTTTGAGAAGTCCGGCAATCGCGTGGCGGTTATGTATTGGTATCAGAATGATCGGGATGTCTGGGCGGAGGAATTCCACGCGAAGCTCAGACTGTTACCGGACCTGATACGGTACAGGCGCTCGGACGTCAGCCTGGTCCGGTTGGTGTCGCCCACGCAAGCAGACACCGGGGACAATTTCAGAAGCGGTGTTCAATTCACGAAGTTAGTGTTCCCGATGCTGGCGGAACGCCTGGATAACGCGCGCTGAGCACAGGTGTTCGATGAGAATTGTCTATCTGAATGCGTGTGGCCGGATGGGCGGCTCTGAGACCAGCTTGTACGAATTGCTGGCCAGTCTCCGGAGCGCCGAACCGGATTGGGAATTACACCTGGTGTTGGGCGAAGACGGCACGCTGGCCGAGCGCGCGCGACAGCTTGGGGTCCGCGTGGTGGTGGCTGCGTTCCCGCCCGCGCTGGCGCGGCTGGGGGATGCCGGGAGACATCCTGGCGCCGTGGTGTGGTCGCTGTTTACATCGCTCGGGCCAACGGCTCTCTATGCGCGGCGCCTGGCCAAACTGATCCGCACCATTCAGCCCGCGGTGATCCACTCCAACGGACTCAAGATGCACGTGCTGGGGAGTTGGATCCGTCCGCGCACAACCAAACTGATCTGGCACATGCACGACTATCTGAGCCCGCGCCCACTGATGCGCAGGTTGTTGCGCCGGCGCTGGAGACACTGCGCGGCGGCTATCGCCAACTCGAACAGCGTGGCGCAGGACCTGAGAGCGGTATTGCCAGGCCTAAAGGTTGTACCCATTCACAACGCCATCGACGTGGACCGATTTGCGCCGAAGGGCGAGACGCTGGACCTCGATCAGATTTCCGGCCTTGGACCCGCTGCGGCGGGAACAGTCCGGGTGGGCTTGCCGGCAACCTTCGCGCGATGGAAGGGTCACGGCGTTTTCTTACGGGCTCTCTCGCTCCTGCCCGGGGAGTTACCGGTCCGGGGTTATGTGATTGGCGGCCCGATTTACCAGACCGCCAGCAGCCAGTACTCCCAGGAAGAACTTCAGCAAGAGGCGATCCGGCTGGGGTTGGCGGGGAAGGTGGGCTTTACGGGTTTTCTGGACGACCCGGCAGTGGCCATGCGTTCCCTGGACATCGTGGTTCACGCCAGCACGCAGGCTGAGCCATTCGGGATGGTGATCATTGAAGGAATGGCTTGTGGAAACGCCGTCATCGTGAGCCAAGCGGGTGGAGCGTCGGAGCTATTTACCGACGGCGTGAGTGCGTTGGGCTACCGCCCCGGTGATGCTGAGGCGCTGGCACGGCAGATAGAGCGCCTGGCCTGTGATGCAGCGCTGAGGAGCCGGCTGGGATTGGCGGGGAGAGCGGCGACAGAGCAGCATTTCCGTCGGGAACGTCTCGCGAAACAACTGGTTTCCTTGTACCAGGACGTCTTAGGGGAAAGCCACCAGCATGTGACGAATCGTACTTCGCATGAGCCAGAACTTGCCGCGCCGGCCCCACCGCTCACAACGATCAGGTGAAATAGAGGTTGGTGAGCCGGACCGCACCAGACCGCAACGTGTCCGACCTGGAATATTGATGGCTCCAACGCAACAGATGCCTAGCGCCAAACCTGAGCAGCGTGTGACCGCTGCCGATCATTCGCCTTCTCCCTGGGTGATCGTGGCAGGCGGGTTTCATCGTAGTGGAGGGATGGACAAAGCGAATCTCGCGCTGGCGCAATACCTGGTTGAGCAGAACACGCCCGTGCATCTGGTGTGTCACAGCTTCGATAGCGACCTTGAGCCGCATCCGCTGGTGACTGTTCATCGTGTGTCGCGACCGGCGGGATCGTTCTTTTTGGGCAGGCCTTTGCTGGATATGTGCGGCCGGAAAGTAGCTCGAGCGGTAACGCAACGCTGGCCGCGCGCACAGGTGGTGGTGAACGGCGACAACTGTTTGTGGCCGGGCATCAATTGGGTTCACTATGTACATCACGCCTGGAAACCGCCGCTGCAGGAAGGCCCGTTTTGGTTCCGGACGAAGCAGAATCTCGGCGCCTCATGGGTTTACAAACGGGAGCGGACGCTAGCGCGGATGGCGAGTGTGTTCATCACGAATTCGAACCGAACCAGCCGCGACCTGATCGAACATTTAGGCGCCAGGCCCGAACGAGTCCATACCGTGTATCTCGGCGCGGAATCCGAATGGGGTCCGGTAACTCGCGAGGAAAAAGTTAACAACAGACACTTTTTCCGGATTCATGAAAGTCGCCCTTTGGCGGTATTCATCGGCTCGCTGGGATTTGATAATCGAAAGGGTTTCGACGTTCTCCTTAAGGCGTGGGCGAAGCTTTGTGCGGATCCGCATTGGGACGTGGACCTGGCCGTTGCGGGCAGTGGGAATGCCCTGGCGATGTGGCGCGAAGAAATAGCGCGATGCGGACTGGCCGACCGGGTTCGCATGTTGGGATTTACCGGAAGGGTACGAGACCTCCTGGCAGCGGCCGACTTACTCGTGAGCCCGGTACGGTACGAACCATATGGACTGAACGTGCAGGAAGCGATTTGCCGCGGGGTTCCGGCAATTGTCTCCGCCGGGGCGGGAGTGGCCGAAAAATATGGGCCCGAGTTTACTCCGATGCTGCTGCAGGATCCGGAAAATATCACCGACCTCGTAGAGAAGTTGTCGCGGTGGAGGTGCAACATGGAGAGGTGGCAGGCAAGTTTTCGACATTTCGGCGATGCGCTGAGAGCCTACGGCTGGCGGGACATGGCGTGCCAGATGGTATCGATTGCCAACCAGCAGACATCAGTGGCGGCCAAACCGGCAAAAGCGTAGTGGCTTGAGCGGTTCGGGGCTGCCTGCGATGGAGTGGCGCTGCCACCGATTCGGGCGCGTTTCTCTCCTCGAGGTCCGGAAATTGAACGAAACCGCACACAGAAAATTCACGCGATGATCGCCCTAGCCCTATGCATCCTGGCCTTGGCGGTCACTTACTGGGCCGGTAAGCGCTCGCTTGGCCTGGGCCTGGTCGCCCTTCTCACTTTTGGCTATTTCTACGGTATTGTCCGCGCCAACCTGCAGACGACGTTCGCGCATTTCATCTTCGATGCGTCCCTGCTCGGCTTATTCCTTTCGCAAAAATGGACTTCGTCCCAGCCGTCCGAGGCCAAGAGATTGGGAGCATTGCGATTGTGGATGGTGCTGCTGATTGCATGGCCGTTGCTGTTGATCTTGATGCCGTTTCAGCCGCTGCTCGTATCGCTGGTCGGCCTTCGCGGGAGCGTGTTTTTCCTGCCCCTGTTGCTGCTGGGCGCCCGGCTACAGGACAAGGATCTGCTACAGGTATCGGCGGCATTTGCAGCGCTCAACCTGCTCGCGTTGGGATTCGCCGGCGCGGAGTATTCCTTGGGGCTGACGCAGTTTTATCCGATCAGTCCCGTGACGCTGATCATTTATGCGAGCAAAGACGTGGCCGGGGGGTTTGCCAGGATCCCGGCAATATTCCCCAACGCGCACAACTACGGGGGCACGATGGTGGCCTCGATTCCCTACTTGATCGGAGGCTGGGAGCGAGCGGCGACACGCAAGATGCGTTTGCTTGCCATGCTCGGTATTGTCGCGGCTTTTTTGGGCGTGCTGCTGTCTGCGACGCGGCTGAATTTCGTGACTGGCGTGGCGCTGCTGGCCTTTACCATGGTTGGCGGGCGTATGAAAGCGAGCCGATGGGCCATCTTTGCAGTGGTGGTCTGCATCATGGGCTACGTGGCTTTGACCAACGAGCGGTTCCAGCGATTCAAGAGTCTGTCGGAAACCGAAAACGTCACGGACCGCATTCACGGCAGCGTCAATCGCCGGTTTCTTGAAATCCTGTCGGAATATCCCATGGGCAACGGATTGGGCGGCGGGGGCACCAGTATTCCCTACTTCCTGGAAGGGCAAGTCAAGAACCCGATCGCGACTGAAAACGAATTCGCGCGAATTCTCTGCGAGCAGGGCCTGGTGGGGTTGTTTCTATGGCTGTGTTTCATCATGTGGTATCTGTCCCGCGCCGGAATGGCGTTCGCCAAGGGGCCTTGGAGGACCAGCCGAAGGGCTGTCTGGGGTCTGAGTTCCTTCGTGCTCTGCACGGCGTGGATCGGAAATGGTTTTCTCACCGCGATACCGGGGACGGCCATTGCTCTTCTGGGAATTGGTTGGACGGCGGTGCCGATGCTGACCAGGACACCCTTGAACGATCGTATGCGGACGAGCAATATGGCATTGCCTGCGGAGCGTCCGCGCATGCTCCAGACTCTATAACCAGGTTTTCCGAAGGCAACCTCCGACCACCGACGACTCGCGACCATGGGTGACAAAAACATACTCCATTCAGAAATTCGGGTGCTGCACATCATTCCGAGAATGCTGGGACGCGGGGAAGGCGTGATGGGCGGGGCCGAACGCTATGCCTTGGAGCTGGCCCGGCACATGGCGGACAAGGTCCCGACGTCATTGGTCTGCTTCGGCGAGGGTGAAGAGACTTACGAGAGGGTAGGGCAACTGGAGATTCACGTCATCGGGAAGGCCTGGTGCGTGCGCGGACAGCGGCAGAATCCCATGGCCTTGAGACTTTGGAAGGATTTGCGGAAGGCTCAAGTGGTGCACTGCCACCAACAGCACATTCTGGCCAGCAGTTTTGCGGCCGCGGCTTGCAGGCTCACGGGGAGGAAGGTCTTCGTCAGCGACCTGGGTGGAGGAGGATGGGATATCTCCGCCTACATTTCAACCGACCGCTGGTATCACGGCCATCTCCACATCAGTGAATACAGCCGCACAATTTACGGGCATGCGAACCAGCGCCGGGCCCATGTCATCCTGGGAGGTGTGGACACCGAGAAGTTCAGCCCCAATCCCAATATTCGAAGGAAGCCGCGCGTGTTATTCGTGGGCCGCCTGATGCCGCACAAAGGCGTGGACGACTTAATCAATGCCCTGCCGCCGGATCTGGAGCTGGAAGTGATCGGGCAGCCGTACGATGAACGGTATGTGGGGGAGCTCAAGCGGCTGGCGCAGGGAAAGCCGGTGGTGTTTCGGAGCGATTGCGACGATCACGCCTTATTAGAGGCTTACCGCAGCGCGATGTGTGTGGTTCTGCCCAGCGTTTACCAGACCATTTATGGTCCGAGCACCAAGATCCCTGAGCTGCTGGGTCAAACGCTGTTGGAGGGCATGAGCTGCGAGACGCCGACCATTTGCACCAATGTAGCGAGCATGCCGGAGGTGGTGGAAGACGGGGTCACGGGCTTCGTGGTTCCCCCGAACAATCCGCAAGCTCTTCGTGACAAGATCCTGTGGATTCGCGAACGGCCCGAACAGAGCCGAACGATGGGCCGCGCCGGGCGTCTGCGGGTGCTCGAAAAGTTCACCTGGGGCGCCGTTGTGCGCCGATGCCTGGAGCTTTACCGGTCTCCAGGCAAGACCGAGACTGCCGATACCAGCCTGGATCGCCTGCAACGTCAGGCGTGCGGGATCTCCGATCTCGACGCCGACAACCGGGGCGTTCGTTAACGGCGGCCCTGGATACCATCGCACGACAGGAAGAGATCGCATTGCGGATTCTGATCGCCAACCTCAACCGGAACCTAGTAGGCGGCACCGAAAAGTACCTCAGGGATCTGATTCCTGGCTTACAGGCCCGGGGTCATGCCGTCGCTCTGGTTTACGAATGTGCGGCCGATGCAAAAGCGGAACAAATCGATCCGCCAACGGTGCCTTCCTGGTGTGTGGCCGGGCTTGGCGTGCAGGAAACGCTGCGGTCAATCGCCAAATGGGAACCAGACATCGTGTACTCGCACGGTTTGGATAACGCTTCGCTCGAGAACGGGCTGCTGGCCGGATATCCAAACATCATGTACGCCCACACCTATTACGGCACCTGTGTCAGCGGGACCAAGTGTCACGTAACTCCGCGCGTCCAGCCGTGCGAGCGGCGCTTTGGCGCGCCGTGCCTCCTGCTTTACTACCCGCGCCGCTGCGGCGGTTTGAACCCCAGAACCATGTGGCAGATGTTTCGCGCGCAGTCGGAACGCAAGAGCCGATTCGCCCGGTATGGAGCCATTCTGGTGGCGAGCCGGCACATGCGCCATGAATTTGCGAACCATGGCGTAGCGCCGGATCAACTGCGTCTTGTTCGGTTACCCCTCGGTGGCGCCGCTCCGGCCCCGCTGCCGGCGCCCAGAATCCCCGGCGGGCGGATCTTGTTTCTTGGGCGCCTGGTGGACGTCAAGGGCGCTCACTATCTCATCCGTGCGCTCCCAAAAGCGGCGGCCAAACTCGGACGGCCGCTATCGCTGACGGTGGCCGGCGATGGTCCGCAACGCGCAAAGCTGCAGGCCCTGGCTCACCAGCTGCAATTGACCGTCGATTTCGCGGGCTGGGTGGGCGCCGAGGAAAAGCTGGCGTTGATGCGTCGCGCGGATGTGCTGGCCGTACCCAGTTTGTGGCCGGAACCTTTTGGACTGGTGGGCATTGAGGCAGGCCACGTAGGACTTCCCGCGGTGGGCTATGCCTTAGGCGGGATCCCCGATTGGTTGATTCCGGGCGAGTCCGGAGAGTCGGCGTCCGGCGCCCCTCCATCCATCGATGGACTAGCGGACGCGCTTGTCAAAGCGTTAGCCGATCCGGACCACTATGGAAAGCTTTGCCAAGGTGCATGGCGAGTCGCCGGGCAGTTTACCCTCGAATCTCACTTAGACGAGTTGCAAGCTATCCTCGCCGCCGTTCAGGGTAAGTCCGCTCCACCCCGATTCCGCGGTGAGCCCGCGCCGGCAGAACAGTTACGAAATCTGGAAAGTGAGCATCCCATGGAGTACCACAAGCCGTGAGGGCTCACGGAACAATCGGAGCGACCGTACCTCATAACTCTGAGGTTGCGGATGGACCGGTGATCCGACTGGCGATGATCTGTGACTTTCTGGAAGAGGGCTGGCACAGCATGGATCTGTTCGGTGACAAGCTCGTGGAATGTTACCGGAACAGTTACGCCGCGGAGGTTGACGTCGAGCAACTGCGCCCGGCGCTGAGAGCCCGCTTTTCCAAGCTGCCGCTTTCCAGTGCCTCTGCGGTTCTGTGGAATGCAGATCGCCTGATCAACCGTTTCTGTGACTACCCACTTTGGCTGAGAAAGCAGGCGCGGAGATTCGACCTGTTCCATATCGTCGACCACAGTTACGGGCAACTGGGCCTGGTGCTGCCAGCGGAACGGACACTGGTCACGTGCCACGATCTGGACACATTCCGCTGTTTACTGGAACCCGCGCTCGACCCACGGCCGAAATGGTTCCGGGTCATGGCGCAAAGAAGCTTCACCGGGTTTCTGCGCGCAAGCCACGTTATCTGCCCGAGCGATTCGACCAGGGCTCAATTGCTACAGTACAGACTTTTCCCCGCCGAGCGAATCAGCGTGATTCATCCGGGAGCCGATCCCATCTTTTTCTCAGCCCCGGACGCGACGCTGCAACAGCGCGCGGTGGCCGGGATCGGCGTGGCCGAACAGACTTTCGTCCTCCACGTTGGCAGCACGATCCGCCGCAAACGGATTGATGTACTATTGCGCACGTTCGCTAGAATTGTTAAGGATTTCCCGAAGATGTGGCTCGTGCGAGTGGGCGGGCCCCTGACCGTAGAGCAAACGCAATTGGCAAAGCAACTCGGAATTCACGACAAGATCGTACAGGCCCCTCCTCTCAGCAAGGCAGAGTTGGCGGCACTGTATCAGCAAGCGGCCATCTTGCTGCAGACCTCCGATGCCGAAGGTTTCGGATTGCCGGTGATCGAAGCCATGGCGTGCGGCTGCCCGGTGATCGCAAGTTCGTTAGCGGCGCTTCGCGAGGCCGGCGGCTCAGTCGCGGAGTATTGCGCGGTGGCCGATATCGACGCCTGGAGCGACACAGCCGTGAAGCTCTTGCACGAGCGACAAGGATCCGCCGCGCAGTGGGGACGCCGCAGGATCGCGGCCCGGCAGCATGCGTCTGCATTCACCTGGGCGGAGCACGCAAAACACACCATGGCCATCTACCGTAGTCTCTGGACCGGCGCCGGCAAGCCAGCGCACTCGTGCGTATGAAACATCTCATCAAAGCAATTGTTCCGAAGCGGTTGTGGACACTCCTGCGGATGCTGCGCCTGCGCCTGTCATACGTGAGCTACGGGCGCCGGCGTGTGCGGCACACTTATGGAGGGTACGAACTCGAGTTGGAATTGATCGATCCCATGGGAGCGGGCTGGTACGACCACGACTGGCCGGAACTTGCGGAGATCACGTTCCTTAAGCGCCACCGGCTGCAGCGCGGAGCCAAGGTTTTCGATATCGGCGCGCATCAGTGTGTCGTGGCCATGATGCTGGCCAAGAGCGTGGGCCCAGAGGGTTCTGTGCTTGCCGTCGAGGCTAATCCAGACAATTGCGCTGCCGGAGAACGGAACCGGAAACTGAACGGGATCGACAACTGCCGGATCTTACATGCCGCCGGCGCCGCTCGTTCAGGGAAGGTGATCTTCAATCGGGGACCCAACGGCCAAGTCGATGACGGGAGCGGCGCATGGGGGCGCATGGAGGTGCAAGCGGTGTCGGTCGACGATCTGGCCGCCGTGCACGGGGCGCCGGACGTGCTCTTTATCGACGTCGAGGGCTTTGAATGCGCGCTTTTGCAGGGTGCTCAGAAAACCCTGGCCAACGGACCCGACTGCTTCGTGGAGGCCCATGTAGGCGTCGGGCTGGAAACCTACGGCGGTTCCGTCGAACGGATCTTGAGCTCGTTCCCGGCGGGCTACGAGTTCTTTGTCGCTCCGCCGGAGGGTGCCTTCGTCCCGTTAACCGAAAACACCGCCGTTGTGCGCCAGCGATTCTTCCTCCTGGCCATCCAGTCCAAACGGGGTGTGGCGTTCCGGGAACACGAGGCCATGTCTCAGATCGCCGTGCCAAAGGAGAGCAAATGAGCAAGATGGACCGGCTCACTAACGCAATGATTCGTGCCGTACCGGTATCCCTGATACAGTTCGTGTCGCGGAATCAGTGGCGCGTCCCAGCTCTGAGATGGTTGTTCGCCTGGGGAGCCTCCTGGGTCAAGCACCAGGACGGTGTGATATTGCACGGCACAGGACAGGGCCTCCGGTTCAATGCTGCCAGTTCGCACAGCGGCTTCATTCTGGGGAATCACGAGACCGAAGTGCAACAGTTCCTCGCGAGTGTTCTGCGGCCCGGCATGGTTTATTACGATGTCGGGGCCAACGTAGGATTCTTTGCCATGATCGCCGCTCGCCTGGTTGGCCCTTCGGGCAAGGTACTGTGCTTCGAACCGCTCCCCGAAAATGCGCGACAGATTCAATACAACGCGAAGCTCAACGGATTCGACAATGTCGTGGTACGGTGTGAGGCGTTAGGAAGCTCGAATCGAACGGAGATATTTCATACCTCTGCCGAGCCAACCTGGGGCATGCTGGCCACGGTGGGGAAACTGCCCGTCAAGGCTTCCGGGACCATCCCGGTCGACGTGAGGACGCTGGATTCGCTGCGCGGCGACGACCTTCCGCGCCCGGATGTGATTAAGATGGACATCGAGGGCGCCGAAGCCGACGCACTCAAGGGGGCAGGAGAAACGCTGAGCGCGCATCGTCCGTTGCTGGTGATTGAGTTACATAGCACGAACGCCGCGGTAACCGGTGTCCTGGAAGAGTTGGAATACGACGCCGCCGTTCTGGGCAGCACGATCCAAGTATCTGCCGCGAACTGGGACGCCAATATTGTCGCCGTTCCCCGCGAACGCTTGGATTTACTGGATTCTGTGGCTAAGGTTTCAGAGAGATCTGCCGTCACATGAGCAAGCGTCTACGTGTTCTGACCATTGGCCATTCCTATTGCGTCGCGTTAAACCGAGCCCTGATCCGGGAGGTGGCGCTCGGTCCGGACTTCGAAATCACCGTGGCTGCGCCGAGTTTTTTTTACGGGGACTTGCGACCGATCGTTTTGGAGGCCGAACCACCGGGGTCCCCGCTGCGGGTGGTGCCCCTCGATACGAGGCTTAGCCGTCACATCCATATCTTTAGCTATGATGGCGCGAAGTTGGGGGCGCTGATTCGAGAAGGGCAGTTCGATCTGGTGCACGCCTGGGAGGAGCCGTACGTCTTCGCGGGATATCAGATCGCCAAAGCCCTCCGCAACAGTTCCGCGAGATTCTGCTTTCGCACGGCTCAAAGCTATGTCAAACACTATCCGCCGCCTTTTAACTACTTCGAACGCGCTGTTCTGGCTCGTTCGCAAGGGTGGATTGCTGGCGCCAGCCTAGTCTTTGACGCGATGTTGAAGAAGGGATTTCCGCGCGAAACGGGCCGAGTCCTGAATCTGGCGGTGGATGTGAAGGAATTTCAACCTTTGTCCTCTACGACGCGCGCCGAGGTGCTGCAGGAACTGAGGCTGGAACCACCCGTCGTGGGCTTTGTGGGCAGGCTCACAAAAGCCAAGGGTCTGGAGATCCTGATGCAGGCGATGGAACGAATCGGCCGGTCCCGTCCGTGGAGTTTGTTACTTCTCGGCAGTGGTGAATATGAACGCAAGGTGTGCGAATGGGCGGCCAAAAAGGGCTGGCCGGAGCGGCTCAAAGTCATTCTCTCGAAGCATGGAGACGTACCGCGATATCTCGGATGCATGGACCTGCTGGCTGCGCCCAGTCAGACGATGAAGAACTGGCGCGAGCAGTTTGGTCGAATGATCATCGAGGCCTTCGCCTGCGGCGTGCCCGTGATCGGCAGCGACTCAGGAGAAATTCCCCATGTGATTGGCGACGCGGGCAGGGTGGTTGCCGAAGCCGATGTCGCGGCCTGGGCGCAAACGATCAGTGATCTGCTGGACAGTCCGGCGGCCAGACAGGAATTGCGTCAGCGCGGTCTCGACCGGGCTCCGAAATATTCAGCGGCCACCATTGCGCAACAATATCGAGAATACTACTGCTGGCTAGCGGGGCGCTCCTCCAATTAACGATGACCGGGCGTATTCAGAAAGAACCTGGCCACTCCCACTCCGAAATCCGGCCGCATCGTGGTGTCCTGGAAACTACCTTGGAACCTTTGACTGAGAACGCGAGCGCAGAACGTTCCGCGGCATTGTCGCCGAACGGTGCGGGAACCGCTGAAGGGACGAAGCGCCGCACTCTCACTCCCAGTTTTTCTGAGAGCGGGGGCAGGTCCGGACATCTTCCTACCATCGATGCCCTGCGCGGCATCGCTGCTCTGTCGGTCTGTTGGTTTCATTACACAAACGCTCAATTCACAGAACAGTTTGGCGCCTATCAGGCCAGCGGCAGATATGGCTGGTTGGGGGTCCAGATCTTCTTCGTCATTTCCGGGTTCATCATCCCGTTCTCACTGTTCCGAGCAGGCTACCGAGTCAAGGGCTTCTTTCGGTTTATGCTGAAGCGCATCGCGCGGCTTGACCCGCCCTACTTGACTTCGATCGTCATCGTCGTGTCCGGACTTTGGCTGTTTTCTCTGCAACCAGGTCACCCGCCGTACCAGATCCCATGGGACCAAGTGCTGGCCCATCTCGGCTACATCAACGCGTTTCTTGGCATGCCCTGGCTTCAGATGCCTTACTGGTCCCTGGCGATTGAGTTTCAGTATTACATCTTCGTGGGACTGTGTTTCCCAATTCTGGCAATGAGAAAAAGGATGGCGCCGGCGGTGATCATCGCGCTTTTTGCGGCGCTCACCACCGTGGCGAGCGGCAACCGGGCGCTTCTTCCACACTACCTTCCTCTCTTTGTGGTCGGTATCTTAGCGTTCCGGTATAAGTCGCTTAACGTCCGCGCCTGGGATACCTTGCTTGGGCTGGTCGCCGCTCAGGTGCTGGTGGTCTGGGTGGACGGTTGGATGGAAGCAGTCGTCTCCATGGGCGCTTGCGCGGCGATTTTACTCGTCACCTTGGAAAACCCGGTTTTGAAATTCTTCGGCAATATCAGCTATTCGCTCTATTTGATCCACGTCTTTGTCGGCAACATTGTCTTCGGCCTGGCCCTTCGATGGACGCGCCGGCCCGAGCTTCTGAAATGGGTTCTTCCTTTTGTTGCCGCTGCCATTGCCATCGGCGCCGCCTATCTCCTGTACCGTCTGGTGGAGTTGCCATCCAGACGTCTGGCGGCGAGGATCAGCTACAAAGTAGCGGAAACGCCACCAGTGCAACCCGCATGAAGGAACTTTCGTCCAGCACAGAAACGAAATAAGAGACGGTCACGAATAGTAACTCAGATTACACAGATAGGTGAAACAGTTGATGAACAAACGAGCATTGATCACTGGAATTACGGGCCAGGATGGCAGCTACCTCGCCGAATATTTACTTGGGTTGGGCTACGAAGTCCATGGACTGGTACGCCGCGTTGCATTGGAACAACCTGCGCACCGCCTGAGCCGGCTGTCGAACGCGCTGGACAGGATCCAAATCCATGCCGCCAGCCTGGAGAGCTACCCGAGCATCTTCCATATCTTCACTAAGTGCGAGTTCGATGAGTGCTACCACCTGGCCGCGCAAAGCTTCGTCGCCGAAAGCTTTGCGGACGGCTTTTCCACCATGGCCACAAATATCAACGGCACCCACTACGTGCTGGCTGCGCTTCGGGAGCTGCAGCCGAAATGCAAGTTTTACTTCGCCGGATCGAGCGAGATGTTCGGTAAGGTGCGCGAGACTCCGCAAAGGGAGAGTACGCCGTTCCATCCGCGAAGCCCCTACGGCATCAGTAAGTGCGCCGGATTTCAACTGACTGTAAACTATCGCGAGGCGTATGGAATGTTCTGCTGTAACGGCATTCTGTTCAATCATGAGAGCCCGCGGCGTGGTTTGGAGTTCGTTACGCATAAGATCACCGACGGTGTGGCTCGAATCAAGTATGGCCTCGCCTCGGAGCTGCGTCTTGGAAATCTCGATGCCAAGCGTGATTGGGGCCACGCTAGGGATTACGTTCGCGCCATGCACTTGATGCTGCAGCAGCCGACGGCCGATGACTACGTGGTTGCCACCGGCGAAACCCACAGTGTCAGGCAACTTTGCGAACTGGCGTTTGCCGAGGCGGGCCTGGACTATAAAGACTACGTGAAAATCGATCAGGCGGTTTACCGGCCCGCCGAGGTGGACCTCCTCATCGGGGATGCTTCGAAAGCGCATGCGGTGCTGCAATGGCAGCCGAGCATCGATTTTGTCGACTTGATAAAAGAAATGGTCCATTCGGACCTCGCTGCCACGGCCGCGTCGCTCCAAAAAGAGCCCGTGCTCGTCCGCCTGTAGCTCTGATGGTATTCGATGTCCGTGGCGTTGCGGCTCTTCGGGATTTGAAGCATCCTCGCGCCGGCTGCGGGATAAGCCGTCAGACCGTTACCGCAACGTAATCTTACTTATCACTGTTCTGTAGGAGCTAGCATGATCTCAACAGCTGAAAGTCTTTCCATTGTGATTCCGGCCTATAACGAAGCAGCTACTTTGCTGGCGGTGGTACAGCGGGTCCTCTCGCTGCCGCATGTCCTTGAAGTCGTGATCGTAGATGACTGTTCCACCGACGGCACCGGCGAAATAGCGGAGGAAATATCGCGCCTGTACCCTAAGGTACAGGTCACGCATCATCCAGCGAACCGTGGAAAGACGGAGGCCTTGAAGACCGGATTTGCGCACAGCAGGGGCGACATTGTCATCGTCCAGGACGCCGACCTCGAGTATGACCCTGCCGACATCGCCGGCGTCATCGAACCGATTGTGGCCGGAGAGGCGGACGTAGTCTATGGGTCGCGCTTTTTGGTTCGGAGGGCGGCACGCGTATTGTACTTCTACCATTTCCTTGCCAATAAGGCGCTGACATTTCTCTCTAATCTCTTCACCAACGTGAACCTGACCGACGTTGAGACCGGCTACAAAGCGTTCCGGGGCGATATCATTCGCAATATGATTATCACCAGCTCCGGCTTCGGCTTCGAGATTGAGGTCACTGCCAAGGTAGCCAAGCTAAAGTGCCGGTTGTACGAGGTGCCCATCTCCTACCATGGACGCACCTACGAGCAAGGTAAGAAAATCGGATCCAAGGATGGGTTTGCCGCGATTTGGTACATTCTCAGGTTTAACCTGTTCTGTAGTTTGCAGGCGTCGTACAAGCAACTGCCGGCGAGCGCTTCGCCTTACGCACTGCGCCAGACATAACGCGGAGACTGTGGGCGATACCAGCAACCTTATGATTAGATTTCTCGGTGAAGAAGACTTGAATGCTTCGATCGGCAGTGGCCGCATGACAGCGGACTCCGCGGAGCCTGCCTTATTAGGCGGACAGAACGCCAATGGTCTTAAGTTGAAGGTCCTTCACGTAGGTAAGTATTATCCACCCCACATGGGCGGCATTGAAACTCACATGCAGGCGCTTTGCAGCGAACTCCGCAACTTAGTCGATCTGCGCGTAGTCGTGGCCAGCAGTGACGACTCGGCGACCGAAGAGGTGCTGGACGGTGTTGCCGTTTCTCGAGTACCAACGCGCTTTACGCTGGCCTCCACGCCGCTGTGCCCCGGCATGATTTCCAGGATCCGTAATGACCGGAGCGAAATCATTCATCTTCATTTGCCGAACCCCATGGCCGTTCTCGGCTACCTGGCCAGCCGGCATCGCGGGCATTTGATCGTCACTTACCACAGTGACATGGTGCGCCAGAAGATACTGGGTCCCTTGTTCGAGCCCTTCCTGCATGCAGCCTTGCGCCGCAGTTCCGCCATTATTACTACCTCTCCCAACTATCTGCGCTCTTCACCGGTCTTGGCGCGTCATCAGCAACGTTGTCATGTGATCCCACTTGGCATACCTACGGAGAAGTTTGATCGGTGCGACCCGAAGATCGCGGAGGGAATTCGCCGGCAGTATGGAGACCGCTTGATCGTGAGCGTGGGGCGATTAGTCTACTATAAGGGCTTCGAACATCTGATCCGCGCCATGACCCGCGTCCGCGGTAACCTGTTGATCATCGGGGAGGGTCCTCTTCGCGGAGCGCTGAGCGCCCTGGCAGAGGAACTCGGGGTTGCCGACCGCGTGCATTTCATGGGAAAGATCTCTCACGACCTTTTGGTCGCCTGCTATCATGCCGCAGAGGTTTTCGTGCTTGCGTCCATACTTAGAAGTGAAGCATTCGGCATCGCTCAAGTGGAGGCCATGGCGACCGGTCTTCCCGTGGTGAATACGCAATTGGATTCCGGGGTTCCTTTCGTCTCCATAAACGAACAAACCGGCTTGACCGTCCCGCCCGCGGAGCCTTGGGCTCTGGCCGAGGCGGTGAATCGGCTGCTGGATAACCCGGATTTACGTGCATCGTTGGGCGCTGCCGCTGCGCTGCGCGCGCACCAGGAGTTCACCCTGGATGCCATGGCGGCGCGGACCATGTCGTTGTACGAACAGGTCATGAAAGACGGGAATTGACGCACGGGCCCTGCCGCAAAGTGCTGCCCACCCTGACCCGCGGTCATTTCTAAGTCACCTGAAAGTTCTCAAACGTCTAATACCCGGAATCGCTATTATGCAGCTGCAAGCAGAAGATAATGCTAAGTACACT
>Ga0335077_10000723_pt1 | contig 37437 bp, 46 predicted proteins | sample Lox_Sample_31_FD_207151 | JGI IMG/M metagenome (GOLD analysis project Ga0335077, IMG submission 207151) | Soil microbial communities from Loxahatchee National Wildlife Refuge, Florida, United States - Lox_Sample_3.1 | ecosystem: Environmental > Terrestrial > Soil > Wetlands | place: USA... | reverse complement strand
TGTGATATCACGGTAGTCCAAATGAATTTAATAGGAACTGTTGACCCACGAAATCTACAGTGATCATAGTGACCTCCTATTTCAATTGTAATCTCATGGCTTCCACGGTAGTAGTTCTTTGGTGCCCCCCCCGCTTTGCCCATAGCCAGTGCGACGCCTGATGTTAGTATATCCCGTATAAATTTCAACGCGCAAAGAATGTTAGTTTTTCCTGAACCATTGGGACCAACAAGAACATTCAGCCCTGGACGAAGCCGAAAGCGAGCATCACGGATCGAACGAAAATTGCGAATCCGTAGTTCCAGTTCGGACGGAACTTTCTTTGGTTCTTCTTGGGCGCTTACTTTTATTTCCAAATCCTTCTCCCAACTCATTGGCATAGATTATTTAGGAGCTATTTTTGGGAATGAATCGTAGCCAAAAGTGTTTTTAATGTCAAACAGATTATCTAATATTAATGGGTCAAAGACCTAGCGTTTTAATCATGAAAGGAAAAGTGCATATTTTAGAAAACCCTTCTCTCCCCAGCGTCCACGCCCGTTTAGCCTATGGGGAAACGGCCGCGCTGGGGAAGGTATATATAATGATACGGGATTGTATCGGGTTTTAGAAGAAGGGTCAATGGTTCGTAGGGGCGCTGCTTGCTGCGCCCAGATTGACCATGCCCGGTCGGGCAGGGCAAGCCCTGCCCCTACATTATATACATGATATACCTGCCCCGGCGGTCCCCGGCGTCGCCCATTGATTCAGCCCAGTACTAGCCCGATATCGAAGGTTCCCGCGTAGCCTTCCTGCTGTTGGGCCGGCTGAAGGATCAGCTCCTCTCCCCCGTCTTGAAAAATCCCGTCTTCTTGATTCCTCAATCGTCCTTCTCCCTTGGCGGCATAGGGAGCCTGCGAGTGGATCCGGTCGGTGAGCGCGTCGTCGAAATAGATCTGCGACGTAAACGCGTAGCCCCGCCGGGACTCGGGTTTCGTGCGGATCTTGAAATGGATATGGACGGCGCGGCCTGGATACCAACCGGGATAGATCGTCAGAAAGCGGGCCGTCCCGTCGGCGTCGGTGATCTGATAGCCGCGCAGGAACTTCTTCCCCCGCGTGTCGAAGGACCGGTCCCGAACGTCCCCATAAACGCCGAGCGCGTCGCAGTGCCAGACATCGACCATGGCGCCGGGGATCGGCGCGCAGTCCTCTCCGCGGATTTCATGGACGCGAAGCGCCAGCCGGAGCGGAAGGCCTTCCTTCACCGAACCGTCCGAGGGGTCCGACCGGATGTCGGAACGGTTGATCCGCTCGTCCACGAAATAAGGACCCTCCGTCTGCTCCGGCCTGACGATACAGGGCGGTTTCGCCGTCACGGCCGTGTTTCGGGACCACAACCTCCTCAGCCATCGTGGACTTGACGACCCGGGTCCGCAACCCGCCAGCAGCGCGGCCGCGGCGCCCATCAGGCCGAGCGCTTCCCGTCGGCTCAGGTTTCGATTCATGCGCGTGCCTCCGTAAACATGAAGATCATTCGTCTCTTTACGATTACGATCCCGTCGGGAGTTCGACTTTTAGAGACTGCTCGTAGGCTTCGAGCAGCGCGAGCGTGATCACGACGACCATGGGACCGAGCACGATTCCCAGCATTCCGAAGGCCTGCACGCCGCCGAGTAGGCTGATGAAGATCATGAAGGTCGAAAGACGCGTCCGGGATCCGATGATCAGGGGACGGAGCAGGTGGTCCGACAGGCCGACGATCACCGCGCCCCACACCGCGAGAAAAATCCCATGGGGCGCATCCCCCTGGAGCAGGAGGATGAGCGCCGCCGGAAGCCAGACCAGGAACGACCCCACGATCGGAATCAGCGAAAGGAAGCCCATCACGGCGGCCCACATCACGGCCGAGGGGATGCCGGCGATCCAGAACCCGACGCCGCCGAGGAAACCCTGGGCGATCGCCACGATGATGTTGCCGTACAGAATCGCCTTGACGGTCTGATCGACCTGGCCCAGGACCAATTCCTGGATCTCGTGTTTGATCGGCGTGATCTGTCGCGCCCAGCCCAGCCAGCCGGCCCCGTTTCGAAACAGGAAGAACGCCGTAAAGAGGCTGACGCCCGTGTGGAGCAAAAACGAGACGACGTTCCCCAGAATGCTGGAGAGCTGCGACGCGAGAAAGAGGCTGGCCTCCCTAGCGTTGCTGAGAAGGGTCGCTTGGAGGTTCCGGTCCGGGGCGGACTGCTGTCGGCGAACCCAGTCGAGCATCCAAAGGACGGCCGGATGCGACTGAAGCGCGGTCAACCAGGTCGCCTGGCCGCTTTGAATCTCGGACTCCAGGCGGCGGTAGACGGCCACGGCGTCGCTCACCACGAGCGACGACAGCACGAGCCCCGGGAGAACGAGGATGCACACCGCGATGACGGAGACCAGACCGGCCTCGAAGTTCGGCCAGCGGGGGATCCGACGGATCAAGCGCCGATGGACCGGCCAGAAGAGGTGGGTGATGATCATCGCCCAGATCACGGGCGCGAAGAGCGGCCGGAAGATTTCGTAAAGCAGCCAGGCCAGTCCGGCGGCGCCGACCATGCCCGCCCATAGGGGCAGGTTCAAGCGGGGCGGGGAGCTCATCGCATCGTATCGTTCATTTCGTTCATTCGGATTCATCCCCCGTGCTGCCGGAGCGGGCGAGGTCGTCCATGGTGATCTTCGAGGGCTCGAATTTGACGACGGTCTTGGTCATGCGGTCGATCACTTCATCGAAGCCGAGCGGCTCGGCGTCCTTGGGCCGGAAGCGGATCGGGTTGATCCGCGCGACGACGAAGCTTTTGAGATACGGGCTGGCCAGGCCCCGGGATTTCAGGGCCTCGACCTGCTTCGTCACCGCGTCGTCCAGCGCGAGCAACCGCGTCGCGCGGTCCTTCCGAATCTCCATCGCCTCGCGGATCGGTTTCGTCAAGAACTGTTCCACCCGCCGGAGGATCGGGTTGTACGCGCCGCCCGAGAAGCGCGGCCGGTCTTCGTAGCAGAAACCCAGCGTGATGAAGCCCGGCTCTTCGAATTCGAGCGCGTAGGCCTCCTCGTGAATGTCGTCGAATCGGGCCAGTTCCTTGTACATCCGGACGACCTCCAGCGATTTCTCGCGAAGGTTGTGCGCCTTCTCGGTGTTGAGCGCGAGGATCTGGTAGGCCGCCTTGGGCTCCGGCACGACGATCGCGACGATGCTCTTCGCGCCGAGCGTCCGCATCGCCGAGAGCCGGTGATGGCCGTTCGGCGTCCAGTACTTCACCGTCCCGCCGGCATCGTTCCGGACCGCGATGATCGGGTCGAGGAAGCGGCCGATCTTTCCGATGACGTTCTCCAGTTTCCGGACATGCGTCTCGGAGAGGTTCCGCTGGTAGGGCGTCGGCTCGACGCTCTCGATCGGCAGCGCGGCCAGCGCCAGCCAGTTTCCGCCGTAGGGTTCGCGATAGGTCGCGAGCGTTTTCCCGCCGTCGGCCTCGATAAGCCGGTGCAGCTCGGCGACGTTCGCCGGCGGCGCGGCGGCCAGCAGGTCGGGCGCGGAAAGTCCCGTCGAAACGCCGCCCGGTTTCTTGCGCCGTCTTCCGGCGCCGGGTTTGCGCGTCGTTTTGGTTTTCGATTCGGCCACGGGAACCTCGGTCTCGGTTCAGTCGGCGGAAGGGGAGAACGATGGCCGGATCATACCAATTCTGGCTCGATAAATCAATGAAGGAATGCGCCGCGGACCGAAAAAACGCTTGCGGTTTTTCGGCCTTTCCCGTATCATTTTCTCCATGACGGTATGCCATGCCTGCCGGAGGCCGGTTGCGGTCGGGAAGCCGCTTTCACGGACGGCGGTCTGCCCGAACTGTCGCGTCGATCTTCATTGTTGCAGGAACTGCCGGTTTCACGACCGGACGGTTCACAACCAATGCCGCGAGACCCAGGCCGAGTGGGTGGCCGATAAAGCGAAGGCCAACTTCTGCGACTATTTCGTTTTCGCCGAGGCGACCGGCCGGCCCGCCGCCGGCGGGGGCGCCGAGACGGTCCGGAAGAAGCTGGACGACCTCTTTAAGAAAACGGGATGACGTTTAAAGCCGAGCTGCTCATATTCGACCTGGACGGAACGCTGGCCGACACGAAGGACGACATCGCGACCTCCGTGAACCTGACGCTCAAGGAACTGGGTCTGCCCGAGGAAGCGCCCGGCGTGATCTATACCTACATCGGCAGCGGCGTCCGCCGCTTGATCCAGCAGGCGGTGGGCGAGGCGGAGGGCGAGCGGTTCCGCGAGGCCATGCGGATCTTCCGCGGCCATTATATGACCCACCTCCTCGACACCACGAAGCTCTACCCGGGCATCGACGGCGTGCTGGATCATTTCCGGTCCAAGAAAATGGCGGTCGTCACGAACAAGCCGCAGGCCTACGCCGACCCGATCGCCGCCGGCCTGAAGATCCGGAACCGCTTCGATCTGATCCTCGGCGGCGACAACGGCCTGCCGCTCAAGCCCGATCCGAAGATGCTCCTGACGGTCCTGGAAAAATTGTCGGCCGATCCGAAGCGGACCGTCATGATCGGCGACGGGCTTCACGACATCCACGCCTCGCGCGCGGCCGGGATCGCGGTCTGCGCGGTCGGGTACGGGCTGGGCGATCCGGACGAGCTCCGACGGGCCGGGCCGGATTTTTTTTGCGAGACGGTGGACGATCTGATGCGGGTGGTGGTCTAGGATGCGTAAGGTCCCCGGGCGCTCGCTGCCGCTTGTTCTTGTCCTTTCCCTGTTCTTATCGCAGGGAAGCCTCGCGCCGGTTCGTTCCGCGGAGGACATCCCTACCGCGGCGTCGGTCCGGCCGGCCGAAGTCGATCTGGCCGGGCGCGTGGTGGAGCACCGCTTTTCGAACGGCCTCGAGCTCGTGATGGTCGAGCGGCACGAGGCGCCGGTCGTTTCCTGCATGATTGCCTTCAAGGTCGGCGGGGTGAACGAGCGGCCCGGGATCACGGGCGTGGCGCATCTGTACGAGCACATGGCCTTCAAAGGGACGCGAACGCTGGGCACGAAGAACTACGCGAAGGAGGCCGTCGTTTTGAAGCGGCTGGACCGGGCCTGGAGCGATCTCCGCGCGGAACGGGGGAAGGGGCTTCGGGCGGACCCGGACCGGCTGGCCGATGACGAGAAGCGATTTCATGACCTGGAGCGGGAGAGCGAGCTGTACGTGATCCCGAACGAGATCGGCGAGATCTATGAGCGAAACGGCGCGATGGGCCTCAACGCGACGACCGGGAAGGACATGACGCGCTACGTCGTGAGTCTGCCGTCCAACCGCCTGGAGCTCTGGGCCGCGATCGAGTCCGACCGGATGGCCCACTCCGTGCTGCGCGAGTTTTACAAGGAGAAGGAGGTCGTGCTCGAGGAGCGGAGGCTGCGCTACGACAACTCGCCCGCCGGCCGCCTGTACGAGGCTTTTTTGGCGGCGGCCTTCACCGCGCATCCCTACGGCATGCCGGTGATCGGCTGGACCTCCGATGTGCAGGCCCTCAGCCGCGCGCAGACCGAGGCCTTCTTCCGGACCTACTACGGGCCCGGGACCGCCGTGATCGCGATCGTGGGCGACATCGATCCCGCGTCGACGATCCGTCTGGTCCAGACCTATTTCGGGTCGATCCCGGCGCAGCCCCCGCCGCCGTCCGTCGTCACGGTCGAGCCGAAGCAGGCCGGCGAGCGGAGGGTGGAGGTCGAGTTCGACGCCGAGCCGTCCGTTCTGATCGGATACCACCGGCCGGCCCTGGACGACCCCGACGATCCCGTGTTCGACGTGATCGATTCATTGTTGTCGGGCGGCCGGTCCTCCCGGCTTTATAAAACGCTGGTCAAGGAGAAACAACTCGCCGTCTCCGTCTCGACGGGCGCCGATGTGCCGGGCGCGCGCTATCCCAGCCTGTTCATGATCCAGGCGGTCCCCCGCGCGCCCCACGCCACCGGGGAACTGGAAACCGCGATCGACGCCGAGCTTGGCCGTCTGAAGACGGAGCCCGTGCAGCCCCGCGAACTCCAAAAAGTCTTAAACAATCTCGACGCCGATCTGATCCGCTCCCTCGACTCGGACAGCGGGCTGGCCTCGCAACTCGGCGCGGCGCAGGCCATCGCCGGAACGTGGCGGTATCTTCTGGAAAACCGCGATGCGATCGCCCGGGTGACGGCCGAGGACGTGTTGCGCGTCGCGCGGCGGTATTTTGTCAAGAGCAATCGGACCGTGGCGACGCTGGTGAAAAAGGGCAATGAGTAGGAGGCCGCTGAAAAGATCCGGATGTTTATCGGATCGCAGTGGCACGGCGCGCCGTGCCCCTATGGCGGTCCTTCTCACCGGTCTTCTGTTCTTCATGGCTGTTTTCTCGGCCCTCGCCGCCGATCCCCGCACGATGGTCTTTCCGCCGGTCTCCTTTCATCCGCCCAAGGCCGAACGGGTCGCGCTGGAGAACGGGATGGTGCTCTACCTTCTGGAGGACCACGAACTTCCGCGGGTCCAGATCCAGGCGATGATCCGGACCGGCGGCGTTTACGAACCCTCGGACAGGATCGGCCTGGCCGGTCTGACCGGGATCGTGATGCGGAGCGGGGGCACCGCCTCGATCTCGGGCGACGCCCTGGACGAGGAGCTCGAATTCATGGCGGCGTCGCTGGGCAGCTCCATCGGCCCGGACGCCGGCGTTGCGTCGTTGGACGTCCTGAAGAAGGACCTGGACCGGGGCGTGGCCCTCTTCGCCGATATGTTGATGCATCCGGCCTTCCCGCAGGACAAGCTGGACCTGGCCAAACGGCAGGCGTTGGAGGCCATCCGCCGTCGAAACGACAACCCGGCCGGCATCGCCGGCCGGCGGTTTACCCAGCTGGTTTACGGGGCGGATCATCCCCTGGCGCGGGAAAGCACGGTCGAGACGATCGGCCGGATCACGCGGGACGACCTGGTCGCGTTTCACGCGCGCGATTATCATCCCAACGCGGTCATCCTGTCGCTGTCGGGCGATTTTGATAAAAAAGAAATGATCGAAAAGATCCGAAAGGCGTTCGCCGATTGGCCGACGGGCCCGACCGACCGCCCCGCCCTGCCGCCCGTCCGCGACCCGTTCAGGCCGTCCGTCAATTTGATCGAGAAGGATCTTTCCCAAACGCACCTTCGCATCGGGCATCTGGGCATCCGGCGGGACGATCCGGATTACATCGCGGTGTCGTTGCTGGACGATGTTTTGGGCGGCGGAGGATTCCGAAGCCGCTTGTTCCGGAAGGTCCGCACCCAGGAGGGCCTGGCGTATTCGGTCGGCAGTACGTTTACGCCCGGAAATCTGGAACGGGGCCTGTTCGTGGCCTACGGGGAAACCAAGGCGGAATCCACGTATCAGGCGATTTCGGCCGTCGAGCAGCAGATCCGACGGATCCGGACGGAGCCGGTCACCGAAGAAGAGCTCCGGCTCGCGAAGGACGCCTTCCTGAACTCCTTCGTGTTTTCTTTCTCGAACAGCGCGGAGATCGCCAACCGGCAGGCCTCGCTGGAATATTACGGGCTGCCGGCGGACTATTTGGAACGATTTCGGGACGGCGTCGTCCGGGTGACGCGCGAGGAGATATTGAAGGTGGCCCAAAAGCATCTCCGGCCGGACGCCTTGATCATTCTGGCGGTCGGACGCTCGGACCGCTTCGATCGGCCGCTTTCAAGCCTCGGGGCCGTGAACGTGATTCCTTTGGAGCCGTCCGGGGGGTCGACTCCGGAACCGGTGGGAGCCGCGCCGCCGCATTGATCTCTGGTCCCGGCGGCGGGTTCGTGCCGCCGCGGCCGAAGCGGCTCCAACCAAGAGGGCGCATAGCATGCGGTCCAAGCTTCTCGTGGGGCTGGTCCTGATTCTGCCCGTGGCGGCGGCCGTCGTCGCGATCGTCATGAACCGACCGATGCTGTCGGATCCGCCGGGTTTCATGAAGCGCCTCTCGATTTATTTGCGCTACAACACGGCCGAAACGACCGCGGATCCGCTCCTCCCCGAGCTTCGCATCCGGCATTACCGGCTGCCGGAGGAGACGGTGAAGACGGCGGTGGAGCGGACGATCCGGTCCCTCCCCCGGTGGAAAATGATCCGCGCGGAAGGGGACGTGGGCGCCTATCAGGCCGAGGTGTCGAGCTTGATCTGGCGGTTCCGGGACGATCTGTCCGTTCTGGTGACCGGCTCGCCGCAAGGCGAGGTCGAGGTCTACGTTTACTCCGCTTCGCGAATCGGCGTCGGGGATCTCGGGGCCAACCGCGTCCATATCCTCACGTTCTACGAAGCGCTGGAGCGGCAGCTCGGCGGGCGTTCTTAAGCCCCGGTCATAATAATGCTTGACGCGAAAAGAGGGATGGCTATAATAAAGACCGCTTTGTTTCATCGCTCCGAAACGCAGTCGGAGAAATTCAATCCGAAAAACTCATACCGAAAGGAGAGACGCATGGCGGATATTTTGGTGGTGGCATCGAAGGTGAAGAAATTTGTGCGGGAAAAGTCCGGGTTCAATACGTCGGCCGAAATTCTGGAGGTGCTGAGCCAGCGGGTTGAGAAACTCTGCCTGGACGCGATCGAGAAGGCCAAGGCGGACGGGCGAAAAACCGTGAAGTCGCGCGACCTCGAGCCGTAATCCTTTTGCGGTCTTCGACTCCCCTCAAACCGGGCGGACGGGCCGGTGGGGGACGGCGGGTTTCCCGCCGGGTCGGCCCGTCGCGTCGACCGCTTCAATGATCGAAGTGGGCGCCGCAGTTCGGGCAGACGGGATCGTCCGGATCGCAGGATTCGCCGCAGGAGGAACAGAAATATTCCTCTTCATCCGTTTCGTCGCCCAGATCGAACTCCCATCCGCATTCAGGACAGGTCCCTTCTTCCGGAATGACCTCGGACTCGCAGGCCGGACAGACCAGCACGTCTTCCTGATCTTCGGCAAGGGCCTTGTCCATCGCGGGATGAGGCTCTTCTTTTTGGTTTTCCCAGTCCAACAGCGCCCGGGCCTTTTCGATCTGGGACACGGGAACCCGGACCACCATGGCCTGGGAGCTTCCCATCGGGTTTTCTCCGTCCAGGGTGTAGGGCAGCGGCGCCGTCTCGTCGCTTTCAATCCGGCACGCCACCCCTTCTTTTTCCAGGAGGCGTCGGGTCTCTTTCACCTCGATCGGGTTGCCACGGATCAGCTCGACGTAGGCCTCGGTTTGCACCGGGCGCGTCGGCTTCCTGGCCAGGGCCTGCTTCTTGGAACCCGGGGCCGGTTTCAAATCGGGATGGTCGGTCTGAAGTTTGATCACGGAGGGGGGCAACAGTTCCCACTTGCAGTTTGGACAGACCAAAATATTGGAGCGATATTTTTTTTTGCAGTTCGGACAGATCAACATGGACGGACTCGATGCCCATTTTAACGCGCGGCCGCTTAAAAAGCAAACGGAAAGCGCGCCGCCGGCCGCTCTCCAAAGGGATCGGATCGGGTACGGTTGACTTTGCGACGGTTTTGTTTTAGGATGAGAATCGCCAAGCATGTTTTGATCGGCGGATCGACCGCGGCGAAAGCTTCGATCGATATGAATTCCGAGATACGATTCAATCAATCCCCGATGGAGATCCGCGTGATCGACCACCCCCTTCATCCGATACTCGTTCATTTTCCGATCGCCCTCCTCTTTACGGCCGTCTTCTTCGAGTTTTGGGGGTTTCTTTTCCCGCGCGAATCCTACCGCCAGTTCGGTTTATGGTTGCTGATCTTCGGCTTCGTCGGCGGCATCGTGGCCTCCGGGTTCGGGTGGTGGGCCGAAGACTCGGTGAAGGCGGCCGGGGTGCCGGAAGACGCGATCGACCGGCATGAGTCCTTCGCCGTGGCGACGCTGATCCTCTTCGGGGTCCTGCTGATCTTCCGCCGATGGGTCCGGGATCGCTGGTCTGTTCGGGTTCAAACGATTTATCTCACTTTGGCCGTGGCGGGACTTCTCCTGCTGGCGACCACCGGTTACTTCGGCGGCGACCTGGTTTATCGGTACGGCGCCGGGGTCCGGAAGCCGGCGGGAACGGCGATGTCTTCCCCCGAAACGGCGGCGCCTTCGACCGGTCCTGACGGACGGAAATGAGCGCCGTTTTCCACTTGACAATGTCTTTCGTATATATCATAGTAGCTGGCGGTTGTTAAACGTCCGATGGCCGAAGGACCTTCGGAGTATCCGCAGCGGGATCAAAGGAGAATCAGATGGGCGCGAAGCTTTACGTCGGTAATCTTTCGTATCAAGCGACAGAAAAAGAGATCAGCGATTTGTTCGCCACCGCGGGAACGGTGGCTTCCGTCAAGGTCATCACCGATGGTCAGACGGGGCGTCCGCGCGGGTTCGGGTTTGTGGAGATGGGTTCTTCCGAAGACGCTCAAAAAGCCATCGAGATGCTTAACGGGAAGAGTTTTATGGATAGAAGCCTGATCGTCAGCGAAGCCCGTCCCCAGCAGAAACGGGAACCCAGAGGCGGGGGATATGGCGGTGGGGGATACGGCGGCGGCCGCGGCGGCCGGGGGAGATGATCCACTTCCGGGATTGTCCCGCCCGGCGATCCGTTCCGGGCTTGTTCCGTCTTCGGCCGGCAGGCTCGCCTCAATGTCCCTCGTTTTCGGAATCCTCCATCCCTTTCGTCCCGGCCCCCTGAACCGAAAAATCGGCGCGTCGATCCCAGGACCAACGGTTCTTCGGTTCGTCCGGTGCAAGCGGCCCAAGGCCCTATGTTAAATTTCACCGAACTCCGGCCGGTCGGGATGCCCATCGGCTGTATCGTGGCCTTGCACGGCCGGGGTGTCCGGGGCGAGGATCTGGCCCCCCTGGCCGATGCGATCGCGCTCGACGGAATGCGGTGGATCTTTCCGGACGGGCCGATGGAGCTGCCGGTCATCTGGGGAGGACGGGCCTGGTATGAGATTCCGCCCCATCATCCGCGCGGCCTTCTTGAGAGCCGGACACTTCTATTTGAACTGATCGAATGGTTGGAGCGGCAGAAAATCCCGTCGAGACGCATCGCGCTGGCGGGGTTTTCGCAGGGGGCGGTGATGAGCCTCGACGTGGGCGTCCGCTATCCGAGGCGGATCGCCGGGATCGTCGCGATGAGCGGATACCTGGCCCGGCCCGAAACGCTGACGGCCGAGAAATCTCCGGCCGCGTCCGGTCTGCCGATCCTGCTGACTCACGGCAAGAACGACGAGGTGCTGCCGGTCGAGGGCGCGCGGGAGGCCGAGGCGGCCTTGCGCGCGGAAGGCTTCTCGGTCCGGCTCCGGGAATACCTCATGGGCCATGAGGTGATTCCGGAGGCGTTGTCCGAGATCCGGAAATTTATAAACCTGATTTTTGAGACCGAACCCCGAAACGGCCGGTCCTGACGTTCCCGATGAGTTTCCCCTTCTTTTTCAGTCTCCGGTCCGTCGACGCTCATCCGCGATGCGTCCTTGCCGCGTTGCTGATCCTTGTCGGGACGGCGCCGGCGATTCCCGCCCAAGCATTCGAACCGGCTCGAACCGCGGAGACCCTGCGGCCGGGGATCTTCCTGTTCTCGTCTCCCCGTCTGCACGATCCGAACTTTCTCCATTCCGTGATTCTTCTGGCGACCTACGGTCCCGAGGGGGCCTCGGGGGTGATCATCAATCGTCCCACCGACGTCCCGCTCGACAAGGCCCTTCCGGATATGAAAGGGATCCGGAAATTATCGAAGCCCATTTATTTCGGGGGGCCGGTCAACATGGACATGGTGCTGGTGCTGCTCCGTTCCGACTCGCCGCTGGAGGGGGCGCAGAAAATCCTCGGCAACATTTACTTCACGGCCAGCCGAAAGCTCCTGACCGATGCGCTTGAAAAGCCGGACCCGGACAGAACGGTCCGGGTCTATGCCGGTTACTCCGGGTGGGCGCCGATGCAGTTGGACGCCGAGTTCGTGCGCGGGGACTGGGTGATCATGGATGCGGATCCGGGAGCCGTTTTTGCGGAGGACCCGTCGAAGATCTGGCCGGCCTTCTTTGAGGGTCGGGAGAAAATCCAGATCCGCCTCCCGGATCCGTATCCGGACGGCGGGTTAGGCCGTCGCGGTTCGGTTCGGACGCTTTCCCCGGGCGGTCAACAATAATACCGGCCGCTCATACGGCTTCTCCCGGGATGGTGGAACAATGGTCCACCGCGATCTTCCATTGCGACCCCTCTTTGAGGAAGACATAGTTGCAGATTTGTTCGATCTCCTCCGGCTCGACCGAGCCGGCCTTAAGGCGGATCGATTCGTGGACGACCAGATAGGCCATGTCGCCGCTGATCCGGCTCCCGCGCACCCGGGGTTGGTAGCTGCAGTGCAGATCCTGAAGCGGTTGAATGGACTCTTTAATTTCCTTGATCGTTTCGTCGAGCGTCGTGAGGCGGCCGTCGTGGATGATTTGCGCGTCCGCCCGATAGTAATCGTGGAGGCGATCGACGTTGTCGCAGGAAGCCTGGTAGGCGCCCTCGAGAATCTTCACAAACGCCGCGTCCTTGGACGCGTCCGGGTCGGCGGCCCGCAGGGGACTTTCGCCGAGCGGGATACAGAGGGCTATGCATACAATCCATCGTCCAATGTTTGAGTACGGCACCGGTATCTCCTTTTTAAAGTTGGCTTTAAGGTTTTTTCATCCGACCCTGCGGGACCTTTTGGGAATCGGGTTCATTATACACGAAGACGGCCCTTTCCCAAAAGCCCTCCTGTCGCCCCCGCCCGGCGGACGGTCGGCGGCGCTTGACTCCGTCGCCGCGACCGCGTAGGATGAACCTCCGACGTTCCATGAATCCATTTCCCCAACTGGTTCCCAATTCCCGCTGCCTGGCCTGTGATGTCTGCTGCCGCTTTCCCGAGAAGGACAGCCCGCTGGCGCCGTATTTTACCGCGGAGGAAATCCGCCGAGCCGTCGAACGAGGCATCCCGCCGGAACGATTCGACGATCCGAAAGGCGGCCGGATCGAGCTGCTTCCCCATCCGCGCGGCGAGGGCTACATCTGTCCCGCCTTTGATCCGGCCGTAAACGGGTGCCGAATCTACGACGACCGTCCATTGGACTGCCAACTCTTTCCACTGGCCTTGATGTGGGATCCCTCCAAGCGGACGGTGCTCCTGGGGTTCGACCGCAAATGCCCTTTTATTGTAGAGACGTTCTTTGCCGCGGAGCCGTTTGAGTACGGCCGATCCATGGCCGTTCGACTGGAGACGGACGAAACGATCAAAACGCTTCGGGCGCACCCGGGACTGATCGGGGCCTACCAGGAGGACGTGATGATCCTGACGCCGCTGGCCCGTCTGAGCGAGGCCTTGACGGGTCGACCGGCCGCACACGGCGCGCGGGTTAACCCCGAGTCGGTCGGGTTGACCCCGTTGACCGACGCGGACCGCCCGCTGTTTGAGTCGGCCATGAGATGGACCCCGACGGAGCTGTCGAGTTATTCCTGGCCCGCGCTGACGGTCTGGAAAGACCATCTCCGGTATTACTGGGCGATCATCGGGCGGCAGTTCTGCCTCTTCGCGCGGTATGTCGACGGTCTTTTCATGCCCCTGCCGCCGATCGGGGAGACCCTGACCCATGAAGCCGTTCGACAATGTTTTGACCGGATGGACGCGATAAATTCCCATCCGGCGATATCCCGCATTGAAAATCTCGATGCGGGACAGGTTCCGGCGTTCGAATCGATGGGCCTTGTCGTCAAGCCGAAGGAACAGGAGTACCTGTATGACCGCGAGGCGCTGGTCCGACTGGCGGGCGATCGCTACAAAACCAAACGCTGGGCCTGCAACCGCTTCGTGCGGGAGCACCGCAAAGATCCCGTCCGGATTGAGCCGTACCGATCATCCGATCGGGACGACTGTCTGGACCTGTTTTCCCGATGGAAGAGACAACATGCCGAATCCGGCCGGTCGTCCGGAAATCAGGAGGAGGACCGAATGATGCTGGAGGACGCCGCGTCGGCCCATCGACGGGCGTTGGAAGAATCCGTGGGCTTGGGCCTTACGGGGCGCGTGGCGCGGCGGGGCGGGCGGATCGTCGGCTACACGTTTGGGTTCCGATTCCGGCCGGATATCTTTTGCGTGCTGCTCGAAGTGGCCGATCGGGAGGTCGCCGGTCTGTCGGCCTATCTCTTCCGCGAGTTCTGCCGGGAGATGTCGGGCTTTTCGACGATCCATGCGATGGACGACTCCGGCCTCGAGCGTCTCCGTGCGGCCAAGCTTTCCTACCATCCCTCGAAAGTCCTGACCTCTTATATCGCAACGCGGCCGGCGCGGTCCATTAAAAAAACTTGACAAGCGTTTTCCGGTATGGTAATGTTATGACGCTTTGTGAGCGAGTTTTTGTAGGGATTTACCGAACCGCAGAGGCTGAAGCAAGGCTCTGCGGTTTTTTTGTGACCCGCGGACGGCTCCAAGCGGGGATTCCTGATTGTCCATACCTTCAGAGAAACCTCAAACGATAATCTCATTCATACATAAGAAAGGGGTGAAAAAAGAATGGCAAAAGGCACTGTGAAGTGGTTTAACGCCAGCAAGGGTTATGGATTCCTGTCTCAGGAGGACGGCAAAGATGTGTTTGTGCACTTCTCCGCGATCCAAGGCGACGGATACAAGTCGCTTGACGAAGGTGAAGCGGTCGAGTTTGAAGTGACCCAGGGTCCGAAAGGCCCGCAGGCATCGAACGTGGTTCGGCTGTCGGCCCAATCGAGATAAGGCAAGCCTGTAAAAAAGCCCCCTGTCTTACGAGACAGGGGGCCTTTTGTTTCAAGCGGCCGCAGGGGATCGTAGATCAAGGGTTTTTGATGATGCCGGGCGGCTTACCTTCTTATTTTATAGACGGCGTCATGTTCACGAACATGGTCCGTGACCTTCAGTCCGAATTCTTCGCCCGCCTGGGCTCTCGGAATGGGTTGGTATTCGACCTGCATCGACTCCACGCGCTGTTGAAAATCGGTCGTGTGGCCTTTGATGTGAATGGTGTCGCCCACCTGGAGAGCCCCTTGATCCAGTTTGATGACCGCGACGCTCAAATGGGAGTAGTAATGCGTCACCAGGCCGACACGCTCTTCCGCGATCATCGGAGGAACGGTCGGAGCGGTTTTCCGCTTCACCGGTGTCCGGGGGGTTTTTACGGGTGTAATCGCTTTGGCTGCGGCGGGTCGGCGGGCCGATTTGCTGCTTCTTCGGGTCGTGCGCTTCCGGGTTACCTTCTTCCTGACCGATTTCTTTGCGGATTTCCTGGACGGTTTGCGGGCGATCTTTTTAATCTTTTTCGGTTTGGATTTCCGGGTTTTCTTGGGCATGCTGCCTCCTTTCTCAGAGTCGGGGTGATGAAGATCGCTGATTCAATGGAAGATACGTCTGCTCATGCGCGCCTTCGTAAATTTCGGTCGGACGAAAAATATGGTTGTCCTTCAGTTGTTCGATCCAGTGGGCCAGCCAACCGACGACCCGCGCCAGGGCGAAGACCGGCGTGAAGAGGTCTTTGTCGATCCCCATCTTCTCATACACAATTCCGGAATAGAAGTCAACATTAGCGTGAATGCCCTTGCTTGCGAGCAGTTCCGTTCCGACCCGCTCGGTCTCCTGTGCGATCTCGTAAAGGGGCGATTGGCCGTAGCGGGCGAACATCTTCTGCACCAGCGCTTGCAATATTACAGCCCGGGGGTCCTTCACCTTGTATTCCCGGTGTCCAAGGCCCATGATCTTCTGTTTGGCCGCGAGTTTCTTTTCGATGTACGGCCGGACATTGGCCACCGACCCGATTTCGCGAAGCATGTCCAGCACCTGCTCGTTGGCCCCCCCGTGAAGCGGGCCGGAAAGGGTCCCGATGGCGGAAGAAACGACGGTGTAAGCGTCGGCCAATGTGGAGGCCGCGACAAGGCCGCTGAAGGTCGAGGCGTTCATGGTGTGCTCGGCATGCAGGATCAAACAGGTGTCCAGAATTTCGGCCATCATGGGTTCCGGTTCTTTACCGGTCAGCATGTATAAAAAATTAGCCGCGTGGCTCAAATCCGCGCGGGGCGGAATCGGATCGTCCCCGTGGCGCATCCGGGCATGGGCCGCGACGATAATTGGAAATTTTGAGATCAGGCGCACCGCCGAATCGTATTGAACCTGCGGGTCCTGAACATTTTTAGCCGGGTAAAACATTCCGAGCGCCGCCACCGCGGCCTGCAGAGCGTCCATGGGATGTCCATGCTCCGGAAGGCATTTCATCAGGTCCGTGATCCGGTACTTGATCCGCCGGTGGGAACGGAGGTCCGTGCCGAAACGATCCAGTTCGGGCGGGGCGGGCAGGCGGCCGAAGAGAAGAAGATAGGCGGTTTCGATAAAGTGGCTCTTTTCGGCCAGGGCCTCGATCCGAAATCCCCGGTATTCAAGAATCCCCTTTTGGCCGTCAAGGTAACTGATCCTGGATTTCGCCGCGGGAACCCCGGCTAAACCGGGGGAATAATCGGGCATCGGCATCTCCTTTTTGGATAATTCTATCCGCAAGAGCCGATAAAAGCAACCGCGATGGGGATCGTTAGGGCAGGAAAACGCGAAGACGGTTGACCATCCCCATGGGCCGGATCTCCAGCCCGGAGATCGTCTTGAGGACCCGATCCCGCACATCGGGATGGCGCTCCATTCCCTCGAAAATCCGGTCCCGAAGCCATGTCAGGGGCGGCAAGGCTGTGTTCCATAACAGGGTGAGTTCATCGCCCATTCGTTGAAGACGCTCCACCGACGGCCGCCGTTCTAGCTCATAACGGTTCAGCCTCGCCTTGGGGAACCCTCCCGGGGTGAAGCTTTCCTGGATCACCTCGGCCAAGACCGCCGCATCTTCCATGGCCTGATTGCGGCCTTGAGCAACATGAGGATTCATGGCGTGCGCGGCATCCCCGATCAGCGCGACGCCGTCGGCCGTCCAGCGCTTCGCCCGGACCCGTACGCAGGGCATGTATCCTACCTGATCCCATGCGGTGACGGATCGCAGAGGTTCGGTCAATGCGGAGTCGATCTTGGCAATCGCCGCGGTCACCGTTTCGACACGGCGCTGCTTGATCGCTTCACGATCGGCGGCATCGATCATGTAAAAAAGATACAGTTCGCTGCCCGACACGGGGAACAGTCCGAGGATCTGGCCGCGTCCGACGTAGTACCGCGCATCGTTGGAGAACCCCGGCGGGCTCGGAACAACCATGGTAAGGTAACCTTCTCGATACGCATGCAAATGGGATCGAATTCCCATCGCCCGTCGGACCTTGGAATAGGCCCCATCCGATCCGATCACGAGCGGCGTGCGGAGTTCAAGGGTTCGGCCGTTCTGCTCGGCCCGGATGCCGACGACCGTATCATGCTCGAACAGCAGTTCTTGGAAGTCGGTTTCGGTCAGGAGGCGGGCGCGGCCGGCCTGTTCAAGTTGGTCCAAAAGAAGGTTCAGCAGATGATGCGGCCGCGCGATCAGTGCATAATTCCAAGGGGGAGGGAGCGTCTGGTAATCGACAGTGCAAAGCTTTCTGCCGCCGATGCGGTGGAAATGAAACCGGTGGACCGGATAGGCCGGAAGCGACTTGAGCTTATCCAACAATCCGAGCCGATCCAAGATCCGGAGACCGTTCGGCTGGAGAAGTTCCCCGCGGGCAATAGGAAGGAGCTTGGGCTGGCGCTCGACGATGATCACGGTCCGGCCGCCGCGGGCCAGAATCAGGGCCAACAGCAGACCGCCCATACCCCCCCCCACGATAACCGCATCGGCTGTTTCGCTTGAATCGATTATCCGGGGACCTTGATTCATGGAACCGCTTCTAGCTTCGGGGTGTGGTTTGAGGGGGATCGCCTCCAAACGGCGCGGATGTCCGACACTATAATGGGTTTGGTTCCGAAAATCAATCGCAGGGTTCCAATCGGTGGATGGCGGCCCGGATGGTCTGCGAACCGTCCCGATGGTTGGCCCGTGTTTTATGGCCGCCCGTGCTTGATTCGATCCGGTGAGACGTCGCTTGTCGGAATCTTGACCGGAACCAGCCGGATCATTAGGGTGTACAAAAAGATCAGTATCGCGGTGCCGATATAAAACAAGACGACGCCGAATACAACGATCGGATAAAGAGTTTGCAGGCGGGTTCCCGGCCTTCCATGGGGCATTATGAAACCCCCGCCGGGTTCAAGCGCCTGCGCCGTCGCGCCGGGGTGCCTTCCGGTCCGATCCGGCGGTTGTGAAGAATGACGGGATCGACGACTTCGCCGCAGATCAGACAACGCAGACCTTCAAAATTCAGACGCCCCGTGTCATCTCGAATATCCTGAAACCAATCCTCGACCATCAAACCACTGCAACGAGGGCAACGCATCGAAGACCTCCTTTCTTCGAGTTTTAATAAAATTGACCGACCAGTCGGTTGATCAAACCGGTAAAAAATTTTATACCCGGCAGGCCTCGACGATTCCTTTCAAGCTTTTGATGCAATCGCCTAGGATCCGCGGATCTTTGCGGGTCTTGACCAACATCGCCCCGCCCTCCCAAACCGCGACCATGAAGCAAGCCAGGGCTTTCGGGTCGATGGAAGGCGGGAGCTCGCCGTTCCGTTTTGCTTCCGATAGGAGTTTTTCCAGGCGGTTGCACCAAGCGTCAAAGACTTTGTTGATCTTCTTCCGGAATCCGTTGTGAATATCCGACATCTCCAGCGCAAAATTTCCAATGGGGCAACCGCCGCGGCAGCCCTGCTTGCGGAGATGCTTGCTGGAGGAGTCGAGCAGCCGGTAGATCCGCTCCATCGGGCGGCCCGGTCCGGCCAAGAACCGGTCGATCACTTCGGTCTCCTCTGCCAGGTAGCTGTCGATCACCGCGTATCCCAGTTCTTCCTTGCTCCGGAAATGGAAATACAGGTTCCCTTTTTTGATCTTGCTGGACTTCAAAATCTCATCGATGCTGGTGTTGGTGTATCCGTTGAGATAAAACAACTCCCGCGCGGTTCTAAGCAATTTTTGTTTTGTCAATTCGCCTTTGCTCGGCATAACCACACAGAAAAAACTGACCGGTTAGTCTATTTTGGACAAATTTTAGCACCGGCCTCAAGCCGTGTCAAGTCTTTTTTGATAACTGAGTAGGTTGCGTTTGCCGGCTTGACGGGCTATTGAACCAGGGCGGCGATGCGGCGGGCCTCTCGATCAAAGGCTTCGTCGTCAAGAACGGGCCGGCAGCCGGAAGTGGACAGCTCCCGTGTGAGATCGACCCACGATCGGCAGCCGGCGTAATGGGAGCGGATCGGCAACCCGAACGGTTGGGGAAGTTGAAAAACGCGCAGTAGAATCATATGGAGTCCCGGGGTCTGACCGTAGAAAAAACGCTTCCGCACTTCCTCGTTGTTCAGAATATGAAAAGCGGCCAGCGTTTGAATCCGATCCGGATCGGCGATCCAGAAAGCCCGATGTACGACGGCGTAATGGGACAAGGGCACCTGACCTTCCGGGGGCATGGATTCCAGTATCTGCTCCAGCTTCGCAGTCCAAGCCGGAACAATGCCCTTGCGTTGTTGATGAAGATAGGTCGGATAGAGAAAGAATTCGGTGTGCTGAACCGTAAAGCGCCTGTTCTTTTCGATGAGACCCCCCTTGCGCAGCAGCAGAACTTGTCGTCCCTCCGATAAGGACTTCAGAACGACGGCCCATTCTTTTAACGCGAAGCGGTTTGTGTCCTGCATCAAATTTTTCTTCGATCGGGCGTTAAGGCTGGGATTGAGGATCCGTGGTGAGGATGGATTTTTTGTATTCCGTACGCATCTCGGACTGGAGCCGTCCCATGCGGTATTCCTTCCGGTCAATAAACGTGGCGTATCGCAGCAGGGTCGGATGGAGGGATTCGACCTTGCGGCAGATCTCCTGAACCATGGATCGGTAATCGGGATGTCCCTGCGGCATTGTGCGAAGTTCGGCGATATGAACCAACTCCCGGAGATTCATCTTCATATACCATCGGACCCGGTAGGCGAACGGTACGATGTACTGGGCTTCCTGCGGAAGATCCGCGTAAATCCGGTCGTAGAGATCGGCTGCCTGAATCATGCACCGGTCGAAGTCCTTTTTAAATCCGATTTGGGCCAGCTCATCGGGTGTATCGTACCCGTGCTCTGTGCTGAAATCCTGACGCTCCTGCGACAGGATCCGGTGCCGATGAAGATCCCGATACATGCCAAGGTTACCGAGCAGGTCAAAGGTGTAATAAGCCTGCTCCAGCGCCCGTCCCGGTTTATCCCGCCGGTGCTTTCGGCGATCGAGATATGCATTCAGCAGCCGTGAGCGACGATCCAAGTCCCACGACTTGATCTCGGCCCGGAGCTGTGTCATCGGAAGCCGGGCATGCGGGTAAAGAATAGCCGACAATATTTTTTCTTCTGCGTCGGCATCGTAGTCCACCAGTACGACCGCATCGGATGGAGCCTTGTCTAGACCGATCGTCTGTTGTTGAGCGGATGCACGTGTATTTTGGTGCGTCTCACGGAGGTAGCTGTTGGGGCGGGCCCGTTTGACAAAGGAAGGAATCATCCCATTTAATTCAGCGTGCATCTGCTCGGCGAGCTGACGCATCTCGGTTAAGGGATGGGAATAAAATTTGGTCAATAAGTACTCAAACGCCTGCCCGGTGCCGAAGAACCCGACGTTGGTTTTTGTCGAGGCGGGAAGGTAACCCCGGAGAATATCGCAGGCATGCGCGCGGATCGTGCCTCGGTAGGCGGTTTGAGCCCATTTTTTCAGTTCGGCTTCGCGTTCGATATCCGTATAGGTCAACGTCTCGCCTGTTTGAGGATGTTTAAAAGGCATTTCAGTGATAGGCAGACGCCGGGTAATAAAATCGATCATGGGATCCATCTGCCGGGCGTAGGTCTGAAAGAGCAGATTCATCACTTCAAGGTAACTTGAGGCATGCCTTGAGGCCATGATACGGGGTTCTTTGTAGAACAGATATTCGTTTTCGGAATCTTTTTTATCGAATCGAACATACCGCGTGGACTTCTCCAGTGGCGCGAGGCCGATCCGTGCATCTTCGATCAGATTGGCCGCAACGTTGGAGATTCCTTCGCATGCGATGTGTGCTCCGCCCAATTGGGCGACGGAATCGTCTCCGTAACCGACGAGGACACGATCGTAAAAAGCGCGCGCTTTTTTCAGGGAGTCAGTATCGTCAGGTGCCGGCGGCGCATGGAACGCTCCGAATTCGCCTAAAAATTCGTCTAAGAAAACCCGACGGAGATCTTTGGACGACCGGCTGTATCGTGAAAAAAGCGCTCCGGCTACTTCCTGTGGGAGCTTAAGACCAAAAGTATCCCGATCGAGATTCGTAAAAAATGGCAAGAGGCGTTCGCGTTCTTGGGATGAGAAGGATGCGTTTGACATGGCAGAAGCCCTTCTTACTTGATTCCGGCTTCTCGCTGCAGCCAGCGGATGTAGCCGACAATCTCTTTCAGTTCCGCCTCCGACACCGCCTGGATCTTCGGCATGTCGCCGAAGCTCCAGTGGTGGGCCCGGACACCTATCCGTGGCGCGAGAAGAAAGGCTGAATCGCCATGATGATCCGGCGCATAGATTCGGCTGAGGAAGCTCGGACCATGGTCCGTTCCGGTCGCCCCCTTCCCATGGCACATTGCGCAGTACCGATTGAAGGCGGCTTCACCATTTGTGTGTTCTTCCGGCGCCTTAGCGTTAATCACGGTCGTGGGATTTCCTGGTTCGTCCGTGTTGCAACCGGGCAGCAACCAAAGGATGACCAAGATGGATACCGCTATCCAACGAGTCATCCGGAGCGAATCCCCCCGTTTCTTATCGATGAGGTTAAAGAATCGAAATTTCCGTTAATTCGGATTCCCATGATACCGGGCATCTTCCAGGCTGTCAAGGACGTTTTCCCATTCGGGTTTAGGACAATTGCGCTAGGAATAGGAACGAGGTATACTTAAATCAATATCCATACGTTCTTGGTCCTGATAATGTGAGGAGTTATGCGCTGTCCGGCATGCGGGCACGAAGAAAGAAGCGGCGACGTTTGTTCGCAGTGCGCCACACCGTTGTCGGTCACGGAAGAAAAACCGGTTCTGCCCAATCCCGCCCCAACCAAACAATCCGCCAAACCGGCACCGGGCCCGCCGAAAGAAGGGAAGCACAGGCCGCGTCCCCTGCATGACCTGGATCTGACCCTCCCTGAACTAGAGGTTCAACATCTCGAACCGCCTAAGCCGCTGAAAGAAAGAGGTAGAATGGACCCGTCTATTTCGGTGTCGGATCGACGGGAACGGGTTGAAAACTCCGGGGCTCAAGCAGAGACAAATTCAAGATCTGGAGCCGGGCCCTCGAGGGATCCCCGGGGATCTCCAACCGGCGGTCGGTTGGATTTCTCTTCTTTTATTCTTTCGGTTGGGGCTTCCGCATTGATGGCCATAGGACAGGCCCGGGTTCCCGGTGTACCCGCGATTCCAGGTTCGACCCCGCCGGTTGATCTTGTACAAGCCCGGGAACTGATTGACTTGCTTGGAATGCTCGAGGAAAAGACCAAGGGCAATCTGACAAAAAGCGAGTCCGAATTACTTCAACAAACCCTCTACAGCCTTCGCTTGAAATTTATCGAGGTTTCAAAGAAAACATAACCGATAAGATTAATGAGCGAGGCCCGCTGAAAAAGAGGGACTCTTGTTATGTGAACGGGGAACCGCTTTTACCTGCAGATGCGTGAATTATGATTTGGGACAGGCCCGATAAAGATCGCCCGCCAGCCCCACTGTACGCAGGCTGAAAATCAACCATTTCGACGGATCGAAATTATACCACTTGGGGCCGTTGCGATAATCCTTGGGGTAGGTGTGGTGGTAGTTGTGATAGCCTTCGCCAAACGTGATGAGAGAGATCCACCAACTATCCCGGCTGCTGTTGTTTGTTCCGTTGGGCTGATCCCCCCACATATGACAGATCGAGTTGATGCAGAACGTTGAGTTGAGCACCAGAAAGGCCCTGCCCACACCCGCCAGAAGGAAGCAACCCAGGCCACCCATCCATCCTCCATGTAAAAATCCCGCCAAAAAAGGCAGTGCGAAGCCGGAAATGAGAATGGGAATATAGAATTCATCCTGCCAAACGATCAACCGATCTTTTTTGAATTGGGTCGTGTATTTATCATCAGCAAAAGGGTCTTTCATAAATAACCAGAAGACATGACTGTGCCAGAAGCCCTTGGTGGCGTTGTAGGGATCTTCTTCTTGATCCACCTTGGCATGATGTCGCACATGGTCGGCCGACCACTTCAAGGCCGAATTCTGAAACGCCCACCCCCCGGCGATGAGAAGAATGATTTTCACGGGATCCGGACAATTAAAGCTCCGATGAGAAATCAGGCGATGGTATCCTACCGTGATGCCCAGGCCGGTTACGATATACAGGATCCCGAACATGGTCCAATCCAGACCCGTAAAACCATGTATGAAACCAAAAATAGGGACCCCGACCAAAGCGACAAGTACGGTGATTGAAAACAATGTGATCGCGAGATAGTCTGTCGGTCTCGCAAGTGTTTCTGTTGCGGCAAGCGATCGATTCATTCCAGTCTCCTCAATATATTCCAGACACACGAAACCGCCCCCCATAACCGAAACATCACGAAGGGCGGTTTCCGTTATTTGCAGATCAACTATATCAGTTTAAGCAATTCCCGTCAAGTCTCAATATGAATCTATCCTCAATCAGGTTTTCAGGGCTTGGGGTGTTGCAAAACCCAAACGATTTAAGGCATAATGTCCATAATATAGAAAAAGGAGGGGTGTGTCATGAAGAATCGAACTTTTCTTATGATGGCGATCTTGACCATGTTTCTGGCGGGTTCCGCAGCAAGCGGTTGGGCTTGCAAATCGGCCGGACCCGGCAGGCATGTCGGTAGCATCACGGCGATTGATGCAAAGGCTAAGACCTTTACGATTGAAGACGCCGAGACGGATCAACCGATGACCTTTGCGGCGACCGACACGATTCTCGAGAACCTCAAGGTCAAAGACCGTGTGATGGTCGGTTACAAAGAAGAGAAAGGGCGGATGGTCGCGGTTGACGTTCGCTCCTGAGCTTCCGGTTCAGAGCTTTAGCAAGAAGCATTGTTGTTTCATCAACTCATGTAGGGGCAGAGATCCGGGCCCCCTACATGAGTTTTTGTTTGGCCAGGACATTTGCAGGGAATCGTCTGGATGAAAAAAGATGTTCTTGTCCTAGGGGCTGTAATCTTGGGCGTTCTGGTTGGATGGAAAATCGGAAGATCGGCCGAGTCTCCGCCGGAACCCGTTCAGCCTGCCCACCCTCAAGTTGTCACGATTCGGATTGTCACGGACGCAGAGAGTCGGTGTGACAAAGCCTATGATCCGCCGATTGTGACGGTCAAATCCGGGACAACGGTGGAGTGGATCAACCAGGATTACGAAACGCATACTCTCGTCAGTAGCGGGGGAGGTGATCCCTGCAACCCCAAGGAGCTTTCACCGGAAATGCGCGTGATCGATGTCGGGCAATTGCCTCCTCGGAAAACATACCGAAAAACCTTTACGAATCCTGGCGAATATCTGTATATGTGCCACCTTCCTTTCCATCACATGTCGGGCGAAATCATCGTGGTGCCGTAATCCTGCGAGGAAAGCAGACAACCGAAGAAGGTTGAAATGCCCATGCGGTTTTCCTGGCAGACCCTGAAGTTTTTTGGATTCTTATTTTTTATCATCGTCTGTATCGGGCTATTTCGATGGACCGATGTGGGTCGGAATCTTAGCCCAGATCAAATCCGTGAGACGATCCAATCGGTCGGAAATCTTGCCCCCATTCTGTATGTTTTAATTTACAGCATTGCACCGGTCTTTTTCATTCCCGGATGGATCATCACGATCTCGGGCGGATTGACCTTTGGGCCGTTGTGGGGTACGATTCTGACCGTGTTGGGGGCGACGATCGGAGCGACGCTTGCCTTCTTTGTCGGTCGTTTTCTGGGCCGCGATTTTGTATCGGGGATGCTTAAGGAAAAATTCAAAACGATAGAAGCACTGGATGCCCAGGCGGCCTCGCACGGATTTCAGGTGATCTTTTTCCTGCGGCTGATTCCGCTGGTGCCGTTCAATGCGCTGGACTACGTTGCCGGCATTTCCAAGGTCAGTGCGCGGAACTACATCTTGGGAACTTTCTTGGGCATTATTCCGGGGACTTTTGCCTATGTCTATTTGGGCAGTACGCTCACCCATATCTATTCCTGGAGATTCGCTTTGGCCGTTGGACTGTTGATTCTGCTGAGCCTCATTCCGATGCTCTATAAACGGTGGAAAAAGCAAGACCACTCGCCGAACCCATAAGGCTTAACTGTCCTTCAGGCCTGTTTTTTTATGGTATCATTGATTTAACGGGCTGTCGCAACAGGAATGACATCAATCAAGTATTTTCCAGGCTGACGCTTCACAACCCGCCCGTTCTTTTCTTCAATGACAAGGACAGTCATGCATACCAGCCCAAGAACGCTTTTGCATGAACCCGAGCGCCGATTCGAAACTGAATCGGGGCTCGGGGTTTTTTGGGGGGACTAAAGACCTCGCCCGCCGTTTGAAAAATCGGCAAGGAGATAGGCAGATAGGCGATGGTGATTGAACAGAATCGCTGGATAAGAAGCGTCGGGTGGGACTCGGGAGCGATCGGGCGATTGGGTCCGTCAGCCCAATTGGTCCTCTTGTTCGGGGGCACGTCCATTTTAAAAGAAAGAAACTGGCTGGGTGAGTTCAAGAAGGCTTATCCCAATGCCCGTGTCTTCGGCTGTTCAACGGCCGGTGAGATTTGCGGCACCCAGGTCTCCGATGATTCAGTAGTAGCCACCGCTGTGAAGTTTGATTATTCCCGACTCCAAGGAGCGCACGTCCCGATCAATAAATTAAAGAACAGTTTCGAAGCCGGTGAACGACTAGGCCAAGCGCTGAATCCGGCCGAATTGGTTCACGTCCTTGTCCTATCCGATGGACTGACGGTGAATGGAAGTGATTTGGTCAGAGGCCTGACAAAAAATCTGCCGTGAGGGGTCTCGATCACGGGGGGATTATCCGCAGACGGGGAGCGATTCAAAGAAACTCTTGTCCTTTGCGACAGTCCGGCCAAGCCGAATACTGTCGGGGTGCTCGGATTATACGGAAAACGATTGAAAGTCGGTTGCGGTTCCATGGGAGGTTGGGACCCCTTTGGCCCTGAACGATTGATCACCCGTTCCAGCGGCAATGTTTTGTACGAGCTGGATGGTAAATCGGCATTGGACCTGTATAGAAATTACTTGGGCGAACATGCCAAGGGGCTTCCCGCGACCGGTTTGCTCTATCCTTTAAGTCTTAGGATTCAGGAGGGGACCGCCGGTGTGGTCCGCACAATTTTATCCATTGATGAGAGGGAGAGGAGCATGACGTTTGCCGGGGACGTTCCGGAGGGAGCCTATGCTCGCCTGATGAAGGCGAATTTTGATCGCTTGATCGATGGTGCGGTGGGTGCGGCCAAAATCAGTCACGAAGCCATTGGCTCATCCGCACCGGATCTGGCGATTCTGATCAGTTGCGTCGGCCGCAGGCTAGTTCTCAAACAGAGAATTGAAGAAGAGGTGGAGGGCGTTCAGGAGATTCTCGGAGATCGAACCGTGCTCACCGGGTTTTATTCTTACGGAGAAATCTCGCCGTTTTCTCGGGACGCGAAATGCGAATTGCATAATCAAACCATGACGATCACCACCTTTTCGGAGAGGTAGTTTTTGGAACCGCTGCATAGCTTGCTGAAACGTCAACTGAAAAAATACCGCGTCGACTCCGAATCTTTGTTGAAAAACTGCCGAGATTTTCTTGGCGCCGTCAATCAGGCCTATCAACAATTTGACGCCGATCGCGCGATGTTGGAGCGCTCTTTGGATCTGAGTTCACAAGAACTGCTGCAGGCCAATTCGGAAATGCGGACGGTGTTTGAAAGGCTGATCAACAGCAGCGTGGATGGCATTCTTGCCTTCGATCGGGGTGGGTGCCTCACCGTTTGGAACCCCGCTCTGGAACGGATTACCGGGTTGAAGCAGACGGACGTTTTGGGAAAACATGCCTTGGACCTGTTTCCGGGCTTGAAAGAGACCCGTGAGGACCGGTTTATTTATGAGGCGCTCCTCGGGAAGGCCGGCGTTGTTAAAGACAGGATGTATCACCGAATGGGTGAGGAACCTAGTTTTTTGGAGGCTCACTTTGGGCCCATTTTAAACGAAGCGGGGGGCATCGTCGGAGGATTTGCGTTGGTTCGGGATATTACGGAGCACAAGCGTTCGGAGGCGCGTCTTCAACAGGCTGTCAATTATGATGCCTTAACGGGTCTTCCCAATCGGACCCTCTTCTTGGATCGTCTGGCCCAAGCCATCGCAAGAACCTTTTGGCGCAAGCGTTTGGTGGCTGTTTTGCTTCTAAATCTCAACCGTTTTAAATTGATCAATGACACCCTCGGGCATAACGCGGGCGACCAGTTGTTGAAGGCTGTTTCAGAGCGGTTCATGACCGCTGTGCGGGACGGCGATACGGTAGCTCGTTTGGGAGGGAACGAGTTTGCGGTCATTCTCGAGGATATCGCGGCGGGACAGGATGTGCTCATTATTAATTACCCAAAAGATCCTTGAGGTTTTTAAGAAACCGTTCCTGTTGGAGAATCGCGAACTCTTTGCAAATCCCAGCATCGGAATCAGTTTTTACCCGAACGACGGGGAAGACGTCGAGACCTTGCTGAAGAATTCGGATACGGCGATGAGCCGGGCTAAGGAATTGGGTAAAAATCACCAATTTTTTTCGCCTGAAATGAACGCGAAGGCTACAAAGCGCCTGCTGCTCGAGAGCAGCCTTCGGCGCGCTTTGGAAAAGCAGGAAATGCTTTTACACTACCAGCCAATGGTAAACCTATCCACTGGGCAAATCATCGGAATGGAAGCGTTGGTGCGGTGGCAGCATCCCGATTTAGGATTAGTTCCACCGGCGGAATTTGTTCCTTTGGCTGAGGAGACGGAGGTCATAATCCCCCTTGGAGAATGGGTGCTTCGCACGGCGTGTGTGCAGGCCAAAATTTGGAAGGGGGACGGGTTCCGTCCCATACCCATGGCCGTGAATTTATCTCCTCGTCAACTGCGTCATCAAGACCTGGTGGAGGTGGTGAACCGGGTCTTGAAGGAAACAGGCCTCGAGCCCATCATCTTGAGTTGGAATTGACGGAGAGTGTTTTGCTGGAAAACGCGGAGACAACCATCGAGATGCTCCGTCAACTGCAAAAAATGGGCATTCAAATTGCGGTTGATGATTTTGGAACTGGCTATTCCTCGTTGAGTTATCTGAAGCGTTTCCCGATCAACAGTTTGAAGATTGACCGGTCTTTTATTGTCGATATACCGTCGGATCCAGATAACGCGGCGATTGTTAAAGCGATCATCACCTTGGCCAACAGCCTCAACCTCAAGGTGATTGCCGAAGGTGTGGAAACGGTGAAACAACTTAAATTTTTACGTTCCGTGGGATGCCATGAAATACAGGGGTATCTGTTTAGTAAACCACTTCCGGCCGATCAGGCGACTCGATTATTGGCCGAGGAAAGGCATCTGTGATCACCGCTCACCGTTTTCCTGGTTGCATTACATGCGGACCGTCGAGACCAAAACCGATGCCCGAAATGGTTCCCATCGGCTGGCCGTCCAGTTAAGATGACATTCTCTTGTGTTTGTTATTCCACCTTCCTTGACCTCACTTTCACCGTATGATATCGTATTTCAAAATTCCCAAAGTAACAATAAGTCGGTAAAAATGCAGAGGAGCTCTCCGATATGAAGAGAAGAAAAATTACAATCATTGGCGCGGGTAATGTTGGGGGAACGACGGCGCAGCGGTTGATCGAGAAAGAGCTTGCTGAAGAATTGATTCTGGTTGATATCAATAAAGATGTGGCTTTAGGCAAGGCCTTGGATCTTGCCGAATCGGCACCGATATACGGTTATGACACCCAAATTCGCGGAACGGATAATTATGCCGATTTGGAAGGATCCGATCTGGTCATCATCACTTCCGGAGTTCCCCGGAAGCCGGGGATGAGTCGCGACGATTTATTGTCCACCAATGCCAAGATCGTCAAGACCGTTGCTCAGAAGGTGGCCGTTCACTCGCCGGAGGCCGTCATTATTGTTGTTTCCAATCCCTTGGATGCCATGGCGTACGTGACCTACAAAACGACACAATTCCCCCGGGAACGGGTTATCGGCATGGCTGGTGTATTGGACTCGGCTCGCATGGCGACCTTCATCGCCCAAGAGCTTCGTGTTTCGTCCGAGACGGTCCGGGCGATTGTAATGGGCGGGCATGGAGACAGCATGATTCCTCTTCCCCGTTACACAACGGTGGGCGGAGTGTCCGTCACGAAGTTGATCCCGAAGGAACGGCTGGATGTGATTGTTCAGCGAACCCGTGACGGCGGAGCCGAAATCGTCAAACTGCTGAAGACTGGAAGCGCCTACTATGCTCCCTCCGCCGCGATTGTCGAGATGGTCGAGTCGATTGTGAAAGACAAGAAAAAAATCCTTCCCTGTGCGGCCCTCTGCAAAGGCGAATACGGTGTTCAAAACCTGTTTGTTGGAGTACCGGCCAAATTGGGCCACGGGGGTATCGAATCGATTGTGGAGTTTGAACTTACGTCGGAAGAGACCGCGGGATTAAGAAAGTCGTCCGAAGGCGTAAAAGAACTCTGTGCGGACGTCGACCGTATGATCGGCTGATCGAAAGATCGATGTTGACTAAGGAGAAACAGAGGGTTAGAATCATTTCTAGCTATGAAAACACTGGATACTAAACGAATCGACACCGAGGTGGTTCTTGATTCATTGAACGACAGCGTTGTCACCATCGGGTTAGATAAAAAGATCAAATACCTGAATAAGGCCGCCGAGCGCTTGCTGGGCTACTCGAAGGAAGAGGCCAAAGAGATGTCCTGTGCCCAGGTGGTTCGATGCGCGGCCTGTGATCATGAGTGCCTTCTTGAGCAAACCTTGTCAACCAGCCGAAACATTCACGATTACGAGACGGTTTTAAGGAATAAGAACGGAAAACTGGTGACGATTAGCACGAACACGGTGCTTTTAAGGAACAGAAGCGGTCGGGTGATCGGAGGGGTAGAGATCATTCGTGATCGATCACAGATCGAAGCCTTAAACGAAGCTTTGAGGGGGAAATACTCCTTTGAAAACATCATCGGCAAAAATCACCGGATGCAGAGCCTCTGTGCCCTTTTGCCCGAAATGTCTCGAAGCGAATCCAGTGTGCTGATCGAGGGCGAACTGGGTACCGGTCGAGAGCTTTTGGCTCACGCCATCCACGAAAACGGTCCCCGCAGTGAAAAGCCGTTTGTAAAAGTCAACTGCGATGGTCTGACCGATGCGATGTTGGCGTGTGAGTTATTCGGTTATATCAAGGGCGCTTTTACGGGTGCGGTTTCGAATCGAGCCGGCCGCCTGGAACTGGCTGACGGAGGCACGCTTTTTCTTGATGAGATTGGGTGCATCGGGTCCACATTGCAGGTCGCATTGTTGAAATTCTTGAAGGAAAAACAGTTTGTTCGGGTGGGAGATAATAGGAAAATTCGCACAAACATTCGAGTCATAGCAGCCACTCACCGGGATATCAAAACGGCCGTTGAAGAGGGTGAGTTTCTAGGCGAGCTTTATGATCAGCTTCGGTCGGTTCCGATTGTGCTGCCGCCCCTTCGTGAGCGGCGTGACGATATCCCTCTTCTCGTGGAACATTTCCTAAAGCGGTTTAACACTTTATTGGGAAAGAAAATCAAATCCGTAGCCCCAGCTGCTATGGAAATACTACTTAATTACGATTATCCTGAAAACATACAGGGTCTCGAGAATATCATCGAGCATGCCGTTGTTCTTTGCCATGGCGGCACAATCCTGCCGTCTCATTTGCCTAGAGACATGTTTTATGTGAAGGACGATTTTATTGATCAGGCTATTAAGCAAGAAGACCCTCTTAAGATCTTGGAGAGGCAACTGGTGTTGAAGGCCCTATCACAGACCGACTGGAACTATCAGGCCGCAGCCGAAAAGCTCAAGATTAGTCGGACAACTTTGTGGAGGAAAATCAAGGAGTTTGGAATAAGCTGTTCTGCGAATAAATCCTCGAATGGATAAACCCTCCTCATTAGATTACCTTGAGGCAGTGTTCCGCTGACCATCCTATTTCTGCCCTTTCATAACATCGTAAAGCAAGGGCCCGTGTAAATCACAATCTGTCTATCATGATTCTCTTTTGAAAGACATGATCGATTTTGCCTTGACAACCCTTTCCCTTGATCTGTATAATTCAAATATGAAACACAATGTTTCAATATTGGAGGCGAGGGATTTAAGGCATGAAATGTCCACGTTGTGAAAGCTACATGGTTCGCGAACCCTTTGAGGACCTTCGGGATGATACCGGGGCGTTATTCTTTTTTGGCTGGCGGTGCCTTGGTTGCGGTGAGATCATTGATCCTGTGATCCTGGCCAATCGAAAAAATCGGCCTGCGCCGATCGGGAGCAAGACGCGGAAGCGATTGGTGTTTCGCTGACGTCTCATCCGGATATTTCTTCTGCTAATCCTGTGAGCCGCCCGAGCTCATACCTTTCCGAAAAAAATTCAGCCAAACCACGTCGATCCGTGTGCTGATTATTGAGTTGACAATATAAAATGAGGAGGTGTATTTTATTATACGTTTGACTCTTTGTAAATCCGACAAGGTATTTGTACAAAAAGTCAATTTAATTCTTGTGTTTACAACGATTATAACCAAGGAGGCATTATGCCGGGCGTCGATCCGTTCGAGTTGCTGTTCCGCTGGATTCACTTTTTAGCCGGAATTACATGGATTGGTCTTCTTTATTTTTTCAACCTGGTGAATGTCAACTTCATGAAAAGTCTCGATGCGGGGACCAAGGGGAAGATTGTGCCGCTGTTGATGCCACCCGCCTTATGGTGGTTTCGATGGAGTGCGGCGGTTACGGTTCTAGCCGGCCTTATAATCCTGATGAGGAAATGGGGCGGCGGCAGCGGGGCCTGGGAGGTTTCCATCAGCATTGGTGCGGCACTGGGAATTATCATGCTCTTTAACGTCTGGGCGATCATCTGGCCGAATCAAAAACGAATCATTCAGATGACGGCCGACGCGGCGGCCAAGCAACAATCGCCACCGGCCGAGATGGCAGCCATGGCTCGGAAGGCTTATCTGGCCTCTCGCGCCAACTTCTATCTTTCCATCCCGATGCTTTTTTTTATGGCGTTAAGCCATTACCTTTAATCTAAACCAAATATGAACTCGCTATATGGCCTCGATCCACAACCTTGATCATCAGGTGCGTGATTTCAGGCCAGTCCGGATGAGGTCGGGAGACAAAAGTGACGCAGCAGATTCTGTTGAAAGAGACAACGCAGGGAACGATCGACCTGGAGACTTACCGAAAAAAGGGGGGGTACCAGGCTTTAGAGAAAGTTCTCCGACAGGCTCAGCCGCTCGATGTCATTGAAACGATCAAACGTTCGGGGTTGCGTGGACGGGGAGGGGCCGGTTTTCCAACCGGGAAGAAATGGGAAATGGTCGCGACCCATCGGGGGTTGGAACGCTATCTGGCCTGCAACGCGGGCGAACATGAGCCCGGAACCTACAAAGATCGTCTGTTGCTTCGGTTGAATCCCCACCAACTTCTAGAGGGCATCGCGATCGCGACCTACGCCGTCGGGGCAAAGGAATCCCATCTGTTTATGAACGGGGCCTTCGCCGAAGAGATCGCGCTCGTTAAACAGGCGATCTTGGATGCGCAAAAGCACGGATTGCTGGGACGCAACATCCTGGGAAAGGGATTTACGTGCGACATCCAGATTTTTCTGGGGCCGGATACCTACGTAGCCGGCGAAGAGACCGCCATGCTGGAATGCATGCAGGGACGCGAAGCAAAGCCCAAACACAAACCTCCCTTTTATCCGACCGTCTACGGATTATACGGTAAGCCGACCGTGGTGAACAATGTCGAAACACTCTCGAACGTTCCGCCGATCGTTTCCAACGGCGCGGACTGGTTTCGGTCGTTCGGGACCAAGACCTGTCCGGGAACGATGCTGTTCTCCATCAGCGGCGATGTCAACCGGCCCGGTGTATACGAGCTTCCGCTTGGTATTCCCCTCCGCAAAATCATCGACGACTTCGGCGGAGGAATAAAAGACGGAAGGATGCTTAAGGCGGTTTATCCGGGCGGGCCGTCGCATGCTTTTCTAACGCCAAAGGACCTCGATGTCTCGATGGATTTTGACTCGCTCAAGGCGATTGGATCCGGTCTGGGGTCTGCGGGTGTCATTGTGCTGGACGACACCCAATGCATGGTCGAACAAACCATGAAGTTTTGTAACTTTTTCAGAGATGAAAGCTGCGGTCAGTGCCCTCCGTGTAAGATGGGTACTCATTACCTTCATCAAATCCTTGAAAAAATTGAAGCGGGACACGGAAAACCGGAAGATCTCCGGTCTCTCCAACAGCTCAGCGGGTTTGTCAAAGGCCGCGGTGATTGCACGGTCATCACAGGGGCCGCGGTGGCGGTGGAATGCAGCCTGCGCCATTTTCCGGAAGAGTTTGAATCCCATATCAAAGCGCATCGCTGCACGATGAAGGTCGCGTCCTGAGACATCGGCCGCTGTTGGAATGATCCTATGCCCAAAGTCACATTTCATCCTTCGGGAAGAAGCGGAGACGTTCCCGAGAAGAAGTCGGTGCTTGAAGCGGCCCAGTTCCTGGGTGTTCCGCTGGCTCACGAATGCGGCGGATTTGCCTCTTGCAGCACCTGTCGCGTGGTGGTCGTCGAAGGACACGAGAACCTGACCGGCATTGAATTTGAAGAAGAGGACATGATGGACTTGGCTGCGTTGCTCCCTCCCCATCGATTGGCGTGCCAGGCCAAGATCTTGGGTGACGTCACCGTTCAAATTCCAGGGGAGTCTCCAGTAGGTGAACGGTGAAACGTTGACCGTACGTTGGCCTGAGAACTGAAATTTACCGCTTTTGTTTTGAGGCTAGGCATTAAAAGATCGGAAGAGATTGCCATGAAGGCCCAAGAAAAGACGCAACACCTGCAGGATGTCATAGAACAATTACTCATACTGGTTGGAGAAGATCCCGTTCGCGAAGGGCTGATCAAGACGCCGGAACGGGTGGCCAAGATGTTTTATTTTTTAACCAAGGGCTACACTCAGGACATTGATGAGGTCTTAAACGGCGCGCTCTTCCCCATCAAGTACGACGAGATGGTGATCGTCAAAGACATCGACTTCTTCAGTCTTTGCGAACATCATCTCGTCCCTTTTTTTGGAAAGTGCCATATCGCCTACCTTCCGGATAAAAAGGTGATCGGTCTGAGCAAACTGCCGAGGATCGTGGAAGTTTTTAGCCGACGTTTGCAGGTTCAAGAACGGCTGACGCAGCAGATCGCGGAAATCATCCAGGAGAAAATCAAACCGAAGGGGGTGGCGGTCGTAATGGAGGCTCAGCACCTTTGCATGTTGATGCGGGGGGTGGAGAAACAGAATGCCACGGCGATTACCAGTGCGATGCTGGGTGGATTCCGAACGCGTCGAGAAACGCGTGAGGAATTTTTAGAGTTGATCAGGCGAAACCCGATCCAAAGGAATTCCTTGCTATGGCATCATGACGACAACGCGTAACGGAATCGGTACGTTCCTGCCTGCGTGACCTGCCCCTCGTATTTTATTGGATGACCCGCTCGTCCTCACCGAGCCGCCGAAATATAAGATCGGAGTCCGGTGAGGATAAACTGGATGGCGATGGATGCTAAGACGATGCCGAGGATCCGTGTCAAGATCCGCATGCCGGTTTCTCTAAAAAGGGCAACGACACGGGTCGAGCTCCTCAGAACCAAATAAACGAAACCGGCGTTCAACCCGACTGCCGCCAGCAGAACGCCCATCAGAGGAACGGAGGTGGCTTGAGCCGTGAGGACGATGACGGTCGAAATCGCACCCGGGCCGCTTAGCATCGGCATGGCCAACGGAATAATCGCGACGTCTTCTTTGGCCAGACCTTCCTGATCTTCTTCGGGTGTGTGGCGCGTCCGGAGACTTTTAGCCTCCACCATGTCCAGCGAAATCTTCAGCAGGATGAGTCCGCCGGCGATGCGGAAAGCGTCGATGGTGATGCCGAAGAATTGAAAAATCCGATTGCCCAGGAGTGCGAAAACCGTCAGGATGATGAACACCGAAACCGCGGCCTTTCCCGCCATTTTCACGCGTTCGACAGGGGTGTTGTGGGGAGTGATCGAAAGGAACATGGGCACATTTCCGGTCGCGTCGATGATTGCGAACAAGGATATGAACGCTGTAATAAAAAAAGACGAAATGGATGACATGATTCGGAATGATTCTCAAGTTTAGTCCATTCTTATAATCGATTCCGGTCCGCATTGCAAGCCGGACCGAAGGGACGGAGCGTTTTTAAACTTGACACCCCAAGAAGTAAGGCGTAAAATTTTTTCTTGACAGGATTTATGTTGTGGCGTAGACTTCGTTACCGTTTTTACAGGGGCACGAGGGTAGAGCGATCAAAGGGTCCTCCGCATTGGAGTTCTGTCAGTCCTCTCAAAGGCACGACCACCGTAACGTGGGTCGAAACCCCCTGTAATCATAATCCATTAATTAAAAAGCGGGTCTCCAGAAGGACAAGTGGTGCAGTGCAATAAGTTCGGTCTTTTCTAAATCAGGACGAGAAGGGGGAGTTTCCCTCCGCTCACACAAAGGAAAGGAGATAAGAAGATGAAAGGGTTTATCGTTGCGATTCTGACGGCGGGTGCGGTCGGTTTGGTCGGCACCTCGATGGTTTCGGCCTATGACGAGGCTCCGGTTCCCGATGGCGGAACCATTACCGGAAAGGTGACGTTCAAGGGGGCCGTTCCGGCACCCAAGGAGTTCGATTTTGCAAAATTCCCCAATCCCAAGTTCTGTGCACAAGCCGATTCAGACGGGAAAGGCCATCGCCTTGTACAGCAGGTCAATGTCAAGAACGGGGCCCTGGGGGACGTTGTGGTCTACATCGAAGAGATCGATAAAGGCAAACCGTTCAAATTTAATGGAACCGATGTAAAAACAAACATCTGTCGGTTTCAAGTACAAGGCGGCCCTTCCACATTGACGGGCGTGGTAGTGAAAAAGGCTGAAATGCGGATCTTAAATACAGATGCAGACCCGACAGATCCGAAGGCCGCCACCGGCGTGCTGCATAATCCCCATGCCTACGAAATAGTGGGTGCCAGCAGCTCGACCATCTTTAATCTTCCGCTTCCCGAGAAGGGACAGGTCATCAAGAAGCCGATGATCATTCGGAAGAAGGAGAGCGATGTCAAGATACAGTGCGACCAGCACAACTACATGGAAGTTTATTTCCAGCCCGTGACGAACCCGTATTATGCCATTGACAACGAGGATGGAACCTTTACCATTGATGACATCCCGCCGGGCACCTATGAAGTTCATGCTTACCACCCGATCTTAGGGAGGCAGGAAATGAAGGTAACCGTACCGGCCAAGGGAAAAGCGACGGTCGATTTTGCCTTCGCCGCCAAATAACGCGGGTCTGAATTCTGAAACGGTGAAGTATTCAACGGTCGCATCGCATGGGCGATGCGACCGTTTTTTTGGATTCCATCCGCCTTGACAGCCAGGTGGGACAATGATACGATAATTTTAAATCAATCGTCATAGAGTTAATTGGGATTGCAATTTTCAGCCGGCTGGAAAAGAGGGCGCGATCGGGTGGTTATGCCGGTTGGAAATCGACGTGGTCGTATTTAAGTTATGTGGGGCTGTAGCTCAGTTGGGAGAGTGCCAGACTGGCAGTCTGGAGGTCGGGGGTTCGATCCCCCCCAGCTCCACCACGATTCCACTCCTTCCTTGACAAAGCAGGTCTAAGAGCCTACGATACAGTTGAACGTGATTGGACACAGCGAGCCATTCGTTTGAAAGCTCTGATCTCAACGATCAGGGCTTTTTTGTGTGAGGGAGAGATGCCCGCGTTGGTTGTGGTTGGAACCCAGTGGGGGGATGAAGGAAAAGGAAAGATCGTGGATCTGCTCTCGGAGCGGGCCGACGGCGTCGTTCGCTATCAGGGGGGGCACAACGCGGGCCATACCGTAGTCTTGGGTCGGGAAACCTTTGTGCTCCATCTGATCCCGTCCGGAATTCTTCATCCGAGGAAACGGTGCGTGATCGGGAACGGCGTCGTGGTTGATCCGGCCGCCCTTATCGAAGAGGCCGGACATTTGGAGAAACGGGGGATTCCGGTCCGCGGCCGCTTGCACGTGAGCAGCAACGCGCACCT
>Ga0335077_10000722_pt1 | contig 37445 bp, 25 predicted proteins | sample Lox_Sample_31_FD_207151 | JGI IMG/M metagenome (GOLD analysis project Ga0335077, IMG submission 207151) | Soil microbial communities from Loxahatchee National Wildlife Refuge, Florida, United States - Lox_Sample_3.1 | ecosystem: Environmental > Terrestrial > Soil > Wetlands | place: USA... | reverse complement strand
TGGAACGACATTATAGCCTTCCGCCTCCATCACCACCATGAAATCCCCCTGGCGTTCCACGTCGAACAACACTTTGGCCTCGCCTTTGCGCTCGACAAATAGGCTGTGCAAGTTGTCGACAGTTTCTGCGGCCGAGCTTTCAAGCGGGATCCGCACACGGATAGCGCGGGGTAGAGGAACTTTGGCGTCCTCAAGCGGCATGATCTCGGCCGCGGTGATCTTGGGATTGGCACCCTCCTCGATGCGGACGCCAGCTCTGATCAATACCGGAACCTCAAGCTTCACCTTATCGGAGAGACGCTTGTACGCCTCGGGAAAGACGATCATATCGATCGAGCCCGACATATCCTCCAGCATACCCTGCGCGTAGAAGTCTCCCTTCTTCGACTTGAGCACACGCACATTGCTGATAATCCCTGCCGTCACGAGAGTCTCGTCTTTGCCGGTGGACTTGGTCATGGCAGAGAGTTCCTCGATGCTGAGCGCCTGCAGATCCTGCAGCTTGTCTTTGTACTTCTCGAGAGGATGTCCGGTGATAAAGAATCCGAGGATCTCTTTTTCCGCAGCAAGGCGGGTATGCTCATCCCAGTCAGGGATGTTGGGCAGGCGGTCGCTCGCGGCCTCGGGTTCTTCCAGCTGGAAAACGCCGAACAGGCCGTGCTGGCCGTTTTCAGCGTCACGTTGTGCCTTCTGTGCCTGTTCCATGGCCTTGTCGAGGACGGCCATGAGCTGAGCGCGGCGGCCGAGTGAATCCATCGCACCGCTCTTGATAAGAGACTCGAGGACGCGCTTGTTGAGAAGCCGTAAATCAACGTTCTCGCAGAATTCGAAGATCGATTTGAACCGCCCCAGCTTTTTGCGCGCAGCAACGATGGATTCAATCGCGTTGCCGCCAACATTCTTGACGGCTGCCAACCCAAACCGGATGTTTTCCCCATGGGGAGTGAAGTTCGCGTCAGAGACGTTGATATCCGGGGCTTCTACCGCAATTCCCATCTCGCGGCACTCGTTGATGTACTTGACGACATCATCGGTCGACCCCGTGACCGACGTAAGCAGAGCCGCCATGAACTCGACGGGATAGTGCGTCTTCAAATATGCCGTGTGATAGGCAAGCAGGGCATACGCCGCGGAGTGGGACTTATTGAACCCGTACCCGGCGAACTGCGCCATCAGATCAAAAATCTTCTCGATTTTTTTCGGAGGATACTTGCGTTGCGTCGCGCCCTCGATGAAACGCTCGCGCTGCAGCGCCATCTCCTCGGGCTTCTTCTTGCCCATGGCGCGACGGAGCAGGTCGGCTTCACCCAGTGAGTATCCGGCGAGCCGGTTCGCGATCTGCATGACCTGTTCCTGGTACACGATCACGCCTAGCGTCTCCTGCAATATTTCCTGCAATTCCGGCAACTCGTATTCGACCTTCTTACGCCCGTGCTTACGGTCGACGAAGTCATCGATCATGCCACCTTGAATCGGGCCCGGCCGATAGAGTGCGTTCAGAGCGGTGAGGTCCTCGATCGAATTGGGCTGATACTTGCGCAGGACGTCGCGCATGCCGTGCGATTCAAACTGGAAGACGCCTGAGGTTAAGCCGCTGTGGAAAACCCTCTCGTACGTCTTCTGGTCTTCAAGCGGGATGTCGTCGAGCGTGAGAGGAACCGGCTTGGGCCAGTTCTCTTCGCTGCTCAGAACGGGCATGCCAGCGTCCTTGCCGCGCGTCTGCGCGATCAACTTCAGCGCGTCCGTCAGAATCGTCAGTGTGGTCAGGCCGAGGAAGTCCATCTTCAACAGGCCCATCTTTTCGATGGCGACCATGTCGAAGGCGGTTACGATTTCGTCGTTCTTGGTGCGGTGCAGCGGCACGAGTTCGGTCAGGGGACGTGGCGAGATCACGACTCCTGCGGCGTGCACACCGGAGTTGCGCACCAGACCTTCCAGTTTCCTGGCAGTCTGGAAGAGTTCCCGGATCTGCCCGTCTTTTTCGATCGCCTCGCGCAGTGGCGGCGACTCTTCAATCGCTTTTTCCAGCGTGATGTTGAGTTGCGTCGGGACGAGTTTGGCAATTCGATCCACGTCGGCATAAGGAATTTCCATGGCGCGGCCGACATCCTTGATCGCAGCCTTTGCCGCCATGGTGCCAAAGGTGATGATCTGCGCGACGTTGTCACGGCCGTATTTCTGGGTGACATAGTCGATGACTTCTCCGCGGCGGTTCATGCAGAAGTCGATGTCGATATCAGGCATCGATACGCGCTCCGGGTTCAGAAAGCGCTCGAACAGTAATTCGTGCTGCAGCGGGTCGATATCGGTGATGCCCAAGGCGTAGGAGACCAGCGATCCAGCAGCGGACCCACGGCCGGGGCCAACGGGAATTCCGCGCTCTTTCGCATATCGAATGAAGTCCCAGACGATGAGGAAATATCCCGGGAACTTCATCTGCTGGATGATCCCGAGTTCCCGCTCGAGGCGTTGCTCATAATCGGCGATCGAATGCTTCAGCTTACCTCGTTCACTGAGCGGACGCAGCGTCTCCAACCGACGCGCAAAGCCTTCGCGCGTCACATGCACGAAGTAGCTGTCGATCGTGTATCCGGGCGGCACTTCAAACTGCGGAAAGGGATTCGGAATCTTCTCCAGCTTCAGGTGGCATCGCTCGGCGATGTCCAGCGTGCGCGTCAGGACATCGGGCGAGTCCTTGAAGACGCGATACATTTCGGCGGCGTTTTTGACAAAGAACTGCGTGCCTTCAAACTTCATGCGCCCGGTGTCGCGTATCGATTTGGCGGTCTGTATGCAGACCATCACATCCTGAGCGTGGGCATCATCTTCACAGAGGTAGTGACTGTCGTTTGTGGCGACGAGCGGGAGCCCAAGATCCTGTTCGAGCTTGAACAGCCCGGGGTGGATGCGGTGTTCGAGTTCGAGTCCCTGATCCTGAATTTCGAGGTAGAAGTTGTATTTTCCGAAGATATCGGCGAACTGTCCAGCGGCGGCGCGGGCGGCTTCGTAGTTGCCTTCGACCAGGCGTTCGGCCACTTCACCCTTCAGGCATCCGGAGAGGCCGATGAGTCCTCGCGAATGTTCGGCCAGAAACTTCTTGCTCACGCGCGGCTTGTAGTAAAACCCGTGCAGCGAGGCTTCCGAGGTGATCTTGACCAGGTTCCTGTATCCCTCTTCGTTTTCGGCGAGCACCAGCAGATGGTTATAGGTGTCACCCTCGGGTGGAGTGCGCTCGATATTGTGATCGTCTTTCTTGCAGATATAGAGCTCGCACCCCACGATCGGCTTTACGCCCTGTTTGTATGCCGCGTTCACGAAGTGGACGGTGCCAAAGATGTTGCCGTGGTCGGTCATCGCCACCGCAGGCATGCCCAGCTCCTGCACGTGCTGGCAGAGTTTTTCGACGTCACAGGCGCCATCAAGAAGGGAATAGTCGGTGTGCAGGTGCAGGTGGACGAATTGCGACATGGATATGGCTAGTCTATCGCAAGGTGAACGGAGGACGGATGTGGACATCTGTGCGTTTCGGGGGTGAATATCCTGCTTGCAGCGCCATGTGAAACGATCGGCAGGAGATTACCACCATCTTTTTGTAGGCCGGAAGTGGGGTTTGGGGTGGTGGGTAATGTGGATGCGATCCTGCGCTGTTTGCAAAACGTTATTAAGAAAATTTCGTCTGTGCGATTCCGTGCGCTGCCAGTGCGGCTGGGAGTGGGAAGGCGTTCCCGATCACAGTTCGGTTGTATGGGAGGCGAACAGGCTGAAGGGGTGGGAACTGCCGTGGCAAAGTTAATCGAGTTTTACGTGCCGACAAGCTTTCGTGCGCCGGAACGCCCGGCTCGCGCTCGGAGTTGCGGAATCGTGATTGAGTTCCGCGCACGAAACGCGGAACCAAGTGGAAGGATCGGCAACGAGAGTCGGTGTGAATCAGCACCGTCTGAGCGTGCTGCCGTGGTCGATGTTCACGGCCGTCGGCGCTAGTTTCGCAACGGGTGATCCCATGTCTCACAAAATGGGCAATGCATAACTCGAGGCTCCTGCACGCGTTGGCACAGCGCTTCCAGGCCCTCGGGCTATAATTGCGGCGCTTAAATAGCGCTCGTGAGGCGGCCGTGAAATCACGTCTATTTCTCTTGCTTTTTCTTTCTTGTGCCAGTCTTGCCCAGGATGGCTCCGCGATTTACTCGCACCATTGCGCCAGCTGTCATGATTCGCCGCGAGGGCGTACGCCTTCTGTTGCCACATTGCGGTCCATGAGTAATGGGGCAATTCTGCGTTCCCTGGAAGACGGATTGATGCGGCAGCAAGCGAAGGACCTCAACTCACAGGAGCGGCTGGCTGTAGCCCGCTATCTCTCCGGCGGAGTCGAGAAAGAGCCTCAGTCCCCAGTTGTTACGACAGCTCGCTGCAGTGTAAATGTCATCCCGCCACAATCAGCAGCAAGCTGGAATGGCTTCGGAGCCAGCATTACGAATTTACGATTCCAAAGTAGCGCTGCCGCAGGCCTCAATGTTCTGGATGTACCCAGGCTGCGGCTTCGCTGGGCGTTCGGACTTGGTGACGTGACCAACGCTCGCGGACAGCCGGTGATCTCTACCGGTCGCTTATTCATTGCGTCGGGCACCGGCAAAATCTATGCCGTAGATCCCAAGAGCGGATGCATCTACTGGGACTTCTTAACGGAGGCGCCTGTCCGCTCCGGTGTCATGGTGAGCGATACTGCCGGCCCCGCAGTGTTTTTCGGCGATGCGAGAGCGAACGCGTATGCCGTCGACGCTGCCACTGGGAAGCTCCTCTGGAAGGTACATATTGAGGATCATCCCGCCGCGGTCATTACTGACGCCCCGAATTATTACCAAGGCACTGTGTATATGGGCGTTTCTTCGGCCGAGGAGTTCCTCGGCGCTGATCCGAAGTACGAGTGTTGCAAGTTTCGAGGCAGTGTTGTGGCGTTAGATGCAGCTACAGGCAAGACGATCTGGAAGACATACACAATTGCCGAGACGCCAAAGGCGGTCTCCAAAACCAAGACGGGAGTGCAGCGCTGGGGTCCCTCTGGAGCGGCCGTCTGGTCAACACCCACGATCGATGTGAAACGAAACGTCGTTTACGTCGCCACAGGCGATAACTATTCCGATCCCCCGACGTCGACAAGCGACGCAGTGTTGGCCCTTGACCGGGCCACTGGAGCCGTTCTCTGGTCCCAGCAGATGACGGCCAGAGACGCCTTTACTGTCGATTGCCTCCAACCGGTGAAGACGAACTGCCCTGATTCGAACGGGCCTGATTTTGACTTCGGACAGCCACCGGTTCTGGCCTCGCTTCAAAATGGAAAGGAAATGCTGGTCATCGGGCAGAAGTCTGGAGTTGCCTACGCACTGGATCCTGATTCCAAGGGCAAGATCTTGTGGCAGACGCGCGTCGGGCGGGGTGGGGCTCTCGGCGGCTTGCAGTGGGGATCTGCCGCTGACGAACACAACATGTACGTTGCCCTTTCCGATATTGCATTTCGTCAGGTTTCTGATCCGGAGCATCCCGGCGCGCAGAAAGGTGAGCTTGATCCGACGAAAGGTGGCGGCGTATTCGCGCTTGACCTTCGAACGGGCGAAAAGGTGTGGAGTGCGGCTCCCGCCGCCTGCGGGACAGGCAAGAATTGCAGCCCAGCGCAGCCTTCCGCAGTGTCCGGGATACCCGGCGCGATTTTCGCCGGTTCCGTAGACGGGCATTTCCGGGCGTATTCGACGGCTACTGGAGAAGTCACTTGGGACTTCGACACGGCTCGTGAATACGATACTGTGAATGGACAGAAAGCACGCGGTGGAGCAATTGATGGGGGCGGTGCGTCGATCGCCGGTGGCATGGTGTACGTTTACTCCGGGTATGGGCAATGGGGTGGTGTGCCCGGAAACGTACTGCTCGCCTTCGGAGTAGAGGGGAAGTAGTTCCTGGATTTGGCTTGCTCGCCTAATCCGCTCCCGCTCCCGCCGCCTGTGCCTTCTGCAGCAGCTTCCGGGCCTGGCTGATGAGTTCCGCTACTTCAAATGGCTTCACGAGATAGGGAATGCTGTTTTCCTGCAGGAAGGTCCGTCCTTCACCTGGTTCGACGCTGTTGGAGAATGTGTAGAGAACGTGCTTCTCCATGCCGGGGCAGTTTTCCTTTAGCCACCCGTAGGATTCCTTGGCGTCCCACTGGCCCGCCAGTTTGGCGCTCATGATGAGAGCGTCCACCGGTTCGGAGAGCAGCCGAGTCTTGACGTCGTCGGCCTTCATGGAAGTGACGACGGCGGCCCCGGCGCCCGAAAGCACATCGCGCTCGAACTCAAGGACGGCTTCTTCTTCCTCGACCAGCAGCACTCGGCCGCTAATGACGCCTTCGTGGATGCGGGGAACTGGCTGGGTGGGTTCGGGTACGGCGGCAGTGGCGGTCACGGCCGGCAGCTTGACCTCGATCGTCGCGCCGGCGTCGGGATTGTTGCTGGCGAGAATGTCTCCGCCATGCTCCTTCACGATTCCGTAGCAGATGCTAAGTCCCAGGCCAGTGCCCTTGCCCACGCTCTTGGTGGTGTAGAAGGGATCGAAGATACGCTTGGGATCCTTGATTCCGGCGCCATCGTCGATGAACTGTGTGTAGACGTGCCCATTCTGCAACGTGATGCGAATCCTCAGACTGCCTGTGCGGCCAGTTTCGAGTATCGCGTCGACGGCGTTATTGATGATGTTGAGGAACACCTGTTCGATTTGATGCGGGTCGGCGACAACCATCGCAGATTCTGCCGGCAGTTCGGTTTTCACCTGGATATTGTTGCTCTTCAGGTCGTATTCGCGAAGGGTCAAAGTCTCTTCCAGCACCCGGCGCAGATCGACCTCGTCGCGCTGGGGCTTTCGCTGCCGGGCAAACGACAGGAGATTCTGTACGACCCGGTGTGTCCGCTGCGCCTGCTTGAAAAGCTTGCCTACGAAGTCTTGCGCACGCTGGTTCAAACCTTCAGTTTCGAGCAGTTGGGCGTAGCCAAGAATCGCGGTCAGGGGATTGTTCAGTTCGTGGGCCACCCCCGCAATCAGCTGGCCGACAGCCGACATCTTTTCACTTTGCAGCAGCTGTTCCTGTGTCTTGCGCAGGTCTTCGTACGCTCGGCACGTTTCTTCGTACAGCCGGACTTTTTCAATCGTGGTGGCCAGTTGGCGGCTGATGGCCACTAACAGGTTCTCGTCGTTCGAGGAGTACTGATACCCAAGGCTGCTGCTCAGCCCCATCAGTCCGACGGGCGCATCTTTGGCCCAGAAGAGCACCCAGATCCACGAACGGTCGGAATCCGAGCGCAGGAATTCGGCGACATTCGGTGGCAGGTGGGGCAGATACTCGGCCGTAACGACCTCTGCGCGCGAGCGGATTATCAGGTCGCCAAAGCCCTCGGCGAAGGAGATCTCGGCGGGACGTCCTTTGTCGCGGCTGCGCGGACCCCACGACGCGCGACGTCTGTAAGTGGGGCTGTCGATATCGGACAGATAGACGGTCCCGCTCTCGGCGCCAAAGAGGGTGACTACTTGCCGCAAGGTCAGGTTCAGGATTTCATCCAAATCGAATGACTGCGCGGCGACCACGGCCATGGCGTTGAGCGCATTCAGTTCGCGGTTGCGCCGCTGCATCTCGTCTTCAGCGCGCCGCTTTTCCGTCATGTCCAGCACAAACCCCTGGTAGCGTTCGATTGCCCCGGTCGCGTCGCGTGTGGCGAAGCTGCTTTCGGCTGCCAGCAATAACGTGCCGTCACGCCGCCGGAGCGTCACTTCGAAATTGCGGACATAGTTGTGGGCTTCAATCTCTTGCCGAAAAGTCTCCCGTTGCGTGGGATCGACACAGATTTCATGATCCAGATTCAGCACCAGCAATTCGTCGCGGTTGCTGTAGCCGAGCATGTGAACGAATGCGTCGTTGCAATCGATGAGCCGGCCCTTCGGATCGGAAACATAAACCCCTTCCTGGACCTGCTCGAAGAGCAGCCGGTAGCGCTCTTCTGCGGAGCGGCGGTCGGTGATATCGCGAACAACGTGAATCGTTCCTTTCTGCTGCGTGCCCTGGTCTGTGTAGGAAGATGTGGACACGACCGAGAATCCGCCAAAGCACGGGTCGGCGCCCTCGGTGAACTCTTCGTCGCCACCCATGGCGCAGTACGGGCAACCCGTCCACTGTCCATAAGCATGCGGAAGAGCGGATTCGCAGGTGCTGCCAATGACATCCGCGGCTGCCTGGCCAAGCTGTTCAAGCAATACCTGGTTGGCCTTGATGATGCGGAAGTCGGAGTCGTGGGCAACGATCACGTCGTGGATGGAGTCAAATGTGTTCATCCACTGACGCTGCGAGCGCAGGACCTGCTCGAGCAGGCGAAAGTTCTCGACTGCGAGGGCGAGTTGCCGGGCGCAGCTCTCGAGGAATTGTAGTTCGTCCGGAGTCCACTGCCGGGCGCTGGAATGTCCGACCATCAGCAAACCGACGGGCGCTTTGCTGCCGATGACCGGAACCATCACAAGCTGGCGAATCTTCTCGGCTGCCAGGCACTCAGTGGGCTCAATGGAGCCCTTCTCTGCCTTTTCGATCTTGGGAACGCGCTTCTCCCAGAGTTTCGAAACCTCATCCGTGATCTGGGCAAAGCCGGCATCGCGAAGAAACTCAGGCGAGAGTCCGGCGGCGTGTGTGGCCACCAGGTGCCCGCCTTCCACCAGCCGGAACCAGCAGGAGCGTACGCCAGAGATTTTCTGAACTTGTTCCACAGCGCACTGCACCACGCTTCCGTATTGCTGGGCGCCGGCGATGCTTCCGGTGATCGCATGCGTCGCTTCAAGACGGCGGGTCCGCGCGCGCATTTCTCCCAGAATCACCAGCAGCATGGCGAGAGAAAGGGTGATTTCACAAGCCACCAGCACTGCCGGAGGAACCTGCTCGAGCAGAGGAGCCCACGAAAGATGCAGAGAGAGCAGGCACAAGCCCAAAATCCACGCCGAGATGTGCCAACGTCCGGAACGGCTGCGCAAAAGGGCGATGAAGGCACCCAGTATCACCAACCGATAGCTGATTTCCAGGGCGAAGCGCAGCGGCAGCGACTCGGGCCAAAGCAGGACGCGGGCGCCGGCGAAACCCACCAGGATCGGCGTGATCACCATCAAGGGAACGATGAGGTCGCGAACCCGCGCATACAGCAGCACCGCTGCGGCCAGAAGCCCGACTGCCAGAACAAACGTCCCCTGCACAACCACGGAGTCGAACGGAGCGGGAATTCTAGGTGCGAAACAGTGCTCGGAGAATCGTGAGACCACGAAAACCGCCCAGCCCAGCACCCAGACCTTGAAGTAATTCTCGCGAAATGCACGCTGGGCCAGCAGGGAAGCGCCCAGCAGGATGAGCAAGGTCCATTCAGCAGCTGAAGGCCGGGCCAATCCCAGCTTGGCCACCGAATTCCAGATCGATAACAGGGATGCGCTCATCGCGTTGCGGGCGTACGGAGTCCTCGTCTCTGAATATCATGTCGAGCCGCAAACTCGATGGAGTTTCCGACCCCCAATGATTACTTTCGGAATCTCGTCGAAAGGGTACAATCGCCGATAGCCTTTCGTGCAGACCATGTCAGATCGCAGGCCAGACCGCATTCTTGTTGTTGACGACGAAGAGCCGATTCGGGAAATAGTCGCGTCCATGCTGGGCACCGCCGGATATCTCTGCAAACAGGCAGGTTCCGGCATGGAAGCCTTAGCCATTCTTAATTCCGGGGAAGTGTTCGAGTTGATGCTTTCGGACCTGATGATGGCGGACCTGGACGGCATTGGCCTGCTCGAGCGCACCAAGGAGAAGTACCCGGACATGCCAGTTGTGATGGTTACCGCCGTGCACGACATCTCGGTCGCGCTGGCCGCCATCCGCAACGGGGCCTATGACTATCTGCTGAAGCCGTTCGAGCGCGAGCAATTGCTCAATACCGTCAGCCGCGCCCTCGAAAACCGGCGGTTGAAAATGGAGAACCGGGACTATCAGACCAAACTGGAATCGCTGGTCAAGGCCCGCACGGAGCAACTCCAGACGGCGATTCAGAATCTGGAGCGTTCCTATGACATCACGTTGGAGGCATTGGGCGATGCTCTCGACTTGAAAAATGCCGAGACCGCGCGCCACACCCGCCGCGTCACCCTATTTACCATTGCCATCGCCCAGGCTTTGGGTGTGCCACGCGAAGAGATCGCCATTATCGCCCGCGGGGCATATCTGCACGACATTGGCAAGATGGCCATCCCCGACAACATCCTGAACAAGCCCGGGAAGCTTGATCCCGACGAAGTCGAGATCATGAAGGAACATGCGTACCGCGGCTACCAGATTCTGAAGAAGATTCCTTTCCTTGCCGAAGCTTCGCTGATTGTGTACTCCCACCAGGAGTGGTATGACGGAACCGGGTATCCCCGGAAGTTGAGGGGAGAGGAGATTCCTCTCGGGGCCCGGATCTTCTCGATCGCCGACACGTTGGATGCGATCACCTCAGATCGTCCCTACCGTGAAGCGCAGTCGTTGAAGGCGGCACGGGCGGAGATCCATCGTTTCTCGGGAAGGCAGTTCGATCCCGAGATCGTGAAAGTGTTTCTAGAAATGCCCGACAAGATCTGGGAAGATCTGCGGCAGGAAATCGACGGTCAGACTGGCCGGGCGGCATATTCCACAGGGGCCCAGGGCTAACTCACTCCGAAGGTGGTATTGTGCAGGGCCGCATTCCTCTCAGAATTCTGCTGTGGGTGACCGCGGCGACCACCGTGGTGCTGGCGCTGTCGTGCCTGACTCTGCCCCGGTGTCTTGCACAGACTGTCATCAGTGATATCGGTGGTGCTCTTCTCATGCTGGCTGCGCTCATTGCCTTCGGTGCCAATGGGCTTGCCAGCAAAGGCCGCCTGCGCTGGTTCTGGATGCTGCAGGCGTCCGGCTGGCTCCTCTGGCTCGCCGACCAGTTTGTCTGGACGATCTACGACCTGGTCCTGCAGCGCAAAATGCCGGTAATGTTACCCGCCGACGCTCTGCTGTTTCTTGCGGGGGCCCCGATGATTGCCGGATTCCTGCTGCGGCCCCACCGCGAGCCTGCCGAGTCCAGCGCTCGCCTGGGTTTACTGGACTTCCTTCTTTTGCTGCTGTGGTGGTTTTATCTCTACGTTTCCTTTGTGGTGTCCTGGCAATATCCTTCGCCCAATGACCCCATTTACAGCAGGAATTTCGACTTGCTCTCTGATGTGCAGGGAGTGATCATCTCCGGCATCGCACTGGCGTTCTGGCGGCAGAGTTCGGGACTATGGAAGAGGTTTTACGGATTCTTCTTCTGCGCGGCGGTTTTTAATGCGGTCGCTTTCGTCGTCATCAACAAGGCACTGGAGCGAGATGTGTACTACACCGGGAGCTGGTATGACATTCCCTATTGCACTTCATTCTCGGTTTATGCGGCTGTAGCCGTCTCCGGGCAGGACCTGGTATCCACGCCAGCCAGTGCGAGTGAAGAATCGTACAGCTCATGGCTCGCAAACCTGGCCATGCTGGCCGTGCTCTCGTTGCCGATCATTGCACTCGTCTCGATTGTCGATTCCCGTCTGCCGCAGGAGGTTTCCAAATTCCGCGTCGTGGTTTCGCTGGCCACGATGTTGTTGATGGCCTCGCTGCTCTTCATCAAGCATCTCCGTCTAAACCAGGAATTGCGCCGCACGAACCTGGTATTGCAGGAGGCGTCTCTGACCGACCCGCTTACGGGGTTGCGCAACCGGCGCTATTTTTCCGCGACCATCGAGGCGGACGTGGGTCAGGCGCTGCGCTCCCATGCTGATGACCACGATCCCCACACGCGCGACCTGGTTTTCTATCTCATCGATGCCGACAACTTCAAAGAAGTGAACGACCAATATGGACATGATGTCGGCGATATGCTCCTGATCGAGTTGTCCAGGCGTCTCAGTTCCTCGATTCGCAACTCAGACGTACTGGTGCGGTGGGGTGGAGAAGAGTTTCTCATCGTCTCTCGTTACACCGATCGCAGGGAAGCCGAGTTCCTGGCGCAACGTGTGCTCAGCGCGGTGGCGGACACGCCATTTGTCGTGGGACCAGAAGGCGAGAGCATGAGCAGGACATGTTCCATGGGGTGGGCCGCCTTTCCGTGGTTTCCTGATGATCCCAAAGCGGTGAGCTACGAAGAAGTCCTGACCATCGCAGATCGAGGACTGAATCGTGCCAAGCAGGCCGGCAGGAACTGCGCTTTCGGCATGCTGCCTGCCCGGGGTAACTCTCCGGCCACAACCGTTGCCCGCCCGCATGCTTCCCCGCTGGGAGTCGATATGTTTGCCGTAAGCGGTCCTCGCTCCGGCGCATAGGTCGGTGCTGCCGGGAAGTTCTTCCCTCCAGCGCAAGATTTGGCACGGTCCGCGTTCTTCCAGAGGATGAGCTTTCGATTTTCCCGCCTATATTCGATAATCCCCAACATGAGGAACGCCATGAAATACGCCAGCTTTTTTTTCGCAGTTCTGTTCTTGTCAGTGCAAGGCTTTGCTCAGGAACATCCTTCGGTCACGGCACAACCCAACACCGTCTACGTTGGCGCCGACGGAAAGTACGAAGCCGCGCCCGATACCGCTCAGATCCAAATGAGCGTTTCCGTGCAGGACGATAGTCCGCAGGCGGCGTATCAGCGCGCCTCGAAAAACGTAGATCAGGTGCGGCAAGTGATGCGCGCCAATGGACTGGATCCGAAACTCGCCACCATCGGTTTCTATTCGGTTCAGCCCCTTTATGAGTGGAAGCCCAAGCAGCGGGTGATTGGATATCGCGTAACTACCGACGTTACGCTGAAGTTGAAGGATTTCTCGAAGATCGGTCCGATCACGCAACAACTGGCCGAAGCAAATGTCAGCGAAACGCAAACGTTGAATTACACCCTCGAGAATATGGATGAAGCCAAGAGCCATGCTGTGGAAGATGCGTATCGCCGCGCACGAAACTCCGCCGAGACACTAGCGCGCGCCAGCGGAAGAACCCTAGGGGATCTTTCCTATGCTTCCGTAGACACGTTTGAGAATCCCCACATCGTGATGCCCCGCATGCGGGCGATGGCCGCCGCTGCTCCCGCCGCTACTCCCGCACCCACCGAGGAATTCACGCCTCAGAACGTCACCGTGACGGCGCATGTGAATGCGCTGTTTAATCTGAAATAAGGGATACTGACAGAGGACACACGGGGGCGCACAGAAAGCTTCCCTCCTGCACTTTTTCGTGGGCTAAGCCAGTGCGTGGTGCTCCGGTGTGGGCGATGGAACCGTTAGTGGATCCACATGGAGCGTGAGGCCCTCGACCCGGCGAACAACCACCAACTGTCCGACGGGCAAAGGCGCGGAGGCGATAGCATCCCACAGTTCGCCGTGCACGAACACCTTGCCCTGTGGTGAGAGTGCCGTTTGTGCCACACCATTCTCCCCGACGAGACCTTGCTCCCCGGTGACCACTTTGTTGCGTCGCGCTTTCAGGGCGATGCTCATGAGAAAGGCCGTAATGATTCCCAGCGGGATACTCACTGCCAGCGCGGTCGCGAAATGGACGCGCATTTCGGGGATTGGCGAATCGATCAGGAGAAGCCCGCCCAGAGTAAGCAATACGATGCCTCCCACCGTAAGGACTCCATGAGAAGCGAACTTGGCTTCTGCCGCGAAAAGAGCGAATGCCCCGAGAATCAGTCCCAGTGCGGCAAAGCGTGTAGGCAGCAGATTCAGCGCAAACGCGGCCACGAGAATGAAGACCACGCCTACCGTACCCGGAATCACCGCGCCCGGATGGTTGAACTCGATGTAGAGAGCGAGGGCGCCGATCGCCAGCAACAAAAACGCAAGATCTGGCTCCATCAGGGCATCCAGAATGCGTTCTTTCAATGTCATGTCGAAGGGAATAATCGGTTGCCCTTCCAGGTCGAGAATGGCAGACTCGCCGTTGAAGCGCTTGAACGTCTTTCCCTTCATCTGCCGGAAGAGGTCCTCGGGACTTGACGCGACGTAGTCGATCAAGTGCTGGGCGAGAGCTTCCTGCTCGGTGAAGGACTTCGATTCGCGGACCGCCCCTTCGGCCGCTTCAATATTGCGTCCGCGCTTCGATGCCACCGAGCGCATAAGAGCCGCCGCGTCGTTCTCAATCTTGCGTTTCATGTCATCGTCTGGTTTGAGTTGAACGGGACCGATCAGTACGACTGGATGCGCCGCACCCGCAGCGGTCCCCGGCGCCATCGCCGCAACATCGGCCGACTCGAGAATAAAAATTCCCGCGGACCCAGCGTGCCCACCGGTGGGCGTTACATACACGATGACGGGCACGGTCGAGGTGGAAATCTTTTCGATGATTTCCCGGGTGGAACTGACCATTCCCCCTGGGGTATTCATCTCGATCAATACGGCTTGAGCTTTGCGCCGCGCGGCTTCGTCGATCGCCCTCCCGATGTACTCCTCGCTGATGGGCTGGATCGTGTCGTTGACAACAACTCTGAGAATCTCTGCCGAGGCAGGGACGCAATGCACGGCAAAGCCAATCCAGCAGAGGAACGCGTGGATGAGGACAAATTTCTTCATGGTGTCGATATTTCGCCGGTCGAATTCAGGTCTTCGGCCTACAACAATATTCTCCACCTATTTTGGTGCGCCGGACGGAATTTCTTGGGTCATGTCCTTTCCAGAGATAACTGGAGCGCTATCTGGCGGGGTCCATCCCGGAAGATAAGTGCTGCCGGTAATCAGCCGCGCGCTGCGTTCGTAGGTGACGTAGGACCACGCCCACTGAATGAAGACAAGCAGGCGATTGCGGAATCCGATCAGGAAAAAGATGTGCACGAACAGCCATGAGAGCCACGCTATGAAGCCTGAGATATGAATCTTGCCGAACTGCGCGATGGCCGCAGCTCGGCCGATGGTCGCAAGACTGCCTTTATCCCAGTAATGAAACGGTGGTCTCGGCTGTAGGGAGGTACGTCTGCCGGCCGCTTCTTCGATCTCGTTTCGAATGACTCTCGCCACGTATTTTCCCTGCTGAATGGCGACTGGCGCGACGCCTGGCAAGGGCTTGCCTTTCTCATCCTTTGCCGCGGCGAGATCGCCAATTGCAAATACTTCCGGATGTCCGGGCAGGCTCATGTCTGGCTGTACCGGGACCCGTCCGGCGCGATCGACAGCAACGCCGAGTTTTTGGCCGAGCGGAGATGCCGCAACACCGGCGGCCCAAAGCACGACCGTGGCGGGCAGGCGCGTTTCGCCGATATAGACCGCGCCAGCTTCAACCTGGGTCACCATGGCGGAAGTGCGCACTTCCACACCGAGGCCGCGGAGCTGATCTTCCGCGCTGCGCGAAAGATCCTCTGCATAAGTTGGGAGGACACGGGGTCCGCCTTCGATCAGGAGTATGTGGGTTCGCGACGGATTGATCGAGCGGAAATCATGAGCGAGAGCGTAACGGCTAATCTCGGCAAGCGTGCCGGCCAACTCCACCCCTGTCGGTCCTCCACCGACAACGACGAAGTTGAGTGGGGCTTCGGTTTCGCCTGCAGCCGCCTGGCGTTCTGCCAGTTCAAAGGCCAGCAGGACCCGGCGCCGGATTTCAAGCGCGTCTTCGATAGTTTTGAGCCCGGGAGCGAATACCTCCCAGTCTTCGTGTCCAAAGTACGAATGGGTCGCGCCAGCGGCCACGATCAGGTAGTCGTACGGAACTTGCAACTCCGGCGTTTCCACGATACGGCGATCGAGATCAAATCCGGTGACTTCGGCCATGAGGACTTCCACGTTCTCATGGTGCCGAAGAATCGACCGGATGGGTTCCGCAATCTCTCCCGGGGAGAGCCCGGCGGTCGCAACCTGGTAAAGAAGCGGCTGGAAGGTATGAAAGTTCTTACGGTCGATGACTGTGATCTGCACTGGCGCTTTCGCCAGAGTGCGCGCGGCGTTCAGCCCGCCAAATCCCGCGCCGATGATGGCAACTCGAGGCTTGTTTATCATTTTGCTGTCCCTCATCTTGCTGCTTGGGCCTTACCTCTATAAGATTCACGCGATGGCAGACGGTTCCAGAAGTTCTTCACTCGCAGGTACCGAGGAAAATGCATCACTACGCTGGCTGATGCCGTCGGTGGCCGACCTAATTTTCGTCGTGCTGCTGGCCTCGTTGCTGTTCACTGCGCTCTCGGTGAAGTTACTGAGCGATGGTGGAATCGGGTGGCACATTCGCACCGGGCAACTGATTCTCGCTACGCACGCGATCCCACGCGTTGACCCGTTCTCTTCGCAAGTCGAGAAACCGTGGATTGCGTGGGAATGGCTCTACGACGTGAGCGTGGGATGGTTGGATAGCCATGCGGGCCTGAATGGGGTCGTGTGGTTCAGCGCCGGAGTGATCGCAACAGTGTTTGCGGGACTGTTTCGGCTTCTCGTCGGTCGCGGCGCAAACTTTGTCGTGGCGTTGCCGCTGACCTTGCTAGCGATGTCTGCTTCCATGATCCACTTCCTGGCGCGTCCACACTTGCTGAGTTGGTTGTTCGCCCTGATCTGGTTCTGGGTCCTCGACCCCGTGGAGTCTGAAGTAAACAAAAGTGATCGACGGCTCTGGTTGCTTCCGGCCTTGATGCTGGTCTGGGTGAATGTGCACGGTGGGTTTCTGCTCGGTTTCATGCTCTTAGCGGTTTTCTGGGCGGGCGCTCTATCGATGTGGCTACGCCTGAAGGAAGGGCGAATCGAGGAATCGCTGCAGAAGATTGCAGCCGGGAAGCGAGTACGCGATTTGACGTTGGTGGGTTTGGGTGCCGCGGCTACGAGTTTGGTGAATCCCTACGGCTGGCACCTGCATACGCACATCTATTCCTACCTCACCAACCGCTTCTTCATGGATCACATCGACGAGTTCCAGTCGCCCAACTTCCACGGCCTCGCGCAGAGATGCTTTCTCGTGCTTCTGTTGATTGCGGTGGGGGCGCTGGCTGCGAACAGCCGCAAGTTGCGAGCGGGCGAGATTCTTGTGGTGTTGTTCGCTGTTTATGCGGCTCTATATGCGTCGCGGAACATTCCAGTTTCTTCCATTTTCCTCGCGTTGATCATTGGGCCAATCATTCCTGCTTGCGGATTGTCGCGGTTCGGCGGGAAGATGGGCAGCATTGATTCGCAGTTGCGCGGTCATCTCTGGCCTCTTGTCACAGCGCTGGTGACACTGATGATTGCTCTGAATGGTGGGCATGCAGGTTCCTCGCGGCTCATGGATGCGCACTTCGATCCGCAGCGAATGCCGGTGCACGCCGTCAGCTTCGTCAAGCACGCTGGGGTCACAGATCCGCTGCTTGGTCCGGACTACTGGGGCGGATATCTCATCTACAGCCTTTATCCGCACAATAAGGTTGTGATCGATGACCGGCACGACTTCTATGGCGAGCCATTCCTGAGGATGTATTTGACGACGATGCATGTGGAACCCGGTTGGGAACATTTCCTAGACTTGCACTCATGTTTGGTCCTCCCTAAGAAGGCGGCACTAACCGCAGTCTTAAGCAAGACGCCCGAATGGAAGGCCGTTTATTCCGATGACGTAGCGGTGGTGTTTACCCGGGATAGCGTGCAGATGCCAGATGCAGATAAGGTTCTCTGGCAGTGAATTCGGTTGCCGGCGCATCCAATTCCGCAGATCATAGGAGTGTCCAATCTGCCTCAATCGTATGACCCAGAAGCTTAGCCTCCGCTTAAAGGGATGGCCTTGGTGTGCCCTGTTTGCCTTAACGCTCGCGCTGGCCGGTTGTGGAGGTTCTTCTTCCCCACCGAGCGAGTCAACTGCGCCGGGCAATCCAGTGGGGCCGAATCTTGTGCAGATCAGTTCTGATTCGTTCACGGTTGCACCCGGACAACATGCGACGCAAGTCGAGCCGCATCTTGTCTCAAGTGGTACGACGCTGGTCGCGACGTTCCAGATAGGGAGAATTCCCAAGAGCGCAGGCGTCGGCGGCGGGGCGACAGATATCGGATGGGCAACCTCGACCGATGGTGGCGCGACGTGGGCGCATGGTTCGTTACCAGGGCTGACTACTGAGGAAGGAAGTGGCCCATACGACGCAGCGAGCGATCCGGTTGTTGCGTACGACGCGAAGCACAATGTGTGGATGATCGCATCGCTGCCGCTTTCGAGTACCTCTTCAACACCGGCTGTGGTCGTCAGCCGGTCGACGGATGGCGTGAATTGGGGCAGTCCAGTCAGTGTCGACTCGACCTCGGTGAGTTCCGACAAGAACTGGATTGTCTGCGACTCATGGGCGAACAGCCCGCATTACGGCAACTGCTATATGGAATGGGATGACCCGCTTAACAACGACGAGATCCTGATGAGTACGTCGAGCGATGGCGGACTGACTTGGGGACCAGCCATTCCGACTGCGAGCTCAGCAGGAGGGATTGGAGGACAACCGCTGGTGCAGCCGAACGGGAACGTCGTGGTGCCGGTCGAGACCAGTGTTATGGCATCGTTCACGTCGACGGATGGGGGCTCGAGCTGGACTGCTCCGGTAACCGTGTCGAACATCCAGTTCCATGCCGAGGCGGGAGGGATCCGCAGCGGGCCGCTGCCTTCAGCCGCTATGGATGGCAATGGGACGATTTGGACGGTGTGGCAGGATTGCCGCTTTCGAGCCAACTGTTCCACCAACGATCTGGTTTACAGCACATCGACAGACGGAGTGAATTGGAGCGCGGTGACGCGTGTTCCGATCGACGACACTTCGAGTACCGTCGATCATTTCATTCCCGGGATCGGCATTGATCCGGCAACTTCAGGCGCCAGCGCCCACGTAGCGCTGCATTACTATTTCTACGCGCAAACGAGTTGCAGCGTATCGACGTGCCAGCTCTTCGTCGGTTACATCTCATCCGCCAATGGCGGTTCGACCTGGAATGCTCCGACAACTTTGACGGCTGCTCCGATGTTGCTTAGCTGGCTTCCGACATCGCAGAACGGATTAATGGTCGGAGATTACATTGCGACCGCGTTCCTGAATGGAGTTCCGCATGGCGTGTTTGCGGTGGCGCAGGCGGCGACTGCAAATCAGGGCGCCACGACGTTCCAGGAAGCGACCTATACGGCGAGCGGACTCAGCGTGAAGATGTCGGGTCGGCAGCTTTCGTCTGCTCAAGACAAGCCTCTACACAAGCTGACGGATAAGATTGAGCGGGAAGTGCCGGAGAAGGGAATCATTCCCCCGACCCGGCGTCGAGCGCGGCGCAGCGCGAAGTAGCGTTGGCGACCTTTGGGAGACCCATCGAGAAAAATCGCAGTTTGGCTGAGTTTGCGGCCAAGGGCCGCTCAGCGAAAGATTGTAAACAACGTATTGCATTTCAATAATTTAGGGGTAAAATCTCGACCCGGCAGTACATAACTGCCAATTCCCCACTTCGTCACGGTTCGATGTTCTGCAATGAGGGCTTGCCGCATACTCATCTCCCTCTCCTCTGAGGAGCGGAAGGGCAGATGTTACCTTCAAGCGATGGGCTCCTGTGGAAAACTTCGGAAGAGCACCTGATACTCCTTACAGGTCCAAAGGTGTTGTCATGGTGTTTCACTCGTAAAACCCTGTATTTCCACGGAAACGAGGACCGTGTTATACATCATCGGTTGACGTTTCCTGCGTATCTTGGAAGTGGCTGAAGAATTGCGGCCGGAATCGAGCTACAGATTGCCGCAGCGGAGTATACCTCAAACGGCAGCTGGGGTAAGAGATGAGCAAACGGTACAGCGTTGATGCGGAAGTATTTCAAACTTTCTTGGCGAACGCGTTTGCGGTGCAGGAGAGCGGACTGGACAGACGGTCGTTGTCTGCGCTTATCGAAATACAGCGTTTCATCGCGAGTCGCGAGTTCGATCTGGATGAGACGATGCGCATGATCGTCGAAGGCGCGACGAGAGTGGCGCAGGCCAGTGGAACTGCCATCGGCCTGCTCGAAACGAACAGAAATGAGCTGGTTTACAAGACCGGAAACGGAATTGCCGTGCGGGATATCGGGCGCCGAGTTCCTGCCGTGCTATGCGTCTCCTCCCCACAGGAACCGCGTCGTGAGATTCTACGGGTCGAGAACGCGGAGACGGACAAGCGGATCGAAGCTGAGATCTGCCGACAGTTCGGAGCCACGTCGTTGCTCATGCTGCCAATCTACGAAAACCATGCTTTGCTGGGAGTGCTGCAGGTGCTCTTTGAGAAAGCACACAGGTTCGAGGACAGAGAACTTCGCGCCTACCGATTGATGGTCGGAGCCCTGGAAGAGGGGATATTACGTTCTTTGCGGCGTGTCCAGAAACCACAGCAGGGAACGATTGTTGAGGCAATACCTGAAGCCTTCCATCCGCCTCAAGACCCGCGATCCGTCAAATCTACTGTCGGGCCATCCGCCACAGTTGCGGGTGTTGCCTTGCAGAATACCACTCACAATTCTTCGGCAAGCAGTCCTGAGAGCTTCGTGGAGACTGGAGCGACCTCATCTCGTAAATATCCAGCGATCATCGCCCAGCCGATGGGCGTCTTCCGTCGCTCGCTGAAGAGATTGGTAGGCAGAGTGGCGGCTCGGCCTTTGAGTGCGAATTTCCCGGACGCGGCGGCTACGATCGGAGCTGTGATCGTTTTGAGCGTGAGTCTCTGGATTTTCCATCGCAGTGCTTCCCGGCAGGCGAGCATCGATTTACACGCTTCGGGAGCGCATGATGCTCAGCCGCAGACACCTGTTAAGCCTGTATTCGATGCCGAAAGCTCGAAGCTCCTCAGCACATCGAAAGAAGTCTCAGCTCCAAAGGCAGGATTCAAGCGGGTTCGGATCGGACCGAATGAAGTCGACTACGTTACGGAAGATGTGACGATTCGAACTTTCGAGACGCGGCGTACAAAGCCGCAGCTTCGGAGTGGCATGAAGGAAGTCGATTTCGGAGATGATGTGACGGTGCGCTACTTCGGCGGGTTGCCGGCTGCATCGCCGACGTCGAGTACCTCAGAAATCAAGCCCAACGCAAATTAGAGGTCGATGAGAAAGCATTGTCAGGCCCGGGGTCGATCTCCGGACTGTGTTGTAGACTTACGTCTGCGAACTTCTCATGCCGGTTGTTCGGTTGGACAGAGTCGGCTTTGAACATTAGTTCGCAGCACTTGGCGGCGAGACATTGGCCCGAGATGGGTATCCTCCGCATCCGTCAGGACTCGGCCTGTAGATTTCGATGAAACCCTGCGCGTGCGCTCCTTCAAGCAATCTCAGGAGGGCATAGTCTTTCAGAGATTCCTCGAGCTCTGTGATGTCGTCAGTCAACTGCTTCATGACTTCTCTAATGCTGCGCCGGCCATCGCAATTTCGCAGAACGGAGGCAAGCCAGTCTGATATCTGTTCGATCCGGTTACTCCCGGGCGACGTTTCGCGCCTTAGGTAAAAACGGCGGGCACCAGAGGAGGGGGCCGTATCTTTTAAACTGAATCCGTGTATCAGCATCTGAATATCGCCGGAGAATTCGAACAGCGTCATCCGGGTTTTCTTGACTGGGATGTCACTCCACCACAATTTGCACCCAGGGGCTAAGAGAGAACCGATTGGCGTTATGCTTCGGTCATTCAAGGCTGAATCTCGCACGGCATCGTCAAAATCCGAAATAGCCCTTACATCTGCGTGCTCGAAAATGGGATGTTGTCGAATAAAGGACTGAAAATCGTCACAGAATTCTAATGTGTGATAGTACCGCCGGAGGTCAAGCCCCTGTAGTCCTGGCCGCAGAGTGATGCGGTATTTACGCCATTCAGAAAAGAAATTTCCGATTCCGTGAGTGCTCTGATCGATCGCAACGATGAGCCAACGAAAGCGAGCAAGCGCGTTCAGCATGAATTCACGCAATTCGAGGAGACAGTTCCGGTCCAGGTATCGCAGCGGCAAGAGATAGAAATTGGGAAAAATGCCGGGATACTCCCGGATCAGCCGCAGATCTGCCTCGTTCTGCCTGCATCCCTGATGTGACATGTCGGAACATAGCGCGTCAAGCACCAGTACGTCTTTGTGTTTGGAATGAATCGGCGTTTCTGCGAGAGGTGCCAATATGTTCAGTTGCGGACTGGAATCTGGCCACCGTGCCGAATGCATGTAAACTCGAACCGTTTGCCACAAGTCTTCCCATGTTTCTTCGGGAAAACCAGTAATCAGTGACACCGTGCTGCGGATTCCCAGCTCTTCGGTGGCATCGATGATCTCCTTAGCTTTTTGCAGGTCCAGGTTCTTGTCTATAACCTCCTGCATTCTGCTCGATCCTACTTCTACGCCGTAGAAAATACCCCGGCACCCGCCGCGCGCCATCAGTTCGAGCAGTTCCTTGTCCACACAATCCGTGCGTGCGCTGCATGACCAGGTGAAGTTCTCGGCCGAGGCAATCATGGCCTCACAGAATGCAACCACACGCTTCCGATCTACGGTGAACATATCGTGAACGAGCTCGAAGTTGCGAATGCTGTAGGTCGCGGCGATCCAACGCATGTCTTGAAGCAACCGCCCGGGCGAGCGGAGTCTGAAATTGCGTCGGAAGAAATCGTTGGTGGAACAGAAGGTGCAGGCAAACGGGCATCCTCGTCCCAATTCCAATGCCGCCGTTCTAGCCCCATGCAGCTCCCCCGTCATTTGGTACGCAGGTGATGGCAGTTTATCGAGATGCTCAATGGGTTTCGCGCTAGGGTTTCGCTGCGGCTTATTGCCGGCACGGTATGTTAAACCGCCAACTTGATCGAATTGCCTTTTGCCATAGAACTGGTCGATCAAGGCCGGTAAGCTCTCTTCCGCCTCGCCGCGCAGCACAAAATCTACGAACTGGAATGCCGCCATGGTCTGGAGATCCACAACGGAAGCCTGAGGTCCTCCGAGAAGTATCGCGGATGATGGCCGAAGTGCTTTTACGGCTCGCGCAATCCGAAGGGTCAAGGGGTAGCTGCTGCAGATCGAACTGAAGCCGTAGATCTCCGCATCCTGCGCGCAAATTTGACGCGCGGCAACCTCGGCGAAATCGTCGGAATTTGCCTCAAGAGTGAGTCTTGACTGGTTGTAATAGGTACGATTGAGGTTGACGACCCGCGGATCGTCGCCGTGGTTCTGCAGCACCGCTGCAAGACTCAGAATACCGAGTTGGGGTTCGGATGCAGCTGATTCTAACGAGCTGCTGCTGAGCTCCTCCGGAGTTGTAAACTCCGTGATGGTCGGCGCTGTGACAAGACAGATCGTCATCGACCCCAACTCATGGAACCCCTTGTGGCCGCTTCACGTCACTTCGTTCGATATCAAGAGCTCTAGGGCAATTTCTGGTAAGTGCTCAGAGCCCACGCGAAAGCGGGTTTCAAAACAGCCAAAGATTGCGATCACGCAACGCTAGGTTCCGGGGTGTCGGCCAAGGATGATAGTTATCTCTTTACAGTCCTTGAGAGTGGCATCTGTCAACTTTGTCTTAAGGGCTGCTTCTACAGCAGATTCGACATCTTGTAACTTTGCGTCTTTGGGAATCTCGACTCTGATCTCGCAACATTCATCTTTCATGCTGCACCTCAATCGCGGCTGACAATATACACAATCGGGCGATGCGCGACAATCATGACACACGAATACTCGAAATGGCGATGGCTGGAGCTGAATCGAGCGCTTTCACTTAGCGTAAGCCTTGAGCTAAAAACAGATCGGTCAGGACGCGACGGTAGCGATACCCGTAGGATCTTCCGTCGGGCGTTATCAAAACTTCACCGTACAACAAACCTGACAGTTCCACTGGCGTGATCTCCAGCCAAAGCACCCGTGCACCCGTCTGGACATCAAGGAGGAAGATTTTCGCTGGTAGGGTCCTGTCCCAAACATAAACTTTGCTGTTGGAAACATCCCACTGCACGGGAACTTCGTCACTATGGAGACCTCTCACGAGACGCGTTTCTCCCCCATCGACCGCAAATACCTCAAATTGACCTGATGAGTCTCTGGCGATCACGTGCTGTCCGTTCGGCGAGATGATTGCCTCGGAAGCGCCGGGCGGAGTGATCGCGCGGCTGGTGCGTGATTTTGTATCCACTAAGTATGCGCGGGGCGGGCCGTCGTGTTCAGCGCCAGTAAAGAGAATTTTGGAACCATCGCTCGTCCAACTTCCGTTGCTGTTCAGTAAATGTGCCGGGCTGACATCTATCTGCTGTGCTTGACCGAGTCCTGTTGGATAAAGAACAAGTTTGCTCGGCTGGGAAGGCATGAGGGAAAGCACCCATTTGCCGTCCGGAGAAATGCTGATCGGGTCTCCGTCTCCGAGGCGGACAGCCTCGGGACTCCCTGCTCTGATCACCAGCGTGGAATAGTCCGGGCCACTGCCCGTTCCGCTTGCACCCAAAGCAATCGTCTTTCCATCATAGGAGAGGCCCGCGAGAGTTGCGTGCTCATCCGGCACCTCCACCAATCGGTCCGAAGCACCACCCTTCTGGCCAAGCCGAATTTCTGTGCTAACCCGGACTCCAGTCAGCAAGGCGCGTCCATCTTTGCTTACGTCATGCAACGCGATTTCATTCACCGTCGACAGGATTGTCCGTTGACGGCCGGAGCGCGTGACCGCCCGGAGTTCCTGCGGCCGTGCCTCTGACGATGACGAGAACCAGATTTCATTGGTGGATTGTGACCAGGCAACCCCGAATTCGCTCAGCCATTCGCCGCTCAAGCGTTTGTACTTGCCTGAAGTATCCACAATGGAGACATACCCGCGATCATCGCCGGCAATCGGATGCTCTAGAAAGGCTATGGCGTCACCAGCGGGTGAAATACGAGGTTGACCGATCCAGCCGTTCGTGCGGAAGAGAATGTGGCCGATGGGAAACTCCAGATCTTGAACATTCTCGTTACAGCGAACTATGGCGAAATCCTTTCCATCAGGGGAGATGTCGGCGTCGCACACGTTGTCTAAAATGGCTCGCGGTGGCCCACCGGCAAGCGGCGCTTCGCCCAGCGTGCCGACGGCCATCCACTGCATGAAATTGTGACGCCCCAATGAGACCGCCATGGTTCCGTTCTGAGCAATCCCCGAAATGTCGGCGGGCGGAAGGTCCATGCTGCGCCAGGAACGGCCGTCGAGACGAGTTGAGAATATCTCGCGGGGACGCCCGTAGAAGGCAGCACCAAATACGACGCTTTGCCCATCGGGTGTGAAGCGAGCAGAACTAATGTACCCGCGCCCGAAAATCAATTGCCGGAATGATGGCGTCGGCGTTGTGAGCCAACCAGTTCCGAAGCGCAGAAATCCTGCGGCTATCAAGAGAGCCGTTACAGCGACGACAAAAAGCCAAACCTTAAGGTGCGATCCAGAGGACTCAACCGGATGAGCGGAACCTCGATCGTCTGATATCGTCTCGATTGCAAATGCAAGATCACTGGCACACTGAAACCGCAACTCGGGTTTCTTCTCCAGGCAATGCCTAATAATGCGCTGCAGCGCGGCAGGCACACCGGGTGAGTCCGCAACAAGGTCCGGTGGCTCTAGCTGCAAGATGGCGTTCATGGCGTCTGCACTGGTGTCTCCCTTAAAGGCGCGCTGCCCGTAGACCATCTCGTAAAAGACGGCACCAAAGTTGAAGATATCTGCGCGATGATCGACTTTTTGGGCACGTAACTGTTCCGGGGCCATGTAGCCGGGAGTGCCCATCAAAAGGCCTGTTGTCACTGTCGAGCCATCCAACCCTCCCGTCGGCTTTGAGTCGACATCAGTGGGGTCTACTTGCTTGGCCAGGCCAAAATCCAAGATCTTTACACGGTCATCTTCGGTTATGAAGATGTTCTCGGGTTTCAGGTCGCGATGGAAAATTCCGTGCAAATGAGCCGATGCCAGACCTCGAGCGATTTGCAAGGCATACGCCACTGCCTTACGCACTGGCAGTGGGCTCTGGCAGATACGCAGGCGCAAGGTTTGGCCATCTAATAGTTCCGATACAACATAGAATGCGCCGCCGTCGGTGCCGACGTCGAAGACAGCCAAGATATTGGGATGATTTAAAGCGCCAAGGATGCGTGCTTCCTCTTCAAAGCGGACCTTTCGGCGCGGGTCGTCAGCGAATGACTCAGGAAGAACCTTGAGAGCAACGTGCCGTCGCAGTCGTGCGTCGTACGCGCGGTATACCTCGCCCATACCGCCGGTGCCGAGCGCGCCGACGATCTCATAAGGGCCCAAGCGGGTTCCGGCAGCAATGCCCATGCCCCTTCCGTGGAAACTCATTTCATTGTCAGCACAAGGCCGGTGCCAGCGCCAGAAACAGTCCTGACGCAAAACCGTGGTCGCCCCAAATAGGTGCAAACCCTACAATCAGCCCGTCCGTGATCGCAAACGGCGTCTCGCGAGTTGCGCGGGTCGAGCCTTTCTAGTGCGCGGAAAGCTTGACAGTACAACGCTTCAGTCGGTCAGAACTTATCAAAATGCACTTTGAAGATGTGGTTGAAGAATGAAGTAGTATACATAGAATCCGTGAGCTGGTCTGAACACACCGGGGGATCTTCAAAATCAACGGCGCATTCCGTAAGGGCGACTTTGGAACAGCGCCACGATTCGCTCCACGGAACTGCTCAGGGATGGTTGTCGAACACACTAGAAGCGGTCGCTGGTATCGATGCCGAAGCCGAGGATAGCGGTGACTTCCACGGGTTGATTGTTGCGCATCGCGGGCTCGAATTTCCAGGTGCGCAGGGCGGCTAGGACCTTGGCCGTCATTTGCACGGGACCGGGCTCAAGCACCTTTGGATTTTTTAGATTGCCGGAGGCGTCCAGAGTACAGGCCACGAGCATGCGTCCGTGGGGGAGTCCCTCCGGAAGATTGCTGCTCAGTGCGACTGGGGCGGTGAGCGTTCTGCCGAAGGCGTGAGTTGTGTCGGACTCATCGGCAAATTCCATGACGACCGTGCCTAGCGTTGTGTCGATATAGCCTGTGTACGTCTCGCTCCGGAAGAGCTTCCTGTAGGGTTCGAAGGCTCCGCCGGAATTGGCGGTGGCTACAACGGTTACATCGAGGGTCTTTTTGTGCTGCTTGAGCGACGAACGGCCCGCAGCCGTAGGATCCGTCCCAGCGGGATCAGAACCGAAGCTGGGCAAAGTGACGATATTGCTGCCGCCACTGATATCCACACCGGGAACCGCCGGCTTGCCGGCGGGAATGTTGCCGGCTCCGCCGGGGCCGTTTGCGGGGGAGATTCCGCCGCGAGCGTTGGGGTCGGAGCCATGACCGGCCCCGGTGTTGGCCGCGCCGGTACCAGAGCCTATCATTCCACTGCCGGGGCCATTGCCGCGCCCGATGCTGCTGCCTCCGCCAGTTCCCCCTAAGCCAGGCTTGCTGCCGCCGGCCGGGGACATGGCGAGAGATCCAGTTTTCGGATCCGGCGGGACACCAATCTTTGATCCGGGCTGGTTCGACATCACAGTGCCAGAATCTTTGCCGCTTCCGCCGTTGGTGGGGGGAGCAATTCCAGAACCGACGTCGCTGGGTGCCCCGAGTCCTAGTCCCTTGCGGCCTGCTCCGGAGCCACTTGCATTGGGTTCGCCGCCAATCGCGGGAGGAGGCGGTATTATGTTGCCGGCCAGTAGTTGTCCTCCTGCAGTTCCAGCTGTGCCGGCGGTCTTTCCTGTTCCACCGCCGGTTCCTGCGAGCGAGGGGGGTGGGGGCACCACGCTTGGATTCCCAAGGTAGGGCGCCGCGGAGGAGCGAGAGGTTCCAGTTCCGCCGGTTAACCCTACCGATGGCGGAGGAGCAACGGTTGAACCCAAAGCGGCGCCCACTCCATTGCGACTCCCACGTGGGTTCCCGACGCCGTCGGTGGCACTTACGGAAACCGGCGGCGCCGCAACATTGTCGCCGAGGGTCGGCCTCGATGCGCTGCCACTACTCCTGGCACTGACCGAACTCGGTGGTGGAGCAACCACTTCCGCCGGACCGAAGATCCGGCCGATCAGGTTGCTAACGAGTGATCCGCTAGCCGACGGCGAGGGAGGTGGCGGTACGACTGCTTTGCTGGGACCGGCGGCGTTGCTGCCGGTCATGCGGTGTATATCCGCGGTGACATCGGTCGAAGGCGGAGGGGCGACTGCAGCGGGGGCGGGCAAAGTCAACTTTGAATTACGGACGCCCGCCCGCTCGGGGGCCGAGACCGGCGGAGGGACAACTCCTGGATCCATGGCCTGCACGGGCGCAGACGAAAATTGGCGGCTCACGGCGACAGGTGCGGGAGGGACTACGTTTGCAGACAGCGTAGGCGCGGCGCGGAATGGGTCGCGCTTGAGGTTTTGATCGGGCGGAGAGACCGATGTCTCGAGAGATGGCGCCATCAGAGGATGATCGCGCGATACGGTCGGCGCAGGTGGAACTATGCTGGTTGCGAGCGCCGGAGCCACCAGGGTGTGATCGTTGGTGACGTTCGGAGCTGGAGGAACCAGACTGGTGTTGAAATTGGGTGCTGTGAGCGGCTGGTTGCGCGATACCGAAGGTGCTGGAGCGGCGACCGGATCCAGCTTGATTCCGTTGCGCGTGTAATCGCGAATGACGTCCGGCGAGGGAGCAATCAGGGTTGTCGTCAGATTCGGGGCAGAACGCGAAGAGCGCAGGCCTTCGGCGGGTGGCGGACCGGGGTCGGGCCTGATGGCGAGCAGATTGGCAACAGCCTCGTGCGAAGAAGGCAGCTTCAGATTCGGCGCATCGACCACCTTGGGCACAAGAGACCCTCCGCGTGCAACTTTGATGGTCTGGGTACGATGGTGCGCCTCTTCGCCGCCCGCCTGGCCGGAGCGGCCAGACTCTGCGCCGCCCAGATCCTGGGTACGCGGGAGTTCGTCCCCGCTGTAGTAGATGACATCGTGACTGGAGAATGTCGGCACAACCACCGGCCGCAACTGGTCGATCTTCACCTGTACAAAGATGGCAGACAGGATCAGGAAAGCCTCCACGACGTAGGAGGGGATCATGATCCGGAAGGGGATCAGCCCGAACGGAGCCTCTCCGGCGAGCCGTGCTTGGGAGCGAGCCAATGCAGGCTTGATTGAGCCCACGAATTCTTCCCAGCGCGAGGACCACTCCACGAGCAGCTTCGGCGTGGAGTGGGGAGCCTCGACGCGTTCTTCGAGTTCGAGAATTGGGCTCATGCGGGGTTCTGCGCGCAATCCTTGGAGAGGGTGATTTCAATTGTATCGCCCAGGGCGGTGTTTGTTTCGGCCGCGGTACCACACGGGAGTTCCAGTACTGATGCGGCCTGACGCAGGACCGGGGTAAAGCGCCAGGGCGGCACATCGGATCGGATACCCACAACCTTCAACCCACGATCGAGATAGAGGACGTCAATGGGGAAACCCATGCCGAGGGTATGGACTCCGTGGCAGGGGACGATCCAGAGACCCGAGCCGTTACTGAAGTCATTGCTATGGAAACCGAGCAGGCCGCGGAGGCGCTTCCAGTGCGTGTTGGCGACGGCGAGAGCCGTGGCCAGATGCGCCTGGCGCGTGCGATTAAATGCCTGCCCGTCGGAGGGGAAAAACGCCATTGCTACACCGTGAGTGAAGCTTGCCAGTTACCGGCCGCCAGCTACCGGTCCCAGCTGCCGAATGAGCTCGATGACTGCTGGACCGATCGTAACGAAAATGATCGACGGCAGAACAAAGATTACCAGCGGGGGAACCATCTTGATGGTAGTTTTCGCTGCCTGCTCTTCAGCACGCTGCCTGCGTTCCGTGCGGAGGGAGTCAGAATGCACCCGGAGGGCCTGAGTCACGCTCGTGCCGAAGCGATCCGTCTGTATTAGTGTACCAACCAGAGCGCGGATGTCGTCAACACCTGTGCGATCGACCAAGTTACGGAGAGCCTCCGCGCGGGGCTTGCCGGCGCGCATTTCGAGGTTCACGAGGTGGAACTCATCGCTGAGGTCGGGGTGAGCGTGGTGGAGATCCTGCCCCACGCGCATGAGAGCCTGATCGAGGGCAAGGCCTGCCTCGACGCAGATGACCGTCAGGTCGAGGGCGTCGGGCAATCCCAGACGGATGCGATTCTGCCGGTCGCGAATCATGCGCTTCAGGATGAAGCGGGGCAGGAGAAACCCCAGCGCCGTAACGCCGATGAGAAGGGGAAGATCATCAAATCCGATCCACAGGGCGATGCCCAGAAATCCAACGCCAGCGGTCAGGATACGGGCGCCGAAGTAATAGTTCACATCGATGGCATCGCGGTATCCAGCCTGGATGAGCATACGGCGGGTGCGGGAAACATCGGCCGGGGATAGCGGAATTGCCTTGCTGAGAGGATCGAGGGCCTGCTCGATGCGGTCGCGAATCGCCCGTTTGTTCTCAGCGGGCCGCTGCAGTTGGCTGCCTAACGTGCGCAGACGTGCGCCGAGCAACGAGCTGGGCGTGACCGCGGCCGCGATAAAAGCGAACACGACCACCACCACGACGACGAACACGATGATTGCGAGTACCAACTGCCCCATAGGTGCACTACACCTGAATACGAATGATCTTCCGGATTACGAAATATCCGACCGTCTGCAACGTGATTCCCGCAACCAGCAAGAAATGGCCGATAGGATCAGCAAATAGAGGACGAATGAAACTAGGATTCAGCAGTAACATCGCGGTGACGATAATGGGGGGCATCCCCATCAGCAGTGCCATCGTCAGCCGGCCCTGAGCCGTATATACACGAACCTGCCTCTGGATCTTGAAACGTTCACGAATGACGTAGGAAAGGTTGTCGAGGATTTCCGCCAGGTTACCACCAGTCTCGCGCTGCAACATCACAGCCGTGACGAAGAATTTTACGTCGACCAGTGGCATGCGATCGGTGAGGTTCATCAGCGCATCGCGAACAGGCATGCCGAATTTCTGTTCTTCGTAGAGTTGCCGGAATTCTCCGGCGACGGGTTCGGCGACTTCCGCGGTGATCATTTCCAGCGCGGTGGTGAAGGCATGTCCGGCGCGGACGGCGCGGGCGAGAGTGTCGATAGCTTCGGGGAAGAGTTCTTCGAATTTTTCAAAGCGCTTGTTGCGGCGAATGGAGGCGTAGGAATAGGGCAACACGAAGCCGATCAGCAGACCGATCCAGGCGACCTCAACGCGCTTGCTGACGGCGTAGACGAGGACGCAGGTGCCGACTCCCGCGACCGCGGATAGTCCCAGAAAATTGCCGGCGCGCATGGACATATCCGCCTGGGATAGCATCTTCTGCAACTCGGAGACTCGCGAAGATCGGCGAAGCAGAGTATCGAGGGCGGGTATCTCGCTGAGTTGCTCGTCCCGCAGAAGCGCAAGTTCCTCTTCGCCGGTGCGCTCGGGTGCTTGGCGCTCGGCCGCCAATCGCTCTTTGAGGATGCGGGCACGTGAGTTGCGCCGGTCAAGGAGCCAGAACAGGAAGAACGTTGCCAGCGCGACCAGAAAAAGAACCGCGAGTGCAATTAGCTTGGCAGCCATATTAGAAGGCTACACCTCACTCCTCGACTCGAACAGGGCGGGCCGCAACTTCGCTCCCGAAGTTGCAAGACGATCCGCGAAGCGCGGGCGGATCCCCGTAGCCCGGAAGACTCCGCGAACTTTACCGCTTTCGTCGATGCCGGTGCGATCAAAGACGAAGATGTCGTGCATGGCGATGCTTTCATTCTCCATCCCCGTAATTTCCGAGACCGTGATCACCTTGCGGGTGCCGTCGGAAAGTCGCGCGATCTGAATAACGGCATGAACTGCGGACGAGATCTGCTGGCGCACCGCTCGCTCGGGAATATTCAAGTTCGCCATCGAAACCATATTTTCGATACGCGCCATGGCGTCGCGAGGGGAATTGGCGTGGACCGTGGTCAACGAACCTTCGTGGCCCGTGTTCATGGCCTGGAGCATGTCGAAGGCTTCCTCGCCGCGCACCTCGCCGACCACGATGCGGTCGGGACGCATACGCAAGCTGTTGATGACGAGTTGCCGCTGGCGCACCGCGCCTTTGCCTTCGATGTTGGGGGGGCGCGTTTCCAGACGCACCACATGCTCCTGCTTCAACTGAAGCTCGGCGGCGTCTTCGATTGTGACAATGCGATCGGAGTTGGGAATGTAACCTGACAGGACGTTGAGCAGGGTTGTTTTTCCGGCACCGGTGCCGCCTGAGACCAGGATATTCAACCGACCCTTCACCATGGAGGAAAGCAATTCGAGCATCGATTCGGTGAGGGTATGATTCTCGATCATCTGGCGGAATGTCACCGGGTCGCGGCCGAAACGGCGGATAGAAAGACAGGGGCCATCGATGGCCAGCGGGGGAATGATCGCATTCACACGAGAGCCGTCGGCCAGGCGTGCGTCGACCATGGGCGAGGATTCATCGACGCGCCGGCCTACGCGGGAAACAATGCGCTCGATGATCTGCATTAAATGAATATTGTCTTTGAACGTTAAGGTCGTGAGTTCTAGCTTTCCAGCCTTTTCTACGTACACGCGGTCATGGCGGTTGACCAGAATGTCGGAGACGTTGGGATCCTTCAGTAGTTGCTCGAGCGGCCCAAGACCGAAAATCTCGTCGAGAATCTCGCGGGAAATGCTCTCGCGCTCAGTGAAGCTGAGGGGCACGGCTTCGCCGTTGACCACCGAGCGGATAACGACCAAGACTTCATCGCGCGCCGAGTCGCCGGAGGTCTTGCCCAGTTTCTCCAGGTCAAGGCGATCCAGGACCTTGCGATGCAGGTCAGCTTTGACTTGCGGGATGTCGGTACGCTCGAAATGCTGAATATTGGGCATGGGACTCTACAACTCTACACCGACTTGAACAGTGACCAGGCTGCGCGCTTCACCTCGGCATCGTCACGGGTAAGCTCCTGGGCTAAACCGGCGAAGCAGCGAGCAATCTCGGAATTACGCTGATCCATAACCGGAGTGCCGCGATCGATGGCGCTGGAAATCGCGAAGTATTGGTTCGGCACTCGCCACAGCACCTTGGCGCCGACGGCCGCTTCGGCATCGGCTTCGCTGAAGCCCGGTACTTTGCGGAAGCGATTCAAGACCAGGTGGACGCGCTCGCGGCTCCCAGTTTCTCCCAGATATTGTTGAACCCGGGCCGCACTCCAAAGCGAAGCGACGTCGCTGCAGGCCACGAGCAGGACATTTTCCGAAAGACTGGCGATCAGCCGGGTGGCAGCATCGAAGCGCGAGGAAGAATCCACCACCACGTAGCGATAGTGCGAGACTAGCATGTCGAAGAGACGGACGAATTCAGCGGTCGACGGATCCATGGCGGCCGGAATGTTGGTCCCGGCGAGCAACTGCAAGCCGCCGCTGTGGCGCGTCATGAAACTCTCGAGCAGAGAAGCATCCATGCGGTGGAGATTGCGGGTGGCATCGGCCACCGTGAAAGCCGGCTTGAGGTTCATGTGCAGTGCGGCGTGGCCGAGCGGCGCGAGGTCGACCAACGCAGTGTGTCCGTACGCCGCTTGCAGCGCCAGGGCAAGATTTACGGCCACTGTGGTTGCGCCATTCCCACCTTTGGCGTTGATCACCGAAAAGACTTTGCCCCGCACTCCTTCCTGCCGGCTTCTGCGTTGAGCGGTGGTCAGTCGGACGAAGGCTTCGAGCAGGTCTGTCGTGGTGGTAGGCCGTTCAACGAACTCGCGCGCGCCGCCGCGCATCGCGTTAACAATAACCTGCGGTTGGTTGAGACTGCCAATCGCGAAAATTGCGCTCTCGGGCACCTCCTGGTGCAGAAGTTCGATTGCGCGCAGGGCGAATTGAGAGTTGTCGGCGGGGATGTCAACAAGAATCACATCCGGGCTGGCGGATCGGACGCGCCGCGTCACCGGATCGGCGCCGGCCACCGGGAAGTTGGCGCATGTATGCACCGTGCGCGCGACGCTGGTGCCATCGACCAGCACCTGCAAGAGTGCGCGTTGTTCGTTATCGGTAGCGACAATGACGACGGACAGCTCTGGCATTGAACCCTGCTACTGCACGAGAATGTCGTGGCTGCAAACTACTTATTGTTCTTATCGAACTTCACCGGATCTAAGTACGGCTTTGCCAACTTCGGACCATCAACCTGCTCGTTGCTGGGAGAGATCCGCTTCACAGTGCATAGCACCATGAGTTCAGAGTTGCTCTTCTGCAGGCTCTTGCTGCGGAAGAAATTCCCCAGGACCGGAATGTCGCCCAGCCCAGGAATCTTGTTGTAGATATCGGTGACGCGGTTATCCATCAATCCGGCGATAACAAAGCTTTGCCCATCCTGTAATTCGAACTCGGTTTCCGCGCGACGCGTACTCAACGCAGGCACAGTGAAACCGGAAATCGTCAGGGCATTGGCGAAATCCAGTGTGCTGACTTCGGGCGCGACCTTCAAGTGAATGTTGCCGTTCGGCGTAATTATGGGCGTGAACTGCAAGCGAACCCCGAATTCTTTGAACGAGATCGTCACTGCAGTAAAGCCGTTGCCCGGCTGCACGATGGGGAAGGGGAACTGGCCGCCGGCCAGGAAGCTGGCTTCTTTGCCGTTGACGGCGATCAGGTTGGGCTCGGCAAGAATCTCCAGGAGGTTCTTGGTCTGCAAAGCCTGGATGACCGCACCGAAATTGATGTCGGGGCGAAACAGGAAAAGGTTGAGCACATTGTTGAGCGTTTCGCCCGTCGTGGTGGTCGTGGTTCCGTTCGGTCCCTTATTCACCGTGAGGGTCTGAGGGCCAAATCCACCGAACTGTCCGGTTGTGGTGGTCCCGATCGTATTTGCGGCGCCGGTCGATAAGAGATTGATGCCCAACTGGGTCAGCGCGGTGCGATCCACTTCGGCGAACTTGACCTGAAGGAGGACCTCCTGGGCACCCACCGGCCCGAAGGTCAGTACGTTCACGACCTTGGGTGAATAGGCAGCGGCGAGTTCTCCGGCGCGCTTGGCCACATCTTCAGTTGAAACATGCCCGGAGAGAACGATGGCGGCGCGCGAGGGCGTTACGCTGATCTGCTCGTCAGGAAAGACGCGGTGTTCTTCCTCCGCGCAGGCGCTGACGTCGACATCCACTCGCAGATCGAAGCTGCGCGAGCGCTCGAGTTCGTCCCAGATCAATAGGGAAACCTCCCCCGGAGCTCTGCCATGAACCAGAATCTGGGTAGGCGTGATCGGCTGTGCGAAAGCGATCGCGGGGTCAGTAACCGAAATGCGCTTCAGGCGTTCAGTGGTGTTGATCAGCAGCGACTTGCCCACCATGACGCGCAGCGGAGCTGAACCTTGTGAGGCTTGACCTTGAGCAGGAAGGTTTGTCGTCGGAGTACCGCTTGGCGGCGGGCTCTGCGCCTGAGGTCCGCTCTCGGTCGGCTGCATGATTTCAGAATGGGCCGGTGCGAAGGATGCGACCGCAAGCAACAACCACCCGAATAAAATCTTGCCAACTGTCATCTTGCGATGGGTCTCCATAGAAAGAAACTTGGCGTCGATTGAGGGGGTATGAGAGTGGGAGCTTTCGACATTACTGTGTTCCCGAGCCCTCGTCTGGGAATTTATATTCCTGTTTCTTGTCGCCTTGGTACACCTCAACGTTCACGCCAGGTGCGGCGACCGGGACGGGAGGTTTGGGAGTTGTCTCGATGCGGTGAACGGCCGGACGGACAACTGGCGACGGAGCTGCGCCGCCGCGGAAGAGTCCTCGTGAAACCGAGGCTGGTACGTCGTCCTGCTTGGTATCGAGCGGATTGCGGAGTGAGAGTTGGATTTTCCCCTGGCTGCTGGCGAGGGTCAAGCGCTGAGCATCGTCGGGTGTGACGAGCAGTGTTATGACTGCAGTATTTTGCGCTTCACCCGTGGAGGTTCGTTCCAATGTACGTCCCGAGGCGAGCACCGCCACGTTCTGTAGAACGGTGGTCGTTTGCTGTTCGCTAGATCCGCCGGGTGAACCGGTCAGCAGAACATCGACGCGAGTACCTGGTGTTACGAATCCAGCTACCGAAATGACTTCATTAACGCGTACCGAAACAGCCCGCATGCCGGGCGGAATCAGAGCGGGAAGGCCCGCCCCGGCATTTTCACCGGCCAGGTTATTCGGGAGGATGAAAGCTCCTTTGGGGATCGGAAGAATGACGCCGCGTCCGACCACATCGGCTTTCTTGCGCGGAGCCCCCGGAGGCATTTCACCGCTGGGGATCTGGATGACCTTTATGTCGTGCTCCTCAACGCGTGCGCCTACCTGCAGATCATTGGCCGCTACCATGACCTGCGCCATGTCCGCGGGCAGCCCACTTCTTGGCTGGAGGTTCTTGTAAACATAAAGTGCAGCGAGTAGCCCTGCCACGAGCGCCAACACTCCGATCATCAGCAAACGTGAACGATTCATACCAATTCCCCGAGACACTCTCCCACGGCCGCTACCTGGCGGGTGGGCGCTGCTGCTCCCTAAGGCTTATCGATTTTCGCTACTGTATCGAACTGGCAACGTTAGAGAACACGTTGTTGGCATTGGATCCAATCAAGCGGATTGTACCCACGACAATAACGAGAATCACTGCCAGCATTACGGCGTACTCGGCGATGTCCTGCCCTTCCTGCTCAAACCAAAGCTTGCACGCAAGCTCTTTGAACATGTCCTTGTCTCCTGCTACCCGTATTTGAATGGTCGATAGGAAACTGCTCTTCCGAGTCCAGGCCGGGACTCTAAACTGACTCGCGCCATCACTCGACTAGGCTAATCATAACCTGCAACGGGCCTGAAAGTGACAAATTCTTGCATATCCGGAGGTAATCATTGGTAACCGGGTGAATGCGGGGCCCATACGTCTCGTTAAGGGCGAAACCCAGCGGAATGGGGTGAAAAACCGGCCATTTCCGCTGATCCAGGCAAGATTCCAAGGAGTGGTCATAGCCGGACTTGGCTGTTGCGAGTTAGAATCGCGTACCGCTGGACACCAAAGAAAAGTCGGGCCTGAGGCTCTGGCGCCGCCGAAGAGCGCTCTTGTGGAGTTTTGCGTCCGGCATGATCACGATCCATCTTTTCTTCCTGTGGCAGGTGCGCGACCGCATTGCCCGCGGCGATCCCGATTTCACGGTCTTCTATACAGCTGGGAAGATGCTGCGGCAAGGGCAGGGTACACAACTCTACTCGGCACGGGTGCAAATGGCAGTTCAGGCGGAGTTTGCCAGAAATTCGGATATTCGCCGCGGCCCGCTTCCTTATCTCCATCCGCCGTTTGAAGCGTTGTTCTTCCTGCCACTGACGTTTCTGGCATACCCACAGGCATTCGCAGCCTGGAACTTGATTAACGTTGGGATCCTCTTTGGGGTGGCCGTTCTGCTGCGGCAATCACTCTTGTCGTTGCAATCGGTCCCGGTTTGGCAAATGGTCTTGCTCAGCCTGGCATTTTTCCCGATATTCGCGAATTTTCACCAGGGTCAGGACGCGATTCTACTACTACTGATCGT